>Ga0105106_10000976_pt1 | contig 20290 bp, 13 predicted proteins | sample PPLLaktember2015_5_FD_79109 | JGI IMG/M metagenome (GOLD analysis project Ga0105106, IMG submission 79109) | Freshwater sediment microbial communities from Prairie Pothole Lake near Jamestown, North Dakota, USA - PPLs Lake P8 Core (1) Depth... | ecosystem: Environmental > Aquatic > Freshwater >...
ATGCTTTGTGCATCGAGTTCCGATTGCTGGGGATGGCGGGGGATTACAGGAGTATCAGCGGGCACGTTTTCAGGTCCAGGGGAAATGGATGTTTCTTGTGGAGACAATTATATCAAAAAACGGAAAAAATGTGAGAGTTTCAATTGCCGGAGTGCGAACGGACAAACGCCAGCAGCCCGAGCGTGGACGCATCGTGAGCGGACGGCTCTGCCGGCGATGCGATCTCGGCAAGAATCGTCTTCGCAAGCTGTTTGCCGAGTTCCACCCCCCACTGGTCATATGAATTAATCGACCAGAGTATACCCTGCACAAAGATCTTGTGTTCGTAGAGCGCGATCAACGAGCCCAGGGTATGCGGCGTGAGCTGTTTGAACAGGATTGTCGTCGTCGGCCGGTTGCCGGGAAAGACTTTGTGCGGGAGAAGGCGTTCGAGCTGCTCTCCGGCGACTCCTGCACGCTGCAGCTCCTGACGGGCCTCGGCCTCGGTCTTCCCGCGCATCAACGCTTCAGTCTGCGCAAAGCAATTCGCCAGCAGGATGGCATGATGATCGCCGATCGGATTGTGGCTGATCACCGGCACGAGAAAATCCGACGGAATCAGATGGGTCCCCTGATGCAGCAGCTGAAAAAAAGCGTGCTGGCCGTTGGTCCCGGGTTCCCCCCAGATTACCGGCCCGGTGGCGTAGTCCACCACCGTGCCATCACGGGCCACTCGCTTCCCGTTGCTTTCCATGTCTCCCTGTTGCAGATATGCGGGGAACCGGTGAAGATACTGGTCGTACGGCAGGATGGCATGACTGGCGGCACCGAAGAAGTTGACGTACCAGACACCGATCAGCGCGAGAAGCACCGGGGCGTTTCGTTCGATGGGGCTGGCACGGAAATGTTCGTCCATCGCGTATGCACCGGCGAGAAGCTCTTCAAAGCGATCCATCCCTACCGCCAGCGCGATGGGAAGACCAATTGCGGACCAGAGCGAGTACCTCCCACCAACCCAGTCCCAGAATTCGAACATGTTCTTTGCGTCGATCCCGAATCGCTCGACCTCAGGAGTGTTTGTCGACAGTGCCACAAAATGACGGGCGACACCTGCCTCCGTTCCCCCTCTGGAGAGGAACCACTCTCTGGCGGAGCGGGCGTTGGTGAGAGTTTCCTGAGTCGTGAAGGTCTTGGATGCAATAATAAAAAGTGCTGTATCGGCTTCTACTCTTTTGAGTGTCTCGGCCAGGTGCGTGCCGTCAACGTTTGAGACGAATTGCACCCGGAGAGATGGAGAGGCATACGCCCGCAATGCCTCGGTGACCATCACCGGCCCCAGGTCGGAACCCCCGATACCGATATGGACAACATCCGTGATGCGTTTCCCCGTATACCCTTTCCATGTTCCCCCCCGCACTTCCGCCACGAAGGAGCGCATATGCTCCAGGACGGCGTTCACATCGGGCATTACGTCCTTTCCATGGACGTAGATCGGGCGATTGCTCCGGTTCCGTAGCGCAATATGCAGCACGGAACGTCCCTCGGTGAAATTGACCGGCTCGCCCTTGTACATCCGTTCGCGCCATTCTTCGATCTGCGCGGCACGCGCCAGGGCACAGAGGAGATGCAGCGTCTCCTCCGTCATGATGTGCTTCGAGTAGTCAACGAGGAGGTCTTCGAAACGAAGGGAAAATTTCCTGAAACGATCGCTATCCTCGGCGAAGAGGTCGCGCATATGGGTTGATGCGATTGCACGCCGGTGCGCTTCAAGTGCGCGCCAGGAGTCGGCAAGAGGATGTGGTGCCATGGTGGTCAGGTGCGTAGTGGTCACCGCGCCGGCGCAGCACGCTCCAGCGCTTCGAGAAGGATCGTGGGTGTCAGCACTTCGGGCAGAATTATGGGTTCATTCGGCCGGCCCACGGGAAACAGCACATACAGGGGCACTCCCGAGCGGCCGAACTTCGCGAGGATGCGGGTGATGTCGGGATTGCGGTTCGTCCAGTCCGCCTTTATGGTCACAATCCCCGACGAACGTAGTTTCTCCTGAACGCGGCTATCCGCGATGATGGTCCTCTCGTTCACCTTGCACGTCAGGCACCATTCAGCGGTGAAGTCAAGAAATACCGGACTCCCCTTCTGGAGCTGGGATTCGAGCAGAGGCAGGGAAAACGTTTCCCAGGCAACTTCGTCGGAGGCGGCAGCACCGGAAGAAGATGCCGCTTCCGGCGTTCCCGTAATCGCCGCGCGAGCATCCAGAAGACCCCCGATGAAAAGGTGAAAGCCCAGCACGACGAGGACTGCAGCCACGACCCACGTGGTCCAGACGGCTGCCCGCGATGCAGTCAATGTCGCGAATCGCCCGATCAGCCAGCAGGCAAGGCCGATGACAAGCAGGAACGCACCGGTCCAGATGACTCCCTCCATCCCAAGTTGTTTCCCGAGGATGTAGAGAAGCCAGAGGAGGGTCGCCATCATCAGAAAACCCATGAACTGTTTTGCGGTCTCCATCCAGGCGCCGGGTTTCGGAAGGAAGCGTTGCCATGCCGGGCGAGCCGTAAGGAGGAGATACGGGAGTGCCATGCCAAACGCAACTGCGGCAAAGATCAACAGGATGATCCCTGTGGGCTGGACAAATGCGAATCCCAGGGCCGATCCCAGGAATGGCGCCGTGCACGGTGTAGCGAGGATTGTGGCAAATACACCCTCCGCGAATGAGGAGGCATACCCCTGGCCCTTGCCCTTCTCCTGCTGAGAGATCACCGAACTGACACCTGCAACGGCGGCGCCGGGAAGTCTGATCTCGAAAACACCGAATAGGCTTAACCCGAATGCAAAGACAAGGGCACTCATGACGATGACAAATACGGGTTCCTGGAACTGGAAGCCCCAACCCACCTGCTGGCCCGCCACTTTAAGCAAGATCACCAGCACCGCCAGGGTCAGAAACGAGGCCAGTATACCCAGGGAAAACATCCAACCCAGCCTTCGCACTTTCTTCGGAGCGTCGCCCGCCATCTTCACGAGTCCGAATACCTTGAGTGCGATGACCGGGAGGACACAAGGCATAATATTGAGGAGCAAACCGCCAAGAATGGCAAACCCGATGTACGGGAGCAATGGAACATCGCCTCCTTGCGGCTGGACGGTGACAAATTCCCTGTCCAGAGGCGATGCAGAACCTTCTGTCGTATGGACGATCTCCAGCCCTTTGCGCACTCCGTCGGTGGTCCGGTATACAATCACGCCGCGGACCTCCCGGGTGGGCGCAGTTGTCCCCGGCGCCAGGCGAACGCGGATCTCCGCCTCGTTGTCCGACACAATCGTGGTTGTGCGACCGGTGACCGGTGCATTTGCATTTAAAGGAAAGAAGTCGAGCGCATCAGCGCCCTCGAGGACCAGTGCCACACCGGGCATCGGTGTCACCCGTATGCGTAACGTATCCGCCGCCGAGGTAATAGTGACGGCAATATCACCTGGTTCTTCCGGACGCTGCGGTAGTGCGCCACGGTAGCGCTCAATCTGTGCCGCCCCCGCGGAAGGGACCGGACGTTCGCCGAGCAGGAGACCGAGTGACACCGTGGCGCTCCCGGGAACGCAGGTATTCTCACATTCAAGCCACGAGATTTCAGCCTGGATGTTCACCGCACCATGTTGCGGCAGTGCAACCGGGAGTTTCATCGTTGTGAGCAACATGGTTTCCGTGGAGTACCCGTAGGTGAGCACCAGCCCTGCTTCGATCTTCTTTTCAGGCAGAGGCCACTCAAGTTCGGATACGGTGGTGCCTTCGGGGACCGTCCAGCGGACTGTGGTTGCAAGTCCGCTCTCACCGGGATTTTGCCAATACGTATGCCAGCCGGGATCCATGCGGAGGAGGACACCGACGGTGAAGGGCGACCCCGGCGTTGCTGTGGCAACATCAGCCACGAGGCGTGCGCGGGTATGGCTCGATTCGCTGACGGCACAGGAGAGAAGCTGCGGAAAGAACAGCGTGGATACGACGAAGACGGGCAGCACGAAGGACAGCACGGACCGCAGGCACACCACGAGCCTCCTCATGGGTGATCCCCGCCCTGTTCCTCTTTCTTCTCGTCTTTCTTCTCGTCTTTGTCGGGATCAGGCGGATGGAGAAAATTCGCCTTCCAGCGTTTTCGCGTAAGCAGCACGAAGAAGATGAAAATGAGGAGACCTATGCCCCCGATGAGCAACAAATTCCACCCCACAAATGATACAGCATCCGTTTCCGGGCCGATCATGGCAGTTCTCCGAAGAAATGCGCAACTGGATTCCAGTGGAATATAGAGAATCGAGGAGGTGGAAGCAAGGCAACTACTTCTTCAGCCACTCTTCCAGCATGGTGGAGACCATGTCAGGAGTCCGTGCGGGGGAGTCAAGCAGGCCGTTCACCATTCGCTGCCGCAGCGCCTCATACAAACAGACGCCGGCTGCAACCGAGACATTGAGGCTCTCGATCATGCCGCGCATCGGAATGACCACCAGTGCGTCCGCTTGCGCGGCCGCATCATCGGATACGCCACGGTGTTCATTGCCGAGCACAAATGCGGTCTTGCGCGTGAGGTCCAGGTCATACAGCATGCGGGCAGCCGGGTCCAACCGCGTCGCATAGATAACAAACCCCTCTTCCCGCAGCCGGGCATAGCAGTCCGTAACCGATGTGTGCCGGCGATGCAGGACCCATTTGTTCGCGCTCGAGGAACTTTTTTTTCCAATGCGAGGGAATTTCTCAATGGTATACAACAGCTCTGCCTGCAACACACCCACCGCGTCACACGTCCGCATCACTGCACTCACGTTGTGCGGGTCATGTATGTTTTCCAGCACCACAGTCAGATCCGGCAGGCGGCGCGTCACTGTTGCGGTAATGCGGCCGATGCGGCGGGCGCTACGAGGCATGGTGTTCCTCCGGATGGACCTGCAGGACGACGATGGCCACGATCACCACGACCGCGCCCAGCATCTGCAACGGCTGCAGGAACTCTCCAAGGACGAGTGCCGCGGAGGCAATAGCAATAACCGGTTCGATGGTGCTGGTCAGAATCGCCCGGGACGGCGGGACGCTGCGCAAGCCGGCGAAAAACAGCGAGTGCGGAATCAGCAACGAAAAGATGGCAAGCAACACCAGCGGCAGGATAACCTCTGTGCCGGGTACTTGCGTGACAAGCTTCCAGGGCGGATTGATTACCAGCCAGAACAGCGAAGCAAAACCGATGGAATACACTGTCATGGTCCAGACTTTCTGCGTGCGAAGAACATCGCGGGTGAAGATCGCCAGAAACGCAAACCCGATGACAGATCCGATTCCCGTAAGCAGTGCCAGCGGCGTGATGTTTATCACCCCGGCATCATACCCGCCGACCGCCAGGAAACATCCCACCAGTGAGAGAAGGGCGATGAGAATTCTGGGAACGGTGAACCGCTCCTGCCCGTTCCAAACCTCATAACCGATCACCAGCAGCGGTGCGGTATACTGGATCAGGATCGCCGTTGCGACAGTGCTCTCTTTGATTGTGTAGTAATAGGTAAAATTCGTACCGGCCACGCCGATGACTCCCAACAGGGCGAATTTCCAGAGGTCACCTTTCGCAACCGACAAAACTTCACGCCGGAACAGCACGGCAAAGAGGTACAGCAGCACAAATGAGACGGTGACCCGCACCTGCACCACCAGCACGGCATCAAGCTGATAACGGAAGAGGGCTTTTGCTGCAGTGGCGGAGAGACCCCAGAGCACGGCTGCGCCGAGAATCATAGCGTTAGCCCGGAAGCGGGTCATGCGGCGGGAGGAGGTTCGGCAGCAGGCGGGGCGTTTGCTTCGTCGGCTTTGCGCCGGTAGTAATCGCTCTGCTCGGTGTCGCCGGCAAGTTCAAGCAACGCGGCCAGGCGCAGATACAACGGTGCAGGATTCTCCACGTGCTCGAGACCGCAGCGGATGAACTCCATCAGAATTCCGAGCGGCGGGATGTTCAGATCGGGGTCGTAGCAATCACATGCATCCAGATACGGATCGGGTGCGGATGGCCGCATCAATGCCGCTTTCTGGTAGTAGTACAGCGCAAGCTCGTAATTGTCGTCTGTTGCGGTTGTTACCTCAAAGACGCTGGCAAGCCACAAGTAGACATCGAATCCGAGATCGGGAAACTCGGCCGCAAGTTTCTCGCCAAACAGGCGGATTTCATCCGCAGTCAGTGACTGATTCCAGAACAGCAGACGGTAGAGCTCAACGTCGTTGATCTGCTGCGTGAGGGCAGATTGGAAAACGTCGAAGATCTCGTTAAAATCTGTGGAGGTGGAAAAAGTCTTCCGTATGTCGCCAAGCGAATAGAGGTGCATGACCCCAGGTATGCGATATGCCGGCGCTTGCCCGCCCGGTCTGCTCGGAGAGCGGAAGCCTCCCCGCGACGGATATGACGCGCCAGATGAACGTAAGAAACGGTGTTTTCAAAAGCAACCGGTCCGGTTGCATACTATTTCACATAAGTCATCTTCCGCGTGAAGACAGAAGCGCCTGCAGACAATCGGTAGAAGTACACTCCGCCCGCGATCCCTCCCGCATCCCATGTCACCGTATAGTTACCGGGCTCCTTCTTCTCGTGGAGCAGGACGGCCACCTCCCGGCCGAGAAGGTCGTACACCTTGAGAATTGTGAATTGCGGATCCACAAGTGAAAATCGTATCGTCGTCCCCGGATTGAACGGATTCGGATAGTTTTGCTCAAGAGACATCCGCACGGGCCGTGCGTCGTCAGCCACGCCGAGAAACGCGGGACCGTAAAGAACAACGCGGAGATCGTCCACGGAGAATCCGTCGCGTTGAAGGTAACTGTCGCTCTCAAGTCTAAACCGCAGCATTGCCTGGGTCCCCAGCGCGGGCGCAAGGTCAATGTTCTCGCCCACCCAGGTGCTCCTGGTCCGGTCGTATCCGTGTGAATCAGGAGGCTGTTTGCCGCCGGTTGCTCCTGAGCCCTGCCGGGTATGGCGCCCGGGCAACGAAACCCATGTGCGTCCGCTGTCGCGCGATGCTTCTACAAGACAGAAGTCATACTCGGGTTCAATGTCCCAGAGCGCCATGAACCGCAATTCGGCTGCCGTGCCGAACAGAGGAAGCACTTGCTGCAGCGTGTAAGTGCTGGAATAGTTGCTGGGGTAATCACTCCATGGACTGTCGGCATACGCGCCGGTGCCTGAGTACGCGGTGCGCGTGGTGAAACCCCACGTCGTCAACGATCCGGTGCTTTTTGCCTCCCACAACGGGCTCGTGCTGTCGGCTGGATCGTGAAAGAGCAGCACAGGATTGCCGAGCCGGAACGAAACTGAGTCCTGAAAATGTCCACCCGGATACTTCCCCAGCACTTGTATGGTGGTTTTGGCACCTCCGGTCGTTCTGGTGCTGCGCTGCAACGCCAGCAAGACGTGCGTGCTCTCCTCCAGCGCCACAGTCTGATGTGCCGGACGGATGACGGCGGGATCGCTGCTCGTGAAGTGCAGTGTCGCCGTGGCGGATGTCGCGCCGGCTCCCGTGCTCACCAGCAGGAGGTCCACCCCCACGGTGTCGCCGTCGAAAACCGGTTCGGGCCCGCCGGCGGCGAGTGCATAGTGCTGACCTGCACTGCGCGTCAGGAATATGTTGGCGTCGAGGTTCGCGTCTGCCAGCGGCGCTATTCTGGAAGGAAGGGGCCAGAACCCATCATCCGCACCACCCACCTCCGGAGTCATCGCGATAATCCGGGGCTTCAACGACGTTTCGCCGTACATCCAGTCATCGGAGTCGCCGTTGGTGGGATAACCGATTGTGTACCGGCCTGTTCCGTGCGGGTAGTAGTTGCCCGCTGTCAGGAATTCCGCAAGGCGCAGATAGAGAAGGGAATCCGGCGGGGGACTATGATTGAATCCCCATGGATGAATGAGCACGTTGCCAAAACTATGGTAATTCAGCGCGCAGCCCGGCTTCTTGACCGCGCATAGATCCCGTATTGCCTGCGTTTCCGGTTCGGAAAAGGGGGCGGCTCCGCGGTACATGTTGTCTGCCGGCACCGGGCTCGATCCAATGTCGTCATACCCCCACTGGAAACCGTAGTTCCTGTTGAGGTCGACGCCGAACGAACCATCCGAGTTTGCGCGGCGGTTCTTCCGCCATAATCCCCCTCCGGAAGGGAACGTGACGGCATTATGGGCATAGCCGTCGGGGTTTACCACGGGAACGACATAGACTTCGCGCGAGTTGAGCAGTGCGGTGATATCCTCATTCACGCCATATTGCTCGAGGAGGTACCACATAAAGTAGACGAGAACCATCATCCCCTCCGGTTCACGTGCGTGGTGAAGTGCTGTGAACAGGGCGCAGGGTATGCCGCTGCCGGACAGGGGTGATCCGGATATCCGGACGCCCCACATGGTGCGTCCCTCAAGAGAACGGCCGATGGAATCCCTTTCCCCGATCAGGTGGGGATGGCGTGCATGCATGGTGTCGACTTCCGCTTCCAGCTCCTCAAGTGTCAGGTACCCTCCCAAGGACCCCAGGTGAAAACTGCGCACACGGGATGCGGGGAATGCGGCTGGCCGATCAGCGAGCAGCCGGGCGGCATACGCGGCGTGCCAGTCCGGGACCACAATTTCCACGCCGATCCCCGCCGCGCGCACCTTCCGCAATTCATCATCATTGAGCGTGACCTCTATGGCCGAGGAGTCACGAAGCCGCATCCCCTCGAGTGCGATGCCGAGTCTCGCAAGGCTCGCCACATCAGCCCTGGAGTGAAGTGCAATGCGCACGGTGCTGGCGCGCGGATGTTCATCCGCCGTCGTCATCGCACTTCCCGTGACGAAGATGAACAGCAGGACGATTATTGCCCTCAGGCACGGAGCGCGAAGGCGATATGTTTCGCGGCGTCTATTTCTCACTGCTCACCGGAGGAGGAGCATGGTACGAGCCAGACTGACCGTAGCCGATTGAAGTCGGGCGAAGTAGAGACCGCTGGCCAGACCCGAGGCATCGAAGTGCACACTGTAGTTTCCCGCCGGTTTCACCTCATCCACCAGCACCGCCACCTCCCGGCCGAGCAGGTCGTACACTTTCAGGGTCGTGAACTGTGGATTCGCAATTGAGAATCGTATGGTCGTACCCGGATTGAAGGGGTTCGGAAAATTCGGGAAGAGCGCAAAGGCGAGAGGCGGGGACAAGTCGGGGGAGTCGACATCCACTGTAAGGTCTCCGGTGCCGCCGAATTGATAATAGCGCGCAGCAAACTCCTGCAGGTAGAGATTGGCGATGGCGGCGTCACGAATGATCAGCGTGTTTTCGTTGTTCGAGTTTTCCGCCGCGCTCGACCAGTTATGGGAGCCGGTGATCACCGCCGGATGTGCGCCGGCCCATCCGGCATCGAGAATGGCATACTTGTGATGCAGGAGCCCTGTACCGGTCTTCAGATGCAGATCGAGGCCGCGCCCGAGGAGGTAGTCATACTCCGACCCGCTGTCATCCCGGTTGTCCATCAGACCGTGTACGGTGACGCCGGCGTTCTGTCTTGCCAGCATGGCGTCTGCAAGGTCGTCGCGCGTGAATGTCAGGAGGGCGAAGTTGATGGAGTGCGTCGCGGAAGCGAGTGCACCGGCAATGCGGCCCGTGGTCCTGTCGCTCGGGCTGAAATAGCATTCCACATCCCTTTGACCGATGCGGAAGCGATGCGGGGTGTTGTCGGTTTTGCGTGCGCCGAATCTCGAGGTTGACGGGCCGGGAGTGTCCGTGCTGCTCCCCCACATTTCATCGAACTCCAGCGTGTATGCACCGGCCAGAGCCGGATCCTGGATCTCAACGGCATTCTGATAATCGTCGTTGGTCCCGGGCAGAGTGGGATTCCATGACCCGGTCCAGACCCATACGCTTTCCGGGGCGCCCCCCCGTCCGTCAATCACCGCGAACTTGTTATGCATCAATCCTGCGCCTGCATTCACGCCGTCGAACGTATCGGTGATGAGTGGAATACCTGCCGACACGAGATTGCTTAATGGTGCCGTTGTGCGGTTGTCCTGTTCGCAGATCACGCGCACCCTCACCCCCCGCGCCCTGGCTGCGATGAGCGCATTTGCAATGTCGGCACCGGGTGTGCCGCTCAGACTGTAGAACGCTGCATCGATGGATCGACGGGCGCTGTTGAACCTCCCTGCCATCAGCGTCACCAGATTCTGGCTGCCTGCAGCGGGTGGTGTCGTGACCACCGAGGGCATGACGCTTTTATTGAAGTACACGTTGATGGCGCCCGACGCCGCGGCCGGCGATGCGGTGCTGATGACAACAGGGCTCCCCCAACTCGTGTCCACTCCGCTCACCGAAAACACCTGGACGAGGTAAACAGTTGCAGCATGAAGGCCACCGACAACAATGGTGTGCTCGGTGCGCTGCACGGAATCCGGCGTCAGAGCGCCGAGTTCATAGGCCGCGGAAGTCCCCGCGCGAAGGGCTGTCGTGCCCGGTCTGTTTGTCCTCCACGTGAGCCGGAAGGACACCGGCGTGATTTCACTTTCGACAGGAAGCGCTGCAATGCCTGGTCCGGTCGCCAGGATATCCTCGGACGAACGCGGGAGAAGTTGATACCCGCCGATATAGGGCAACGTCAATTTGTATTGTCCGGCAACACCGACGATGTCAAAGGTCCCCTGTGGAGCCGGAGTGTTCGCAAAGTCTACAAGATCATCAACACGGACCTCTAGCGTATCAGTAGCATCCAACAGCTTGTAGTTCGTTCCTCCTCCTGCAATGGCCCAGGTTGACAGAGGAGCGCCGGCGGCGTTGCGGACAACAACACCGTTGATCCGCACAAGGACTCCTTCGAAGTTCTCCACTCCTCCCGCACCATCGTTGGCAATATCGGCACAGGTCACGGAAAGGGGGAGGACCGCATTGCCGGTTGAGGCGATGGTATGAAGTTCTGGAGAGGTCAGCTCGCTCAGTCCGTTGAACGGTTCGACGGTGCCCGAGACAATCACTTCGTCTCCGATCTCCACCGCCGCGGAGAATTTCGACCCGAAGATGCCAATGCCCCCCGTGTTGTCCTGCACATACGACGGTCCCCCGAATTGATTCGCAACTGTGACAATCCCCCGGATCGTGACGAGCTGACCTGTGCGGAGGGTGATGCCGCTGGCGTTGTTTGCTTTCACTGAGGCGATGCTCGTGGGAATGCCAAAAACCACGACGAACGGAACGGGCGCAACGTTGCGGAATTGTGCCGCCGCTTTGGATTGGACAGTTACCGGGTAGAATCCGGTGCTCTCGGGGGCAATCACGCTCTGCACAGCGATGGTGCAGGAATCACCGTTCAGGGCGACGGCTGCAGCAACGATCGTGTCCCCCATCACCGACAGTGTGGCCGTGAGATTAGCGAGCGAGACATCGAATGCCGAATGTGACCAGGTGAATGCCGGGGGAATGATCACGCGGAGATCGGTGACCGTGAAGGCGGTGTCTCTGGTGTAGCCGATGTGCAGTGTCGTCGTTTGTCCGTGAACGAGGGTGTCAGGATCGATGGATGCCCTCCCGGAACCATCCACGCTGGCGCGGAGCGAGGAGATCCAGGCAAGGTTAGCTGTCGAGTTGCCCATTCCGCGAGTGGCAGTGGCGTTGGCAAAGAGCCAGTTGCCCGTACCGACGAGTTCGACAAGAGAACCACCCTGAAAGGCAATCACGGTGCCGCTGGCGAGTGTCCCGGTGAAATGCGCCTTGGGTGTGCCCAGAGAAGCGGCGTTTGCAGTTCCCCACGAAACTCCGAACACGTGGGCGTTGGCGGCGTCCCGGATGTGGATGGCGTCACTGGCACCCGCAAATGCAAACACGGTCCCGGAGAACAACACCGCATCAGTTGCGATCAGCGTCAGAGTTTGGTCAGACGGATCGGTGTCCAGTGCACCCGTGAATCCTGCGTCGCAGATCACAATGACAGTTCCCGTGGGGATCGCGCTCCAGAGAGCGGCCGATGTAAAGGCAAGCGGAGGCTGGGGAGTTCCGCCGGAGGAGAAATCACGCAGACTCCAACCCCGCACATCCAAACTGTCTTGCAGAACAAGCAGTTCGACCCATTCGCCATTGCCGCTTGAATTATAGAGCTCATTGATGACGATGCTTTGGCCATGAACCATGCACACCATGGCGACGTGGAGTACCACAAGAAGACCGCTGAATCGCATATGTTGACGACTTTCTTGCTTTGGAATGCGGTGGAGGGCTCAATAAAATGATAAGATACCGATACCCTGCGCAAGGTGCAAGGTTCTGATCCGGCAATGGTCGAGGAGGACGCGGGAGAAAACCGAAGCAGCCCCGCCATTCCTGACGGGGCTGCCGATATGCCGTTCACAACAGAGACGCGGCTAGAAGGTGTACCGGATCCCCAGCTGCATTTGCCAGCGGGAAAGCAGGTTGTCGGGCTGGAACGGATCAGCAACATCATCCGTCACCTTCAGACCGGTCCACTGGTACTTGGCTTTGCCGTAGTCTGCACCCACGGTCTTCTCCAGACCCTTGAAGGTCAGCATGTTCACGGTCTGGTTGACGCCTGTATTCCGGATCCATCCCCACTCTCCGTTGATCAGGTTGAGCACATTGAGGATGTCGACGGTGAGCTCGATGCGGTGTGTGCCGTAGGTCGGAATTTCCTGGCTGATGCGCATGTCGAGGGAGTGTGCCCAGGGCTCGCGCGGACCAGAGCGCTCGGAGATTCTGCCCTTGTTGTCTTTGAGGTATGCATCAGCGTTGACAAATGCCATCATCTGGCTGTAGGCGACGTCGCTCTTGGGAAGGGCCACACCCGCACTGTTCGTCAGGATGATGTCATTCTCACTGCTCGGGATATAGGCGAGGTCGTTGTCGCTTCGTCCGTCGCCGTTGACATCGCCGGACACCATATAGGAGAAGGGACGGCCGGATTGAGCGTTGTAGAAGAAGCCGACGTTCGTCACCAGTCCGTCGCCCCAATCTTGCCTGTGGGTCACATTCGCCAGGAAGCGGTGGCGGCGATCCCACTGGGAGTAGGTCAACTGTGGGTCATTGGGGTTTCCCGGTGTCGGGTTGAACCGCCAGCCGGACGAGGCTGTCGTCGAGTTGCCGCTGTTGATGTCTTTGGCCAGGCCCCACGTGTACGCAATACCGCCGTTGAGGCCATCTGGAGATTCTCGCTGCACCTGAATACTCACGTTGGCATTGCTGCCTTTGTCGGTATTGCGGACAAGGAAGACACCCGGAGAGAAGCGGGAGTTGGTCCACTGTGTGGTGTACCGCGTTGCGGCAGTGTCGATCCTGCCCCACACTTCGCGATTTTCACCCGGGATTTTTCCGCCCGGCGTCAGGGCCGGCCGGCCGGAGAGCACTGCGTTCTCCTGCAACCCCTTCAGGTTGATGTTCTGATAGTACACATCGTTCTGCGTCATCGAGAAGATACCTTCGATCGTGGCGGTAAGATCGTACGGGAGCTTCTGGTCGAAGGCGAGGTTCCAACGGAATACTGAAGGGGCCTTGAAGTCCGAATCGGTAAGGTTGACTTCAGCGGACGGAAGCGACGTTGCCAGCTTTGCCTGTCCAAACGGATCCGGGTTGAAGCGCGTGGGCAGACTCGTCACGGTGTAGAAATCCACCCCGGTGTTGCTGTACTGATTCGACACCCACACATAGGGAAACTTACCGTAGAAGATGCCGGCGCCGCCCCGTAACTGGGCGGTACGCTCATCGTCAATCGACCAGTTGAAACCGACGCGCGGAGAAACTGCAATAGATGACTTGGGCGGAGTGTCTGTCCGGTACCCGAATGTGGAATCGATGGCAGCATTGTAGTTGGGCTTGTCAGGATACGTCGGGATATCAAAGCGGATTCCACCGGTCAACTTCAAGGCTGGCGTAACCGCCCATTCATCTTGCACATGGAACCCATACTGCCGGGCTCCCCAGTTGGCTTCCTGCAACGGGTCCGCGGTTGAGGAATAGCGGAACGTATACGCCGTCGGAGCCTGGTCAGCCAAGAAGGCCGCGATGGAACCATAGGTATAGGCGCCGAAGTTGTCGGCGATAAACAGGTTCCGGAAACTGAGGATATCTGCCTTTACGCCGAAGATAAGGGTGTGCTCCGGCAGGTACCAGGTGAAGTTGTCTGTGAACTCGAAGTATTTCTGCCCGAGGAGATTGCGGTGGCGGAACTCTTCGGCACCCAGAACCAGTATCTGATTCCCGGTATATGCCGTTCCCGTTCCCTTGGTGGTGATATACAGCGCGGGGAACGCAGCACCGTAATAGACGGGCTCATCCATCTGGTCAACATAGCCGACGATGGCTTCGTTCGACATATCATTGCCGAACACGCTCGTCAATTGCAGGGCAAGGGAATGTGTCTTGTTGTCCAGCTTGTACTTCCCGTTGTCGAAATAGATATCGGTAACGCTCCGGCCGCGAGAAGGCGAATTGTCTTCCGAGGAACGGAGGTAGTTCCACCGCGCGGTGAGTTTGTGACTCTCGGTGAGGTTGTAGTCAAAACGAAGAAACAACTTGTCGCTTTCACGGTTGTAGCCGATATCAGTGTAGGATCCCGGATCGTAGCCGTATTTCGTTTTGAGCGTGCTGGTGAGCAATGCAAGAGAATCCGGATTCACGGTGTACGCGTTCGTTCCCAACTGCTGGTTTCCGAAAGTCCGGGAAAACGGCTGCTTGAACCGTGTCATTTCCCCGTTGGCAAAGAAGAAGAGCTCATCTTCAATGACGGGCCCGCCGATGCGCCCGCCTGTCTGCCAGTCGGTGAACCCCGCGAGCTTGGTTTCCAGTGTGTCAGGGCTCTTGCCTGCAATGTCCTCGTTTCGGCCGAAGTAGAACGCCGAACCTCGGTACTGGTTCGTCCCGCTGCGTGTAATCGCATTGATCCCTGCGCCGGTGAACCCCGATTGACGGACGTCATACGGCGACAGGACGATTTGAAACTCCTCGATGGCATCGAGGCTGATCGGTGTGACGTTCGACTGTCCGGCAGGAGCGCCCGTCGACCCGAGGCCGAACAGATCGTTGAAGTTCGTTCCGTCAACCTGGATATTGTTGTACTTCGAGTTTCTGCCTGCCGCATTTCCCTTGTCGCCGGTGATGTAGGGAGAGACCTTGTAGTAGTCCTGGAAGTTGCGTGACAGGGTCGGCAGACGATCGATCTTGTCGCGCTGCACGTTCGTTGCGGCACCGGTCCGCGACGCGTTGAAGATGGATGCGCGTTCGCCTTGCACGATGACTTCACTCAGCGGCACATCCTGCTGCACCATCGAGAAGTTCAGGTCAAGATTCTGGGACAGCTGCAAAGAAACGCGCTCGCGTGGGGGAGCCGTGTAGCCCACGAGTGTCGCGGTGATGGTGTACGGGCCGCCCACCCGGAGACCCGGAAGATTGTACCGCCCGTCAGGACGTGTGCTTGTGCCATACACGCTCCCGCTCGGGACGTGTACGGCCTTGATGTTCACACCGGGGAGGGGCTCACCGGTTTGGCTCGTGACCGTTCCGTTGATTGCCGCTGTCGTGACGCCTTGTGCCAAGGCACTGGAATGCAGCCCGAGGAGCAAGCACAGGACCAGACACCAAATGCCCATAGTCGCATTCTTGTTCATGCGAGTCTCTCCTTGAGTAAAGGTTTGAGAAAGAAGACGACGGTGAAGAACGATTTCTCGTAGTGCCACCCGGAGGAATTGCAGCGGTAAACAGCCATCCCGCGGACCGGTCTGGACAATCGAGGAACTGAAGTGCAGCAAACCTACCTAAGAAGACTGGAAAAAGCAAGCGCGAAAATGTTGACGATCTGTAGAGTTTTCCGTGCGTCTGCAACGAAGGAAGCTCTCGGCGCTTCTTGCATTAGCCCGCACTTTCGTTGCTTTTCAATGTAAAAATCCTGATTTTTTACATAGAACATGACCCTAAAGCGGAATCAATTCATTCGCGTGCCCTCTCCTTCCCATTCTTGCGAGGTCTCTATGCACAAGAAACTCTTCATCCCGGGTCCTACAGAAGTCGCCCCTGATGTCCTGGCAAAAATGGCCACACCGATGATCGGCCATAGAAGCAAGGACGCTTCAGCCTTGCAGCGTGACATCAGCGACAAGATGCGCAAAGTGTTTCACACCGCCAATCCAATCCTGCTTTCCACGAGTTCCGGCTCGGGACTGATGGAGGGCTCGATCCGTTCGCTGACCGCCAAACGCGCCGCGGTGTTCTCCGTCGGTGCATTCGGCAACCGCTGGTTCAAAATGGCCGAGGCCAACAATGTCGGCGCAGACAAGTTTGAGTCGGAGTGGGGAAAGCCGACCACACCGGAGATGGTGGATAAAGCGCTCGCAACCGGCAAGTACGACGTGTTCACGGTGACGCACAACGAGACCAGCACCGGCGTCATGAACCCGGTGGAAGAAATCGCAGAAGTCCGCAAGAAGTATCCCGACGTGCTCTGGCTCGTCGATGCCGTCAGCTCGATGGCGGGAGCCAAAATCGAAGTTGACAAACTGGGCATTGATGTCTGCATCACTTCCACGCAGAAGGCCCTGGCCCTGCCTCCGGGCATGGCTATCTGCTCTGTCACTCCGCGCGCACTCGAGCACGGGAAGCAGGTGAAGAACCGCGGCTGGTATCTGGACATCCTCGAGATCTACAAGTACATCGAGACGAAGGATCACCAGTATTCCGCGACACCATCGCTCTCCCATATGTTCGCCATGAACTATCAGCTCGACCGGATCCTGGCCGAGGGCCTGGAAAACCGCTACGCCCGGCACACGGCAATGGCCGAGTTCACACGCGCCTGGGCCAAAAAGAATTTCGCCCTCTATCCCGAAGAACGGTATGCGTCGGTCACCCTGACTACAATCACCAATACGCGCAACATTTCGGTCAAGGGACTGAATGACGCGCTGGGCAAGGAAGGCTTGCAGATTTCCAACGGTTACGGCGACCTGAAGGAGAAGACCTTCCGCATCGCACACATGGGTGAATTGAAGATGGACGATGTGAAGCAGGTCATAGCCGCCATCGAACGGATTCTGCCCACGTTGAAGTAGCTCCCGGAACTCCCGTTTCACCCATCCAAGATCTCCCCATCGCCGGTTGCACCAGTGCGGTGGGGAGACCTGCTAAAGGAAAAGCGCTATGGCTACAGTCCGTCCGTTCAAGGGCTTCCGCCCGCTTCCGGAATACGCAGCGCGCGTCGCCGCCAGACCGTACGACGTCCTGAACTCCACCGAGGCTCGAGCGGAGGCGGCGGGGAACCCCCTGTCATTCCTCCACGTGGGCAAACCCGAAATCGATCTCCCGCCCGACATCCATCTCTATGACGAGCGGGTCTACCGCAAAGGGAAAGAGAATCTCGAGAAGCTCATTCGCGACGGGATTCTGCGCGAGGATCCGTCTCCCTGCCTGTATGTCTACGCACAGACGATGGGCACCCATACACAGTACGGCATTGTGGGATGTGCATCCGTGGCGGAGTACCTCAACGATACCATCCGGAAACACGAGCTGACCCGGAAGGACAAGGAGGACGACCGGACAAGACACGTGCAGATCACCAATGCTCATTCCGGTCCTATCTTCCTTACCTATCGTGCACAACCGTCTCTTGACGCGATCGTGGGCCGTGTGTGTGCAGAGGGGCCCACGTTCGATTTTGTGGCCGGTGACGGCATTCGCCACCAGCTCTGGGTCGTTCGTGATTCCGCGACAATCAATGCCGTCACAGGCGCCTTCCGTGCCATTCCCAACCTGTACGTCGCGGATGGTCATCACCGTTCAGCGGCAGCGGCACGGGTGGGACGCGACCTGGCGAACGCCAACCCCAACCACCGCGGCGATGAGGAGTACAACTTTTTCCTTGCCGTGCTCTTCCCGCACAACCAGCTGCGGATCATGGACTACAACCGTGTGGTGAAGGACCTGAACGGGAAAAGCGAGCCCGAATTCCTGGCGGGAATACAGGAACATTTCACTGTGACCAGGGCGCCGGGAAGGCACACGCCGGTACAGAAGGGGGAATACGGTATGTACCTCAACGGTGCCTGGCATGTCCTGCGAGCAGTGCCGGCACTGCTCAACGTCGCCGACCCCGTCGAGCGGTTGGATGTCTCGATACTGCAGAAGTATCTGTTGTCGCCGGTGCTCGGCATTGACGATCCGCGGACGAGCAAGCGCATTGACTTTGTAGGCGGCATACGCGGATTGGAGGAGTTGGAAAAACGGGTGGATGCGGGCGAGATGTCGGTGGCGTTTGCCCTGTACCCCACTTCCATCGACGAACTGCTCGCCATCGCCGATGCGGGAAAAACCATGCCGCCGAAATCAACGTGGTTCGAGCCGAAGCTGCGCGACGGAGTGGTGATCCATATGGTCAGCTGAGGATTACTTCTTCCGGATGGGCTTCGGGGTTCCTTTCGCGGTGAGTGCACGGTAGGCAAGGTAAGCCGCACCGCCGATCTGCACGGTCCCGAGAACTGTGCGGAAAATTTTGAGCTGGCTGTCTTTCGCCCATTGAGCACGAAGGGTTGCCATCAGGTCAGCCTTGGGTTCGAGCAATCCCCCGAGCAGCGGAGGAGGGATGGCTGTCTTTTGCCAGATTCCAAAGATTGACGTGTCCGCAGCAAAGTCTTCGTATTGCAGGTCCGGCGGCAAGAGAAGCGTCGCCCTGCCGGTGGCGAGACCCGGATCAGTGATGACAATCCCCCGGTGCGTTACGGTGTCCGCCGGGTAACTCATGGTTTGCTGCTGACTGAATGCGGTGACCGCAAAGAGAATCATTATCAGCACTATTCCGGTCAGTTTCATCATGCGGTCGCTCCGTTGCGAAGCATCATGCGCTCGCGCCATTGGCTGCAGCTTCTCTACAACTTCTTCACGGCCTCTTTACAGCTCCTTAATGAGTTTCACCACCTTCCAGATGAAGTTCACATCCCGTTTCTTCACAGTAACGGGATCGTATTCCGGGTTCAGCGGAATCAGGTGGATGTAGTTACCTTCGAACTTCACTTTCTTCAGGGTATCTTCGCCGTTCACGCGGGCGACGCAGACATCCCCGCTGCGGGCTTCCTGCTGCGGACTGACGATCACGACATCGCCGTCCTCGATGCGCGGTGACATGCTATTCCCTTTCACCTTCAACGCGAAGGCCTGCGCATCCTTCACATCATCCACCGTAACGTAGTCATCCACATAATCAGGGTGAAAGAGCGTGGCGACCTTTCCGGCGGGGACTGCGGCGATGAGGGGCAGGTCGACCGTTCTCACACGCCGCCGGTTGCTTCCGGGAAGCGTATACACATTGTCCGGCCGTGAGGGCGAAGGATACATTTCTCCTTCACCTGTGAGGAGCCAGCTTGCCTGCACTCCCGTGGCGCGCGCGAGGCGAGTGATGGCAATGCCGTCGGGCACCTGTTCCCCTTTTTCCCAGCGCTGCAACGTGCGCGTTACGATGCCGGCCTTGCCTGCCAGACTCGCCTGATCCAATTCCTTGTTTTCCCGCGCGGAACGCAGGCGTTCGCCAATGGTCGTTTTCATTAATACCCCGGAGACATTTTTGTCAAGACCGCACTTGACAAGACGACATTTATGTCGTATCTTGAACGGGAGAAAGATACGGAAATCTAACGATGCTGTCAAGGGCAAAATGGGAGACACGACGATGCAGGAATCAACACGGTACTATGTTGGAATAGGGGGGTGGGAGCACGATATGCTGAATGACTGTCTCTATCCGGACGCGGGGGCGACGTCACCACAGAAGCTCTCCTATTATGCCCGGTGGTTTAACACTGTGGAAGTGCGGCCGACATTCTGGGACGACACGCTCAATGCCGACGATGCCCGCGAGTGGGTGAATGCCGTGCGGGAGCAGAGAGACTTTCTCTTTTCCGTGAAGCTCCATTCTTCACTCACACACAAACGCACCCTTGCCGTGCCGGCGACGGACAACATGGAATCACTCCTGGATATGCTTCAAAGCCACGGGCGCCTCGGAGCGGTTCTGGCCCAATTTCCGTACAGTTTCACGAATACCGGCGCCAACCGCCAGTATCTGGAGGGTCTCGCCATCCGGTTCGCCGAGTTTCCACTGCACGTGGAGCTCCGTCATGCTTCATGGGATTATCCGGGACTTCACGCCCTGTTTTCCGAGCTAAAGGTCGGATCGGTCAATGTGGATTTGCCGCGTATCCGCCAACTCATTCCCTACATTCCCCGGATGACCGGCGACCGGGCCTACCTCCGGCTTCATGGGCGAAACGAAAAAGGGTGGTTGCTCAATACATTTGACGGACGGTAC
>Ga0105106_10000977_pt1 | contig 20279 bp, 22 predicted proteins | sample PPLLaktember2015_5_FD_79109 | JGI IMG/M metagenome (GOLD analysis project Ga0105106, IMG submission 79109) | Freshwater sediment microbial communities from Prairie Pothole Lake near Jamestown, North Dakota, USA - PPLs Lake P8 Core (1) Depth... | ecosystem: Environmental > Aquatic > Freshwater >...
CCACTTCTGCCATAGTCTTTGCACCATGCCGTCCCTTAATGAAGGGCTCCAAGCTTGGGTCTGTAACTATTGATGTTAAGGGAAATAAAGGTGATCTTGGATGTGGATGAGGACTGATCCCTGTCCCCCCAATTCCGGCCCCGTTTCAGCCTACGTTTACCCCTCCGGACCATCCGGAAATCACCTGTTTGCCAATAAACCGCTGTATTATTTTGAGATCTGCCTGATTTAACCCCCGTTTGGCCTGTATATGGCATTATCATGCCCGGAATAGTGCCCTGACAGACCCTTTCGGTTTGAGGATAATCCGAAATACGGCCTGCACTTGCGGTACGGGTTCACGAGAAAATCACCCAGTTAAACGACCTCTATATTCGCATCCGGCTGGCAGATCTTTCGATGCCAATAGGCTATCGGACGATGTGATTATCGCCATGGGAACCGGAAAATTGCATTTCCACGTCGGAGAATTTCAGGGGTTATGATTGTCAGACACAGGCCTGGATTATTTCTCCGTCGGTGAATAGGCTCCCCAGGGGAATGCACATCTGGTTATCCCTCAATCATACCCGACTTGAGGGATATTCCTGACAGATCCATGGCTCCGGCAGAAATATCATTGGCAGAGGAGGAGGGATAGTAAAAAAAATGATTTTTGTGGAGTTTTAGGTTTCTGAAAGCATCTGATTGTGGTGGTCTATCTATCGGCAGGGCCGGGTCCATTTTAGTGTGCAAAACAAGAGTGAACCCGTCCTACTATGTTCAATTTATTCATAGGGCATATCAATTATTACGATAGATCTGGTTTGAATAACCGTGCCTGAAGGTAGATGAAAGAACAGTATTGTACAGCATTCAGAATTTTAACCGGAAGCGTGAAGTTCGCTGTCAAATTCATTCCGCTTCTGACGTAGTCTGCAAAAATATCTGGTATATATATTCGTTTGAAGGGTGAGGCGGGAAACCCGAAGAAGGATTTTGGAGACAAAATACTTCATCCCCCCATTTTCAATCTGCCAGATAACTTTCTGTGAGGGGTGGGAACCGGTCTTCACCTGGTTGCACGGTCAATCGCCACGGATAGTTGATCCGGTTCATCGGTGCCGATCCGAATCTTTTTCCCATTTTTCAGGAGAATTTCCACCGCGTCCCGGCCGGCGACATTGTAGAGCCAGCCGTGGGGCGTCAATCGGATCCCCCATCCATACCACCACGAGTTTTTCACAACAGTGCACCCTGCTATCTCCGAGAGCGATATTTTCTTGTGCCAGACCCCCATACCGAACCAGAACTCAAGGTCTGAATCGGTAATTACGACCGTGAGCGAGGAGAAGACCGCGTTCACAGCGGCGAGGAGTGCAAGCAGCAGGATGATTGCCGTCAGGAAACCGAGCTCCGGGAGAAGAATTACCGCGGCAAAACCGGCAAGAGCAAGAGCAACGAGCAGAAGAGTGGTTTTGCTGCCCCCGGCCAGGTTTGGTTGGGTATGCCGGTACTGTTCCGCATATAAATTACTGATGTTCATGGGAGAATCCTTTCACTGGAGAAAGGTTTGTCTGCCCGCTGAATAATCCCTTTCCCGCAGACGGAAACTCCTGCAACCACTCACAATCCGGAATTACCCCCGGTATGAAGGTATTGCATGAGGATGAGGTCCGCATGCTCTGATTTTTTCACACCACATGGCTGAGCAAAAACCTCCCCATCCGGGCGGTATCATTGTTTCTGTCCTTTCATTACGCAAAATCCGCGGGATCTCCTGATAACAGAGACACTGGAAAATCCAGCCTCATAAAAATAACGGCTGACCTCATCAACGGTCCGGAACCGTGCGAACTGTAGGAACCTTCCTTTTGTTTTCTCATGGCGGTACTGCATGGCAATCTCTCCGTCTTTTTCTATGGAACCTGCAACCAGGGTACCCCCAGGTAGCAATACCCGGCAGACCTCACGAAATACTCAAAACGGATCCTCAAGAAAACAGATGACCGCCATCATCAGGACAATATCAAAAGAATGTTCACGATAGGGCTCGTGCTCTCCTCACCGGGGACGACCTCAACGCCTGCTCTTCGCTATCCGTATTAATGCAGGAGATGGATCAATTCCACACCGGATACCAAGCGGAACCACAAACCGTCCCGACCCTACGCCGACTTCTAACCCGCGACCGGAATCCGGCAGTGCTGCACGGAGCAAACGCGTCTGTGCTGGTAGACATCATAATGCTCATCGAACCACCGGTCATAACCCCTGCATGATTGTCAAAAATCCGGACCAGGGAGTTCATATAAGGTCCCTCAGGGTAACCCCAGTCCGTATCTTCATCTTGTCCCGGATTGGATCCACCTGTTCTTTCAGGCGGGCAAATCCCTGCTCACCCTGATCGTAATATCGCTACCGGGCGTTTGCATCCTCCTGCATCATGCCAAACAGGTTTCCCTCGGTATCTTTACAGTTCGCCCACCAGCCGATTCCCTGTACTGCCATCTTGGGAATCGTGACGTTCCCTCCGGATTTGAGCACTTTGTCAACGGAATCATCCAGGTTGGCAACCCCAATCGTGCAGACAAAGGCATTAACTTCCTGTTCATCGGCAGGGGCTGTAGCCTGACCCTGGCGGAACACGATGCCCCCGTTGATACCAGCTTCAGTTCCGGGTCCGGTCGTTACTAACCAGTAACGATTTTCATCTTTCAACTGGATGCCGGGGATAATCCACTCATGGATCTCCCAGCCAAACACATTCTGGTAAAACTTCGCCGCCCGTTCCGGATCTCCTGCATGTATCTCAAAATGAATGATCCTGTTCATATGATAATCATCTCCATAGTTCTCCAGGTGACAAATCTTTCATTCAACTGCGTGCTTTTGCCATTCCATTGATTCTGTAGTTTTTTGTTGTTACTTTTCCCTTTGGTTTAATAGATTATCCAAAGCGGCAAAATGCGCTCCTCATGCTGGATAAATCCATTAGCAATGATTCGGGATGAAAAAATAATCCGATTATCCGCCGATGAGTATCTGCTTTTTATGATTACCAATACTTCAATCGTACTGTCTCAAAGTTGAACTGAATACATTTCTTTCACATCCAACCAATGATAGTCCCAGCATCATTATCAAAGACCCTGCCCGACTCGTTCATTTAAGATTCCCTTTAGGTAAGCCCAGCCGTATCTTCATCTTGTCCCGTGTTGAATCCACCTGTCCTTTCAGGTGGGCAATCCCCTGCTCACCCTGATCGTAATAATACAGCAGAAGATGAAAATAGTCCGCGACCAGATCCTGGAACTATTGTTGTACCGCACTTCGACATTATGATCAGCCAACAACCCCTTGATGGAAAATGAACTGCTCTTTTTCAAAGGAGGAAGTATGGTTTCCAGAGCTGCTCAAAAACCCGGATAGTACCGAACTGCTCCAGAAATTTAAGGAAGCCTTCGGTCAGCGGCTCATTCAGCGCATATTCCTTCATCAACGAGCCATCAACACATATCCTGGTCTGAACGGACCTCAGTATCCGCACTCTGCGCTACCTCCCACCGACCGGATTGATGATGATGAGCGGGATTTATAGGACTTGTGCCCGCTTCGCGTAACGTATGTGAGAGGTCTTCTCTGCTTATTCTGTCGTTTCGCCCTGCTCTTTTTTACCGGGGTTCAGGTATTTGTTGATATTCCGGAAAAACTTCCAGTGCAGGAGCAGGTGGATGATGAGCAACGCTGCGAATAAGAGACTTGTGTTATTGTGCATCGTTACCCATTGGTTACGGGCAATACCCATCCAGGTGATCCAGCCACTCCCCCGCCCCCCACCTTCCGGGAGGACAAGATACAGCACCAATCCTGAAACAAGCGATGGTATGAATATGATCAGGCACCCGATATCGACAAGAGCATTGATTGTGATGCGTTTCATGTGATTGCCTCGTGTGTCAGATTGACCCGGAGGGGATAATAAAACAGCTGGTATCGACTGCTGCATTTATTTTATGACTCTCTTGTGTATTGCGTACCACACGATTCCGATCACAAGACCGATAATGCCGATAATCCAGGAGTTGAGGTTGAGAAAGAAAACCAGTCCCGTACAGGTGATTGCGCCAATAACGGGAACGACCGAGGGGTAACGTTTGTATTCGTGAGGAAGTCTGAGAGCTGCAATGTTCGCAATGAAATAAAAAATAAGCATCGCAAATGTGCTCACCGCGACCACCAGGGAAAGGTCGGCTAAAAGGATTGCCAGGATCATAAAAGCCCCTGTTATCCAGATGGCGTAGTGGGGCGTGCAGAAGCGTGGGCTGATGGAACTCAGAAAGGCGGGAAGATCGTTATTCCTTGCCATCGCAAACACGATGCGTGAAATTCCCAGAATGGTTGTCAGGAGCACGCTTGCCGTCGCAATCATTGCCCCCGATGATATAAGCAGCACCGCCGCAGGACTCCCGGTGACCGTGATTGCAGCAGCGAGGGGTGAGCCGGACTGCGCAAGATCGGAAGTCCCGACAAGCCCTACGGCAATTACACTCACCAGTATATAAAGAAAAGTTGAGATCCCCAGTGCGAGGTATATGGAGCGGGGAATGGTTTTTTCCGGTTCTTTTACCTCTTCGGCCATAATCGTGACCCGGGCAAATCCCGTGTACGCAAAAAAAATGAGGGCAGCGCCGCTCAGGATACCCGTCATTCCTGAAGGTGCCGGTGGGGTGAAATGAGTTATGTTGAAAAATCCCAGCCCAAAGGCAATAAAGAACAGGAGGATGAGCACCTTCAGGGTGACGAGAACATTATTGAGGAGCGTCGATTCTTTCAGACCGAGATAGTTGATGATAATGAATATAAGACAGATGATGACCGCGATGATTTTTACCGGGACTGCAGGGACCAGGGTGGCAAAATAATGGGCAAACCCGAGAGAGACTGCAGCCCCGACAAAAATGTTGGAAAAGATCCAGATCCATCCGGCAATATACCCGGCAAATGGTGATATGAGTTTCTGGGCAAATGCGTACGTCCCACCCTCCTCCGGCAGGTATACGCTCAGTTCCGCAACGCTAAGTGCGGAGAAAAGTGAGATAATCCCGGCAATCACGACAGAAATTATCATCGCAGGCCCGGCAATTCCCGCGACAATTCCGGTAACTATGAAAATACCGGAACCGATGATCGCCCCGATGCCGAGAGCGGTTGCACCAAATAACCCGATCTCCCGTTTAAGGTGACCACTCTTTGATATGTCTGAAACCTTACCCATGAAATAATCAAGAATGTGCCCAAAACGATATAGAGATTCCCTGCAGAGGGGTAATCATCATATCAGTCTGGTAGCTCACCAGATTCCCTTCCCTTCATTAAAGAAATTTTCAAATAAGATTGATTAAGATTCATCAATACATCGGGCTTCAATGACAAACGGATTCATCATCGCGCAGGAAGGATAATGCCAACCCTTGATATCAGTTCAGTTACCGGCCTGACCGACCGCGAGGCAGAAGAGATACTCCGGCACGAAGGATATAATGAACTCCCCACAGCCTCACGGCGGGGACCGGTACGGATTGTCATCGAGGTAATCCACGAACCGATGTTCCTCCTCCTCGTGGCAAGCGGGATCCTCTATTTTATTCTCGGAGATATTTCCGAGGGTATCATGCTGATGAGCTTTGTCGTCGTGATCATTGGTATTACCGTATACCAGGAACGCAAGACCGAGCGGGCGCTTGAAGCCCTTCGGAACCTCTCCAGCCCGAGAGCACTGGTTATCCGCGGCGGTGTTCAACAGCGCATCCCTGGCCGGGAAGTTGTAACCGGTGATTCGGTGATCCTCTCTGAGGGTGATCGCGTTCCGGCCGACAGTGTCCTGCTTATGTCAAACAACGTCTCGATAGACGAGTCCCTGCTCACCGGGGAATCTGTCCCGGTCAGAAAAATCGCCGGGAAATTGGGAATGCAGGCCGGGCGTCCGGGCGGGGATGATCAACCGTTTGTGTACTCCGGCACCCTCGTGGTCCAGGGTCAGGGTCTTGCATATGTCACGGCAACCGGGGCTGCTACCGAGATGGGGAAGATTGGTACGGTTCTCCAGACTGTTGAACGGGGCGAGACACGGCTGAAGATGGAAATAGACCGGATTGTCCGGACGGTTGCCCTTGTCGGAATCTCGTTGTGTGCGGTCATCGTGATTGTGTATGGCCTTACCAGGTTCAACTGGATCGAGGGATTTTTGGCCGGCATCACGCTCGCCATGGCGATCCTCCCCGAGGAGTTCCCGGTCGTACTCACCGTTTTTCTCGCACTCGGGGCATGGAGAATCTCGAAGAGGAACGTCCTCACCCGTCAGGTCCCCGCCATCGAAACACTGGGCTCTGCCACCGTCCTGTGCGTGGATAAGACCGGCACCCTCACCCAGAACCGGATGTCCGTTACGAAATTTTTTGCACAGGGTGAGTTATGCAACTTTAATGCGTCCGGCCATGAGCCGCTCACGGATACCTGCCATGAGGTCGCGGAATATGCCATTCTTGCCTGCAAGAAAGACCCCTTCGACCCGATGGAAAAGGCACTCCTCCAGCTCACTGATGGGGATTTCGGCAAAACGGAGCATATCCATGCAAACTGGAACCTTATACAGGAATACCCCCTGTCACCTGAGCTCCTTGCCATGTCCAATGTCTGGCAGTCGCCTGATGGTGACAGGTATGTTATTGCAGCAAAAGGCGCACCGGAGGCAATTGCGGACCTTTGTCATTTCGACACGGCTGCCGTCAGGAAACTATCGGAGGCCGTCGACCTCATGGCCGCAGAAGGGCTCCGTGTACTGGGCGTGGCGCGATCCTTCTTTTCGATCTCCGGTCTTCCGGAGGAACAGCATGCATTCACGTTCGAATTCCTGGGGCTTGTCGGGTTTGCCGACCCGGTCCGGCCCCAGGTTGCTGATGCTGTAAGGGAATGTTACACGGCAGGTATCCGGGTCATTATGATTACCGGGGACTATCCGCTGACTGCACAGAACATCGCCCGCCAGATCGGGCTTGCGGATGGAACACGCCCTATCACCGGTCCGGAACTGGATATGATGGATGATAGTGAACTGCGGAACCGAATCAATTTGGTTACGGTCTTTGCCCGGGTCGTGCCCGAACAAAAACTCCGGATCGTGAATGCCCTGAAAGAGAACGGGGAAATCGTCGCGATGACCGGCGATGGGGTGAACGATGCACCGGCACTGAAATCCGCGGATATCGGCATTGCCATGGGAGGCAGGGGAACCGATGTTGCCCGCGAGGCCTCGTCACTCGTCCTGCTTGATGATAATTTTACCTCAATTGTGGCAGCAGTCCGGCTGGGGCGGCGGATCTTTGACAACCTGAAAAAAGCGATGGCCTACATCTTCTCCATCCATATCCCTATTGCCGGTATGTCGCTCATCCCAGTACTTTTCAACATGCCGCTTATCCTTCTGCCGGTCCACATCGTATTCCTTGAGTTGATCATCGATCCGGCATGCTCGGTCGTCTTCGAATCAGAAAATGAGGAGCATAACGTGATGACCCGCCCGCCAAGGAGAAAGGACGAGGGGCTCTTCACCAGGAGCACGTTCACACTCTGTCTCCTGCAGGGTTTTGTCGTACTTGCCGTCGTGCTTGCTGTCTATGTATATGCAATTTCACGCGGACTTGGGGAACCCGAAGTGCGTGTGATGACGTTTACCACGATAGTTATTGCCAACCTCTGCCTGATCCTGACCAACCGCTCATGGTCAGAGACCATCTTTTCAACACTCGGTTCGCCGAACAGGGCGCTTTGGTGGGTCTTTGCGGGTACAATTGCCTGCCTGATATTTGTAGTATTTGTACCTGCACTCCGGGAACTTTTCCGGTTCGGCCCGGTCATGCTCTCTGATCTCCTTCTCTGTGCAGGTGCGGGTATCATGAGTGTAGTCTGGTTTGAGATTTTCAAAGACTGGAAAAAGCGGGGGAAAGCCTGTTGACATGACAACGCATTATTCCGGACCTTCACTGGCACGTCAGTTTGATCAGGATATTTCTCGAAGGGTAACCTTTACCAAAAAACTGTATCCTCGAACATCTTCACCGATATGGCATCCTTCGGGAAACAGCATGACGGTCCGGGAGCCTGCTCCAGGACCAGATACTATCGTTCTGTGCATTGTCTGAATATCAACTTCAGGTTTCAGTCTTTTTCAACAAGTGCAGCGAGACGGTCCATGACCCCGGGAGTGTCTTCCTCCATCCTGAACTTAAGCATCCCGTCACGATCCCAGACGGACTCAAAAACATTTTTTTCTGTAACCTTTGTCCTGCCGTCACGGTCTTCAAACGTCACCACCGCCAGCAGCATATGGCCCGGCATCCCTTCAAATTCAAAGGTATAGACAAGCCTCATGGGAGAGACTTCATGGTACACTCCATGGAACGCAAAACTCGTTGCCTTCTTTGTCCCGGTTCAGAATGCGCCATACGCCACCCGGTTTTACGTCCATCTTTTTGACATCGATTGTATACCTTTCCGGCCCCCACCACCGGATAATGAGATCCGGATCGGTGTAAGCCCTGAACAATCGCTCATGAGGTGCGTTGAAAATGCGTATGACTGATGCCTCCTGTTTTCCCGGTTCGGCGACAAGCCGGGTTTTTGGAGCACCTGGCTTTTCTTCCTTTCAGGTATTCTGCCCGGTCTTCAGGACAAGGACCGGCCTTCGTGTTCTTCTGACTATCGATAACGTGGTGCTTCCGAGAAGTAATTCCCGGAACCAGCCTGTACCAAAGGCACTCATTGCTATCAGGGACACGTCCTCCTCTTCAGCAACTGAGAGAATCATATCAGTCGGATCTCCAACACGAACGTGGAGGAGGACGTCAACACCAATATCCGTAAATTCCTTCTTCGTGTCCTCGAGCAGGGATTGTGCTTCCTTAACGTACGTATCGATTTCCTGGTGAGAATCTCCGCGATTGGCAACATGTGAGGACAATCCGTTTAATCCCCGGAATTGTTTTCACAAACGCTGCTGCAGTGCGGGCGGGCCGGGAAAAATCAGTAGGAACCAGTATCTTTGAAAAAAGTTCTTCGGAGGATGGATCATAAGTTGCTCTTTTCTGGTCCGCTGAAACAGGAGTGAAGTTCATGATTAAGACATGTCTTTTTGCATGCCGGAGAACAAATGACGAGACGCTCCCTAACAGAATCTCCTGGATCGCATTGATGCCCCGGGCACCCATGATGATAAGGGATACGTTTTCTGTTTCAGCAATTTCAAGGATCACATGGGGAATAGTACCCTGGGTAATCTGATTGACGATTGGTTCAATCCTGGTATGCACCTTCAACCCGAGATGTTCAAGCGATATTTTTTTCCCGGCCATGATGATTTTCACATTCTCAAGGTGCTGCCCGCATGTCCACTCTCTGCTCGAAGGGCGGGTTGCATCAACAACATGCAGGAGAATCACTTCCTGCATGCCGGGGACCCGGGTGATACGATCAAGAATTTTTTGTGAATACGGGGAAAAATCCAGAGCAACAAGCACTTTTTCAAACATTTCCTCCCCCAGTGTGTAATATAGCAATCGTGTATTAAAATATCACGATGGAATGGAACCAAAACCAAAGATTATCTCGTGAAGTGTGCGGAAGATCCCCGACCTTCAGGATCGGTTTCCCAGCCATCCCTTTTGTGATTTTTCTTGCATGTGACCGGTATATTTTTAATCCGGTACACCGGATACTACTCCTGAATCCTTTATGAGAGTATGGCAGAGGTTTATTCCGCAGGACAAGGTCTTTTTCGATCTGTTCGAACAGCAGGTAGCGATCGTTTCAGAAGCGGGGCACAAGCTTGTTACCCTGACAAAGGATTTCACCAGCGTGAAGGAGAAACGCCACGAGATCGAACTGCTCGAACACCAGGGTGACGAAATAACCCATGCCATTTATGAACGGTTGAACCGGACCCGCAATCCCCCGCTTTCCCGTGAAGAGATTTCAAGCCTGGCATCCTCTCTGGATGAGGTGCTCGATTATATCGACGGATCTGCAGAAAAGATGGTCTACTATGGCATTGAATCCTCGGATACCTATATGGTGGAACTCGCCAAGCTCATCCACTTATCAACAGTAGAGATTGAAGCAGCTGTCAGGAATATCCGTTCCATCAGGAATCCTTCGTTCATAGGGGATCGGTGTATTGAGATCAACCGGCTTGAGAACCTCGCCGATGACGTGCTTGCCGAAGCGATAACCAACCTCTTCCAGTCCAAAGATACGCTGACGATCATCAAGATGAAAGATATCTACGATTGGCTCGAGATTGCCACCGATGAATGTGAAGATGTTGCAGATGTGCTCTCCGATATTGCATTCCGTCATTCGTCGTCATAATACTGCGTACAGGTAGTATCCTTTCCACACCTTTTTCAGGGTCAATAATTCTGAGCTGACAGACATCGCCCAGGTTCCTGCGATACGCGTCAATAGTTGTTTTTATCTGTCTAAGATATTCAGGAAGGGTGCAGGTCATTGGATAGAATTGGTTGTACTATGTTTCCATCATCGTTCAGAAGGGTTTTTTTTTAAAAATTATTCGATCTCGATCCATTCACCGGTAATCATATAGTGAATATTTTCCGCCATCTTACAGGCATGGTCACCGGATCGTTCAAGATACCGGGCCACCATGATATAATATGCGCTACGGGTGATGGTTTTTGGGTTCTCCATCATGAAGGTAAGCATCTCCCGTAATATTGAAAGCCACAGAGCATCGACCGTGTCATCACGGGAAGTAAAATTTTTGATAGGATCAAGATTTTCAGTCTTATACGCAACGATTGCATCGTCAATCATTCCAAGAACAAGGTCAGCCATATGCGGCATGGGAAGCTTTTGGGTAAAATCGGGCTGGTCCTGGAGGTCCTTGACCATATCTGCAATATCCTTCCCGTATCTTCCGATGCGTTCAGCAGCGGTGATCATCTTGAGCGTGCAGGCGATCAGCCGCATATCTTTTGCCATCGGCTGGTACAGGGCAATCAACTGGTAGGAGCGGTCTTCCAGGGCAATCGTGACCTCCCGGATCTGTTTCTTCTTTGCATACACCTGGAGCGCCTGTGCGGTGTCCTGATTGAAAAGTGCGTTCAGCGATTCACTGAGCATATCCCGCGCAAACTGCACCATCTCGGTGGTATCCTGTTTGAGCCTGTTCAGTTCTGTATGAAACTTATCTGACATCCTGTCCACCTACCCAAACCGTCCGGTAATGTAATTTTCGGTAAGGTCTTCCCGGGGATTTTCAAAGATCTGGTTAGTCTGCCCGAATTCAATTAGTTTACCCAGGTACATGAAACCAGTATAATTGCTCACGCGGGCTGCCTGCTGCATATTATGCGTGACAATGATCACCGTATAGTCCTGTTTGAGTGCATCTATCAGCTTCTCTATCTTTGCTGTTGCGATCGGGTCAAGCGCCGAGCAGGGTTCGTCCATCAGAATGACTTTGGGCTCGACTGCGAGTGTCCTGGCGATACAGAGACGCTGTTGCTGTCCGCCGGAGAGACCGAGAGCGGAGTCGTGCAGCCGGTCCCTTACCTCCTCCCAGAGCGCGGCATCACGAAGACTCTGCTCAACGATGCCGTCCAGATTTCCCTTGTTCTTTATCCCATGGACACGGGGACCGTATGCCACATTCTCATACACAGATTTGGGAAACGGGTTGGGCTTCTGGAATACCATACCTACTTTTTTCCGGAGCATGACCACATCAGTTCCTGCCGCATGAATGTTCTCATTGTCCAGCAGGATCTCCCCCCGGATCTTTACGCAGTCAATGAGATCGTTCAGACGGTTGAAACACCGGAGCAGGGTTGACTTCCCGCACCCGGAGGGACCGATGAGAGCCGTCACCTGGTTCTTTGATATATCCATGGAAATCGACTGGAGTGCATGGGTGTCATTGTACCACAGGTTAAGGTTGTGGGTTGAAATGATAGGTTCTGAGGTCATAATATCCTCCAAAGATTTTTCCGGAAACGCCTGCTCACCACGATTGACACCGTAAATAGACATGAGAAATCATGAAGTCAGTCTACCAGATTCTTTTTTGGAAAATATATAAAACAGGTGATCAGGCAACATCGATCCCTGAACACGTTTAATACAGCAGTAAATCCACTCAGCGTGTCGACGAAACGTTTCACCCGGGAACTCCGTTTTCCCCCTGCATACAGAGTTATCCCGTCTGTGTTCCTTCCGGTACAAGGTTTTCCAAAATTTTTTAAATATTTTTCTCTCTGCTTCAACAAGGTTCCTCAGTTCCAGCTTGCGATCACCGTAGGCAGCAATTTCAAGAGCGATCGAATCCTTATCGCGATGCGGAAATTGCACATGCCGCAGAAGAGCGGTATGACTCCGGTCGGAACAGTAGTTTCGTTTCTTTCATGTCAGACAGGATTCGCGGAATCCATTATCCGATAATCCTGTAATATTCGGATTTTTCCGGAAACGATTCTTTCAGTACCAGTTCGTGAAACCTTTTAGCGGTGATCCAGGCAAGGTGTGCCTCGTAATCGTCAGGGTGCATAGGTACACTCTCGGTTTGATCCCGTGATGGTGATAGAATGGGAGTACGCAGTGAACGATTTCTCTCTTCCTGAAAACGTATCATTTTCCCTCCTCACTTGTCACATATGCGGTCGAGATCGCAGAACCTCACAGTTTGATACGAAAATCCCCTTGCATCCGTGAAAATATCCTGAGTCTTCCTGTTCATTGGCTCCTGGTCAGGCCTGTTCACCAGCACCGACAGACCGGCAGGCACGGGTGCCATTGTTCTGTTATGCCCGGATTTGTTCTCCTCCGAGAGGCACTCACGGTACAGGATTCCGGTCTTTTCACCGGGCATCTCTGCGGGACTCCTGCATTCTTCAGCAGGATCGGTATCAGATTTACTTTGCTGGATTCGTTTTTCTTGTATTATGGGTTTCATATTCCTCTGTCAGCGTTTTTTTCTCCTGTCGTTTCTCAAATGTCCGGTTCATGTCTCCCGTATTCCGGAACGAGTGTTGAATCGATCCACGCCATGATTGCATCCCTGACCTGCCGGAACTGCAGGAGACATTCATCCGAAGTTCCCGTGCAGGCTGAAGGGTCAGGAAATATGGCGTGAAGCACCGTTTTTGCGCCTGGAAAGAACGGGCAGGCATGGGTTACGCTGTCACAAACGGTGACAACGATATCAGCTCCCTGATCAAAGAATTCGTCGATGAGCTTGGAGCGGTACCCTGAGATATCGATGCCAATCTCTTTCATTACGAGAACCGCAAGCGGGTGAACAGTACGAATATCGGTCCCTGCACTTGCGGCTTCGAACAGGTCTCCATACCGCTCACGCAGATATCCTTCTGCCATCTGGGATCGGGCCGAATTGTGGGTACAGATGAAGAGAACACGGGATTTTTTCAGCATACCCTCAGCGTTCTTGCTGACATGGCCGGCTGCACTCCTCTCACGAAGAGGTTCCATCATTCTTGAGGCCTCCCCGGTTCTCTTCGTTTACCAGGACAATCCGTGAAGATTCCGGTCAGCCATGCATCAATATCATCCCGCAATTCGCGAAAATCCGCAAGTATCTGCTCCTTGTCCTCCCAAATATCCGAAGGGCTTACAAATCCCCGGTGAATGTTGGTTTCTCCTTTGGGGATAGATTTTGGCACCGCCTTCTTTGCCCGGTCGCACAGGGTAACGACATAATCGAACCTTATACCGCTGAAGTCAGCAAGTTTCTTGGACTTCTGGCCAGAAATGTCGATTCCTGCTTCTCTCATCACCGTTACAGCGTAAGGATTCAATCCTGCCGGCGCGATACCGGCAGAGAATACGGTGTAGCGGTCCTTGCAGCGGGCTTTGAGAAGGCCTTCTGCCATCTGCGACCTGACCGAATTGAATGAACAGATAAAGAGCACGGTCTTCTTTTTCATAATCCTTCCACTGATACCGGAATTCAGTGAATTTCGATCCGCTCGCCGGTGTTCATATAATGCACATTTTCCGCGATCTTACAGGCGTGATCGGCACACCGTTCAAGATAGCGGGCCACGAGGATATAGTTGGTGCAGCGCGTGATGCTCTTTGGATCTTCCATCATATACGTGATACCTTCACGGAAGATTGACTGGCGCAATGAATCTATGGTGTCGTCCCGAAGAGAGAAATCTGAAATTGCTGCGACAGAGTCTTTTTCGTATGCCTCGATTGAATCATCAATCATTCCGGTCACAAGATCGGCCATATGAGGAATGGTCATGAGGTTGGCGAGGTGGGGCTGGTCTGAAATTTTTTCCACAATATTTGCAATAACCTTGCCGTACCGCCCGATACGGAGCGATGCCGTAATCACCTTGAGCGTACAGGCAATAGTCCGCATATCCTTGGCCATCGGCTGATTCAGGGCGATGAGATGGTAACAATGCTCTTCAATACGGACCTCCATTTCATGGATCTTTTCTTTTCGTGCAATAACCGACGCTGCGAGTTCGTTATCCTGGCGGATGAGTGCGTCAACAGCCGTCCGCAGCATGTACCGGCCGAGATGAGCCATCTCGAGGGTTTCGGCTTTGAGGTTTTTAAGTTCCGTATGAAATTTGTCTGTCATGTCGTGCTCCTACCCGAATCGTCCGGTTATATAATTCTCTGTCAGCTCCTCTTGGGGATGTTCGAAGATCTGCACGGTTTTTCCGCATTCAATCAGTTTTCCCAGGTACATGAAACCAGTATAATCGCTTACACGGGCTGCCTGCTGCATGTTATGGGTGACGATGACAACGGTATAGTCTTTCTTGAGCGAATCAATAAGATTCTCAATCTTTGCAGTAGCAATAGGATCAAGTGCTGAACAGGGCTCGTCCATCAGGATAACCTCCGGTTCAACTGCCAGGGTCCGGGCAATACATAGCCGCTGCTGCTGGCCTCCCGAAAGCCCGAGCGCCGAATCATCCAGGCGATCCTTCACCTCTTCCCATATCGCCGCATGACGCAGGCTTCGTTCAATGATTGTATCGAGCATTGATCTGTCGTTTATCCCGTGAATCCGGGGACCATATGCAACATTCTCGTAAATGGATTTGGGGAAGGGATTTGGCTTCTGGAATACCATCCCCACCTTTTTCCTGAGCATGACCACATCAGTACCGGATTCCTGTATATTCTTATCGTCAAGGGTAATTTCACCGGTGATTTTTACGTGGTCAATAAGATCATTCAGTCGGTTGAAGCAGCGGAGCAGGGTTGACTTCCCGCAACCGGAGGGACCGATCAGGGCTGTTACTTTGTTCCTCGGGATCTTTATGGATACAGATTCAAGAGCACGTTTCTCGTTATACCAGAGATGAACGTTATGTGTAGTGATGATTGCTGATTCTGACATGATTTATCCCAGTGATTTTTTCCGGAAATGTGTTCGTATGATGATGGCGATTCCATACATTCCCACGACAATTGCTAAAAGCACCAGCGCCGTCCCATACTGGTTGGTCGATGCACCCGGCACATTGGTTGCCAGGATGAAAAGATGGTACGGGAGCGCCATGACCGGCTGGAATTCGGAGGAGGGAAGGAATCTCGACGAAAAAACGACGGCCGTGAACATGATCGGGGCTGTTTCTCCCGCGGCCCTCCCGATCGAGAGGATGGCCCCGGTAACTATACCCGGAATTGCAGGGGGCAGGACTACTTTGTTGATCGTCTGCCACCGGGTGGCGCCCAGTGCGAGACTGCCTTCACGGAATGTCTGAGGGATCGTTTTTAATGATTCTTCGGTGGTGCGGATGACGGTTGGCAGGATCATCAATGCAAGGGTGATCTGCCCGGCCAGCAACGACACGCCGACACTCAGATAGAGAACAATAAAAGCAAAACCAAACAGCCCAAAGACGATAGAAGGAGTGCCGTTGAGCAGGTCAACACCGGTCCTGATGAGCCTGGTGATACGCCCCTCCCGCGTATATTCAACGAGATAGATCGCGGCTCCCACTCCGAGCGGAAGCGCGATGAGAATCGCCCCGGCTACCAGGTACAGCGTACCGACAATGGCAGGGAAGATGCCCCCCGCACGCCCGAGGTCCCTGGGGGGCTGGGTCAGGAATTCCCAGGAGAGCGCAGGAAACCCGTTGACGATGATATAACCGAGGATAATAACGAGAATGGCAACCACGGCGACTGCCGCAGCAATGATAAAACCAAATGAGATCATCTCGACCTGCTTTCCCGAGAGCCGATCTCTGCCAACATACCACGCACCTGCACCAAGAACGATCGCGACAGCGAGATACCATAGTGCAGCAGTGAACAGGAATACCACCAGGCCCGCAATCAGGATAGTTATCACGATCCGTTTGAATGGTTCCTGCAGGGAAGCCGGAATGAGGGATTTACGATCGGAACGTCCAACCTGACCCTCTTTCAGGCGGCGCAGAATCGCGACTGCTGAAAGATTGATGATGAGGGTGATGATGAGCAGGACGACGGCAATGCCAAACAATGCGCTGTAGTGTTCACTGCCAACAGATACTTCTCCCATTTCAATACCCAGCGTAGCGGTCAGTGTCCGAATAGGGCTGAGGACATTCCAGATTGGGTCCGGGATAACTGCTGAGTTACCGGCAACCATCATGACTGCCATGGTCTCACCGATTGCCCTTCCGATGCCAAGGATGATTGCAGCGGCAATACCGGAAATGGCGGCCGGTACGATGACCTTACTGATTGTCTGCCACCGGGTTGCCCCGATAGCAAGGGAGCCTTCCTTAAACTCGCGGGGAACGGCACTGATGGCATCCTCTGAAACGCTGATGATCGTGGGCAGGGCCATGATCCCAAGAAGAATCGATGCAGCCAGCCAGGTCTCACCGGTCGGGATATCAAAAGTAGTCCGGATGAAGTCAGTCAGAATGATAAGGCCAAAAAAACCGTAGACCACGGAAGGGATGCCTGCAAGGAGTTCAATGGCTGGTTTGAGCACGTTTTTTATCCGCGGCGACGCGAGCTCCGAGACATAAATTGCACAGCCGATGGAAAGCGGGACGGCAAATAGTATCGCCCCGAAAGTGACAAGAAGGGTCCCGACGATGAGCGGAAAGATCCCATTCAAGGGTTCTCCTGCGGTCGGTGCCCAGGTGTCCCCGAAGAGGAAGGGGATGATCCCGACTTCAACAAAGATCGGGTACCCGTCTCGTAACAAGAACAGGAGAATAAAAGTGACAACAACAACTGCTAATGATGCTGTGCAGAAGAACAGGGTTTTGATTGTCCGTTCTTTGAGGAATGAAAAGCGGGAAGCGCCTGGTGAGGTGCTCAAGGCCTCATTCGTTTTTTTCATGACGTGCACACGCCTCCCGTAGATAAAGAAAAATTGTGGTATTCTTTTTGTCCTGTCCGGGTCAGATAGTCACGTAGCCTTCTTCAGCTACAATCTTCTGGCCGTCCGGGCTGAGGATGTACCTGATGAAGTCACCGGCAAGTCCCGCGGGCTGACCGTTAGTGATCACGTAAAGGTCCCGGGAGACCGGGTACGTCTTGGATTTTACATTGTCAATCGTTGGTGCGACAATCTTCTGGGCGTTGTACCATATTGGCAGGGATTTGACATCCTCGCTTACAAAACCGATCGAAACATAGCCGATTGATCCCGGTGTCTGGGCAACTGTCTGGAGAACGGCTCCATTGGAGTTCTTTTCCAGCATGGTCTTAGCTGGTGTTGCTTTGAGAAGGATTGTTTCATCAAAATATGTGCGGGTTCCGGACGCACTGTCACGGCCGATGATCACGATCTGGTTGTTGGTGTTGGGGACATTCGCTCCGGTGATCTGTGTCCACTTTGTAATTTTCCCCAGGTAGATGTCCCGTATCTGCTCGAGTGTAATGAACGGGATCTCATTTGCCGGGTTCGCAATGACCGCAATACCGTCCTGTGCGATGGAAGTGACAACAAAAGCCGGATATTTTGTCTTTTCAGCCGCCGTCACTTCACGGGAGGACATACCGATATCGACAGTCTTTGCACCAATCGCCTGGATACCGACACCAGATCCGCCTCCGGCTATCTGGATATCTGCATCAGGGTGAGTTGCCATATACTGGTCGGCTGCCTTCTGGACAATCGGCAGGACCGTTGTAGACCCGCTGATCTTAATGGTCTGTCTCTGGCCAGTTGAGATTGGAGCGGTAGTTGTTACCGGGGCAGCTGTGGTTGATACTGGTACCTGGCTGGTTGCACTCACTGAGGGCGTCGCAGTCGGGACCGGTGTTGTTGTAGTCGTTGTTCCTTTACCTGTACACCCTGCAGCAAACGCCAGCATGAATACTGCGGCGAGGCTCAGGATGACTAATACATACGAACTCCTTTTTTCTTTCATGGTGTTCTGGTATCCAGTTTATCTCAGGATTATATACAGGTTTTCGCCATAAACTATATGAATATATATATAAGAAATAGACAAATAGAGTAAAATAGAGATATACAGATAACAATCAGGGTGGATTAAATGGAGCTCCGGAAAGTCCAGTTTACCGGTGGATCTTCGTATGTACTTACGTTGCCAAAGGAATGGATCGATGAACAACATATCAGGAAAAACGATTCGCTCGGTGTTGAGGTCCAGCCGGATGGAACACTCCTTATAACCCGATCCATCGATCGGGAGCCGGCCCAGAAAACAAAAGAGTTCGATCTTGCAGGTATCACCGAACCGGCGTACCTTTTCCGCCTGCTGATCGGAGCGTATATCTCCGGCTATTCTTTTATTGTCATTCACTCACGAGAACGGTTGCCACCGTTTGTTCGTGAGGTTGTCCGCGACTTCACCCAGATGACCATCGGGCAGGAGGTAATCGAGGAGACCGATACCGAAATCATGCTGAAGGATCTTCTGAATCCTGCCGAAATGCCGTTCGAGAACACCATCAAGAGGATGTTCACGATAGTCAAGGCGATGCATGTGGATGCGGTTACTGCTCTCCGCACGCAGAACCAGACGCTTGCCAACGATGTCACGGCCCGGGACAATGATGTAGACCGGCTTCACTGGCTGATAGCCCGTCAGACCAACATGATCCTGTCGAATGCTGCCCTTTCCCGAAAGATGAACGTTTCACCGGTAATGGCCCTCCATTATTTTACCATAAGCCGGATTATTGAACGAATCGGGGACCATGCAGAACGGATTGTCTCTATCGCGCAGCCGATTCTTACCAGAAAGACAGATCCGGTGATCCTCGGAAAAATTGCTAAGGCCAGTGAACTTTCCATAGGAATATTTGACCGGAGTATCGTTTCGTTTTTTAATAATGATATGAAAAAAGCGAACCACAATATTGAATCGATGCGTGTTCTCAAGACGCTGTGCGAGGAAATCAATTCGAGTGTACTCAGGCAGGAAACTGCCGATGCCATTGCTCTCGGGTACATCAATGAAAGTGTGAAAAGAGCAGGGGAATACGCGGCTGATATTTCTGAGAATGTGATTAACTACCTGGTGGAAGAAGACCGGTTGCCGAAAAAAAAGAAATTGAAAACATAGGGTAGCGACTTCTTTTCATTTAAAATTTTTCAGACCTTCGTCGGAAAATACGACCCTCATATTCGCGTTGTGGCAGCCTTTCCGTGGCCCGGAGGGGATAAACTAAATGGCAAAAACAGCCTCGGTTTGATGACCTCTGGCGGGCCTTTGGCGAGGTGCAATTCTACATAATTTTGGCAAACAGAGTGATTATTGGGCATATTTTCCACGGGAATTGAAAAAGGGGATAATGCGGGATTTTCCGGTATTGACCGGATTACCAAAAAGGAAAGTGAATCTCGTACAGGGCTTATTTTTACCTCATTTTTCAGACCTTTTTTTCTCCGCTTCTCCGATAAAGGGTGGAGCAGGAAGGGAGACCATTCCTGATCGTCCAACCCTTTTTTTAATATTCCCGCTATGACTCTGGGAAAGGTTCCGATAAAAAAAGATGATTACCGGTCTTTAAACTTCTCAACGACGCGGACATTATCGCCCCGTACCGTGATCGGGATTGGGACGACACTTTCGTAGAGTTCGACTGTGATCTCTTCCTTTGCGGAATCAACGCGCTTGACTACCGCTTTCTCGCCCTTGAACGGCCCGGCGATCAGTTCGACAATGGTGCCTTCATCGATACCGGCAACGACCGGTTTCGGGATGAGAAAATGGCCGACCTCGGCAAGGCTCGTTTCCCCTTTGATGACC
>Ga0105106_10000978_pt1 | contig 20273 bp, 16 predicted proteins | sample PPLLaktember2015_5_FD_79109 | JGI IMG/M metagenome (GOLD analysis project Ga0105106, IMG submission 79109) | Freshwater sediment microbial communities from Prairie Pothole Lake near Jamestown, North Dakota, USA - PPLs Lake P8 Core (1) Depth... | ecosystem: Environmental > Aquatic > Freshwater >...
AAACCGGCCGGCTCCGCGGCGGCGGCCCCGGCGGCAAGGAACGCGACGAGGATCCCGAATCCGATGATCTTGCGAGCGTCCATGGCGAACCATCCTCCCCCGACGGCGGGCCTTCAAAAACAGCCCGGGCCCGTTTTCAAACCCGGTCCGAAGTCTTGGATCGGGACCTCCGGATCCCAGCCGCGAAGAGGCCGAGGAAGAAACCCACCAGCAGGGTCAGCGGCAGGAGGATCATTTGAGAGATGCCGATCCTCCAGAAATAGATCCTGTAGCTAACCTCTCCCGGGTTCTGGATGAAGACGATCGCGATCAGGATCAGGAGAATGACACTCAAGACGATTTTCTTTGTCATAACAGCCTCCTTCCGTACGGCCCCGGCCTCATTCCCCGGCCGGCAGGAGGCGGTCCTTGTCGAGGTCCGACCTCCCGAAGATGCCCAGGACACCCTTGATCCCCACGCTCATGACGATGTTGATGAAGAAGGACAGAAAGGCGAGGGCGAGCAGGCCGCCGCAGAGCGCGGCCAGGATCATGTAGACCTCGAATTCGCTGTTCGCGTAGATCGTCCGGCGTAGCATGCCTTTCAATCCGGCCATGCCCATGAAGGCGCCCATGCCGATGCCGCCGACGAGGTGGGCCCAGAAGTGGACGTTGGCCAGCTTCTGGCTGTAAAGCTTGGCCCCGTTGGTCAGGATGGGGAACAGGATGTAGATGGCCGCGTAGAGGGTCATGGTCAGCCCGACGAGGATCGCCACGTGGACGTGGGGGCCGATGACCCACTGGGTGTTGTGGAGGATGCGGTTCAGCCCGACGTCGGCCTGGATGATTCCGGCCGGAACGCCGAGCCCGAACCCGAGCAGGCCGCCGAGCAGGAACTTCAGCTCGTTCGACATCTTCAGCGGCCGGGCGCTCCACAGGGTGGCCAGGGTGATGAAGAAAGCCAGGCCCTGGGTGATGAGCTCGAAGGCCGTCACCATCTCCCCGGAGACGACCTTGAGGATGGCCGGCTGGGCCTGGTCCGAGAGGAGGTGATGCGACCAGACCGTCCAGGAGACGACGAGCTCGACGAGCAGGGCGGCCCGGGCGATGTTCTCCATGAACAGCTTCTTGCCCGTGATCAGCGTGGCCAGCAGGTACCACGTCCCGGCGACGAAGATGAGGACGAGGCCGTCGGCGATGAGGTCGAGGCCCCACCAGTACCAGTTCTTGTAGAGCAGCGCGTCGATGGCCGTGTCCTTGAGGCTCCCCCCGAGCAGCGCGGCGACCATATAGACGAGGATGAGGACCCCGGTGAAGAGGATGATCCCGGAGTTCAAGGCCAGGTCCACCGAACCGCGGGCCACAGCCGCCACCGGCACGGGGACCAGGTGCTCGGTCTTCTTTCTCCGGAAGAAGTTCTTGATGGCCGTCAGCCCGAGGGCCGAGCCCAGGAGGGCCCCGGCCGGCTGCTTGTCCCAGCCCTTGGGAGTGTAGGTGATGGTCTTGAAGATGTTGACGACGAAGAAGACCGTCCCGAGCATGACCAGGGCGATGCCCAGGATGAAAAACGAGCCGCCCACGGGGCCGAACTGGCTGAAGTCGGCCGGCAGCGGCCAGTAGAGCGTGTAGAGAGGGGCATAGTGGGAGAGGAATCCCGCTGTCCAGAAGAGGAGCGTGCCGCCGGCGACGAGCCAGAAGGTCCACAGGGCGAGCTTGTAGTTCCAGAGCGGCTTCTTCATGAGGAACGGCACCAGGAACAGGAATGCCCCGAAGACGATCGAGTACGACGACCCGAAGATGCCGACGAGCGGGTGGGCCGTCATCATGGCAAAGAACTGGTCCGTCGAGATGAACGGGACCTGCTGGACCTCGAAGATGCGCATGAGCATGCCTTCGATCAGGGCGAAGGCGTAATAGACGAGGCCGACGACGACGAATCTCAGGGTCAGCTTTTGCATGGGCGTCAGGGTCTTCGGCTTGAACAGGCCCTGATCTCCGTTGAGCAGTGTCGCGGTGAAGCTCATGGTCTCCCCCTCACTTCACTTCGAGGACTTCGAGGACGTCGGCCATCGTCATGCCGACCCCCTTGGGACCGGAATATTCGGTCGAGCGGATGCTGTAGAGCCCGGGCTTGTCGAACTGCCAGATGACGTCGTTCCTGTGCCCGGGGACGACCTGCATCTGGAAGACCATGGAGTGATCGGGCCGGAAGACGCCGAAGCCGTAGGTCAAGTCGTCCGAGGCGACCTCGAACCGGACCTTCTCCCCCGCATTGATGACGAGACGGGCGGCCGGAAGGTGGAACTCGTGGTTCGCGACGCGGATCTCGAAGACCCGGTCCACCTCGACGGAATCCCGGTGCAGGTCGGGCTCGGCCCAGGGGATGGTCTTCAGTGTGATGAGGTGAAGCGACATGCCGAGGACGGCCAACACGGCGACGAAAGCGAAGAACAGGGCCGGTTTGACCCCGCCTCCCTTGCCCGGCTTCGTCAGGCGCCAGCCGACCCAGCCGACGACGAGGATGATGGCGATGGCGTAGAGCGTGTACGCCAAGGTTTGACCCCAGAGGACGACGGTTGAATCGACCATAGGTTGCGGCCTCCTTCCCGGGAGGCATGATAGCGTTGACCCGGGGCCCGGTCAAGAACTCAAATGACGGCTCGGCCCTATCCGAGGACGCCTCCTTCGCGGCTTCGTTCGGGATATCGACCCTTGCCCCCGCGCCCCGGAAACCTCCGTATACGGTTTCCCCCGCCTCTGGCGGGTCCCCCATCCCTCACGGGGGCCTTGGGTCGACATCCCTCGCCGCCGCACGGCGGCGACCGAATGCTTCGAGGTCAGCGCTTGGGTCTTCTGGCGGGCCTCAGATCGAGGTCGTGGAAATCGAAGCTGAAATCGGTCTCCGGCGATACCGCCTCCATCTTGGCCCGCTCGACGGAGCCGTCGGGATTCAGGGCGAAGGTGACGTAAGCGTCGGCCCGGAGCTCCCGGTCCCGCCAGCGGACGATGAAGGTGTCGTACTGCCAGTGCTCCATGTCGCCGACGAGCGCGAGCGTCCGGGTGAAGCGCATAACCAGCTTCCCTCCGGCCTCCTCGATAGCGACATCGCCGTACCAGGCGTCCGCATAGATGCCCGCATACTTTGCGACCGGTAGCGACGGCTTGGACGAGGCGTCCCGGGCCGCCGCGGACTCGCCGAGCGACTTCGCCATCGCGGCGTCGGATCTGGCCTGTAGCTTCAGATACGCGCCCGCCCAGTCGGTCGCCGGCGCGCCGAGGTCGTGGTCCATGATCGTCCAGGTAAGGGCGGAAAAGGCGTTCGTGGACTCGGCGTTCGTCAGCACGGCGACGCCCAGGTTTCGCTCGGGGAGGAGCGTCACGATCGAGACGTAGCCGGGCAGACCGCCCGTATGGGTCAGGACGCGCTGGCCGCGATAGTCGCGGACCCCCACGCCCAAGGCATAGGCGGAGAAATTGGATTTCAGCGCGGCCAGCTCGGCCGGGGGCGGATAATTCGGCTGGATGGTCACCGGGGTGTCGATCTCGCGGGCGGTCCGCTCCGAGTAGAGCGCCGTCCCGTCGGCAAGCTTGCCGCGGGCGAGACGGACCAGCATCCACTTGGCCATATCCGCCGCGCCGGCATTGATGCCGCCGGCGGGATTCGTGTTGTCGCTCGTGAAGGGCTTGATGGGCCTGACGGCCCCCTCGACCCGGGCGTGCGGGGTGGCCACATTGCCGCCCTCGGCCGCGGCCGAGTGGCGCACGTTGCTCCCGGTCATGCCGACTCTCTTGAGGATGCGCTCCGCGACGAAGTCCTCCCAAGTCAAACCGCTTACGGCCTGGATGACCTCGCCGGCGACGAGATAGAGGACGTTGTCATACGCGTAGGCGCTCCGGAAGGACGCCGCCGGCTTGATGTAGCGCAGGCGCTGGGCCACCTCCCGCCGGTTGTACGTGGATTCGGGCCACCAGAGGAGGTCGCCGGCGCCGAGCCCGAGGCCGCTGCGGTGGACCAGAAGGTCGCGGATGCTGAGCTCGCGGGTGACGTAGGGGTCGGACATCATGAACCAGGGGAGGTAATCGACGACCGGCGCGTCCCAAGAGAGCTTGCCTTCCTCGACCAGGAGGCCGAGCGCCGTCGCGGTGACGACTTTGGTGTTTGAGGCGATGCCGAAGAGGGTTTCCGCGTCGACCGGGGCTGGATCGCCCAGCCTCTTGACGCCGTAGCCCTTGGCCAGGGCGACGCGGCCGTCCTTGACGATGGCCACGGCTAGGCCGGGGACCTCGAAGGCCTTCATGATCCGTGAGACCAGGGCATCGATCCCCGGAGGGACGGCCGGATCGGGCCGCTGGCGCTGGGCGGCCGGTGAGGCCGCGGCGCTCAGAGCCGGCGGCGGAGCCGGGATGACGGCAATAGCGAAGAGCGCGGCCAGGGCGGCGATACGGAAGCGGCGGAGGGATACGGACATGGAGGACCTCCTTTGGCGGGAGTGAGCCGCCATCATATCGCCGGCCGGACGGAGAGGTCAAGGAGTCTCTCAGCGCGGACTGCCGGTCCGGCCGCGGAACTCGATGAGCTCCACGGGGGCGCCGTTATCGACGATCATGGCCACCCGCACGCCCTCGGACGGCGAGGTGATCTCGCTCGAGACGTTCAGCGCGGCCAGCGCGGCTTCGAGATCATCGACCTCGAAGGCGACATGCGGCACGGTCCGGACGAGCTCGGAGACCTCGCAGCCGGGCTCGAAGCGCATCCACTCGATGCCGAAGGGGCTCGTCCGGAATCCCGAGACATAGAGCTTGAGATCCGGCAGGTAAACCTCGTCCGCCCGCGGGACCGTCGTCGGGACGCCCAGGTGGTGATAGCGCCAACCCAGCGACGCGACGGCGAAGGGGAGTTCATGGTCCTGACGCTCACGTCGCATGAATACGTCTCCTCTCATGCTCTCGGGCGGGATGATAGCGCCGGACGGGAGCCGCGGTCAAGGTTGACAACCCTGTGTCCCTCGGCTACCATTCACACATCCGGAGGGGAGGACTGAAATGAAAAGACCCGTCGGCATCGTTATCGCGATCGTCATTTGCGAGCTCGCCGGAGTCATCGGATCTCTTTTCACGATGCCGTCCATCCCCGGCTGGTATGCGGGACTCGTGAAGCCGTCGTTCAATCCCCCCGGCTGGATCTTCGGACCGGTCTGGACGGCCCTCTACGCCATGATGGGCGTCGCCGCCTGGCTCGTCTACGACAAGGGATTCAAACGGCCCGAAGTGCGGAAGGCCTTGACGGTCTTCGCGGTTCAGCTCGTTCTGAACACCCTCTGGTCGATCGTCTTCTTCGGCGCTCACCAGATCCTGGGGGCCGTTATCGTCATCATCCTGCTGTGGGCGATGATCCTCTGGACAATCCTGCTCTTCCGCAAGATCTCAAAGGCGGCGGCCTGGCTGCTCGTCCCCTACATCCTGTGGGTCAGCTTCGCCACGATCTTGACCGTAACGATCTACGCTCTCAACCGCTAGGACGCGCGAGCCCCGCGCGCGGGGAGAGCGACCGGCTATTTTCCGAGCTCTTTGCGGATCGCCTCGAGCTTGTCCTTGAGGACGGGGGCGAAGGCAAAGAACTGCTGCAGGGTCGTACAGCCGTAGTCGGCGCAATGGGCGCAGCTCAGGACGCCGCGCGCCGAGGCGCAAACCCGGATGCCGCATGTCGCCGCGTGGGCCGTGCTCGTCCTCTTCCCCGTCGAGCAGCCGTCGCAGACGCAGACGTCGGCGCCCATGTCCTTGCCGCCGTACCGCGCGGACCAGTCTTTAGCGACCGCCTCGAGCCCGGACCGGTCGTTCTTCTGAGTCGCGATGTAGGCCTCGCATTCCCCGCAATCGAGCCCGCAATAGGCTAGGATCTTGGCCATGGTCGGCCTCCTTATGACGGTCGTAATGGGCGGGGCGATGATAGCCCCGCCGCGGCAGCCTGTCAAACGCGCTCGGCGTCCGCGGGCGGGGCTTCCCGCCAGGTCGCCGTGTACTCGCTCAGCTCGTCCGGCAGCGTGATCGCCGGGGCCGCGATCTCCCATGTCCCGGCCGCCCCGAGCTCTCGCGCGGCCTGATCGAAGTGGCACATGGCGATCCCCATGTCAACGCGCTGGAGGTCGGCCATGCCGACGAGCTTTCCCCACGCTCCACGGTTCCCGTATCCTTTGGTCCGCTGAAGATAGAAGTGCCATTTTCCTTCCTTGCGAACGACGCGCCAGGGCTGCTTGTTGGAGGCCGAAGGGGCCCAGCGGACGGACTCGAGCGCCGGGCCCATGAAACCGGCGTCGCCGTGCTCGAGGGGGCGATCGAAGCTATTCGAGAAAAAGATCTTCTCCCGCGGCAGCCGGGATGACCGCCTCACGGCCCGTCCGATCCAGCCGCCGGACTTCCGCTCGTCGGCGCAGTAGCCCGCTACAGCGACGGCCGGAACGGTCTCGTCTCCCGACACGCCGATCGCCTTGGCGAACCGGCTCCGCGTAAAGACCCCGCCGATCCAGCAGGTCCCCAGCCCGAGGGCCGCGGCCGCCAGGATGGCCCGCTCCATCACGAATCCGAAATCCTCCAGGTTCTTCGGGCCCGGTCCCATGGCCCCGATAATGAAGCCCTGGGCGTTCTTGATCGCGCCATAAGTCCCCAGGCCTTTGAGCGCCCGCTCGTCTCCCGACATGGCCGCAACGAGGCCCAGGCGGGTCGGGCTTCCGAACGGGCCTGCCTGATGTCCCTCCAGGAATATCCGGAGCCAGGCTTGGGGCCTGTCTTCGATGGGCTTCGGGAGATAGGTCCGGCAGGAAAAGCGCCCGCGCATGACCTCGAGGACGGGTCGATCCATGGCCGGCTCCGGGGGACGGCTATTTCGCCTTGGCCGGCATCTCGACCGGGATGGCCAGCGGCTTTCGCGGCAGCATATCCTCGCGCATGGCCGTCTGATAGACGAAATAGGCCATGACGACGGCCGACTGGACGAGGTCCTCGGCGACGGCGTGATCGGTGACATCCTGGTTGGTGTGATGGAGGCCGGGGAAATAATCGAGCGGGTCCTGGATGAACTGGAAGCCGGGGATGCCGATGTAATCGAACGGCAGGTGGTCGGTCCCTTCCGTGTTTTGCAGGGCGATGGCCGTCACGCCGAGGTCCTTGAGGGGTTTCATCCATTCTTCGAAGATCGGCCGGACCTGGAAATTCTCCTGGAGGTAGACGCCGCGGATCCGGCCCGAGCCGTTGTCGTAATTGAAATAGCCAGAGATCTTGGCGTATTCGGGCTTGGCCAGGAGCTTCTTCGATTCGCCGAGAGGATTGCGCCAGCTCTTGTCGAGGGCCTCGAAATCCATTTTGGCGAGGCTCTGAGCGTCGGTGTCGCCGAAATGGCGGACGACGTAGCCCCGAGAGCCGTAGAAGCCCTCTTCCTCTCCCGTCCAAAAGGCGACCCGGATCGTCCTCCGGGGCTTGGCCCCGAGGGCCTTGAGGATGCGGACCGCTTCCATGGCCACCGCGCATCCGGAGGCGTCGTCCACGGCCCCGGTCCCGCCCGTCCAGGAGTCCAGGTGGCCGCCGAGCATGACGATCTCGTCCTTCTTGTCGGTGCCGGGGATCTCCGCCACGACGTTGTACCCCTGGGTGTCCCGGTCGTAGATCGTGGTCCGGACCTCGATCTCGAGCGTGACCGGGACCCCGATCTCCAGGATGCGGCAGATCCGGTTGTACGCCTCGGCCGCGACGATGATCCGCGGGCTCTGCGCCGGGGTCCGGTGGTCCTTTCCGTTCCCCCCGTAGGCATCGACCTTGACGGTCCCGAAATCGGACCGGCTTGCGCTCGAGGGCTCGACGAGACAACCCACTTCTTCGGTCCTGAAGAACTCCTCCAACTCCTCCCACTTCAAGCCCCCCTCCCCTTCCGCGCCGGCGCGCTTGGCCGGCTTGACGGGGATGGGGGTATCCTGGATCTCCCGAAGGTCCTTGTCGTCCAGCCTCTTGGCCGGGGCCTCGAAAACGGGACGGACCGGCCGCGGCTCCGCGACGAGGACGATCGCGCCCTTGAGCTTCCCCCTGAACTTGTCCATATCGGCCTTGGACGAGATCGCGATCCGGACGGGGGGCCCCGTGATCTTCCCCTTGGTGCTGCCCGTCCAGGGACGGGGATAGGCCACGATCGGCATATAGGAGGGGGCTGTCATGTGGGCCGAGACGTATTCGTACGACCAGCCCAGGCCGAGCTCGCCGGCCGGCTCGACGGCGGCGCTCGAGAGGCCGATCTCCGTGAATCTCCCGGCCGCCCAGGCGGCGGCCTTGTCGTAGGCCGGCGATCCGGGGATGCGCGGGCCGAAGACGTCCGTGATCCAGGTCATGTGCTCCATGACCCGGGAGTTGTTTGTCCCCTCGAGCCAGATGCGGTTGAGCATGGCCGTGTCCGCCGTGTCGGCCGGCCGGACCTGGGCGTGGGAGCCCAGCGCGGCCGCCAGCAGGATCAGGATCAAAAGGCGCAGGTTCCGGATATCTTTCATGGTGCCCTCCGATGACGGACCGATGTTAGCTCCGCGGCCGGCGCCTGTCAAACAGCCGGGCGGCGGCTCAGGGCGTGTAGGCAGCCGGCCAGGACAGCCTGACTTCGAAGCGCAACCACTCGAACTTGGCTTGCTCGCCCGGCTTCAGGTTGCCGAGCCTGTAGTCGACGATTCGCAGCAGGCCTTGTCCGAAGGCCCGCACCCTCTCGATCTCCTCCTCCGTCGGGGAGCGCCGGGTCTCCGGGCTCTGGATCGCGATCCCGACGTCGGGGGAGAAGATGAATTCCCGTTCTTCGCCCGGCGCGTTGACGTTCTTCTCGCCGGGTTCGTTGGCGCCCGTGTTGTCGCTGTTCCGGAAATGCCAGCCCTCGAGGTCGCGCGGATTCGGGACGGCGTGGAGCGGCGGGGTCAGGCGGGCGACGTTGTCCGCGCCAATAAGATAACGCACAATGATCTCCCAGCCGAGTGGCCGCGGCTCCAGGCGCAGGCGGAAGCCGGGGCCGAAATAGGCCTCGAAATCCTGGCCATCGGACTTCTCCCTCGATGGCCACGGTCAAGCGGAGGGCTCTTCCTTCAGGAACGCCCCTCTCGGCCTCTCCTTCGCCCTCCCGGGGGACCTCCCGAAATCCGGTCTCGGCGAAGATCGGCCGGTAGAACATCCCCCACCGGCTGTCCGGGAGCGTCCGGACGAGCTCCTTCAGGAAGGTGTGCTGGTAGTAATTCTGTGCGGCCGGCTCGATCCAAACGTATTCGATCCCGAGGCCCTGGAGGAAGCTCAAGTCCTCGCCGCGGAATTCCCGCTCTCGGGCGTCCGCGGCGTCATAGTAGTAGGTGAAGACGTAGTACTGAACGATCAGGTCCTGCAGCACGAGCCTGACGTCTTCGGGGATGGCGGGCGATCTCCGGACGGCCCGGAAGAGCTCCCGTTGGGCCGGCCGGGGCATGTAGGCGCTTTTGGCGATCGCCGACAGGCCTTCCTCGGCGACCTGGCGGGAGACCCGGAGCAGGAGCTCCCAATTGGTTTTTCCGACCGCGCCGAGCAGGGCCGGTTCGCCCTCGATCTGCTCGACCAGCCCGGGCGGGACCGTCCGGATGTTGAAGTCGTCCGCAGCGGGCCGGGCTTCGACGCCGGCCCCTCCTGGAGGACCCAGTGCCAGGAGCAGGGCGGCCGGACCGATCAGGACGGCCACGGCCTTCCGGATCTTCGCGCCCAGACACCGTCCGGACATCACGCTTCACCTTGCCTGACGGTGGGATTCGAGCAGCTTCTGGAACGCCTCGTCGTCGGTCTTGAAATCGCGGGCGGCCTGGCCCACCCGGACGATGCGGATGCTCCGGATGGGGTCCCCTTTCTTCACCGCTTTCAGAAGGTCGAGCCCGGCGATCGTCCTCCCGATGGCGGTGGCCGTCCGGTCGAGCCCAGCGCGCTTGCGGAGGGTGAGGTGGAACGCGTTCGGGCCGGAAACGCCGAGGACGCCGGCGCCGTCATGCTTGAGCGCGGCGTTGGGCGACAGCGGCAGGCTCGGGACGGCCACCGACTTCTGGACGTCGGAGGCGATGAGGCCGGCGATGACGCCGCCGCGCACGTCGATCTTGCCGATCGGCGGTATTTCCGGCCTCGGCCCGCCGGCCGGAGGAGGCCCGCCCGGCCGCATCCCCGCCCCAGGCCCGCGCTGGCCGCCGCTCTTGCCCTCGACGATGCGGACGAAGTTCGCTGTCTGAAGCGGCGCGTTGGCGAAATCGAGGCTGGTCATGATGTGCGCGGGCGCGTCGCCGGCGCCGATCGCGATGTCCGCGTAAAGCCCTTCGGGAAGGTAGACCCCCTCCTTCGGGAGCGGGCTTTCAAGGTCGGCGGCGCCGTAGGCGACAACGGCCGTGACCAGCGCGGAGTGCTTCTGGTGCTCCGTGTAGGGCACGAGCTCGCTGTAGAGGTCGTGGAGCGTGTGCCAGGCATGATTGTACGAGTAGTCGGTTTGGGTCTGGAAGCGGAGTGTGGGGACGCCCAGCATCTCGAAGGACGTATGGTCCGAGCCGCCCGGGCTCGTCGCGTTGGCCCGTGGCACTCCCCTCTCGAGCTTGAACGGCCATTTCGAATTGACGGCCGCGAGCGGCGCGGTGATCTTCCGTAATTGGGCGAACCAGGTTTCGGGCACCGTCGCGCCGGTGATGGCGCTCGGACTGCCGTCGCGGTTGATCATCATCGAGATCTTCGGGGCGATGCCGGGCCGGTTCTTGAGGAAGGCCTGGGACCCGACGAGGCCGGTCTCCTCGGCCGCGAACAGGACGACGACGACCGACCGCCTGGGCCGGCCGCCGGCCGCCTGGATCAGCCGGATGGCCTCCATGGCCGGGGCGAAGCCGGACCCGTCGTCGACGCCGCCGGTCGCGGCGCTGAAGCAGTCGAAATGGCCGCCGAGGACGACGTATTCGTCGGGGAATTCCGTGCCGCGGAGGGTCGCGACCACGCTGTGGTACGGGACCGGGCCCATCTTGAACCAATTGCGGATGTCGAACTCGAGTTCGACCGGCTCGCCCTTCTCGACGAGGCTTTTGATCTCCTGATATTGGCCCTCGGCCAGCTTGATGTCGGGAAGCTCCGGAAGCTTGTCCCAGGACTCGACGTATCCGTCGAGCATCCGGAACGGCTCGGTCTTGGACGCCTGGACCGTGCCGAGAGCTCCAGCCTCGATGAGGGCCTCGGTGAGCGGCGGGATGAGCCGCGCGTCCGCGTATTCGGGCGTGCCGCGGCGGCCGTCGCGGGCAAAGCCGGTGCTCTCCCCGGGGATGAGGACCCAGGCCCCCTTGAACGCGGCGGCGTTCGCCTTGACCTCGGTGATGGCCGCATCGACGGCGGCCTGCTTCTTTCCGACCTGCTCCGGGGTGGCGTTGCGCCCGGGGATCGAGAACGGATCGGCCTTCAGGACGACGACCGGTCCGCGCTGGAGGCCCTTCGTCCCGGCCGTGAAGCTCGGCGTGCCGAAGAAGAGGGGCTTCTCGGCCGGTTTGATCATCTTGCCGAACCAGGGGCCGCGGTTGAACCCGACCGGCACCTCCCCGGCTTTGTCGAGCTCGGCCTCGATCCCCCACTGCCGGAACTGCCAGACCGCCCAGTCGGCGGCGTCGTTATAGGCGTTCGTCCCCGATTCGCGGCCGCCGAACCTGTTGGAGGCGTAGTCGTTCCAGACCATGACCCGGTTGTCGGTCGCGCCGAGCTCGATGATCTTGGCGACGACGGGGTCGACGGCCTGACGGACGGGCGTCTGGGCGATGGCGGCGATCGAGACCGCCGCCGTCAAAGCGACGACGATAAATGGCGCGCGCTTTCTCATGGGCCTTCCTTCCTGAGGAGTGTTCGAGGGCGGAATGATAGTCTCGCGGTCGTCGCGCGTCAAGGAACCCGGGCCAGGGGCCGGACGGGTCTGGGAGCCTATCGGCCGGCCAGGGCGAACTGCAGGAGCAGCGTGCGCTGGATCGGCAGATAGTTATTGTCGGACATCAGCGTCAGCCGGGTCTCACCCGATCTCGTGAGATGGACGCCCAAGGCTTCCATGTTATCGATCTGGAAGCGCATGTCGGCTTCGAGGAGGACGGGGCCGTCGACCAGGGAGCCCGGACCGATCTCGCTCAGGCGCAGGCGCCGGATGCGCATGGCCAGGCCGCGCTCCGGGGCGAAGAAACGCTCGAGGATGAGGATGTCGCCGCCGGGCAAGATCGCGGCATCGGTGATATCGTACTCGCCGCTTCGTTTCACCGCGAAGGGTCCGGGCGTGGGGCCCCCGATCAAGAAGGCCCTGAAATCGCCGGCCTCCGTCAGGCCGCGCTCGGAGAAGGCGATCAGGGTCCCGCGGAGTCTAAACGCCTCCGGCACGAACACGAGGGCTTCGATCCCCCGATTGACGGGCAGGTCGCGGAGCTCCGGGGGAACGGGGATCAGCCGGCCGCGGGCCAACAGGCCCTTTGCGCCGAAATCGAATCTCAGGATGCCCGGGGGAGTGCGTTCGAGGCCGATATGGAGCGTGTCTCCGTCCCCGGCCATGGATTCCGTGTCCCATTGGCGGGCGGGCCGGCCATCGGCATCCAGGATGGGCGACATGACGGCCTCGGCGATGCCGCGGGGCCGGCCGTGCCGATAGACGATGCGGCCCCGCAGCCACAAAGCCCGGTCGGAACAGGCGATGAAACGGGCCCCATCGTCATGGACGCGCAGGGCGGACAGCCCTCCGAAAGTCTTTTCAGACGATGTCAGGACGAGGCCGCCGCGGAACGTCAGTTCCCCGAAACGCTGCCGGGACGGCTGGCCTCTCTCGAACGCATCGATGGGCTCGGCCTTGATCGTGATCCTCTTTTCGCCGGTCAGGGGACCCGATTGTGGCCAGGCGAAGGCCGCCAGCCAGAGGAGGAGGCCGGGAAAAAGGAGGACTCTGTTACGGCGCGCCGGCAAGAATTCCAAGGCTTCCTCCCTCACTCGATCATAGCATGATCAGGCCCGGTTTTCTTCGCCCCCCAAGGACGGCCCATGAGGGCCCGTTGGCGTCAAGGGGCAGGGAGGAGCCCCTTGAGGATGTCCGCGAATTCCGTCCTGAGCGCGTCATAGGCTTCCGCCGCGATGCTCTCCTGGAACTCCGCCATCCCGGCCGCTGATGGCTTGTTCGCCGCCCACTCGGCCGTTTTCGCCGCCACCCTCCCCATGGCCCTGTCTTCGATCCGCAGGAGCTTGGCGAGGACTCCCTCGCCGCCGTAGGTCCTGAGCCGGGTGACGTTGAGGTATTGGGACATCCGGCCCCGCCCGTCCGGGTAGAGATAAGCGGCGACGGCCCGGGCCAGGTCGTTCAGCGGGGCCGTCTTGGGCCCGGTGGTCACAGCCGGGACCTTTCCGGCCGCAGGCCAGACCGGCACGGCGACTCCGGCGACGGGCTGGCCGAGGATGACCCACATGGTCGCGAGGTCGGCCCGGTCGCGCGACGGAGCGCCCTCGAAAACGAGGGCCGAGACGCTCGTGTTGCGGTTGATGGTGTCGTTCGTGTGGACGTAGAGCGGCGCGGCCGGATCGTCCGGCAACGGCCGGACGAGCGGGTTCGAATGGAGCTTCTCGTGGATGAGGTCGCGGGCCGCTTCGCGCAGGATGAACCGGGCATCGATCCGTCCCTGCGGGCGGGCCGCCTCGACGATGTGGCCGATCCGCTCGAAGCGGTCGAAGCCGCCGCCGCGCATGGGATCGGGCGAGGTGAAGGCGAAGTTCGTCCGGACGACGGTCCCGAACGGGGCCACGCGCGGGTCCCCGGCGTCGAACTTCGCGAACGAAGAGCGCCCGGTCTCGAAGAAGCAGGCGCCGCCCCCGGCGTCGATGACGCCGAAGTTCGCGGCCAGGTCCCACTTCCCCTTTTCCCGGACGAGGAGCGCCTCGAAATCCTCGATCGTCGCGCACGCGCCCAGGGCGAGCTTCATGAAGGCGCCGTTCCCGGCCCCGTCGAGCTTTTTCGAAGCATCGGCAAGGTCGTCGGCCTGGGAGTTCATGATGGCGAAGCCCGCGGCGTTCTGTCCGCCCCAGACCTCGGCCCCGGCCGCGTCCTCGGAGATGACGAGTGCGACGAAATCATATTTCGGGCCTTTGAAGGCCATCAGCTTGTTGTTCGGGTCGGAGGTATCGCGGTTCTTCCACATCAGCGGCCGGCCATTCGCCGTGGCCTTTCCGGAGATGACCGCCAGGGTGCACGGCACGGCGGCCTGGATAAGAAGCACGACCCCCGCCGCGATCATCGCGGCTTTCGGAATGCGGGACCGGATCCTGTTCATGGCTTTTGATTCTCCCCGGAGAGATGATATTTCCGGCCGCCGGCCCGTGTCAACGGCGCGCCTCAGCGGCCTCTCCGCATGATGAGCTCGAGCCCGACGACCGGCTCCGCCACATCGATATCGGCCTGCCACGGATACTCCCAATCCCCCGTGGCGGCAAGGGCGATCCGCCGGCCGTCCCGGCGGAGCTCGGGCACGGGTCCGGCGGGGGCGAAGATCCGCAAGCTCGTCCGGTGCGCGTCGGCGGTCCGGTTCTCGACGGCGAAGGCGACCCGCCGGAGCGACTTGTCGATCACGATGCGGCGGCCCGCAGCGAAGCCGTCCCGCTCGAGCTCGATCTTCAGCCGGAGGGGTTCGCCGGAGGATTCCCCGGGGACGACCGCCGCGAGCCGCCGCCTGACGCCGTCGCGCGGCTCCACGGCCACATCCTCTCGGCGCTCCTCGATCGCTCCGCCGTAGGCGAACCAGCCGAAAACGGGATCGCGCGCGACCACGGTCGCGGCCATGCGCAGCGCCCCGCCGTAGCCGAGGTCGATCTCTCCGTCGTAGCGCCACGGGCCGCGCGGCACGGTGACGCCCCCGGGATAGCTCGAGCCCATCCAGGCGCTTCCCGCCTTGGCCGGCATGAACTGCCAGCCCGAGGCGCCGTCGTTCTCCGGCCCGGGGAACCAGAAGCCGTAGTTCGTCTCCGGCCGGCCCGTGTTCATCAGGCACCACGAGCTGAGATAGGACGCATAGCCGAGCTGCAGCCAATCGAAGGGCTGCGGCGCGAAGTTGAGCGCGAAGTCGAGGACTCCCCAACCGCCCATGGCCGCCATGTAGCTCACGCCCGGGTCGGCGCCGAGCGTGTAGAAGGCCGGATTGAGCCAGCCCCGGACGCTCAGGCCGGCCAGGAGCTGGCGGTCCATGAAGTCCCTCGAGTCCTCCCGCCGGACCCGGTGATGGGAGTGCCACTTCTTGAGCTTGACGTCGAACCAGAGGTCCCGGTCGGGCGCCATGTCATGGGTCGCCCCGTACTTGGCGAAAGCATAGGTCGATTCGAAAGCCGTGCGGTCGAAGGCGTACTCCGACCGGAAGGGGTAACGATCGTCGTAGACGAAATACTTGACCTTCTTCTCCCATTCTCGGCGCAGCCAATCCGCCCGCTCCGCGAAGCCCTCGCGCTCGAGAGCGGCGATAAGCTCCAGGACGACCAGCTCGTTGTAGAGCCCCCACTTATACGTCTCATAATAAGCCGGATAGATCTCGTAGGGATAGGTGAAGAAGGCCCGGGCCGTCCCCCAGGCCCGCTCGAGATATCCGGCCGCGTCGAGGTATTTCGACATCCCGGGATAGAGCTTGGCGATCTGATACATGTGGAAGTAGAGCATGACGACGTGGGGGTAATCATAGGAGCGCCAGACGTGCTCTTTGGGCAGGTCGCGGAGAGCGGCCGCTTTATCGCGGAGCGATTCCGCGTAAGCCCGCCGGCGGGCCGGATCACGGTTGACGTGCCAGTTGGGGGTGCCGTAGACGCCGTAGGGGTAGGGGGATTCGTCGCCGCGGCGCTGGAGCTTGCCCCAGACGAAATGCTCGAGGTAGTACTCGATCGACTCGATCTCCCTCCTCGCCGGATAGACGACGTTCTTCGCCGCGAGGAAGGGAGCTTTACAGAGCCCGGGGTCGTCACAGGTCAGGACATAGACCATGCGGTCGAGGAAGATGTCCGGGTCTTCGATCGTCCGCGTGACCTTGGCCTCCTGATCGTAAGGTCCGTAAACGCCGTCCCACCATTTCGCCGGGTTCCTGATCTGCTGGCGGGAGACGAGAAAGGCCGCCCGCTTCCGGATCAGGGTTTCCAGGGGCTCGGTGACGAAGAACTCGAGGAATGTCTGCCGGCCGCCGTCGTGAACGATGGTCAGCATGTTCTCACCGAGGCGGCCGAAGGCCACATCGAAGACCCGGTGGCCCGGCACCGGCTCGCCGAGGGCCCGGATGGTCGTCCGGTCGGGGAATTCGGCCCGGATCTCTTCGATCCGGGCTTTCGTGCGGAGGGACAAGCGCGCCCCGAGATCCTCCGGCACGGTCATCCCCGGGACGGCGCGGACATCGAAGAGGCCTTCTTCATAGAGGAAGGACCTCATCTCGTCATAGCTCGAAGCCCACCGGAAGCGGAAGCCGTAAGCGGCCCGGCTCCCCGGACGTCCCGCCGGCTCGAGCGCGAGCGAGGTGTGGGCTTGGCGCCAGGTGCCCCGGGATTCCGCGGGCCCGCTGCGGCCGGAGTGGACGAAGAGCCGGCCGCCGGACCTGCCTCCCGCCCAATATTCGAGCTTGGTCCCGGGATGGACGGTCACGACAAGGTAGGGCGGCGCGCCGGACGCCCGGACGAAATAGAGGAAAGAACCGGCCCCCGAGATGAACTGGTGGCTGAGGAACCCGCGCTCGAAGATCCGGGCGGGATCTTCCCCGTAAGGACCGGCCGCCGGGATGGTGACGGCGAGGTCGCCGACCTCCACGGGCGTCCTGGCGGTCGATTCGAGGGCGATCGTCCAGTCGAGGACGCGGCCGTCCGTCCGGAAGGATTCGACGACCTTGACGGGGGCCTCGGGCCCGCCGCTGACATACGTGGCTTCCCCGGCCTCGGGTGAAGCTGTCCACCCGGGGCTTCGGGAAGTGATCTCGGCCCACTCGCCGCCCGTCCCGGTGCGACAGCTCACCAGAAGGCCGAGCACGGGCGCCGGGCCGCCTCGCGGACCGGCCTCGGGCATGAGCGCGGCCTTGAACGGATCCCGGGGATTGGCCAGGGCGGAGACGCCCCGCGAGTCGCAGGCGAAGCGGAAATCGCCCTTCTCGATGACGATGGCCGGCTCGTCGGCTCCGGGACCGGCCGGTTCCTGCCGCCGGGCCGGGTATGGCCACCCCGCCGTCAAAACAAGGATCAGGATTACGGCGCCGGGAACGAAGGCGCGGGCCGGGCCGGGGAGATCGCGGAGGCTCAGGGGCGTGTGCGGCATCGGCGGGGGGATGGGGGCCTCTGCGCGGCGTAGAGGACGAGGCCTACGGCTGCGGTGGCCAGCTTGCGGACCCGGCGGATGAGGCCCAGGCTCAGGCCGAACGCGGCGGTATATCCCAGGCTCTTGAGGGCCAGGACATGGGCGCTCTCCATGACCCCGAACTGACCCGGCACGACGAAGAAGGCCGTGTTGATCAGGGTGACGCCCGTCGATGTGAAGAGCGCCTGGAGGGCGGACATGCCGGTGCCGAGGACCCTCATGATGACCAGGATCTCGACGGCCCCCAGCGCCCGCGCGGCGTAGTGGAGCACCGCGGCGGCCGTCAGCGGGCCCCGGCTGCCTTGAAGGAGCTGGAGGTTCGTGTCGAGCTCCCGGATATAGCGCTCCCGGCCACCGATGAAGCGCCGGACCCGGGGGAAGACCCTGGCGATCCGGCCGAGGGTCCAGAGGACGCCTTTCCTCTGGACGATCACCAGGAAAGCGAGGCCGGCGGCCGTCACGAGCAGGCAGGCCGCCGCCGCGATGGTCATCCAGTCCGGGAGCCGGAGCAGGAGGGGACTGAGAAGGAAGCCGGTCACCAGGAAGGCGGTCGCGCCGAAAACCTCGACGGTCTTGTCGACGAGAACGCCGGGAAGGCTCTCGCGCAACGGGGCATGGCGCCGGATCAGGAAAGGCCGGGCGGCATCCCCGCCGACGTTGGCCGACGGCAGGAGCGTGTTCAGGGTATCGCTGATGATCCTGGCCTTGAACAGATGGAGGAGCGGGATCGGCCGGAAATGGACGCGTTGAATGATGTACCAGGCCCAGGCTTGGAGGAAGATCCAGGCGAAGCCGAGGCCCACGATGACCAGGAACCAGGGCCCGAAGCGGACCACCTGTTCGAGGACGGTCACAAGCCCCACCCTCGATACCAGATAACCGAGCAGCAACAGTCCCGAGCCGCTCAGGAGCATCCGGGCCCATCGAGGGAACCTATGGGAAGGGCCGGCCGTGACTGGAGTGCCGGCGAGGCCGGCCGCGATCGCCTCTTCGGCCCGGCCGAGCGCCCGCTCATCGTCGACATCGATCCAGAAAAGGCCGCCCGTATCCCATGTCCGGACCTGGCCTGTTTCGGCCAGGACCCGGATGCCGCCCGTGAGCGAATCGTCGCCGCGGCTCAGGCTCGTTTCGAGGGCCTCGAACAGGGCCGGCGTGCAGAGGAAGGCGCCCGTATCGAAGGCGTCGTATTCGGGAAGGCCCTTCCCGATCGCGGCGATACGCCCGTCGACGTCGCGGACCCGGGTCACGTCGTCGAGGCCGATCGGGGGATGTCCCTCCGTCCTTCTGTCCACGGCCAGAATGACCTCGCCGTCGCGGATCGTCTGGCACCGCAGCCCGTCGATGAGGTCCGGGTCGAAGATGTGGTCGGACATGACGAGAAGGAAGCGCTCCCCGGCCAGCTCCCTGGCCTTGAGGACGGAGAGCCCGTTCCCCTTCTCCCATGCCTCGTTCCGGACGGTCGCGATGGACAGTCCGTCCGCTCCGGCTTTGGCCCGGAGATGTTCTTCGACTTCGCTTCCGGCATATCCGGTCACGACGACGAACTCCAGGACGCCCGCGGCGCGCACCGCGTCGATGGCCCTGTCGACGAGGGCCTTCCCGGCGATCTCGAGGAGCGGCTTGCTCGGCGCCCGGGCCGCGAGCCGGCTGCCCCGGCCGGCGGCGATGATGACGCATCTCAGGACGTGGGGCTTATGTGGCATGAAGCGTGGTCAGTCGTCTTTCGTTCCTATGGCAGCCCATTATAAGGCAGGCCGGGAGAACCGGCAAGGGATCACCGCGGCACGCTTGAAAATGCCTCTCGACGGGAGTAGGATTTGCCGATGGATAACTGCCAGAACGAGACACCGGATTTCGATTTCGGACGCTCGCTCAAGCCCCCGCGGCGTTCGCGTCTGCCCAAGATCGACCGGATCATCAACCGTCCCCTCGCCGCCCTGATCGCCCGGGCGGCTTTTAAGCTGAACCTCCACCCGAACCATCTGACGATCATTTCATTCGTCATCGGGATCGCCGGGGCCCTCCTCTTTCTCGGGGGGAACCACCGCAGCTTCATCGCCGCCAGCATCATCGTCTACATCAGCGCCCTCTTCGACGGGGCCGACGGCATGCTGGCCCGCTCGAAGAACCTCTGCTCCCGGTTCGGGGCTTACCTCGACCGGTATCTCGACCGGATCACCGATTTCCTCGTCCTCGGGGCCATGATCACGGGCGCCTACTACCAGTCGGGGCGGCGCGGCTTTTTCATCTTGTGCCTCTTCGGTCTCGTCGTCTATCACCTGCAGACCCTTCTCTACTATCTCGAGCGGGAGTACTACGGAGTGAGGTCCGATTCGGGCGCGGGCGGGGATTACCGCGGGTTCTTCTATGTGGGCGTCCTGGTCTTTTCGCTGATCAACCAGATCGATCTGTTTCTCGCCGTTCTCCTGGTCATCCCCGTTCCGGTCCTGATCTATCGCCTCATCCGCTACATGCTCATCGAGCGCCCGGAAGAAATCCCTCCGCCTTTTCGCCGGCCCTGACCCGCTGCAGGCTCCAAGTCCGGCGTGAAGCCGGAGGAGCGGGGCGCCCCGTCTTTTTCGCCGGCTTCACAAGAGGCGCTCCCAGCGGATGGCCCGCTCGAGCACGCGGCCGGCGACCACGTTGACGCCGAGGCCCGGGCCCTCCGGGATGGCGATGAATCCGCCGGCGTCGAGGACGACCGGCGGATCGGCGATGTCCTCATCGAAATAGTTGGCCGTTTCGGAGGTGTCGCCCGGGAGGTTGAAACCTTCGGCCGTTTGGAGGTGGATGTTGACGGCCCGGCCGATCCCTGTCTCGTCCATGCCGCCCGACCAGACGTCGATGCCGCGACCGGCGCAGAACCGGGCGATCCGGATCGACTCCCGGAGGCCTCCGACCCGGCCCTGCTTGATGTTGATGATCCGGCAGGCGCCGAGGGCGA
>Ga0105106_10000981_pt1 | contig 20239 bp, 21 predicted proteins | sample PPLLaktember2015_5_FD_79109 | JGI IMG/M metagenome (GOLD analysis project Ga0105106, IMG submission 79109) | Freshwater sediment microbial communities from Prairie Pothole Lake near Jamestown, North Dakota, USA - PPLs Lake P8 Core (1) Depth... | ecosystem: Environmental > Aquatic > Freshwater >...
GCACCGTCATGACGGTCGGGCGCTCGTCTCCCCGCGACTCGCTTTTCGACCCTTCGATATCGACTTTCGAGGACGATAAAGGCGCGTACGACCAGGCTGAAGCCGCCGGATTCATAAGGCTGAACGCCCTGCGGCTGCGCATCGCGGCACGGCTGAAGAGAGGGCGGCGCTGAGCGTTTTTTCGCGCGACCGGGGGGCAAGGTTATTGCTCCGGTATCGCCCGGCCCGAACGAAGCCGGGCTTAAGTCCCCGATCGGGGTAAGTTTTACGTTTGCCTGGTGCAAGACGTTGGAATATCTTCCTCCTGCCGCCGGCGAGGTTCTGGATGACTACCATAGCGGTCGTAAGAAAAAACGGCTATGCGGCCATCGCCGCGGACACCATGACGAAATGGGGCTCCGGCAAGGAGACCGCGCAATACATCGTCAACCACAGCAAGATTTTCAGGGCCGGTGACTCGTACCTCGGGGTTACCGGCAACGCGACTTTCCAGGCCATCCTGCGCGACTATTTCACGCGGCCGCGGGTTTATGCGCGCTTCGAGACTCCGCTCGAGATTTTCAAGACCTGGCAGAAGCTGCACTCGGTGCTCAAGCAGGATTACTACCTCGTGGCGGGACACGGCGAAGACGACGCGATCGAGTCCTCGCGGATGGACGTGCTGATCGCGAACGCCCGCGGGATTTTCGGCGTCGCCGCGCACCGCACCGTACAGGAGTTTTCGAAGTTCTACGCATTCGGCAGCGGAGGGGACATCGCGCTCGGCGTCATGTATGCGATGTACGAGGACCCGAAGCGGTCAGCCGAGGATATCGCGCGATCCGCGATAGAAGGCGCCGCAGAGTTCGACGACAGCACGGGCGCGCCCGTCACCTCCCATGCGATAAAATTGCGGCGCGGCTAGGAGGCGGTCCGCATCCCCAACACAAAAGAGGAGGGAGCTTCATGCCTTCGTTCGATATCGTTTCCGAAGTCAATCAGGTCGAAGTTCACAACGCGACGGACCAATCGAATAAGGAAGTCACCAACCGGTTCGATTTCAAGGGCTCCGATGCGCGCATAGAGTTGAACGAGAAGGACAAGAAACTCGTGCTCTACGCGGATGACGACTTCAAGCTGGGGCAGGTGCGCGACGTGCTCACGGGCAAGCTCGCGAAGCGCGGCATCGACGTGAGATGCCTCGAGCCGGGGGAGATCGAGAAGGTGAGCGGCAACAAAGTGAAGCAGAGCGTTGCCGTGCGCGAGGGTATTGAGCAGGACCTCGGCAAGAAGATCGTCAAGCTGGTAAAGGACAGCAAGCTCAAGGTTCAGGCGAGCATACAGGGCGACGCGGTGCGCATTTCCAGCGCGAAGAAAGACACGCTGCAGGAGACCATCGCGCTCGTGCGTAAGTCGATCACGGACTTCCCGCTGCAGTTCAAGAACTTCAGGGATTGACTTTCAAGCCCGCGCTCCAGCGGTCGTAGACGGCGTCGGCGACGGCGTGCAGCGCCGCCAGTCGCGCGGGAAGGTCCTGCCGCATCTCCTGCGGGCTTTGCACGGCGGGGCTGCGCCCGAGCTCGCCTTCGATCTCGCGCACGCCGGTCTCGCACCAGCTCTCGATCAGCTCTTCGGTCATCTCGATGTGGCATTGCATGCCGAAATGCCGGCCGCGCAGGACGAATGCCTGGTTCCCGCAGTACGCGCTCGACCAGATGCGGATTGCGTCATACGGAATCCCGAAAGTCTCGCCGTGCCAGTGGTACGAAAGAAACGTCCCGGCCGGGCCCCACTGTGCAGCCTCCCTGCCTGAGGCGGTGACCTCGCCCCAGCCGATTTCCTTCACCGCATTGTCCGTGACCGCGGCACCCATCGCCTTCGCAAGAAGCTGACCGCCGAGGCAGTGTCCGATGACCGGGACGTCCGCGGCGACGCTCTCGCGAATCAGCGCGAGCATCGGCGTGATCCACGGGAGATCGTCGTTGACGCTCATGGGACCGCCCATCATCGCGAGCCCGGCGATCTCGCCCGGTTGCGGCAAGGGGTCGCCTTCGTCGAGCTCCGCGAGACACCACGGTATCCGGCGGCGCGAAAGGTATATGGCAAAATAGCCTGGACCTTCGTGCGGGGCATAACGGCAGATGACTACGGGTTTCATGGCGATCGGAACGGGCGTGCGGCTCGCCAGTGTAGCGCTCATCGGCCTCGCCTTCGCGCTACCCGGCTACGCTGCGGACATCTCGGTCATGGCGCTGTTCACCGGCAAGGCGGTGCTCATCGTCGACGGCGGCAAGCCGCGAACCCTGAGCGTGGGGCAGTCCACGCCCGAAGGCGTCAAGCTCGTGTCGGCGAACAGCGAAGCCGCGGTGATCGAATTCCAGGGCAAGCGTCAGACGCTGGGTGTCGGCCAGGGCACGCGCGTGGTTTCTGCGCCGGCGGCGAACAGCTCCGGCAAGACCACGATACTCGCGGACTCCCGGGGACACTTCCTGACCACCGGATCGATCAACGGCATGTCGGTGCGCTTCATGGTCGATACCGGCGCAACGACCATCGCGATCTCCGCCGCGGAGGCCCGCGGCCTCGGGATCAACTACAGGGGCGGCAAGCGCGGGATGGCGAACACCGCGAACGGCCCGATCCTCGTTTACCTCGTGCAGCTCGACAACGTTCGCGTCGGCGCCATCACGTTGAACAACGTGCAGGCGACGATCAGCGAAGGACCCGCGCACATCGCGCTGCTCGGAATGAGCTTTCTCAACCGCACCCAGATGCTGCGCGACGGCGATACGCTCACCCTGGTGCGGCGCTACTGATCGGCCTCCCCCGTGGTGACCTTGAGCTCCGGATCGTTCTTGTAGACACCGCGCACGTTCATCGCCGCCAGACACACCTGCAATACGATGAGCGCGTAGGCGCGGGTGTGCCAGCCCCACACGCTCCACAGCACGTTGCTCGCCAGAAAAACCCAGAAGCCGATGGTGCGCTTGCGCTTGGAGCGCGAAGCGACCAGCCACGCCGCCGCCACCGTCACCACCATCGCGGGCCACTGCAGCAGGTCGATGTAGTCCATCAGTCCTGGTTCTTGTCCTTGTCCCCCACCAGCGAGAGCAGGTGGCCGAACTTGCTGCGTTTGGTCTGGAGGTAGCCGCGGTTCGCGGAGCGCGGCGGCGGTTCGACCGCCACCCGCTCGACCACTTTCAAGCCGTAGTTTTCGAGCGCCTGAACCTTGTCCGGATTGTTCGTCATGAGGCGCACTTCGCGCACGCCGAGATCGAACAGGATATGCGCGCCCGCGCTGTAATCGCGCATGTCGGCTGCGAAACCCAGCGCGTGGTTGGCCTCGACGGTGTCGTGCCCCTGGTCCTGAAGCGCATACGCGCGGATCTTGTTGAGGAGCCCGATTCCGCGTCCTTCGTCGAACATGTAGACGAGGACGCCGCTCCCCGCCTGCTCGATCATCTCAAGCGCCGCGTCGAGCTGCTCGCCGCAGTCGCAGCGCTCCGAACCGAACACGTCGCCGGTGAGGCATTGCGAGTGCAGGCGCACGAGCGTCGGCGTCTCGGGTCCGGGCTCGCCTTTGACCAGCGCGACATACGCCGTGGTCTCGAGGTTGTCGGCGTAAATCATCAGCCTGAATGCGCCGGCCTTGCGCGTCGGGAGCACGGTCTCGGCGCGGCGGCGGATCGCCCGCTCGCCTTCGCGGTACGCGACGAGGTCGGCAATCTGCAGTATTTCGATGCCGTGCGTCTGCGCGAAGCGCTCGAGCTCGGGCATGCGCGCCATCGTCCCGTCGTCGTTCATGATCTCGCAGATCACGCCCGCAGGTTTGAGTCCCGCGAGCCGGGCGAGGTCCACCGCGGCCTCGGTATGGCCGCGCCGCGCGAGCACCCCGCCGTCGAGCGCGCGCAGTGTCTGCAGGCGTCCGGGGCGTATCAGATCGGCCGGCCGCGTGCCCTCGGCGATCGCCGTGGCAATCGTCCTGGCACGGTCGAATGCCGACATGCCCGAGCCGACGCCCTCGCGCGCATCGATGGGCGTGGCGAAAGCGGTCTGGAAGCGGGTGGTATTGACCTGGTCGTCGGCGATGAGCGCGAGGCCGAGCCCGCGCATGCGCTCTTCGGTCAGCGCGAGCGAAATCAGTCCGCGCGCGTGCGCCGCCATGAAGTTGATCGCTTCGGGCGTCGCTTTCTCCGCCGCGACAAAGAGATCGCCTTCGTTCTCGCGCTCCGCGCTGTCGACGAGTATCACCATCCTGCCCTTGCGCACTTCCGGCAGGACGCGCTCGACCAGGAATTCGCTCGTGCGCGGCACGCTTGCGGCGGGCACCGTCAGGTCCTTCAACCGTGCGAGCCGCTGGTAATGAGCCGCATGAATTCGGCGCGCGTCTTGTCGCTGTTGAATTCGCCGGTGAAGGCCGAAGTCGTGGCGATCGAATGCTGCTTCTGGATGCCGCGCATGATCATGCACAGGTGCTGCGCCTCGATCACGACCGCGACGCCGAGGGGTTTCAGCGTCTCCTCGATGCAGTTGCGGATGTCCACGGTGAGGCGCTCCTGCACCTGGAGCCGGCGCGCGTAAGCGTCCACGACCCGCGGGATCTTCGAAAGCCCCACGATGTGCCCGTTCGGGATGTAGGCGACGTGCGCCTTGCCGAAGAAAGGCAGCATGTGATGCTCGCACAGCGAGTAGACCTCGATGTCGCGAACGATCACCATCTGCTGGTACTCCTCGCGAAACATGGCCGAGCGCAGAATCTGCGCCGGATCGAGCCCGTAGCCGTGGGTGAGGAACTGCAGCGCTTTCGCGACCCGCTCGGGTGTCTTCACCAGGCCTTCACGCTCGGGGTCCTCCCCGAGCTCGGTGATCACGCGGCGCACCTGCTCTGCCATGCGCGCGACTCCGACCGGGTCGTAGCGGTCGATTTTCGCGTACCCGTTCATTTCGTTTTCTTCGAGCATGTCGCGGTTGGGATCGTTCATGGACGCTCCGCTGGTGATGACCGGGGTGGTGCTTGAGGGCGCTATCTTACCGCTCGAGCCGCGCCTGTATGGCGGAAGCGATTCCCTCCACTGTCAGCCCGGCGTCTGCAATCTGGAGACCGGGATCCCCCTGATCTATGAATCGGTCCGGCAGTCCGAGCTGCAGCACCGCTTTCGCCACCGCGTGCCGCCCGAGCGCTTCCAGCACCGCGCTGCCGGCGCCCCCGGCGACGACGTTCTCTTCGACGGTGACGAGCAAATCGTGACGGCTCGCGAGGTCGAGGACGAGCTCTTCGTCGAGCGGCTTCACGAAACGCATGTTGGCGACGCTCGCGTCGAAAGCCTCGGCCGCCTTGAGCGCCGGGTGGAGCATCGCGCCGAACGCGAGGATCGCCACTTTCCTGCCTTCGGCGGCTCCCGAACCGCTTTCGCGGCGGATTTCGCCCTTGCCGAGCGGCAGAGCGCGCATTTCCTTCTCGATCGGGACCCCGGGGCCGCTGCCGCGCGGGTAGCGCACCGCGGCCGGGCTCTCCATCTGAAACGCCGTATAGAGCATCTGCCGGCACTCGTTCTCGTCCGCGGGCGCCATGACCGTCATGTTGGGCAGGCAGCGCAGGTACGAGAGATCGAAGCTGCCGTTGTGCGTGGCGCCGTCGGCGCCGACGAGGCCCGCGCGGTCGATGGCGAGCACGATCGGCAGATTCTGTATCTGCACGTCGTGTATGAGCTGGTCGTATGCGCGCTGCAGGAAAGTCGAGTAGATCGCCACCACCGGCTTGGCTCCTTCGCACGCGAGGCCGGCGGCGAACGTGAGCGCGTGCTGCTCGGCGATGCCGACGTCGAAATAGCGGTCCGGAAAACGCTCCGCGAATGCCACCAGGCCGGAGCCTTCCCGCATCGCGGGCGTGATCCCCACCAGACGCGGGTCGACCTCGGCCATGTCGCATATCCAGTCGCCGAAAACCTGCGTATAGGTGAGCTTGCCGCCCGCTTTGCCGCCGACGATGCCGTTGGCGTGGTCGAACTTCGATACGCCGTGATAGAGCACCGGATCGGCTTCGGCGAGCTTGTAGCCCTGCCCTTTGCGCGTGACGACGTGCAGGAACTGCGGCCCGCGAAGCTCCCTGATGTTGGCGAGCGTCGGCAGCAGCGCGTCGAGATCGTGGCCGTCGATCGGACCGATGTAGTTGAAGCCGAATTCCTCGAACATCGTGCCGGGCGTGACCATGCCTTTCAAATGCTCCTCGGTGCGGCGCGCGAGCTCGCCCAATACGCGCTCGCCGAGGCCGCGCGCGGCGCGGTAGACGCGCCCCGACATGAGTCTCGCGAGGTATTTGTTGAGGGCGCCTACCGGCGGCGAGATCGACATGTCGTTGTCGTTGAGGATCACGAGCAAATCGACGTCCATGTCGCCGGCGTTGTTGAGCGCCTCGAAAGCCATGCCCGCAGTCATCGCCCCGTCGCCGATCACCGCGACTACGCTGCGCTGCTCGCCTTGCAGCTTGGACGCGACCGCCATGCCGAGCGCCGCGCTGATCGAAGTGCTCGAATGCGCGGTGCCGAAAGTATCGTACTCGCTCTCATCGCGGCGCGGGAAACCCGAGATGCCGTGCCACATCCGCAACTGTTTCATGCCTTCGCGGCGCCCGGTGAGCACCTTGTGGCCGTACGTCTGGTGCCCCACGTCCCAGACGATGCGATCCCTGGGCGTGTCGAAAACGTAATGCAGTGCGATCGTGAGCTCGACCGTTCCCAGGTTGGACGAGAGGTGGCCTCCGGTGTGGCTCACCGACTCGAGCAGGAACTGCCGCAGCTCGGATGCGAGCCGCGGAAGCTGGCTCTTCTCCAGCGCGCGCAGCTCGTGCGGATAATTGATGGTGCTCAGCAGGTCTTGCATCAGAACTTTCTGAGCACGATGAAATCCGCGAGCTGCGAAAGCCTCAGCGCGCGCTCGCCGAAACCCTCCAGCGCGGAAAGCGCATCGTGGCGCAGCTCTTCGGCGAAGCGCCTCGACTCCGCCACGCCGAGCGCGCTCACGTACGTGGGCTTGTTCTGTTCCGCGTCCTTGCCCGCGGTTTTCCCGAGGGTCGCGGTGGGCGCCTCGGCATCGAGTACGTCATCCACGACCTGGAAAGCGAGCCCGACCAGCTTGGCGAAGTTATCGAGGCGCGCGAGCTCGGCTTCGTTCAGGCCGCTCCCGCAACGCGCGCCGAGCAGGGCCGAAGCGCGGATGAGCGCGCCGGTCTTGTGGATATGCATGAGCTCGAGCTCGGGCACGGTCAGCTTTCTGCCGACGGATTCAAGGTCGATCGCCTGGCCTCCCGCCATGCCGCGCGAGCCCGCGGCGGCGGCGAGGAGCTTCACCATCTGGAGCTGCTCGGCGGGGTCGTCGGCGAGCCGGTACTCGCCCATCAACTGGAAAGCGAGGCTTTGCAGCGCATCGCCGACGAGAAGCGCCGTCGCCTCGTCGTACTCCACGTGGCAGGTGGGCTTGCCGCGGCGCAGGACGTCATCGTCCATGCTCGGCAGGTCGTCGTGAACGAGCGAATACGCATGAATCAGCTCGACGGCAGCGCCGGCGACGGCGACACGGGCGGGATCAGCTTGCGACAGCTCACCGGCTGCGAACGCGAGCAGCGGGCGCACGCGTTTGCCGGCGCCGAGCACCGTGTAGCGCATCGCAGCGTGGAGCCGCGAAGGCGTGAGCCTCGTCTCGGGGAGGACCTCCTCGAGCAAAGTTTCAATACGGCTTTGCCGGGCCGCGGCCCAGCTCTGGAAATCAGCGGGAAGATTCACGCTACTGCTCGGCCGTCCCGAAGTTCTTCAGCACGTTCTCTTCGAGAATCCTGACCTGCTGCTGTGCGTCCTGGAGCGCGGACTGGCAGAACTTGAGGAGCTCGGCGCCGCGTTTGTAAGCCGCGAGCGATTGTTCCAGAGGCATCTGCCCCGCTTCCATGCTGGCGACGATTTTTTCGAGCTCGGAGAGCGCCGATTCGAAGGTGGGGAGGTCCTGGCTCTTGCCGGAGGTGGCCATGGGAAAAAGCGCGAAACTGAAAGATTAACGCAATCAGTGGCTTGCGGTCAAACTCGAAGCTGTAAGGCGCGCTTGCCGCGTCGCGACCAAGGAATTGAAAAAAGACGGTGATACGAACACTATTAGCCGCTCCATAAAAGGAAATCACCTTAGATGCACGCTACGCTCCCGCGCATGGCGATCACCGATTTTCCAGCCATCGGCCGCCTCGCCCTCGATACGCTGCAGGCGAACCTCGGTTACAAGTGCAACCAGAGCTGTGTGCACTGCCACGTCAACGCGGGGCCGACCCGCACCGAGCAGATGACTCGCCCGACCGTCGAGGACGTGATCGCCTTCGTCGAGGCCGCAGGCGTGCGCACGCTCGACCTTACCGGCGGGGCACCCGAGCTCAATCCTTTTTTCCGCGAGATCGTGGAGCGTGCGCGCGCGATCGGCGTGCGCGTCATCGACCGTTGCAATCTCACGATACTCGGTGAGCCCGGGCAGGATGACCTCGCCGACTTTCTCGCGCGGAACCGCGTGACGGTGGTGGCGTCGCTTCCCTGCTATCTCGAAGACAATGTCGATCGGCAGCGCGGCAAAGGCGTGTTCGAGTCGAGCATCCGCGGACTGCGCAGGTTGAACGCGCTCGGCTACGGCGCCGGCTGCGGGCTCGACCTCGACCTGGTCTACAACCCGCAGGGTCCGGTATTGCCGCCGGCGCAGGACGCGCTCGAGCGCGATTACCGAAGGCACCTCGGCGAGCGCTATGGAATCGCGTTCGATCGGCTTTACGTGCTCGCCAACATGCCGATACAACGCTTCGGGAGCACGCTCATTTCGAAAGGTGAGTTCGAGCACTATCTCGCGCTGCTGCGCAATGCATATCAGCCGCGGAACCTGGCAAGCGTGATGTGCCGCTCGCTCCTGTCGGTCGACTGGCGCGGTTATCTCTACGACTGCGACTTCAACCAGATGCTCGACCTGCCGCTCGCGTGGCAGGGCGAACCGCGCACGCACCTGAGAGACGTTCTGCACGCCGACCTCACGGGCAACCCGATCGTGGTGAAAGACCACTGCTACGGCTGCACGGCCGGCCAGGGTTCGAGCTGCGGAGGCGCGCTCGGCTGAAAAGCGGGAGACCTGTGGGTAAGAAGCTCCTCCTCGTCGGGGCGATCGTGGCTGCGCTGGCGCTTTTTTTCGCGCTCGACCTGCATCGCTATTTTTCGATCGAGCTCTTCAAGGCGCAGCGCGCCGGCATCGACGCGTATGTCACGGCGGCGCCCGCTCGCGCCGCAGCCGTTTTCTTCCTCCTCTACGTCGTCGTCACCGGTCTTTCGCTGCCCGGGGCGGTGGTCATGACGTTGATCGCGGGCGCGTTATTCGGTCTTTCGTGGGGCACGCTCATCGTATCGTTCGCCTCTTCCATCGGTGCCACGCTGGCTTTCCTGGCGTCGCGTTTCCTGCTACGCGACTGGGTCCAGCGCCGTTTCGCGGATCGGCTGAAAGCGATCAATGCCGGCATCGAGAAAGAAGGGGCGTTCTACCTTTTCGCATTACGCCTGGTTCCGGCATTTCCTTTCTTCGCGATCAATCTCGCGATGGGCCTCACGCCCATGCGCACCTGGACTTTCTACTGGGTGAGTCAGCTCGGCATGCTCGCGGGTACGCTCGCCTACGTCTACGCGGGAACGCAGCTCGGCCAGTTCGAGCTGACGTGGACGCTTTTCGCGGCGCTCGCGGTCCTTGGGCTTTTCCCGCTCGCCGCCAAGAAAGCGCTCGATGGAGTGAAAGCGCGCGCGGTCTACCGGCGCTGGTCGCGCCCGGCGCGCTTCGAGCGCAATGTCGTCATCATCGGAGCGGGCTCCGCCGGCCTCGTCTCCGCGTATATCGCGGCCGCCGTGAAAGCGAAAGTGACGCTCGTCGAAGCGGACCGCATGGGCGGCGATTGCCTCAACACCGGCTGCGTGCCGTCGAAAGCCCTCATACGCGCGGCACGCCTGGTCGCGCAGATGGCGCGGGCGGACGAGTTGGGCCTGCGCGCGGCGCGCGCGGAATTCGATTTCGGCGAAGTGATGGAGCGCGTGCAGCGCGTGATCGCCGCGGTCGAACCGCACGACTCCGCCGAGCGCTACGAGCGCCTCGGGGTCGAGTGCCTGGCGGGCACGGCAAAGATCACGAGCCCGTGGGAAGTGAAAGTTGCGCTTGCCGGCGGTGGCAATCGCACGCTCACGACGCGCAACATCATCATCGCAGCGGGTGCGCGCCCGTTCGTGCCGCCGATCCCGGGATTGAGAGAAGCGTACCCGCTCACCTCCGATACGGTGTGGGGTCTCCGAAAGCTGCCCCGCCGGCTCGTCGTGCTCGGCGGCGGGCCGATCGGGAGCGAGCTCGCGCAATGCTTCGCGCGCTTCGGCTCGCAGGTGACTCAGGTGGAAATGCTGCCGCGGCTGCTCATCCGTGAAGACCCCGAGATTTCGGAGCTCGTGGCGACGCGTTTCCGCGATGAGGGCATCACGGTCCTGGTCGGTCACAAGGCGCAGGCGGTGCGCGTCGAAAACGGTGTGAAAGTGCTCGTCGTCGAGCGCGCCGGCGAAGAGCAGCGCATCGCCTTCGACGAGCTCCTGTGCGCCGTCGGCCGCGTGCCGAACACCGCAGGCTACGGTCTGGAAGACCTCGGCATCCGCCTCGCGCCGTCGAAAACGATCGAGACGAACGAGTTTCTGCAGACCATCTATCCCAATATCTATGCGTGCGGCGACGTCGCGGGACCTTATCAGTTCACGCACACCGCGGCCCATCAGGCGTGGTTCGCCGCGGTGAATGCGCTCTTCGGCCGCTTTCGCCGGTTCCGCGCCGACTATTCGGTCATCCCGTGGGCGACTTTTACCGAGCCCGAAATCGCACGCGTGGGATTGAACGAAACCGAAGCGCGCGAGAAGAACATCGCGTGCGAAGTGACGACTTACGACCTCGCCGAGCTCGATCGCGCGATCGCGGACGGAGAGGCGCACGGGCTGGTAAAAGTGCTCACCGTCCCCGGCTCCGACCGGATCCTCGGCGCGACGATCGCCGGATCGCACGCCGGCGAGCTCATCATCGAGTTCATCCTCGCGATGAAACACGGCCTCGGGCTGAACAAGCTGCTCGGCACGATCCATGTCTATCCGACGCTCGTCGAAGCGAACAAGTACGCCGCCGGGGCGTGGAAGCGCAACCACGTCTCGCCTCGCGCGCTCTCGCTCCTCCAGCGGTATCACGCATGGACGCGCACATGACCTCGACGGCGGTCCCGCTTTCCGTCATCGTTCCGTGCCTCGACGAAGCGCAGGGCATCGCCGCCGCGCTCGATGCCCTCGCGCCGCTGCGTCAGCGCAACGCTGAGGTCATCGTCGTCGACGGCGGCAGCACGGACGACACGCGCGCGATCGCGGCAGGCCGCGCTGACCTCGTGCTGACGAGTCCGAGAGGCCGCGCCGTGCAGATGAACGCCGGCGCGGCACGCGCACGCGGCGACGTGCTCCTTTTTCTGCACGCCGACACGACCCTGCCGCGCAACGCCGACGCGCTCGTGCGCGACGGCATCGCGCGGAGCGCGGCATCGTGGGGCCGTTTCGACGTGACGATCCGCGGCCGTCACCCGCTGCTGCGCGTCGTCGCCGCGGCGATGAATCTGAGGTCGCGGTGGACCGGTATCGCCACCGGAGACCAGGCGATCTTCGTATCGCGCCGGACGTTCGAGCGCGCAGGCGGCTATCCGCCGATCGCGCTGATGGAAGACGTCGCCCTCAGCAGAGCGCTCAGGCGCGAAGGTCCTCCCGCCTGCATCCGCGAACGCGCCGTCACCTCAGGGCGTCGGTGGGAGGAGAACGGCGTCGTGCGCACGATCATCCTCATGTGGCGCCTGCGCCTGGCTTACCGGCTCGGAGCGAACCCCGACAGCCTCGCGCTGCGCTATGCCGCCCGCAAATAGCCGAACGCTGGTATTCGCGAAAGCGCCGCGCCCAGGGGCCGCGAAGACGCGCCTGATACCGCGGCTCGGGGCCGAAGGTGCCGCAGCGCTGCACGCGAGACTGGTCGAGCGCACGCTCGCCATGGCGCAGGAGGCTGGGCTCGGGGCGCTCGAGCTGCACGGCACGCCGGGCGAGGACGAGTTCCTGCGCCGCTGCGCAGCGCGTTACGGCGCGACGTTCATTGCGCAGCGCGATGGCGACCTCGGGCGGCGCATGCACGCCGCGCTGGCGAATGCGCTCGACGACGGCGGCTGCGCAGTGCTGATCGGAACCGACTGCCCGGCGCTCGATGCAAGGCAGCTCAGGCTTGCGGCGCGTGCGCTCGCCGAAGGCTGTGACGCCGTGTTCTCGCCGACGGAGGACGGCGGCTACGCCCTCGTCGGGCTCACGCGCTGCGACGAGCGCCTGTTCGAGGGCATCGCGTGGAGCACGCCGCGCGTCATGGACGAGACGCGCGCGCGGCTGCGCGGCCTGAGCTGGCGCTGGCGCGAGCTCGACACCTTGTGGGACGTCGATCGCCCCGCGGACTACGAGCGGCTCGTCGCGAGCGCGTTGCTCGAGAATCCCTCCCAAAATATGTTGCCTTTTCAAAGTACTTAGGAAAGAATAGCGCCTCTTTTTTGCCGGGCGCCTCGACCGCAAAGAAACCCACTGCATGTCAGACCTTTCGAACGTTGCCGTTTTCGGCGGCACCTCTTCGCAGCTCCCGCCCCATTGGTATTTCGATCCGCGCATCTACGAGATCGAGAAGCGACTGCTGTTCGACCGCGGGCCGGGCTACGTCGGTCACGAGCTCATGGTGCCCGACGTCGGCGATTACCAGTCTTTCGGCTGGCTCGGAGACGCCAAGGCGCTCGTGCGCAACGACCAGGGCATCGAGCTGCTCTCGAACATCTGCCGCCACCGCCAGGCGGTGATGCTGCAAGGCCGGGGCAACGTGAGCAACATCGTGTGTCCGGTCCATCGCTGGACGTACGCGCTCGACGGACGGCTCCTGGGAGCCCCGCAGTTCCGGGAGAATCCGTGCCTGGATCTGGGGAAGTCCGCGCTCACGTCGTGGAACGGCCTCCTTTTCGCGGGCCAGCGCCACGTTGCGTCGGACCTCCAGCAGCTCGGCGTCGCCTCGGAGCTCGACTTCGACGGATTCGTCTTCGACCGGGTGGATGTCGAGGAATACGCCTGCAACTGGAAGACTTTCATCGAGGTCTATCTCGAGGATTACCACGTCGAGCCTTTCCACCCGGGGCTGGGTAATTTCGTCGATGTCGGCGACCTCAAGTGGGAATTCGGCGACTGGTACAGCGTGCAGACGTGCGGCGTGAAGCGCGGGCTCTCCAGGCCGGGCAGCGCGGCATACCGGCGCTGGCACGAGCACGTGCTGCGCTTCGGCGAAGGGCGGGCGCCCGTGCACGGCGCGATCTGGCTCACGTATTTTCCCAACGTGATGGTGGAGTGGTATCCGCACTCGCTCGTGATCAGCACGTTGATTCCGCGCGGCCCCGAGGCGTGCACCAACGTCGTCGAGTTCTACTACCCCGAGGAGATCGTGCTTTTCGAGCGCGAGTTCGTGGAGGCCGAGCAGGCCGCGTATCGCGAGACCGCGATCGAAGACGCCGAAATCATCCAGCGCATGACCGCCGGGCGCCGGGCGCTCCTGCAGCAGGGGCTCGCCGAGACCGGGCCCTACCAGTCGCCGCTCGAAGACGGCATGCGCCATTTCCACGAGTTCCTGCGGCGCGAGCTGGAGTCGCGCCTCGAGGATCTGGAAAAATAGGATTCAGGATCCGGCAGAGCACGCACGCTCTTGCCGGTCGCTAAATCCTGAACCCTCGATTCTGATTCCTCGATGTTCTCCACTCTCGTCAGCGCAGAGGAGCTCGCCCGCCACCTGAACGACCCGCAGTGGGTCGTGTGCGATTGCCGCCACGATCTCGCCGACTACGACTTCGGCCGGCGCGCGTATGACGAGGCTCATATACCTGGCGCGCGCTTCGTGCACCTCGACGAGGACCTGTCGGGACCCAAGACGGGAATCAACGGCCGACACCCTCTCCCGCACCCGCTCACCTTCGCGCTGCGCCTCGGCGCGCTCGGCATCGACAACGCGAAGCAGGTGGTGGCTTACGACTCGAGCGGGAGCTGTTACGCCGCGCGCCTGTGGTGGATGCTGCGCTGGGCCGGTCATGCGAACGTCGCGGTGCTCGATGGCGGCTGGCAGGCGTGGACTGCGGCCGGGCAGCCCGTGACCTCGGAGCCCCCTTCCATACAGCCCACGACATACACGCCGCGGCCGCGGCCGGACCTCGCAGTCGATGCAGCCTATGTCGCCGCGCATCTGGAGGACCCGCAGGTCGCAGTCCTCGACGCCCGCAGCTCCGAGCGCTTCCGCGGCGAGAACGAGACGCTGGACCCGGTCGGAGGCCATATTCCGGGCGCGATCAACCGCTTTTTCAAGCTCAACCTCGACGCGAGCGGCTGCTTCAAGCCCGCGGACGCGCTGAGGGCCGAGCTCTCGCGGCTGCTCGCGGTCAGTGACCTGCGGAACGTCGTGCACCAGTGCGGCTCGGGCGTGACCGCGTGCCACAACCTCCTCGCGATGGAGTACGCGGGGCTTACCGGCTCACGCCTCTACCCCGGCTCGTGGAGCGAATGGGTCAGCGACCGCTCGCGACCCGTGGCGCGTTGACGCGCGCGGTTTCGGGCGCCTCGCCGTCGGAGTAGCTCGCTCCGGCGATCGCAATCACCGCGACGATCAGCAGCCCCGCAGCACATCTCGCGACCACTGCCCGCGCATCGCGAGGCTCGCGATAACACGCGATCAGCCTGCGCTTCTCGGAAGAGTTCACCATGATGGCCTCGTCGCGCCGGCCGACGGGTCTTTCGCGGTAAGCTCCAGGTTCGCTTTGGTGTCCACGGGTGGTCTCCAGTCGCAGTCGCGTCGAGGACTGCGGTGTAGGGATTGTCCGCAGCGCGTGGTCCGGGCGAAATTAGACTCAGTGCGTAGGCCGAACTGTCACCCCGCCGGCTTGCTGCGCCTGAAATCAGCGGACGTTTCCGCGGTTCGAAAAAATCTGCCGCTACGCCGTTCTTGTCACCAGCCGCCCATAGCCCTATCGTCCTATTGCTGGAGACGGCTGCGTCGGCCTATCGTTCTAGGCCCGCGCGCCGCGGCACTCCCGGGAGATAGCGCTTGAAGGTCCTAGTCGTGGACGACCACCCGCTGATACGTCAGGCGCTGCACGTCGTCCTTAAGCAGCTCGACGCCGATCTGCAGGTGCTCGAGGCCGCCAACTGCCCCGACGCGCTCGCGCTTGCCGAGGCGAATGGCGATCTCGACCTGGTGCTGCTCGACATCCACCTGCCCGGCGTGAGCGGGCTCGACGCGCTGCAATCCTTCCGCGAGCGCGTACCCGCCGTGCCGGTCGTCGTGATCTCGGCTTCCGAGGATCCCGACGACGTCACTCGCGCGCTCGATTCCGGCGCGATGGGCTACATACCGAAGACGCAATCGAGCCAGGTGATGATCAGCGCGCTGCGCCTGGTGCTCGCGGGGGGCGTCTACCTACCTTCCGAAATGATGCGCCGCTCTCCCGCCGCGATCGGATCGCGTCAGCACAATCCCGCGCAGTCGAGCACGGGTTACCGCGACATCGGGCTGACCGAGCGTCAGGCGCAGGTCCTCGCGCTGCTGATCCAGGGCAAGCCGAACAAGCTCATCTGCCGCGACCTCGATCTCGCGGAGGGCACGGTAAAAATCCACATCACCGCGATACTCAAAGCGCTCAAGGTTTCGAACCGCACGCAGGCCGTCATCGAAGTGAGCCGGCTCGGGCTCAAGCTGCCCGCCCGGCACTAACGAACCGGCCGTTCCATGGCACCATGAGCGCCTTCGCACGCACGGCGCGCCCCGCATTCGCTTACGCGGCATCCGAAAAGGTGGCTCGCCGCGCGCGGCAGGTCCGCACCGAGCAGGTGCGGTCGGTCTATCTGCACTCGCCGTACACGACGATCGGCTCGCTCCTCGCGGGCGCGCTGCTGGTCGCGGTGATGTGGGGCGAGATTCCGGGGGCCGTGCTCGTCTCGTGGTCCGCCGTCCTGTGCCTGCACCAGGCGCTTCGCATCCACCACTACCGCAGCTACGTGAAAGCGCCGGAGGAAGACCAGGCGGACGACAAGTGGGCGCGCCGCTACACCTTCGCGGCGACCACGGCGGGGCTGATCTGGGGCAGTGCCGGGTTCCTCATGTTCGTGCCCGAATCGGTACCGCACCAGGCTTTCCTGTCGCTCGTGCTCTACGGCATCGCGCTCGTATCGATGACCTCGCTCTCGGCCTACGCGCCGGCTTTCTACACGCTGATACCGCTCACGCTCATCCCTTTCGTGATCCGCACGATACTCGAGCCGGGCGCGATACACGTCTACATCGCGGCGCCGGGCGTGATCGTCCTCGGCATGGCGCTCGCGCTCGGTCGCAACGTGAACCGGCTGATCGCCGAGACCCTGAGCAAGCGCTTCGAGAACATGGCGCTGATCGAGGAGCTTTCGCAGCAGACGGCGATCGCGGAGATCGCGCGCGTTCAGGCGGAGGCCGCGAACCGCTCCAAGACGCAGTTCTTCGCCGCCGCGAGTCACGATCTGCGGCAACCGCTGCACGCGATGGGCCTTTTCGTCGCGGCGCTGAACGGCAAGGTGCGTGATTCCGAAGCGCAGGGCCTGCTGCACAACATAAACGCTTCCATCACGGCGCTCGAGAGCTTCTTCGACGAGCTGCTGGATATCTCGAGGATCGACGCAGGCGTGACGCGGGCGAAGCTCGTCCACTTTCCGGTCGCGAGGATTTTCGAGCGCATCCGCAGCAATTTCGCGGACGACGCGCGCAACAAACGGCTCAAGCTCTGCGTGCTGCGCACGCGGCGCTACGTATACAGCGATCCGATACTGCTGGAGCGTATTCTCGCGAACCTCGTGAGCAATGCCGTGCGCTACACGGGCAGCGGCGGGGTGTGCGTCGGCTGCCGCCGCCGTGGCGGCGTGCTGCAATTCGAAATTCGTGACAGCGGCATCGGCATTGCCGAAGACGACATCGAGAGGGTGTTCGACGAGTTCTACCAGATCGGCAACGTGGAGCGCAGCAGAGCCAAAGGCATGGGGTTGGGCCTGTCCATCGTGCGGCGCCTGTGTGCCCTCCTCGGTTACGACATCAAGCTCGTCTCCGCGCCGGGACGGGGATCGCTCTTCAGCTTCGAGGTGCCTCTCGGCCGCGCGATCCCGGCGGCCCCGGGCACCGAAGCCGCGCTGAAGGCGCCGGGTGATCTCACCGGCCGCTTCATAGTGGTCGTCGACGACGAGCCGGCGATCGTCGAAGGCATGAGCCTGCTCTTGCGCGGGTGGGGCGCGCGGATTCTCGCGGCACGCTCGGGCGACGACCTCGTCGAGGAGATCGGCAAGGCCGGGGCGCTTCCCGACCTCATAATCGCCGATTACCAGCTGGCCGACGGGATGACCGGCGTCGATTTGATCGGTGCGCTGCGCCGGGCGCTCGATCCCGAGATTCCGGCGATCGTCATCACCGGAACGACAGTGCCCGAGCGCATCGAGGAAGCGCGGCTCGACGGCTGCGAGCTCCTGGTGAAGCCGGTCGGGGCCGCCCGGCTGCGGGCGGTCATCGACGCCGTGCTGCGGAAGAAGGCTACGGCGGCCTGAAGGCTGCCGGCGCATTCGAAGCTTTCGAGACACAGGCACCGAGCCTCTGACGCTTTGGCCCATCTCCTCGCAGACCTCATCCTCGTCGTCCACTTCGCTTTCGTCGCGTTCGTCGTCGGCGGCCTCACTGCGATATGGATCGGCGCCGCCGCAGGATGGCGGTGGGTGCGCAACTTCCGTTTTCGCGTGGCGCATCTCGCAGCGATCTGCTTTGTCGCGGCGGAAGCGCTGCTGGGCATGATGTGCCCGCTCACGGTGTGGGAGGATGCACTGCGAGGACGCGAGAGCGAATCGGGCTTCATCGCGCGCTGGATACACGGGGTGATGTTCTATCAGCTGCCGGGGTGGGTGTTCACAGTGGCTTACGTGGTGTTCGCGGTGGCGGTGGCGGCTACGTTCCGGTTCTTCCCGCCCTCGCGTTCCGCGAAGCACTAGAGAACCACATGTCGGACTTCTGTGCGGAAAGTGGAACCGAGCAGAGGCGGGTGCGTCGTCGCCATTGACGCGCCCGCTCTTTGCACAGTGAAAAGCGCCTTACCAGTTCTGATGCGGGCCGACCATATCGCCGCGGAAAGACGCCGCGCCGCGTGATGCCATGTCACCGCGTGATGCCATGTCACCCCGGGACGCCATGTCCCCGCGCGATGCCATGTCGCCGCGTGAGGCGGCACCCCCGGCCCGCGCGGCCATCCAGCTCAGCAGGACTTCCTGGTAGTTGCCGATCTCGACATCGAGTGTGACGGCGAGATCCTTCTTGTCGACCGCCCATACGCGGATATCGTCTGAGAACTGCCAGTACTGGCCTTCGGTTCCCGAAAATTTGGTGTGAAAGGCCTGGTGTCGAATCGTAATGTCCTTATCGATGGCCACTTCGTCAGGGCGCCTGCCATCGCCGGTCAAGAGGAAAAGCAACGGCCGCGGCATCTTGTAGTACGACCCCTCGAATGAAAAGCTGTAAATGCGGGCGAAGTCCTGACCCTCGCGCCTCAGCCTGCGCTCGAGACGTCCAGGCGGCAACCCGTCTTTGCGGGCCTTTCGGAATTCGTTCGCACGAGCGTCCCCTGGTTTTCTGAGCGGTTCCTCCGGGCGGTCCGGCTGGATTTCGGCTCCTCCTCGCGTGCCGGGAACCGGTTTGTCGGTGTCGACATCACCGGGTCCCCACATTTCCTCCGGCGCATACCGGATCGACCGGAACCGTTTTCCAAACAGCCAGATACGGGTAGGCTCGAAGAGTGTTTCGAATTCGGGGTTTACGTTGGGCCAAGACATACTCGATTCCCCTGACGTTGGTTGTGTACGAAAAGCCTACTCCGCTCGAACTTCGCTGTCCACGGACATAGGGCCTATGCCGACCGGGCGCGCCGGCGCCGCCGTGTGTGGATGAAGCGGCCCGAAACGTCCGGAATATGAATACCGCGCCATTCCATGCTTTCGGCCATGATGCCGTAACCGATGCCGCCTGCGAGCCGCCGGTCGGCTACGATCAGCGCGGCAGCGACCTGCGAGTAGGTCACATCCCATGACAGCGTTTGCCACGCCGCCGCCAGGCATCTGCCGAGGTAGTCGCGAGCATCGGCAAGCACGCTCTTGAATTGATCATGTCGCCCACGGTAAGCGCGGTCGAATTCCCTTTGCACCTTCGCTTCGTCCACATGGCTCAAGCCCGGACGCGCGCGGGCATCGAGTCCCGGCGTGATGAGGCCATCCTCGACCAGAAGCCGTTGAAAAACGTCCACGAACATGTCGAAAATCGCGCCGGTGAGCGGAAGGCTCATTGCGTGGCGCTGCGGCTGCGTCAGCATGACCGCGGGCGTGCGCAGATCGGGCACGTCCGCGAGTCTCACGGACTGACTTGCAAGGCGGATCTCATTGTTCTCCGAAAGCTCGCCTATTCGATTGAGCTCGTTGGGCAGATAGATGTTGCCGCTGGTGCGCACCAGCAGCCGGTCGACCACCGAATCGAAGTGCATGGCAGCAATCATCGCGATACAGTCGGCGGCAGATTCGTGGAAAGCCAGATATTCCGCGCTCGCCTGACCGATCGGCGGCGTGCCGAGCAACTGGTAGATGAACGAATGTCCGAGCTCGTGTGCGAGCACATCGAAATTCAGGCAGAACGGCTGGGGATCGACATCCCGCGGCTTCGCGTATCCTGTTTCGATAAAGCCGTAGCCCGAATGCGCGTTGTCCCACGGGATGATCGGTATCAGCTCGAGCCTCGGCTGGTAGGCCTCGAAGTGCCACGGAATGGGTCCCCCGAAGTATTTTTCCCATACATCGAGCACGAAGCGCAGCGTGCCGTACATGTGCGCGGCCATGAACTCGCGGCTCCACGAATCCGTGAGGTAATCGAAGTGGCCTTGCGCGTCCGGCTGCACCGGCGGATTGCGCATACCCCGATAAGGCGGCAGGTAGGGATATTCGTAAGGGCGAGTCTTCTCGACGGCGTCTACGACATACATGCGATCGTCGGATTGTCCAGGGCCTATTGAGCCCTGCGGGATCGACACCGATACGATCTCGGATCCGGGTACCGACGCAAGTAC
>Ga0105106_10000982_pt1 | contig 20238 bp, 19 predicted proteins | sample PPLLaktember2015_5_FD_79109 | JGI IMG/M metagenome (GOLD analysis project Ga0105106, IMG submission 79109) | Freshwater sediment microbial communities from Prairie Pothole Lake near Jamestown, North Dakota, USA - PPLs Lake P8 Core (1) Depth... | ecosystem: Environmental > Aquatic > Freshwater >...
GTGTTACTGAGCAGTATGCCGAGGTCTTGCACCTCTCGACTCGCATGGCTTAATCGAACTCCGATAGCAGTGGCCTCTGGCAGGATCAACCAGAATTCTAATTGTACAATGTACGCACACTATATCTGAACTGTTTAAGGAATTAGCGGTTACTAAACAAATTTCCGCATTGCCAGTATCAACGTCAGAACCAACTCCGGTCATGCCGGGTCTTGTTGGATCTCCATCAAAAGTAATTGGAATAATTATTATCGTCGTGTTTGTTCTACTTAAACACAGGCTTATAGTGTAGGTTTCGGGATTATTTATACCTTCTTACCATCACACTTTTTTCTTTTGAACCGACACCCGACTTTGTAAAGTTTTCGTCGGTTCGTCATCTGATCTTGTGGATCACATAATAACACATTCAAACACTTAAACGTTATCCATGGTCGGACCTTCGTTTTTCTCCTCAAATCTATTGTCAAAAATTTATTTTAAAAAAATATATGTCCTGAATGCTCCACTATTAAAATTCCAACAGTAATTCTTGCAGTTTTTGCACTCCTGAAAGAGTATCGCGTGAACTCATATTCTCAACAAGGAAAGAGTATCCCATAGTACATCCAATTGCAGAGCGCGTTATTGTTCCCCGCTATTTTCTGACAATAACCCTGGTTTTACATTTCTAAAATAAAAACCATGCCGCGATCGCGCAGGTACCATTTGTCCCTGTTCTCATGAGAGAGAGCATCAGTTGTCTGCACGACAGATCTGCACAAAAACGTCGCCAAAGAACTCTTCCTGTCGCAGGGAACACCGCCCTTCCAGCGCTAAAAAAAGCAGAGGGATATAGACTTCCGGTATACCCCACTCCAGCTTCTGACATAGTTGAACCAGGGTCATCTCTTCTTCAGCTTCAATACAGTCAAGACATTCTTCAAGCACCGTCATTGCCGATTCCTGGTAGCCTTCATCATGTGCTATGCCCACAACATCATCAGCATAGATAAGGAGATCGTCCACGGTGTCAGTGAGGCGGCGGCGCCTGCGTTCTTCTTTTTCAATGTTTTTAAGTTCGATGATAAGTTCAAAGAGCGTAACCGGACTTTTTCGCAGGTTCTTCCGGTCGAGACGCCGCTGTATTTCATGTTCCAATAGCTCGATTGGACCAAGTCTGCCATGGTAATCGGTCTCAGAATCAATGGCCAGATCATAGTCGTCTCCAAACGGTTCGTCATCTGCATCCAGGCCCTCATCCGGGGGATCGGAAAGGTATGCGAGATGTTCTGACTTCATGCGCAGCAGGGTCGCAGCATAAAAGAGCGTGCGCCCGGAGACCTGGAGATTAAGTTGACGGCACCGTTCCAGTTCTGACAGGAACCGGTCGGTCACCTCGATAATATTAATGTTCCACGGATCGATTTCCCCCCGCTCGGCAAGACCCACAAGAAGCTCAACGGGATCTTCAATTACGCCCTGCAGGGTTGGATCGGAGGGGCCGGAATCCGAAGAGAGAGAAGATCCCTCCGGAATTCCCGCAGGTTCTTTTCCCAAAATGGCTTCAGGTTCTGATTCTGTACGCTCCTGGCTGGAGATACCGGAAAAATTTTGCCCTGGTTCATTCTCCACCGGATCAGCCATTCGCTTTTACTCCGGTAACGAGCGTGCTCTTATCCGGTCGCAACGTAACACCCATAATCCTTTGAGCTGATTCAATCATCGGTTTGCGCAGGGAGACAATGACAAATTGTGATTGGGGAGAAAGCTCAGTAATCATCGAAGCGATACGCTCGACATTGGATCCGTCAAGCGACATGTCCACTTCGTCAAAAGCGTAGAAAGGTGCGGGGATATAATGCTGGATGGAGAAGATGAAGGCGAGGGTGGTAAGGGATTTTTCACCCCCGGATAGCGACGAGAGAAGGTGTACCTTTTTGTCGCGGGGTTGTACTGCAAATGTCATGCCACCCGCAAAGGGGTCTTCCTCATTTTCGAGGATAAGGTGCCCGCTTCCACTCGTGAGCCTGGCAAATATCTCCCGGAAATTGGTGTCGATCGCGTGAAACGCAGCGGTGAATGCTTCATACTTCATCTGTTCAAATTTTTCTATGCGCTCAATCAGGGTTGCACGTTCCCGGGAGAGAGTTTCTTTTCGCTCCGTTCGTTCTCCTACCTGCCGCTGGATTTTCTCGTACTCTTCAATTGCGAGCATATTTACCGCACCAATCCTGCGCAGAGCCCCGTCAGCCTCAGCGATCTTTCCTTCAATCTCCGATAACGAGAGGTTTGTGTCCATATCGCCTGCCTGGTGCCTGAGCATATCCACTTCGATTCCAAGTGTCCGTGCCCGCTCTTCAATTGCCACCATCTGGATAGTGATCCTCTCTTTATCTGCATCGAACTTCATGATCTTTAATTCAGAATCCTGGATTTGCTGTGACACTTCGGACCGCTTGGTGCGTAATTCATCAAGTTCTCCTGAGAATTCCTTTTGCCGTTCTTCAAGTGCAGCAATCTGCGATTTGTGAGCCGCAATCTGCTCGTTGGATCCTGAGATATCAGCATCGATCTGCCCGTTGCGTTCATCCTGTCGTTTGCGATCATCGCCCAGTTCAATAAGACGGGCATTGAAATGCTGCCGCTCGCGCTGGGCATCGTTAATATCCCCGTCTTTGTTTCTCAACCTGCGTTCTGACTCTTCGATCTCCTTTTTTTTCTTCTCTATCTGCTCCGTGAGTACCGGGATATTGGTATCATCAAGACGTCTTTTGATCTCATCTATCCGGGAGTTGATCTCGTTGACCGTTTCTGTAGTTTTGTCAAGATCTGTTTCGAGCCGGGTGAGTTCTGAAGCCCCGTTCTTCGTCTCTTCCTGCTGCCGGGCAACAGCCGCTTCAATAGTCTGCTTTTCAACCGTGATGGCTTCGAACCTGCGGGAAAACTCTTCAGTGAACATCCCCATCCGTGCAATCTCCTGCTCAATCTCATTGCGGGTCGACCGCTTCGAATCCACTTCTGCGCTCAGCCGTTTGATACCTGCTTCCAGCGTTACCGCTTCACTTGACAGTTCCCCAAGGTGTGCACGAATACGGAATAGTTCATCATCAACAGCGGCACCGAAACCTCGTCCACCCTGCTTCTTTGTCGCACCACCGGTCATTGCGCCGCTCTTCTCCAGCAGCTCACCCTCAAGTGTTACCATCCGGTACTTCCCGATCAGTTTGCGGGCTCGTTCAAGGGTATCGACCACAACGGTAGATCCAAGTGCAACGGCAAACGCCCGGTCATACTTCGGATCGTACTCAACCAGATTAACAGCATAATCGATAACCCCCGGCTCTTTGAGCGGGGGGAGGGAAGGAGGTTTTAACTTGTTGAGCGGGAGAAAAGTAACGCGCCCGAGTCGCTCTTCTTTCAGGTACCGGATGGCATCAGCTGCCACCTGATCATCATCGCAGACAACAAACTGGAGCTTGTTTCCCGCAGCAATATTGAGGGCAGTTGAATACTCTGCCGGTGCTTTCCCGAGATCGGCGATTGTGCCGTGCACATGTTCCATGGCCATAACCGCTTCGATCGCCCTGCCCCCGGATTCACCCCGGGCCTGCTGGGCTGCCTCGAGGCGGAACACATCCTGTTCATTCTCCCGGATCTCATTCCGGAGGCGTTCCAGCGATGATCGCTGTGCAAACATCGCTCCTTCCAGCTCCGAGAGATTGCGATCGAGCTCTTTTTTGGCAGCGAGATGATCCCCCGCGCTCTTTTCACTGTCCGTGAGCTGGGTCTGTTTTGCAGTGTACTCCTCATCCAGCTGCCTGAGAAGGAGGGTAAGACGCTCAAGTTCTGTTGTACGCATCCGGCTCTTCTCGATAAGCATGTCCTGCTGGTGAAGGATTCCTGATCGCTGCCCCTTCTTTTCTTCCAGCTCATTTAAAAGGGCGAACAATTTTTCACGGGCACCTTCGGTATCTTCTCCGTGTTGCCGGATCTCAGTCTCAAACTTTTCGAGTTGCGCTTTAGCAGCGGCTATCTCCATGGCGAGGTTCGTGCGGTCAATGGATAACGTGCGAATCTGATCCGTGCATTCTGCCACTCTGGCTTCGGCACGTTTGGTATCCATATATATGCGATTGATTGCCTCAAGATTGGACTCCTTTTCCTTGCGGAGGCGTACGATTGTCTGGTCTGCGAGTTTGATACCACTTTTTGCCTCTTCGAGTTCGGCGATTAGTTTGAGATAGTCAGAACCGCTCTTCTTGTTAATCAGGTCATCAATGTCCTTTAAATCGGCCTTCAGGTAGGAAAGTTCATTCTCTTCCAGGCTCCGGTCAGCACCGTTACGGGAGAGCGCAATCCTGTGCTCTTCTGTCGATCGCATGAGAGAGGCGAGCTCTTTTTCCCTCTCATGAAGCTGGGCTGCAGCCCGGCAGTTCTGGAAAAATGCAAGATCTTTTTGCCATTTCTGGTACTCGAGGGCGTGCTCCCGTTCGCGTTTGAGCTCATTTACCCTCCTTGTAAGCTCAAGCAGGAGAAGTTCCTCCCGTTCGATTCGTTCCCTCACGATATCAAGTTCGGATAAAGACTGCTGCTTCTTTACCTCGAACTCCGAAACACCCGCGATCTCATCGATAATCTTTCGCCGCTCAAAATCACTCATCTCCATGATCCGGGTAACATCGCCCTGCATGACAACATTATAGCCATGAGGTTTTATCCCATGCTTTGCAAGGTGATCAACAATGTCGCTCTGCTTGCAGAGCCGTTCATTGAGGTAATTATAACTGTAATACCCGTTGCTGGTACGTTTGATTCTTCTTTTAATCTTCGTCCCATCAGAAAATTCGAGTGCAACCTCTGCAGTATTCCTGCCGGAATTGAGGTTGATCAGGTCGGTGAGCTTCTCAGCCCGGAGATTGCGTGAGCTCGAGAGCGCAAGAACAAAGAGGATTGAATCGATGATGTTGCTTTTGCCGGAACCGTTGGGACCGGATATAACGGTAAACCCCTCTAAAAAGGGGATTTTTGTCTTTTTAGAAAAAGACTTGAAATTGTCTATCTCCAGTTCGGTGATATGCAAAGATCCGGCTCCTTACTTCTTTGCAGGATCCTTCTTGTCTTCCTCTGCAGCAACGATGAGATCGCCCTGTTTTGACTTGGCAGAGATTCCCTTCTTGCTTTTGCCGTATCCCGGTGATGCAACGATATAGTTTTTATCCCCCCGCCGTTCTTCCAGTTTCATGGTTCCATCCGATTGCATAATCATGTCCATGGATGGTTCCGGCGGCGCTGAGGGGGCATCAGAGGGACGGGGGCCCTTGCGCATAACGACCGTGCTTGAGGCTGCTGTAGCGCCAGCAGGTGAAGTGGCGGGCTGGGATTGTACACCCTGCACAACAGGTGGTCCACGCTTCGCTTCCTGTCTGGTCCGTTCCTCAGTCTGTTTGGACATTTTCATTGCCACTGACTTAAGATCAAGAAGCTCCTGGGTTAACCCCTTGACAAGTGCTTCTAAATCTCTCACCTTTTTTTCAATCGCAACAATACGCTCCTCAGTTGCAGCTCCGGTTCCTGAAATTTCCAGCATGGATATCAGTTTCTCCTTTTCACCATTTTTAATCAAGATATACGATCTTTGCATCAGGCTTGCGTCTCAATGCATACTTTACTGTACTGGTGCGGCGCACTCCTTATAAATAATAGTAGTGATCGCCGGATAAGGAAAAAAGGTTTGTGCTTTATTTTACCAGAAATACGACAGATACCTGAAATTCTTAAAAGGAATGGATTCCTCTTCACGCGCTCTCCCGGCACAAATTAGTAAAAAAAACATTACGCAGGATATCTCTTCAAAGCGCCCGCCAGTACCGGGAAAAAGGTATTACCTGATTGCAGCGAACCCTTCTCCATATGTCCTATCTGTCTAAAACTGATCCAGAAATAGCAGATATCATCGAAAAAGAGCGGCTCCGCCAGCAAAACGGACTTGAGCTGATCGCGTCTGAAAATCTCGTTTCTCATGCAGTACTCGAGGCCATGGGATCCATAATGACCAACAAATATGCCGAGGGGTATCCCGGGAAGAGATATTACGGGGGCTGCGAGTTCCATGACATGGCAGAGAACCTTGCCCGTGATCGTCTGAAAAAACTGTTCGGTGCAGAACATGCAAACGTGCAGCCGCACTCGGGTACCCAGGCTAACATGGCAGTCTATTTTGCGTTCATGAACCTGGGAGATACGCTCATGAGCATGAAGCTCACCCAGGGAGGACACCTCTCTCACGGTTCCCCGGTCAGCTTTACCGGGAAATTTTATAAAGTTGCCCAGTACTCCCTCGACCCTGAAACGGAAACGCTCGATTATGGGGTAATTGAAGAGATGGCAAAAAAGGAAAAACCGAAGATGCTCATCTGCGGGGCATCTGCATACCCGAGAACGATTGATTTTAAAGCGTTCCAGGAAATTGCAGATTGTGTCGGGGCATACTGTATGGCAGACATTGCCCATATCGCCGGACTGTGTGCAACGGGTGTTCACCCGAACTCGGTCAATGTTGTAAACTTCACGACAACAACGACGCACAAAACGCTTCGGGGTCCCCGTGGCGGAGCAATCATGTGTAACAGTGAGTATGCCCAGGCAATCGACAAGGCTGTGTTCCCCGGCATGCAGGGCGGCCCGCTCATGCACACCATCACCGCAAAAGCTGTCTGCTTTGAAGAGGCGCTCAGACCCTCGTTTAAGGATTACAATAAACAGATCGTAAAGAACGCACGCGTGCTCGCAGAGACCCTGATGGATCATGGACTCCGGCTCGTTTCCGGGGGTACTGATAACCACCTGATGCTTCTTGACCTCACTGCGCAGGGTATTACCGGCCTCGAAGCGGAGAATGCTCTCGGCAGGGCAGGCATTACCGTCAATAAGAACACGATCCCCAATGAGACCAAGAGCCCGTTTGTCACCAGCGGCCTGCGTGTCGGTACTCCGGCAGTCACTTCCCGTGGCATGAAAGAAGCAGAGATGCGCCAGATCGGGACATGGATCGCAACGGTGGTAAAAGATATCAGTAACGAAGCGGCAATCAAAAATGTGCACGCCAGCGTGACTGCGATGGCGAGCAGATTCCCCCTCCATCCCGAATAAAAAAATACACCGGACACTCAAATGGCCACGATCCTTGACGGGAAAAAAATTGCTGATATGAGGCTCGAAATCCTCAAAGAGGAGATCGAGGATTCCGGTCTTTACCCGCGACTGGCAACAGTGATTGCAGGAGCCGACCCGGCATCACAGATGTACATCAGGATGAAGCACCAGGCCTGCAAGCACGTTGGCATCGGCTCGGTTGGGATGGAGCTGGCAGGAGATGCTACAACTGAACAGGTGTTGCGAGCTGTCACGCAGCTGAATAGCGACCCGGACATCAATGGGATTCTCGTCCAGCTCCCGCTTCCAAAACAGGTTGATACTGAGCGGGTAATCGCGGCAGTACATCCGAAAAAAGATGTGGATGGATTCCACCCGTTCAACCTCGGACTTCTCTTTTCCGCAAGACCACAGTTTGTTCCCTGCACACCAAAAGGGATCATGACGCTGCTTGGCGAATACAAGATTGAGCCTGCAGGTACCCGGTCAGTCGTGGTCGGGCGCAGTATTGATGTGGGACGCCCGATGTCAGCACTCTTAACGAATGCTGATTCAACAGTCACGCTTTGCCATAGCAAAACCAGGAACCTCGCCGAGGAGATCCGACAGGCAGACATCCTTGTATCCGCAATCGGCAAAGCGCACTTCATCACCTGCGAAATGGTCAAACCCGGAGCAGTCGTCATAGATGTCGGCATTAACCGGTTGAATGGCAGGCTGGTGGGGGATGTGGACTTTACGGCGGTAACAACCATTGCCTCCGCAATCACCCCCGTGCCGGGCGGCGTTGGCCCGATGACCATCGCGACCCTGATGGAGAATACCTATCGTGCAGCGGGTATGAGGACATGCGACACTGCGTGGTAAATAACCTTGTTCTCGGGGGAGATGCCCCTGTCCGCCTGATGGGTGTGATCAACTGCAGCCCGGAGTCGTTTTATGCCAATTCCTACATTCCCATAGATTTCGTTCATAAAACCGCAGTCGAAATGGTAGAACAGGGTGCAGACCTTATCGATATCGGTGCACGAAGTACAGCACCCAATACCCAGGCAATCAGCGGGAGCACTGAGGCGGAACGGATCGATGCTGCCCTGACTGAACTGGACGGGAGCGGGATCACCGTGTCTGTTGATACCATGAATCCCTGGGTGCTTGATGTCTGCCTGAACCACGATATCCATGCTGTCAACGATATTTCCGGCCTGACATCCCCGGTATATGCACAAAGACTTGCCCGGTCAGGACTCCCGGCATTCCTGATGGCATCCAACGAAAAGCCGGGTGATGCTATCGGACTGGATGCAACCCTCACTGCGCTTGAAAGGGTAATAGCGCGGTGCGAGACCACGGGTATCAAGGATTATGTCCTTGATCCCGGGATTGGAATGTGGACGCCTTTCCGTTCCGTGGAGGACGACTGGACCCTCTGCCGGAATTTTTCTGAATTCGGGAAATTCGGCCGACCGGTTCTCGCTGCAATCTCAAGAAAGACTTTTATCGGAGATCTTTTAAACCGGGACCCGGAAGATCGGCTGGCAGGGAGCCTCGCCGTTACCCTGATGCTCCTGGAGAAAGGTGCATCAGTTGTCCGGACCCATGATGTAGCACAGACCCTTGATGTGATTCGGGTCTTTGAGCAGATGGTGAAACGCTCATGAACAGTTCGTTCGAAGTCTATGGGCTCCAGACAGGGATCATCCCCCCTGGCGTTTCCATCGTACAATATGTTGTTGCAGCAGCGCAGCAGGTTTGCAGCGGCTTTAAGGAGGGGGACATCCTCGTTCTTGCCGAAACTGCTGTTGCTACCGCAGAAGGTAATGTAATCACGCTTTCTGCGATCACTCCTTCCCGGCGGGCACAGGAACTTGCCACACGCTACCGGATGGATCCCTGCACGGTCGAAGTTGTCCTGAAGGAGAGTGATTCGATTGTCGGAGGGATTCCCGGATTTCTTTTATGTATGAAGCATGGCACCCTGCTTCCGAATGCCGGTGTTGACGCTTCCAATGCCCCGCCGGGGTGCGTTACACCCCTGCCAAAAAATCCTGACCATAGTGCACTCACCATCAAACATGCTATCGAAGACCTGACAGGAGCAAAAATCGGGGTGATTGTTGCCGACAGCCGGACGCATGCCATGCGCCGTGGATGCAGCGGGGTGGCAATCGGGAGTGCCGGGATTACTGCTGTCATCGATGACCGGGGCAGGAGCGACCTGTTTGGCAGAAAACTTGAAGTGACGCAACGTGCTATTGCCGATAACATCGCATCTGCGGCGGAACTGGTCATGGGTGAAGCCGACGAGTGCACTCCCGCAGCGATTATCCGCGGATTGGGAATGCCCATTGGCGATCAAACCGGGATCGAAACAATAGCTGCAGAAGAGTGTTTGTTCATGGGTGTCTTCCGGAAAAATGAAGGTTCGCTATGATTCAGAAGTCTTTTCCTTTCGCTTGACCCCAACCCGCCCTTTCTCCACAGAGAGCATGAAACCGAGCTGTTCGAGATAAGCACGGCTCTTCCCCGTCCCGTGGATCAGCAGTTCGACCAGATCCTCTTTCTCATCGATATCCGTGTGGAGCCGGAACGAATCGATCACTTCGCAGGAAAGATCTGAATCCTGTGCAATTTTTTGGTGCTTGAGAAAACTCATTCCGTAATAATCGACGTGAAACCGTTGCGGTTCTTTGAGGAATATAACATTCGTTCCACCACCCCTCCCGGGCACAATCGCCATGTCATCACCGGTACTGATTACCCGCTTTATTGCCTGAGCATTGGCAAGGGGAAGATCAGCCATAATTATCAGTATCGATCCAACTGACTGGGGAAGAAGTGAATTGAGGGTCTGGTTGAGATCGGCATCGGTGACGGTGATCTGGATAAGCTCGCTGTCGAATAATTCAGTGCCCACGACAACCGGACTGCAATTCGCATCTTTTACTGCATAGATCACGTCTTCCAGCATCGCCCGGGCAAATGCTTCCCGCTCCTCCTGGCTGAGGATGCAGGAGAGACGGGTCTTCGGGTTAACAATTTTGAACGGGATCAGGGCATGAGGGCACATTTCATACCGTGATACGCAGTGAGATAAAAAAAAGATACTGGTAAGCATCGGGTCACAAAAAAGAGAACAAAAAGCAGGCTTAACATCCCTCGTATCGATAGTTTCTGCATGGATGACCTCGCATTTACCGTAAAAAAAACGCCCGGAAAAATTATCATGGGAGTCCAGCGCAGGACTTCAAACGCGGATGGCCGTAGTATCAAGGACCTCTCCTCCTGCTGGCAGGATTTTCTCTCCCGAAACATGGCATCAAAAATTCCTCACCGCGCAAAGACACCGGCAATGTTTGCAGTGTATTCAGATTATGAACGTGACTGGACCGGGGAATATACCTACATGATCGGGTGCGAAGTGACAAAAACAGAGAAGATTCCTGCAGGACTGGCCGTCGTCAGGATTCCCGCTCAGACGTATGTAGTCTTTACAGCAGCCGGGCCTATGCCGGAAGCACTCCTCGGTGTCTGGGCGTCAGTCTGGGGGACAAAACTTCCCCGGGCATATACCTTCGATTTTGAGCAGTACGATGCCCGGTTCACCCGCCCGGAAAATAAGGAGATTGATGTATACATCGCGGTGAATGCAGACCGGATGAAAGCAATGCAATAATTTCTCTCTTGTTCCCTTTTTTCCCCGTTGATATTCACCTGCTGGCAAGGCAGACACATCCTGGCACCGCGATTACGCTGCCAGTATACTTACCGTACTGAACGTTCGTGTCAACATTACCTTTCAATAGATAGGATGAGTATCTTTTCTCATGCAGCCCCGCATCATCACCTTTTCGAGGAATGTGTTTCTCCCGCTTACCACGGTGTGCCGGAACCGCTGCGGGTACTGCACTTTCCGTACTCCGGTCCGTGACGGGTGCCTCATGGCGCAGGAAGATGTTGAAAAGGTCCTTTTCCGCGGGGCAGCACTCGGATGTACGGAAGCACTCTTCACGTTCGGGGAGCACCCGGAGGAGGAACCGGGCTTCTCGGTTTATCTCAACCGAACCGGGTATACCACGATTCTTGATTACTGCGAGGCAATGTGCCGGAAAAGTATCGACTGCGGTATACTTCCGCACACAAACGCCGGTATCCTGACCTATGAGGAGATGGAACGACTGCGTGCGGTAAATGCGAGCATGGGGCTGATGCTGGAGACAACCGCAAAAATCCCGGCGCACGCGGAATCCAAAGGCAAGGAGCCGGAAATCAGGCTGGGGATGATCGAGGATGCCGGAAAACTCAGAATACCCTTTACCACCGGTCTGCTTTTGGGAATTGGTGAAACAATGGCTGACCGTGAGGAATCCCTCCTGGCAATCAGGGGTCTCCACAAACGCTACGGGCATATCCAGGAGATCATCATCCAGAATTTTTGTCCCAAACCCGGAACCCCCATGGAAGACCATCCGGCGCCGGGTACGGATGAAATCTGCACCACCATCCGTTTGGCACGTGATCTTCTCCAAAAGGATATTGCAATCCAGATCCCGCCCAATCTCATCGATGCATCCATGCTCATCTCCTGCGGCGTGGATGATCTCGGAGGTGTTTCACCCCTTACTATCGATTATGTCAACCCGGAACACCCGTGGCCGGCAATTGAAGAACTCAGAACGATCATCGGTGATGCACAGCTCTGCGAGCGGCTCTGCATCTACCCGCAGTATGTAAAGAAAGGATGGTTCCATCCCGGTCTGGAACCTCTAATAAACCGGCTCGGACAAATAGTTAAGGCAAGGAGCAGGGTATCGTGAAGTGCAGGCAACTCCTCGTGAAAGGCAAGGCAAAATCAGTCTACAGCACCGATGAAAAAGACAAGCTCATCATTGAATTCCGTGACGATATCACCGCTTTTGATGGCGGGAAAAAAGATGTGCTGACAAATAAGGGGAATTATAATGCAGAGGTTTCTGCATTCTTCTTTAAATTCCTCGGACAGAATGGGGTAAAAACCCATTTTTTTACCATGGTTGATCCTCATCACATGGTGGTAAAAAAACTCGATATGATCCCTCTTGAAGTAATTGTGCGGAATATCGCCGCCGGATCCATTGTCAGAAACTACCCGTTCCGTGAAGGGACCCCCCTCGACCCGCCCCTGATTGTGATCGATTATAAGGACGACGCACGCCACGATCCGATGCTCAACGATGAGATTATCATTGCGTTAAAACTTGTCACACCCGCTGAATTAAAAAAGATCAAAAAGATGGCACTCGATGTGAACCGGCTCCTTTCCGCATTGCTTGCCCACCAGGGAATCACGCTGGTGGATTTCAAGATCGAGTTTGGCAGGCAGGGAAAGACGATCTATCTTGGTGATGAGATCAGTATGGATTCCATGCGTCTCTGGGACAAAAAAACCGGCGAGTCGCTTGACAAGGATGTTTACCGGTTTGAAAAGGGGGATGTGATGGCTATTTACCATAAAGTTGCGCAGAGGATCACAAAACCGGTAAAAAAACCGTGACAATCGCAGCATGGAGAAGTGAGATCCTTTCAGGCTTCGGAAGAGACAAAGAAGGAATCAATTCGGTTCACCCGAATCCTTAAAAATTGTTCTCAATACCTATCCCCTCTGTGACACCTGACGGTGTTTTAATTTCATCGCATAATACCAGGATTTCTCCAGAGCCGCTCTTAAAATCTCTGTGCATCTTTGATTCAAATGTCAGCGGTATCGAGCAAAAAGACTAACGTCTTTCAATAAAGAACATATCGTGACGAGTATATCATAAAGATGCGGTCTGGTATTATGACAGAAGAAAATGCAGATGAAGAAGAAATGCTCAAATGGGCAAAAGGATACGCAAAAAAGCAGGGCTGGGAACTCAATACTGATGAAAAACAACTTTCAACAGTCATACGGGGGCTTGTACGGAACAAAAGGAAGTTCGGAAGACCCTACTGTCCCTGCCGTCTCCGGAGCGGGGATGAGGAGAAAGATCTGGCGATTGAATGTCCCTGTGTGTACCATAAAGATGAAGTGTCCCAGGATGGACATTGCCATTGCAACCTCTATTTTAAAAAGACCTGATCATTTTTTTTAACAGGGTAAGTCACTAGGTTCCTGCACCGCTTATGGACAAACCATCCGATACCTCTGCCGCCTGCCCCGTCAGCGGTTTGCCACCGGTTCTTGGCAAATTGCCTGAGGTGGTTATTCTCGGCAGTTTTCCCAGCCAGCAGTCACTGATGAAAAAAGAGTACTACGGGAATCCCAGGAATCATTTCTGGAGAATAATTGAAGCCCTGTTTTCTCTAGATTGTCATCTTTCCTACTCCGTCAGGACTTCCCGGTTGGTTGATCACCGGATCGCACTCTGGGATGTTATCAGCACCTGCTCCCGTAAAGGGAGTGCAGATGCCCGGATCCAGGATCCTGTGTTCAATGACCTTGCCGGTTTCCTTGCAGCATATCCAACAGTTCACCTCGTTGCCCTCAACGGAAGCTCTGCTGGCCGATACTATCACCAGCTGAATATCCCTGCACCTGTTCCTGCGGTTGTCCTGCCGTCAACGAGCCCGGCAAACGCCCGATTCACGCTCAAAGAGAAAGTAAGATGCTGGGAGATAACCCGCACGTGCAGCACCCCATAAATTACCTTGAGCGCGAAATTACCGTCCCATGCGGAACTTCAGGAAAATAACGTGATATATCGCATAGAATCCAACAAGCACTGCGAAGGTATAGCCGAAGATTGCAACCCAGTAGATATAATCCGGAAGGGAAAGCGGATGCGAAAGAAGTACAAGCGAGGACCCTACCACCAGGGATGCCACAACAAGACCGAGTAAGAGCTTGTCGCTGGCTTTATCGAGAGCCATCTGGAGTTTCTGGATATCGGTTTCCACGATCTCCAGCCTGAACGTCCCGGTTGAGAGCCGACGGAGCATCAGGTTGAGGTTACGGGGCATATCAAAAAGGGCATCGGCGGCGTCCAGAAGGGATACGGAGGCTCTTTTAAAATAAGCAGTGGAAAGGTTTCGCGCATCAGCAAGCTTGGTAAGATAGGGTGTGACCTCTTTTTCGAAATTGAATTTCGGATCAAGCCGGGTGCCTATGTCAAGTACCATCATAAAGACCTTGAGCAGAAGCATCAGGTTCATCGGTACTTTGAGGCGATAGCGCCGCATTGATTCGGTCAGTTCGGTCACCACAAGCCCGAAATTCATTTGCGAAACCTCGTGACCGCCGCCGAAATCGTGCATCAGGATGTAGAGGTCATCCCGCAGGGATTCGCGATCAGATTCATCAATCTCGATCCCGAATCCTTCGAGCGACCGGATCATCAGTTCAACATCGTCATTAACAAGCGCAAAAAGGAGGTTTATGAACCCCTGCCGTTTCTCCGGGCGCAGGACACCCACAATACCGAAGTCCAGAAAAACGATGTCTCCCTCTTTTGTAACGAGAAGGTTACCGGGATGCGGGTCACCGTGGAAGAACCCATCCTCAAAGATCATCTTGAGGTATGCATGGAATCCCCGGACCCCGATTTCATGCGGATCAACACCCATCGCGGCTATCGCTTTGGGATCATCGATCCGGATTCCTTCGACATAGTCCATGACCATCAGGTGGGATGAGGAATATTCCCAGTAAATCTTAGGGAACCGTATACCCGGTACATCCCGGAAGTTACGTCTCATTCGATCGGCGTTGCGGGCATCCCGGGTAAAATCAAGCTCTTTTACTATCTGGTGCGCAAAATCATCCACCATCCCGACCGGATTGTACATCCGGGTTTCGGGAAATACCGTTTCGACCCGCTCGGCCAGGGACCGCAGGATGGAAAGATCGGTCTCGATAATTTCACTGATGCCGGGTCTTTGCACCTTAAGGGCGACTCTGGTCCCGTCTTTGAGTGTCGCGGAATGCACCTGGGCAATTGAGGCGGAAGCAACCGGCAGTTCATCGACCTTCCAGAACCACTCTTCACACACGTTTGGATTATTACAACTCTGTTCGATAATCCCCCGGACTTCCGAGAAGGGGAGAGGTTTTGCATGGTCCTGCAGTTTTTTGAGCTGGTCGATCAGTTCCGGGGGAAGCAGTTCGGTTCTTGTGCTCATAATCTGCCCGAATTTTACAAATGTCGGGCCAAGTTCCTCAAGGGCAAGCCGCATCCGTTCGTAAACCGTGGACGCGTCGGGATCCTTGCCGGGGACAGGAAGCCGGAACCGGGCTTTACCGGGGAACATGGTTTCAAGCCCGATGCCAAAGCCATATTTGCCCAGCACGTCCATAATCTGCGCATACCGCGTGATACGGTTAACCATGCGTATGATTTGGATGTCGTGATACTTAATGCGTGCTTTTTCCGTCACAATACGGGGAATGCGCAGTAAAAAGAGAAGAGAAGATTTACAGAGTCAGAAACAGAGGGAATATCTCCAGGCATATCAACGGTCATTTCAGGATTTATGGAAAATTGCTATCCGGTTGGTATTCGTACCGAATGCCATATTGTTTACTCCCCAGATGTTGGAGGTTTTGGTGAAGACCTGCTGGTTGATCAGCACCCCGTCGCACGTGAACCCTGCAGCGATGCCGAGCGGGATGACATGTTCTTCCAGCCGGATCGTCCGTTTCCTCACCTCCCCCACTTCAAACGCGACATAGCCCCCAAAACGGGTGATCCGGTAGAGCTCCCGGAATACCGACCCCATAACACCTGTCCATTCATCCAGGGTCCGGGCCATCGTAATCTGCTTCCCGATCTTTTCCTCATCATGCCCGTTAAACCAGCAGCGGAGCCAGTTGTCCTCCCGGTACCGGACGATATCAAGAAAAGGGGGTGACGTCACGGTCAGCTGTACGCTGGAATCCGGAATATCCGGGGTGGAACGTGCATCACCGGTAAGAAGGCGGGCTTTTTTTCCTGCCCGTTTAAGACACTGCTTTTCAGCAGCTGTGAGGGTTCGCAACAGGCTCTTCGTCTTGTCCAGTATGATTTGGTGAGTGTCCCGGTACTCCGGGATCTGCTGGCGTTCCCGGTTGATCCGTTGCTGGCTCAAGGGTGATACTGCCTGGTTTGGCGGAAGCGTATAGACTGAAAAAAAACCCTTTGAGTGACCGGTAAGCCGGTTTGTGGCCACCATCGCAATCCAGCGGTCAACCATATCATCCCTGCAATCCGCTTTCCTGTTCAGGAGATACTGCCTCAGGGCGACAATTTCCTTTTCGGTGTCGGGATGGTAAAACATGGAGAGATCGATAGTTGCCCCTTCGCTTTCACGGGGGATAGTAGTAAGACGTTTCTCAACAGCATTACGATCAGGGGGGAAAAACCGGGGTTCCGCCATAATCCGGGAGAGTGGATTTGCATCGTTTGCAAGTACTTCCCGCCCACAGAGCCCGGCTTCGATAACCGTTGTACCACGGCCACTGAATGGATCGTACACAACATCACCTTTCCGGGTCAGGAGATCGATAAAGAACCGGGGAAGTTGGGGTTTGAAGCATGCACGATAGGATATTTCATGAATTGAGGATGCCTGCCTTTGCCGGGAAGTCCAGAATTCATTGGTATATTTTGGAATGGCAGTCGACCCGATTACCATATCCTCAACGTGTGTGGGGACAGCGGTATGGCTCACGAATGCACGAAGATACCGGTTCAGGTTATCTTGTGGTAAGGGGGATCTGCCAGTCACCATAGCTAAGGGTAGGTTGGCGGACGAAGGTATAATGCTGGTGCCAGTCCGGTTTTAGATTCGGTGAAAAAGAACCCTGAAAATACCTGGTACTCAGGTGATTGAGCGGTTGAATGAAGCAGATTTATTGAAAAACTTCAAAAGCGATCTTTTTTGCATAAAAAAAATACGGATTATTAAAAAAAGCAGGCACTCACAGGTCTGCAGGCAATACGCCATATATCAGGAAAGAGAATCTCCTTTTTTACTTTTTTGAATACCGTAGCCGGTGATTGCATCAAATGCTTCCGGGTACTTCACGGTGCCCTCTATTCCGTCCAGTGCGCAGGGGTCGAGGGCAAGGACCATAAATACATCGTCAGCAACGGTGAATGGTGCTACAATGCCATGTGCCCGTGCTGAACGAAAACCATAGCGGGGATAATAACCCGGATGGCCAATGACAATAACAATACGATGGCCAAGATTCCGGCAGACTTTTAGTCCCTCTTCAATGAGCGCGGCGCCAACGCCAAGGCATTGGTAATCCGGGTGCACCACAAGCGGGGAAAGAGCTATTGCCGGAGTGACTGAACGGGAAGATTCGATGGTGATAGGGGGAAACATGATATGCCCGATAATCCTGTCACCATGAACCGCGACAAGCGAAAGTTCCGGATTGAAAATTCTTGCATCCCGCAGGGCATCTACTAGACGTGCTTCATCATAATGAGCAAACGCCTGGTAGTTAACCTCAAAAATCGCGGGAATATCTTCAGGAGCTTCCCTCCGGATAAAAAAGGAATCCATCCTGTTCTATTAGGCGGCTGAGCAGATAAGGGAGATGTCTTAAAAGTCCCAGGATTAACCATTATGATAAAAAAACGCACCGAATTCGTTGACGGCCGGATGATTCTGGTTCATCAAAGGGTGTAAATGGTATCGCCACAAACCTCCTGAGAATGAACCCGACCATCAGGGCATACATTGACCTTACCCGGCTCCAGTTCTTCTTTGCCTGGCCTCTTCTCTTCTGCTCGGGGTACCTGCTTGCAACCTCAGTGTACGGGAATTTCGCCTGGTTCGATCTCGCCCGGGTTTGCCTGATCGGATTCTTCGGCTTTGAAGCCGGGCTTGTCCTGAATGATTATATCGATCGCGATTTTGACAAAAAAGACATTGAATCGGACAAGCTCACGAAGTATTGGCGGATATTTAAAACCCGCCCAATCGCGGCAGGACTTGTCTCACCCAACCAGGCATTAGGACTGTTCATTGGTTTGGCCACCATTACCACAGTTCTTGTCGCGACACTCCCTTACCCGCACTCACTGATTGTGCTTCTCATCATGGTCTACTGCTATACCATAGAAATATTCTACCAGATCGAGAAACGGCAGCCACAGCAATTCCCCTTTGCCCAGCTCATCGGGCGAACGGATTTTGCCCTGTTTCCGGTTGCCGGATATCTCTGCCTGGGAAACCCGGACCTGAATGCATTCCTGTACTTCGTTTTCTTCTACCCGTTTGCTCTCGCACATCTTGGTGTAAATGACCTGATCGATGTGGCAAACGACCGTGCGAGAGGGATGAGTACTCTCCCGATACTCTACGATTTACCCAGGACAATGTACTGGATAGCAGGATTTACCATTATCCATGCAATGATGGCGTTCCTGTTTATGACCCGGCTGGGATGGATCGGCCGGGCGGGTCTTTTAACCGGGCTGATAGTGCTCATGGCTGCAAATGGTGTAATCCTAAAGAACAGGACACCGGAAGCAGGCCTGAAAGTACTCCCGCTTTTCCACGTCACCATGCTCCTCTATGCAGGATCGATTGCACTGGATTCGGTGATGTGACCCGTCAGATCTGCTCTTTCTTTTTTGATCTGCAGCATTTTCCAGGGTTTTTATAATAGTACCCAAGGCAGAGAGAGAAACTGCACCCTCATATTTTCAAAAGCCCCACATTGTCTTTCAACCAGCGCCTGCGAAGTTCGTAATCCGGCAGGATTTTTCTGACTTTATCCCAGAATTTTTTTGAATGATCCGGCTGGATAAGATGGACCAGTTCATGCACTACTACGTAATCGACCATTTCCGGAGGTGCCTGGATCAGGCGCCAGCTGAAGTTGACCCCTCCTTTCGGAGTGCAGGATCCCCATCGCTGTTGTGCATCGGTAATACGAATCGTCACCGGAAAATGACCGGTTTTCAGAGAGAAATACATGCACCGGGCCGAAATTTCCCTGCGGGCTTCCCCTGTATACCATCGTTTGAGCTGGTTCCTGATATCGGGCAGGACCGAACGCGGAACGTACAATCTGTCGCTGCGTTCGATCACCATACTCCCGTTTTCCACAATCTGCAGCGGGTAGGAACGCCCGAGGTAGAGAAACATCTCACCCTCGGCGAACTCGTGACAGGGTGAATGCGGTCGCTGCTTTATCTCGCCTATTTTCTTCAGGATCCATGAGCTCTTCTGCCGGATTATCTTCTCAATCTCCGCAGTTGATGCACGCAGGGGTGCCCTTACAACCAGCGTAGCTCCGGAGGTAATTTCGAGTGCAATGGTCCTTCGACGTGAGCGGATAACTTTTTCAACAGGGATTTCTTCCATAACGGGATTTGTCTTTTCTTTTACTGTCTGATACAGAAGAGGAAAAAAGTAAAGGAAGCTGCATCAGGCAGTATTCTTCGATGCACCGTTTATCCCGTCACTGACAATTTTGCCATCCCTCATTCTGACAATCCGGTGGAAATAATCCTTGTGCCAGTCCTCATGGGACACCATGACAATCGTCTGCTGCATTGACTCGTTGATTTCACGGAAAAGTTCAAGAACTATCTGCGAGTTTTCCGTATCAAGGTTGGCGCATGGCTCATCAGCAAAGAGAATATCGGGATTATTCACCATCGCCCGGGCAAGCGAAACCCTCTGCTGCTGTCCCCCGGAAAGTTCACGGGGAAGATGATCCCGCCGGTCGCACAGGCCGATCTTCTGCAGCATGGAAAAACTGTCCTTCTTTGTCTGCTCCTCGGTGCGGTCTTTCCGGAGCATCGCCGGAAGGGAGACATTCTCCATCACTGTAAGGTCAGGGACAAGAGCATAGTCCTGGAAGACATACCCGAGTTTGTAGAGACGGAACATGGTCTTTTCATAGTCCGTAAAGCGGGATATGTCCATACCATCGATCACGATTTTACCGGAGGTAGGCAGGTCCAGGAGTCCCAGCATATGCAATAAGGTACTCTTGCCACTCCCGCTCGGACCCATAATACCAAGAAACTCGCCTTTTTCGATATCGAGTGTCACACCGTCAAGAGCCTTGACCTCGACATTCCCCATACGGTAGATTTTCCGTAAATCCATGATCTCTATCATCTCTTCAGGCCCTCA
>Ga0105106_10000983_pt1 | contig 20236 bp, 23 predicted proteins | sample PPLLaktember2015_5_FD_79109 | JGI IMG/M metagenome (GOLD analysis project Ga0105106, IMG submission 79109) | Freshwater sediment microbial communities from Prairie Pothole Lake near Jamestown, North Dakota, USA - PPLs Lake P8 Core (1) Depth... | ecosystem: Environmental > Aquatic > Freshwater >...
CGAGGCCCGCCAGGAGATCGTCGACTACATCGGTCACAAGGTCTACCTGGACCTCCAGGTGCGCGTCCGCGAGAACTGGCGCGACTCCGAGGACGTCCTCGACCTCATCGAAGGCCAAAAGGCGTAGCCGAAAAACCGGGACATGTAACTTTTCTCTGGAAAAGGTACGTGTCCCGTGGTTTTTCGGTGAAATGGGATCGTGTCCCGGATCTTTCGGCCAGGTTCGTGTCCCCGATTTTGCGTTCTCTCCCCTATTTGACTAGATGTTTCCCCCATGCGATAATTCCTCACCCACTGGACGGTGAGTGTAGCTCAACGGTTAGAGCATCGGACTGTGGATCCGAAGGTTGGGGGTTCGATTCCCCTCACTCACCCACTCGAAATCAAGGAGACCCGCTTTAACCCTTCGTAACCCGAACAACATCGCGAAAGGCTCGCGCGGCAGCAGAAATGGCTTTGTAGACCAACGCGGGATCTCATTGAAGACGCCCACCGCATCGACTCCCATGCCCTATTTCTAGCCATGGCAATCGCGAGGAGTCTGGCTGGGACGGCCGTCGCCTAGAACGCGTTCCCTGGCAATCCTTTTTTCCGATACTCGTCGAGGTAGATCGTCATCGGCTCGACCATCAAATCTCGGTACAATCCCATCTTGAAATAAAACCAGCCCGGGTTGGCAAATCCAGTCTGCTCGTTTTCGGGATAAGCATTGACGCCCAGGTAATCGACGATCTGTCTATTATCCAGCCACGCCTTGATCCGTCCGTTCGCGTTCGCTGAAAACCGGATTTGAATTTTGAAGTCCAGCCATCGGTTCCGCAGTTCCTCTTTCGTTTCATAAAGAGTGGTTTGATCGGGGCCAATCTTATGCGTGATCTTGAGAACGCCAGAAACGTATCGGATGGCCACAACGGGATTGTCATACAGGCAATGTCCTCCTGGGCAGTATTGTTTCCATTGCGCGATGACGAGACGCGTCGGCACGATGGGAAAATCCCTCGGAATAAACATACTGAACGAATACTCGTAATTGCCGCCTTCTTTTGAAACCAACTCTCTCGCTTCCATCAATTCCGCCCGCTCGGTCGGAAGGTTGACTTTTGTCCCGGCTTCATATTTATCGTTCGCGTGGACAACTATTTTTGCAGCGCCGTGACCAGCCCGAACAACCTCTGATTGCATCGTCACGGCGCCCGGAACGAATCGGCTATTGTCCCACATTTCGCTCAACGTCGTCGTTTCAAATCCGTCATAAACGTCACGCGCCGGGTCCGTTGCGTTGGGAACTTGGGCGAGGAAAATGCCGGATGACAACAACGTGCAGCCAATAAGCCGCACGGTCATGAGCTTAAGTTGAAGCATAAATGCCCTTCTAACCTCGCACCGTGCCCAAGCGCAGCGAAGGCAAATGATAAGCAGGTGCGTTTTTACTGCTCGAAGGCACCCCGCTTCCCCGGCCACGGACCGATGCTCCTAATCACAAAATGATGATATCGCCGGCCCCGGGCTTTGGTCAAGTACTAAGGAACACGCCGAGTAGGGGCTTTCGCCTTCCCTGAATAACCGGGGAGGACGGATGAAATCTACTTGATGCTCTCGCTGAGGTGCACGCGCTGTGCAGGTACATAACTTCTTGAAAAGAAGGGCTTAGGATGCGGGTTGAGTTCGGCGACAAGATGGACAAGCCCGGAAAGGACGCGGCCGACTGTCGGGTTGTGAAGCCAGAGCAACTGCAACGCCGCCCAGCACCCGAAGTGGATAAGGGGGACTTTCCGGTCCCCCTTATAACCCACTCGGCAAGGCATGCATTCCTCCCCGTGGCAAGCCACAGGGCAACCTGCAAAGGATTTCGTGTTGCACCCAGAGGCGAGTGGCGCAGGAAGGTTATAAATTCGTTTTCTGACTCACCCCACTCGCCGTACTTGCTCTTATTATATAGTTGATGAACTTATTGTTCACGGCCCTTCTACTGCCATCGACCTGTATGCGACCTATCGCCAGGAAGCCTTATAAACGATCAACTCCTTGTAGTCATCCGCGCCGGCGGATCGGGCGCTTTATCTCCCGATATCTGAGAACTCGTCAAGCGTGACGATAACCTGACGACACTTCGCGCACGCAACCTTGATTTGGTCTTCGCGGCGAAGCCGGGACTTCGGCTTCGACGGCTCGAGCTCGACGAGCTGTCTCTGGGCGGCCAGGAGCAGGTTGGGATGCCCATAGGCCTTGGCTCCCAACCGCTCCCTGATCCAGAGCAGATGGTCCCGGCAGCCGATGATCTCTCCGCAGCACTCGCAGACGACGAGCTCCTTCTCGACGCTATCGTACGCTTCGGGGGCGGTGACGGCCCCCAGGGACAGCGAATAGGCGTTCGTGTTGACGATGCCCTTGCCCGTGATGCACTTTTCCTGGCACTGGCCGCATTGGATGCAGGAGCCGTAGTCGACGCGCAGCCGCCGGACTCTGGCGGCCGCATCGTCGGAGGCCTGGATCGCGAGCGAGGGGCAGACCTGGGCGCAGGCTCCGCAGCCGACGCAATTGTCCTTGTCGTACTTGGGGAAGCCGCGGTAGGACGGGAAGGACGCGGCGGGGCCAGCCGGATACTTGGTCGTGTACGGCGCCGAGAAGAACGACGTCAGGGCTTCCTTGATCTCACGGAGCTTAGGAAGCGGCATGGCCACCCTCCTTCCTGATCTCATGGTCGGCCTCGTAGAGGTCAACGACGCTTTCCTTGCAGAGGGGGATCCGGCTGCGGTGGGCGGCGCGGGCGATGGCGTGGGCGGCGATGGGCGACGTGAGAAAGATGAAGGCGATGGCCAGGAGGGCCTTGAACCCGAAGCTGGTGAATCCCTTCAGGACGAAGACCCCGAAGAGGAGGCCCGCCGATCCGAACGTCACGCACTTGGTCGCGGCCTGGAGGCGGTTGTAGACGTCCGGGAGGCGGAGGAGGCCGAGGACTCCCAGGAAGTCGAAGACGATCCCCAGACAGATGAAGGCCATGCCGATGGTGTGCCTAATCATCGAGGCGCCTCCCTTCGAGAACCTTGGCGAAGGCCAGCGAGGCGACGAAGCTAAGGAGCGCCCAGATCAACGCGATGTCCATGAAGAACCCCTGGTCGTAGTGGAGGCCGAGGAGGACCAGGACGCCGATGATGAGGATGCCCAGGATGTCCACGGCGATGATGCGGTCGGCCGGACTCGGCCCGCGGATGACCCGGTAGAGGACGAACAGGGCCGAGAACAGGCTGACGTTGATGAGCTTGACCAGGATCGGCGCCCGGAAGACGAAGAAATTGAGGTAGGTCAGCACTCCGATGACAACGGCTCCGGCGAGCCAGCGCGCGATTTTCATTCGAAGACCTCCTTCAGGGTCCGTTCGAACCTGGCGCCGATCCGCACCGTGTTCTTGGCGATGTCGGTCCCGTCGACGGTGATGCAATGGATGTAGAGCTCCCGGGCGTCGGGGCTGACATCCACCGTGAGCGTTCCGGGGGTCAAGGTGATGGAGTTGGCCAGGATGGTCATGGCCAGATCGTTGGTCAGCCCGGTCCGGATCTTGACGATGCCGGGTTTGATGGGGCGCAGGGGATTGAGCACGATCGCGGCGACCTGGAAGTTGGCCTTGACCATCTCCCAGAGGAACCGGGCGAAGTAGAGAAGGGCGAACACGGCCCGCCGCGGGAATCCGCGGCGGGGAAATCCGGACACGAACCGGCCGGCGGCGAAGGCCACAAGGAGGGCGGCAACGGCGCCGGCGACGATCTCCTGTACCCCTCCGCCGGCCGTCAGGGCCAGCCAGACGAGGAAGGCCAGGACGAAAACGAGGATTCGGCTCTCAGTTCGCTTGTTCATGGCTTCACTTCCCCAGGACCGTGAGCGCGTACTGCGTTTTGTCCATGATGACTTTGACGACGGGATCGAGCGTCGCCTCGCGGATGCCGGGCACGACAAGCAGGCTGGTCAGCAGGCACAGCGCGGCGAGGATGATCATGGCCGCCTTCATCGCCCCGTCGACCCTCCCGACGAGTTTCTCGACGGGCCGCCCGCTTCTCAGGCCGTATCTCTGGACCTTCAAGAACGCGGCCATCGTGAACAGGCTTCCAACGACGGCCGCGAGGGCCAGGAGCGGATGCCCGGCCTGGACGGCAGCGACGATGATCACCAGCTTGCTGAAGAAGCCGTTGAAGGGCGGGATCCCGGAGATCGACAGAGACGCGATCATCGATGTCCGGGCCGTGACGGGAAGAAGCCGGGACACGTCCCCCATCTGCCTCAGATCACGCGTGCCCAGAGCCGTTTCCAGGGCCCCGGCGTTGTAGAAGAGCAAGGACTTGAAGACGGCGTGATTGATCATGTGGAAGACCGCCCCGAGCATCGCCAGGGGCGTGCCGATGCCGGCCGCCAGCAGAATATAGCCAACCTGGCCGATGCTGCTGTAGGCGAGGAGCCGCTTGAGGTCCCATTGCCCGATGGCCAGCAGGTTGCCCAGGATGATCGAGACGGCCCCGAGGCCGAGGAAGACCTGGAGGAATAGAGGCGGCGCCCCGAGGACGTTGTAGAAGATCCGGATGAGGGCGTAGACGCCAAGGGTTTTGATCAATACGCCGCTGAGCATGGCCGAGACGGGCGACGGGGCGGATGAGTGAGCGTCGGGGAGCCAGGCATGGAAGGGCATGGCCGCCGCCTTGACCCCGAATCCAGCCATGAACAGGCTGCCGAGCCAAAGGACGAGGACCGGGCTTTTTCCGGCCAGGCTCTGGGAGATCGTGGCCAGCGCCAGGCTCGACGTGGAGCTATAGACGACGGCGATGGACAGAAGGATGAGCGAGGCCGAGACCGAGGCCATGATCGCGTATTTGAACGAGGCCTCGAACTCGTGGGCCTTTCCGCCGTAGGCGACCAGGGCTAGGGCCGCGATCAACGCGATCTCCATGAAGACGAAGAGGTTGAACAGGTCGCCCGTGACGACAACGCCGTTCATGCCCGCGACCAGGAGCATGAACAGGGCGTAGTATTTCCAGTCCTGGCCGAGGTGCCGGATATACTTGACCGAAAAGAGGAGCGAGGTCAGGGCGATGAGGCTGACTATTATCAGCATGAACGAGCTGAAGGCATCGAGGACCAGGTTGATCCCGATCGGGAGCTTCCAGGCGCTCATCTTGTAGACCAGGGTTTCGCCGCTGTGGACGAAGAAGACGTAGGCCGACAGCGCGAGGAGGGACAGCGCCGCGGCCAGCGACACGGGGACGGCCCGGGCATCCCGTCGTTTCGCCACGAACGGGATGAGGAAGGCCGCAAGCAGGGGAACGATGATGAAATAGGGCGCGATCATCCGGAGAGCCTCCTGATCTTGGTGATGTCGTACGTCCGGTATTTCTGGAACAGCCGGATGGCCAGGGCCGCGAGCAGCGCCGTCACGCCGAGCTCGATGACGATCGAGGTCAAGACCAGGGCCTGGGGCAGCGGGTCGACCATGGGTGCCGCCTCCTTCCCCTTCTCGAGGATGGGGTAGAGGGCGCCTCGGCGGTAGCCGAACAGGACCAGCATCAAGTTGCAGGAGTAGCCCATGATCCCCGACGACAGAATGATCTTGATGAGGTCGCGCTTGGTGAGGAGTCCATAGAGGCCGACCAGGAACAGGGCGAAGCAGAGAACGTAGATGGTCATTCGTCGGCTCCTTTCCTAATGTCGAATTCCGCCATCGCCAAGACGACCAGGAACAGGGACAGCCCGACCTTGAGGCCGATGATAACGTTGAGCGGCAGGATGGTGCCCGAGCTCAGCAGAGCGAAGAGCCTGCCCTTGGACAGCACGTTGGCCAGGAAAGCACTCCCCGTAGCCATTCCCAGAAGCCCAACCCCGAGGAAGAGGAGGGGGCTCGCGTGTTCGAGGTCCTTGAGCAGGCGTATACGGAGCCATTTCTGTGTCTCCTCGCGGCCGTAGGCCAGGAGGATGGCGAGAAGCCCGAGGGCCAGGACGACGCCGCCGCCGAAGCCGCCGCCCGGGCTGAGGTGGCCGTGGAGAATGATGTAGATCCCGTACAGGAAGATCAATCCGACGATGAGACGGCTGACGGTCTTGATGATCAGGGTCATCCCCGCGGGCTTGTCCGTCATTGGTGGTCTCCCTTGTCGTCCCGGGCGCGAAGCCGCAAGACAGTCAGCGTCCCGAGGATGGCCGTCAGCAGGACGGTGACCTCGCCCAAGGTGTCGTAGGCCCGGTAATCGAGGATGACAGAAGCGACGATGTTGGCCGCGCCCGTTTCCGAGGCGGCGTGGTCAAGATAATAACGGGAGGTCTCCATCAGAGGTTCGCCGAAGGGCGGGAGGAGACGAAAGACCTTGAGGCTCAACAGGAATACGGCCGCCAGCCCGATCAGGGTGAATCCGAGGAGCCAACGGCTGGACGCGGCCGGCTCCATGACATGGTAATCCTTCCGGATGAAGGCCCGGACAAGGATGATCAGGGCGAAGATCTCGAACAGGAACTGGACGATGGCCAGGTCGGGCGCCTGGAGGAAGAGAAAAGCAATGGAGACGGCCAGGCCGACGACCCCGATGGATACGATCGAGGACAGGATGTCCTTGATCTCCAGGGCCACGAGCGATCCCAGGATCATGAAACCCAAGAGAAAGATCAGCCATGTGTCAACGGGCATGCGTCCCTCCTTGTCATTCCTTTCCTACCCGGCCAGGATCATGAACAGCACCACGCCGAACACGATGAATAAAATATAGACCTGGAGAAGCCCCGCGTGAGCTCTCTGCAGGAGCCGGGAGAGGCCGAACGTGGCCTTGGAGGCCAGATCGTAGAGGTCGAACGCCTTCTTTTCCGCCTGCCGGTAGAATCCGCGGAGCGGCTTCATATCCGCGATCTCCTTGTAGAACGCGGTGCCGGCGATCCGGAACGCCTCGGCCTGAGCGTTGCCGCCCAGATAGACCTCGTCATAGCGCGTCTTTCGGGTCAGGAGAAAGACGATCAGGCCCAGGAGAAAGGCCGCCGCGAGAAGATAAAGCACGAAGCGCGGGCTGTATACGCCGAGGAACGCGCCCGGCGTATAGCCGGCCTCCTCCGCCGCCGGGAACACGAACAGCCGGAGGGGGATCTCCTTCGCCAGTAGGCCGAAGCCGACGCAGAGGAGGGCCAGAGTTCCCGTCGCCAGCCACTGGTTGGCCGGGGCCTCACGGACGTCCTTCAGGCGATCCGGCCGCTGGCCGAGGAAGACGGCGTGGAGGAACTTCATGAAGCTGGCCAGGGTCAGCGCGCTGCCGAAGACAGCCAGGACGAGGCAGACGAGGAGCCAGAGCGCATAGCCGCGACCGAAACCTCCCGCCTGTTCGAGGAGCCCCTGGTAGATCATCCACTTGGAGAAGAACCCGTTGAACGGCGGGATGCCCGAGATGGCGAGAGAGGCCACGAGAGCCGAGAGGAAGGTCAGCGGCATGACCCGGCCCAAGCCGCCCAGGTCGTCGAGTTCGCCTGTCCCGGCGCGTTTCTCCACCGAGCCCAGTGAAAGAAAGAGGCCGGATTTGTAGAGCGTATTGTTGATCAGATGGAAGAGCCCGCCGGCGAAGGCCAGCGGCGACCCGCTCGCGACGCCCATGATCATGTAGCCGACCTGGCTGACCGCGTGGTAGCCGAGCAGCCGGCGGCCGTTGTGCTGGACCATGGCCATCATCACGGCGATGATGACCGTCAGGGCGCCCAGGCTGACGACGGTCATCCGGACGAAGGGCCCGACGTCGAAATAGCCGGACATCATGCGCGTCAGCAGGTAGATGCCGAGTAGCTTGTCAAGCGAGGCGGGCAGAAGGGCCGCGCTCTCGACTGGGGCGTCCCGGCTGAAGTCGGGGACCCAGGTGTGGAGGGGGAACCCCCCGGCCTTGGCGAAGGCCGCAATGAGCAGGCAGACGAAGGCGGGGGCCCCCGCTGCACTGTTCACCGGGATGGGGGTGCTGCCGGGGGACCATACGGGGGCCATCCCCGCCAGGGCCAAGCCCAGGATCAGGAAGGCATCGCTGCCGCCGACGATGATGAACGTCTTCTTGGCCGTCGAGGCCGCGCGCTCCCCCTGGCCGAGAAGGGCGAAGCCGTAAAGCGCGAGGCCCGACAGCCCCCAGAACACGAGGAACCCGACGGCATTGGGACATAGCAGGGTCCCGGCGGCGAAGGAGACCGTCAGCGGATAGAGGACGAGGAACGTTCTCTCCGCGGCGGGCTCGAGTCCCTTGAGGCAGAAAACGAAAATGATGAGGCTCAGGCCTTGGACGAACGCCAGGGCCAGGAGGCTGAGCTTGTCGAGGGCGAGGGCGGTGGCGCCCAGGAGCTCGAAGGCCGGCGGAGGGGCATTGAAGAACCGGATGACAACGTACAGGCCCAGCACGAGGCCGGCGAGGATGAGCGTCTTTTGCAGGAGCCGCGGCAGGAAGAGGTTGAGGAACGCGACGCCCAACGGCAGAACGATGAGGAGGACAAGCGGGCTATCCATGGATTTCCCTCCTCAGCCGCTCGGTCTTTTGTCGCGACAGCTGCGCGAGGTCGACCTGGGCACGAACGCCCCCTTCGCCCACGATGTGGATGGCCCGTTCCGTGCAGCAGTAGCAGGGATCAACGGAAGCCAGCGTGATCAGCGCGTCGGCCAGCGGAATGCCCTTGCACGAGGCGGCGCAGGTCGGGATGTTGACGTAGCTCGGCGCCCGGACCTTGTGGCGGAGGGGCCGGTTGGAGCCGTCCGTCCGCACGTAGTGGAAGACTTCGCCGCGGGGGGCCTCGTAGCGCCCTATGCCTTCCCCGGCCGACGTTTCTTTGACGTCGTTCAGGATCGGGCCCGGGGCCGTTTTCAGCCTCTCCAGGCACTGCCGGACGATCTTGACAGATTCCACGATCTCCAGGATTCGGACAACGAGCTTGTCGTAGACGTCGCCGTTCTCGAGGACGATCACCTTGAAATCGACCAGGCCATAGGCATCCTTGGGCTCGTCCTTGCGAACGTCGATGGCCACCCCGGAAGCCCGGGCTGTCGGCCCGACGGCGCAGTAATCGACCGCCGCCTGCCGGCTGAGGACGCCGACGCCCTTCAGGCGAGTCCGGAGGACGGGATCGTCGGCCGCGGCCTTGGCGATCATGTCCATCTTGCGCTCGACCAACTCGAGGGTTTCGAGAAGGGGCGGGACCGCCTCAGGCGGGACGTCGCGGGCGACTCCTCCGACGCGCATCATGCCGTAGTGATTCCGATTGCCGGTGATCGTCTCGAAGATCTCGAGAATCGGCTCCCGGTACCGCCAGGCCCACATCCACAGGGTGTCGTAGCCGATGAAGTGCCCGGCCAGGCCGAGCCAGAGGAGATGGCTGTGAATGCGTTCGAGCTCGCCGATGAGGGTCCGGATATAGGCGGCCCGGATGGGAATGTCGACGTCGTCGACGTCCTCGACGGCGTGGACGAAGGCGATGGGGTGGGAGGTCGAACAAATGCCGCAGATACGCTCGACGAGGAAGATCGACTGGGTGAACGTCTTCCGTTCGGAGATGAACTCATGGCCCCGATGCATGTAGCCGATGTCAACGTCGATATCGGTCACGGTCTCTCCGTCCACGTGAAGCCTGAAGAACTCGGCCTCCTCGAGGAGGGGATGGAACGGCCCGACGGGGACAACGGTCTTGCTCATGGCTTCCTCCTCAGGCGCAGGGGCCGGTCCGGGGGATGGGGGTGGTCCCTCGTCAGGAGCCGCTCCGGCCACGGATGGCCTTCGAAGACGATGCCGAAGAGCTCCGAGATCTCCCGTTCGATCCATTCCGCGCCCTTGATGATCGGCGCGATCGAGGGCATCTTCGGATCCTCGAGGTCGGTCAGGACCACGCGCGGGCAGTAGTAGCGTCCCGTGGCGTCGTGGGAGAAGTGGTAGAGGACTTCGAGGCCGCGACGCATCTCCATGGCCGAGGCCGTCGACAGGCGGCAGCCCTGGCCCAGGAACAGATGGCGGACGACGTCGTGGAGGTCTTTGACGGCGACCTCGAAATAGAGCCGTCCTTTCTTGGCGGCCGTCCGCCCGATCTTGCCTTCCAGGCCGTCCAGGAAATGGTTTCTCTCAGCCATTGAGCACCCCCACGAGCTTGACGATGGCGTCGATCATGGCCTCCGGCTTGGGCGGACAGCCTTCGACATAGAGGTCGACCGGGATGACGTCCCCCCGGCCGGGGCTGACGTTGTAGCTCTCCTTGAAACAGCAGCGCGTGGTGGGGCAGGCCCCGATGCCGACGACGAAGACGGGCCGGGGGGCCTGTTCGTACAGCCGGCGGAGCCGCGGCGCCACCTTGTCGTTCATGATCCCCGTGACTAGGAGGACGTCGGCGTGCCGGATCGAGCCGACGAGCTTGATCCCGAAACGCTCGACGTCGTAGCGGGGCGTCAGGAGATCGAGGATCTCGATGTCGCAGTTGTTGCAGGGCGAGGCGCTCGCGTGAAAGACCCAAAGCGATTTGGCCAAGCGTCTGTTTTTCCAGCTCATGGTTATACTCCGAGGACGGCCAGGACGACGGCCGCCAGTGCCAGAGGTGAGAGGACCTTCCAGAAGAACGCGATCGCCGTATCGGTCCTCAGGCGGGGATTGGTGTTCTTGATGATGATCATCAGGACGAGGATCAGGAGATATTTCAACACGCCCCAGAGGACGCCCAGGCCGGCCAGCGGGAATCCTCCCCAGAAGAGGAGGATGAGCAGGAAGGGGAAGACGGCGAACATCATGAATTGGTTGAGCTTCCAGAAGGCGAGAAGCGGGCCGCCGTACTCCATGAAGGGGCCGGCGACGAGTTCGGTCTCGGCCTCCGGGATGTGGAAGGGAGGCAGGGCCATCTTGGCCTGGACGGCCAAGAGGCCCGCGACGAAGGCCATGGCGCCCGAGACCGAGCCGATGAACATGCCGTGCTCGTTCTGGGCGGCCAGGATGGCCGAGAGCTTGATCTGGTAGCCGGACCGGATGATGGGGACCAGGCAGACCAGGATGAACGGCAGCTCATCGGCCAGAAGGAGCTTGACCTCGCGTCCCGCCCCCAGGCTGGAGAAGACGTTGCCCGGGGAGGCGCCGCCGAGGAAGATCAGCACGGAATAGAACATGAGCAGGTACATGACTACGAGGAGGTCCGCGCCGACCGTTCGCCCGGAGAACAGGGCGGTCCCCACGGCCGTCGCGACGAGCGACATGACAGCGAACCCGGCCAGGGGGGCGGCGATGAAAAGCCAGGGTACGCCCGATTTGACCAGGATCGTCTCCTTGCCCAGGAGCTTGAAAAAGTCGTTGAAGTTCTGGAAGACGGGAGGCCCGACCCGGTACTGGAACCGCGCCGAAACCTTCCGGTCCAGCCAGCCGGCCAGGAGCCCCAGGACAGCCGTGAAGAGGACGCCGGGAAAGACGAAGACGTCGAAGAGGAGCGTCGCGTTCATGGCCGGCCCTCCTTTCTGCGCCAGTTCGGACTCCTCACGGCCAGCCTCTCGCCGGAGAAGAAGATATGGTTCTTGGGGTCCTCGTCGGAGATGTCCTTCATGATGAACGTTCCGGCCGGGGCCGTCTTGGCGCAAAGGGGGACGTAGTCCGGATCCTCCCTGAGCTGGTCCAGGCAGAGGTCGCACTTGGCCGTGACGTAGTTGATCACTTCGGGGAAGATCGTTCCGAAGGGGCAGGCCAGGACGCAGCTCTTGCATCCGACACAGCGCATGTTATAGCGCTTGATGGCGCCGTCGGCCTGTCTCTCCAGGGCTTCCTTGGGGCAGGCGATGACACAAAAGGCCTCCTGGCATTGCCGGCAGTAGGCCGCGAATTCGGCCACCTCAAGAAGGGAAAAAACGCCGGGATTGACCCTGTGGAACATGTATTCGCACTCGATGCGGTCGGCCGGAACGCCGGAAGCCAGCAGGGCCGGGATGTCGATGAGCAGCCTTTTCAATCCCATATCCCCTCCTCGTTCTTGATCTGCGCATAGGTGAAGACGGGGCCGTCCTTGCAGACGTAGTAACCGCCCATCACGCAATGACGGCATTGGCCGATGCCGCAGTACATTTTCTTCTCCATGGACAGATAGATGCGGTCCTCCCGGAAGCCCAATTTGAGGAGGTCGCGGGTCCCGAATTTCATCATCACCGGAGGCCCGCAGACGACGGCGGGGGAGTTTTTCGGGTCGATGTCCAGCTTCCCCAGAAGAACGGTCACCACGCCGACCTCCTCGTCCCAGGCCTCGCCCGGTGGGACGGCGTCGACGGCCCGGACGAGCTTGACCTTCGGGTGTTTCTGCCATACGAGGAAGGCGTCCTTATAGGGACAATCCTGGGGCGTTTTCGCGCCGGCGAAAAAGGTGATGCTCTTGTATTTCTCGGCCTCGTCGAGAAGCGTCAGGAAGAGGGAACGCAGCGGGGCCAGACCGCAGCCTCCTCCCAGGATGAGAAGGTCCTGGCCCTCGAATTCCGTCAGGGGGTACGAGGACCCGAACGGGCCGCGCAGGCCGACCCTGTCACCCGGCTTGGCCCGGTGAATATGTTCGGTCAGGAACCCGGCTTCCATGACGGTGACGTCCATGGTCTCCGTGACGAAATGCGAGGAGGACGGGGTGAACGGCCCCTCCCCGACTCCGGGCAAGCTGAGCTCGACGAATTGACCCGTCCGGAAGGGCATGGGGCGGTCCAGTCTCATGCGCAGGGTCCGGATGAGAGGGGTTTCGTCGATCGTTTCCAAGAGGACGGCCGGGACCGCTTCGTACGGATTGGGCTTCATGGGTTCCTCCTCATCCGGCCTCTGCGGCGGGCCGGCCGCTCGGCGATCGCTCCATAAGACGCCGGACGGCACTCCGGAAATCGATCCCTCCGGGACAGGCTTCGGTACAGCGGCCGCAGCCCGTGCAGCCCAAGCTGCCGAACTCCTTCTTCATGGTGACGAGCTTGCAGAGGTAGCGATGGCGGAAGCGTTCATCCATGCGCGGCCGCGGCGACGCCCCGCTGGCGACGCGGGCGTAGCCGTGCCATTGGCAGGAGTCGTAGCTGCGCACCTTGACGAACTCCGCGGCCTGGCTTTCGTCGTTCAGGATGAGACAGTAGCAGGTCGGACAGATGTGGGTGCAAGCCCCGCAGCCGACGCAGGCCCGTGATTCCTCCGCCCATGCCTCGGCGGGGCTCGCCCTCAGGCGGTCGTAGTCCCCTGATCTGGCGAAGGCCGCGCTCTGGGCCTCGACCCTGGCCGTCATCTCCAGTCGCCGGGCCTTGACGGCCTCGGGGACCCGACCGCTGGGGTCATCGATCCGAACATGCTCGCGGATGAGGTCGAGAAGGAGCCTCCCCTTGGCCGTGCCCGCACTCAGATAATAATGGTCGCCGTCGCGCGCCGCGTTGACGTCGAATCCCGTTTCCGCGTAGGGTCTTCCTCCGGCCAGCGTGCAATGGCAGGTCGGGGCGGCGTCCGTGCAGTCGAAGCTGAGGACGGTCGTCCGTTCCCGCCAGGCCTGATAGGCCGGGTCGACGAACTCCTGGTTGAGGAGCGCCCTGTCGAGCAGATCGAGGGCTTTGATATCGCAGGCCTTAATGCCGGCGAGAAGCGAGGGGGCCGGGTCCGCGACGAAGGGTGCGACCCGCTCTCTCGCGCCGTAGAGCAGGAGTTTGGCGGGGTCTGTGGCGCGATGCCCGTCGAGAGCCAAGCGGTCCTCCCCCTGAAGAAGGGCGAGGATGGCGCTGGGCGAGTCCTTGTCCGCAGGCCAGACCGGGGAGAAGACGTTCTTGTAGGGGCCGAAATCCTTCTTTCGGCAGCCTTCGAGAAAGGTCAGAAGTCCGTCCGTTGGGATCAGCAAGAGCACCCCCTTAAGGTTAGAAAATAAGGGATCTCCCGTCCGTGGCGGGGCCTGTTCTTCAGGGTGCCGCGTCGACGCTGTCGGAAGAGTGGCGATCGTCGCGGTCCCGTGAGGTCTGATCGCGAGGTTGACACGAGTGAGGTTTGGAATACAATACGAATGATCCGAGTCCACATAAGGAAGGGGACGCCACAATGACAACTGTGAAAGACGTCTTGGCCGAAAAGGGATCCAACGTCTGGACCGTCTCCCCTGAGGCCCAAGTGCTCGACGCGCTCAAGCTCATGGCTGAAAAGGATGTCGGGGCTCTGGCCGTGACACATATGGACCTCCTCGTCGGCATCATTTCGGAACGCGATTACGCCAGGAAGGTCGTCCTCCGTGGGAAATCGTCCTTGGACACGCAAGTCAAGGACATCATGACCTCTCACGTGTATTATGTGGCTCCCGATACGACGACGCAGGAGTGCATGGCCGTGATGACAAAAAACCGCATCCGGCACCTTCCCGTGGTCCAGGACGAGAAGCTCGCCGGGATCATCTCTATTGGCGACATCATCAAGGCGGTCATCGTCCAGCAGAAGATCGCCATAGACCATCTCGAAAACTACATCGTAGGAAAATATCTCTGATCTGTCGCCGGGCGTCCGGAGCCGACGGACGCGACGATCTCTTCTGACGAGGGCGGACCTCCGGCCGGCCAGAATGAGGATTCTCATATCTCCGCTCTATCGGCCCGCCTCTTGGGCAACCGGACGGTGAATGTCGTCCCCACGTCCAGCGCGCTGAAGACGTCGATCCGGCCCCGGTGGACCTCGACGATCTTCTTGGCGATGGACAGCCCCAAGCCCGATCCCTGGCTTCTCCTCGCTTCGCCTCGGGAGACCCGATAGAACTGGTCGAAGATGAGCGGAAGATGTTCTTTAGCGATGCCGATGCCCGTGTCCTGGATCTCGACGACGATATCCTCGGCCTCCTCCTTGAGGTCGACCCGGACCCGTCCTCCCTGAGGCTTGCTGTAGGCGATGGCGTTCCCGATGAGGTTGGCAAAGACCTGCTCGAGGCAGGGCTTGTCGCCGAGGACCGCCGGGACGGGGCCGGCGGGGGGGGTCCACTCCAGCGTCACCTGGGATTGCCGAGCCGCGGGGGCCATGAACGCGACTTGGCTGTCGACGATCGCGGCCACGTCCACGGGATGCAGCTTCCCGGCCAGGCGGCCCTGTTCGATGCGGGCCAGATCCAGCCAATCATTGATCAGCTTGAGGAGGCCCTCGAGCCTTTCGCTGGCCCTGTGGATCATATCCTGGAAACGGCTCTCGGAATCGCGGCCGGCGTCGGCCAGCATCACCTCAAAGAACTGCTGGATGGCCACAAGCGGGCTTCGGAGCTGATGTGACACCAAGGTGATGAAATGGTCTTCGATGAGCCGCTTTTCGCGCCTCAGGGCCTCCGCCTCCAGGAACAGCCGCCTCCTCTCCAAGCCTCGGGTGATGATGAGCCGCAACTCCTCGGGCGAGAACGGCTTGGGGAGAAAGTCGTAGGCCCCTTTTTTCATGGCCTCGATGGCCGAGTCGATCGTCGCATAGCCCGTAATAACGATGCCGACGATGGCCGGATCGAACGCCGCCAGGCTGTCGAGGACCTCGAATCCGCTCATCCCCGGCATCTTGAGGTCGACGATGACGACATCGGGACGGAGGTCCCTGAACTTCTTGACCCCGGCCGCCCCGTTGTCGGCGGTCTCGACTCGATAATGGCCCTTGGCCAGGATCTGCGAGCAGGCCTCGCGCATGCTTTCCTCGTCATCGATGACCAGAACGAGAGGATCCATGCTACTTGCTTAAGAAATGTTCGATCCTGGACAGGAGGTCCGCGGCCTTGACCGGCTTGTCGATGTAATCTTCGATGGCGGCCGATTCCTGGCCTCCGCCGATGTATCCGAAGCGCGGGCCGGAGACCTGCCGGATGGCCGAGATGAAGATGACCGGCGTGTTCCGGACGGCCTCGAATTCCTTGGAGGTCCGGATGGCATCACACAGGGAGAACCCGTCGAAGAGGCTGTCCATCATGATGTCGAGGAGGATGAGATCCGGGCGCTCATCCAGGATCTTCAGCTTCCCCTCGGCGGCGTCGCCGGCCGTCAGGACTTCGTAGGACGCCGAACTCAGGATGGCCGTCATGGCTTCCCGGAAATCCGGGTCGTCGTCGACCACCAGGATTCTGCCTCGCTTTTCCGTCATGACCTAACCCTCCCTTCCAAGTTGTATTTCTTGAATTTGGCCCAGAGCGTTTTCCGATCGATCCCCAGGATCGCCGCCGTCCGGCCCTTGTTTCCGTTCTGCTCCCTCAGGACGGTCTCGATATACCCTTTTTCGACCTCCGCCAGGGTCGCCGAAGCCCCGCCGGCCCAACTTTGCGCAGGGACCCCCGGCCCGAGGTCGCGTCTGAGGACGTGAGGGAGGTCAATCTCCCGGCCGTTGCAGAGGGTCAAGGCCCTTTCAATGGTGTTCTCGAGCTCTCTGACATTCCCCGGCCAGTCATATTCCTGGAGGGCCAGCAGGGCGCGCCGGGAGATCTCCGGGACGGGCCGGCCGGCCCGGCGGCCGTACTTCTCCAAGAAATGCGCGACAAGAGCGGGAATGTCTTCCTTGCGCTCTCGGAGAGGCAGAAGATGGATCGGGACGACGCTGATCCGGTAGAACAGGTCCGTCCGGAAGGCCCCTTGACTGACGGCCTGGGCCAGGTTGACGCCGGTCGAGGCGATCGTTCGCACGCTGATCCTGATGGGGCGGGAGTCTCCGATCCGGGTGACCTCGCCATCCTGGACGACCCGGAGAATCCTCGGCTGGAGGGGAAGCCCCACCTGTTCCACGCCGTCGAAAAAGACCGTCCCGCCGTTGGCCAGCTCGAAACGGCCGATTTTGGCTTCCTGGGCCCCCGGGAATGCCCCCTTGACATGACCGAAGAGGTCGTCCTCCAGCAGCGGGGTTCCCAGGCCGCCGCAGTCAACAGGCACGAAGGGGCCGTTATGGCGGGCGCTGAGACGATGGATCTCCCGGGCCGCGAGCTCCTTTCCCGTCCCGCTCTCGCCCGTTAACAGCACCGGCGAATCCGTGAGCCCGGCCTGGGAGATGAGATGGAGGACCTGGCGCATGGGCGGGCTCGAGCCGACGATCTTGTCGAATTGCCGGTGGGCCTTCAGCTCGCGGCGGAGGAGGATATTCTCCAGGACCAGGCTCCGGCTCTTCAGGGCCTTCTTTGTCGCCACGCGCAACTCTTCGGGAGTGAACGGCTTGGTCAGGAATTCGAAGGCGCCGAGCTTGATGGCTTCGACCGCGACCTCGATCGAGCCATAGGCGGTGATGACGATGACCGGCGTTTCCGGGCTGGCCTCTTTGATCTGGCGGAGGACGTTCAGCCCGTCACCGTCCGGCAGCCGGAGGTCCAGGAACACGAGCTCGAAGTGCTCGCGGTTGAATAGGGCCAGGCCCGCCCGGCCGGTGGCGGCCCCGCTGGGGGCATAGCCCTCCCCGGCCAGGACTTGGCGGATGGAGTCGCGCATCGATTCTTCGTCGTCGATGATCAGAACGGACAGGGGCTCGCTCACGGTCCCTCTTCCTTCGCGGGGAGTCGGATGATGAACGTCGCGCCGCGGCCCGGCTCGCTCCGGACGTCGATCGTCCCCTTGTGCTTCTGGATGATCCCGTAGCTGATGGCCAGCCCGAGGCCGGTCCCCTTGCCGACTTCTTTGGTCGAGTAGAACGGCTCGAAGATACGCTCCTTGTCCTCGTCCCTGATGCCGTGCCCCGTATCCGCGATCTCGACCACCACCTCAGAGCCGCCGTCGCAGTAGGTCCGGAGCGTTAGGGTCCCTTTGCCCTCCATGGCCTCGGCCGCGTTGAAGATGATGTTCATGAACACCTGCTGAAGCTGAGCGCGGTCTGCCATGATGCGCGGGAGGGACGACTGGTAGTCCTTCTCGACGCGGATATTCTGGAACAAAGGCTGGCGACCGGTTAAGGAGAGGCACCCGTCGAGGAGGTCATGGATGTCCGTCGGCGCCCATTCGGGCTCTTTGGGACGGGCGAAGTCGAGGAGCCCTTTGACGATCCCCTTGCATCGGGTCGTTTCCTTGATGATCTTTTGGAGGTTGTCACGATGGGGATGGCCCTCCGGGACATCCTCGAGGAGGAGATGGCTGTAGATCAGGATCCCGCCAAGCGGATTGTTGATCTCGTGGGCGATGCCGGCTGCCAGCTTGCCGATCGAGGCGAGCTTCTCGGACTGGATGAGATGGGACTGGATCTCCCGGAGCTCGCGGGTCCGCTCCTCGACCTTGCACTCCAGGGTTTTGGCCCCCTCAACGAGTTTCTCGTTCGCGCTGCGGAGATGGCGCGTCATCTGATTGAAGGAATCAGCCAAGTCCCCCAATTCATCGCGGGAATCGACCTCGACGAAATGGGCCAGGTCCCCCTTGGCGATCTCCCGGGTCGCCAGGGCCATCTTGCGCAAGGGCCGGACGATCCGCGTGGTCAGGATTAAGAGGATCACCAGCAGGAACGCGACGCTGATTCCGGCGATCAGCAAGAATGACGACATGACCCGGTTGGCGGCGTCGAGATAGGGCCGCTCAAGCGTCCCGACGTAGAGAACGCCGATGATCCGGCCGTCGAGGTCCCGGATCGGCTCATAGGCCGTAATATACCAGTCGTTGACGACGTAGGCCCGAGCGACCCAGGCTCGTCCCTCGCCCAAGACGCTGTTCTTGACCTCGGCCGACAAGAGCGTCCCGACGGCCCGTTCCCCGCTCTCGTTCCTGACGTTGGTCGAGATCCTCAGGTCGTTCTGGAATATGGTCGCCGTCCCCGATTCCCGCCCTTTGTAGAGCTCGTCCTTGAAGACGATCTCCTTGACCCGGTCCACGATCTCGTAGTTCCTGTTGAGAAGGACGCCGCCTTTCAGCAAGCCCAGGACAGAGCCGTCCCCGTCATAGATCGGCGCGGCGGCCGCAAGCATCATGCCGCTCGTTTCCCGGCCCTCGGCGCGAGGCTCGGCTCGGGGCGTCGGGGCGATATCCATCGACGCCTGGGCCGCCAGCCAGGCGCCGTCCTTGAGGAGTTCGTCCTCGGCGACGATCTGGACGGCGGCGGCGGGTTGGCCGCCAAGCGCCCGCCAGACGAGCCCATCGTCGGACTGGTCATCCCCGGCGATCCCCGGAGAGCTGGTCCGGAGGACGACCAGGCCATGAGCATCGAGAAGCGTCAGGACGTCAAGACCATTCTCCGTCCGGACGCGGCTGAGATACTTGATAAGGATGTCAGTCTGGCGGACCCGGAAGAGATCACCGAGGCTTTCCCTGGCGGCCGTGAGCCGGACGATGTCTTGAATGTCCTTTAGCTTCTCGTTGAAGACCATCCAGGCGGAGGACAGGTCGTGGCGGACCTTGGCTTGGGCCTGGGAGACGAGGGCGCCGCGGATGAGCCGCGAGCCTGCGATGACGGTCAGCACACCTCCAACAGCTAACGTGGCCAGAGAGCTCAGCAGGAGTTTCCTTCTCAGAGAGGATCGTAATTGCTTCATGTCCCGCCAAAACGATCCCGGCCGGTCGATCGGAGCAAGGCCTGCTCCGTTCCCTGTCTCAAATAATAAAAATGAGCGAGGCGATTGTCAACATAAATTATAGCAATTTTCCCTTATCAGATGGGGAAATATGCCACATCTCTCCCCTTCTCTATAATTATCAGCGGCTTCTGAGCGCTTCGCGGGGTGCCTGGAAAGACCAGGAGCCATAGCGTGTCGCTATTTCCGCACGGCCGCGACGCGAAAGCCGATGCCTTGCTGACCCCAACCGTTTCATCGACCACCAGTTTTCGTCATAAGTATCCTAAAAGAAATCCCATACCCTCCCCCTCCCCTCCCGATCCGCCTGCTTGACCGTTGGGAGAACTTGGAGCGAGAATAGGGCCAATATCGTATTCTCGGAGGCCCGCCTCATGAAGAAGGTCACGGCGTTCGTCGGATCCGGCCACAAGAGGCTCACGCACAGCGCGGTCCGCCAGTTCCTGGACGACCTGCAGGCGGTCGGGGACGTCGAGACCGAGCTCATCACGCTCAGCGATTATCGGATCGGGACATGCCGGGGCTGCCGGCTCTGCTTCGAGAAGGGCGAGGAAGCCTGCCCCATGAAGGACGATCGGGACGCGCTCATCGGGAAGATCATGGCCTCTGACGGGGTCGTCTTCGCGTCCCCGAACTACTCGTTCCAGGTTTCCGGCATGCTGAAGGTCTTCCTCGACAGGCTCGGCTTCGTCTTCCATCGCCCGCGCTTCTTCGGTAAGACCTTTACGAGCATCGTCACCCAGGGCTTCTTCGGCGGCCGGAAGATCGTCAGCTACCTGGATTTCGTCGGCAACGC
>Ga0105106_10000985_pt1 | contig 20224 bp, 18 predicted proteins | sample PPLLaktember2015_5_FD_79109 | JGI IMG/M metagenome (GOLD analysis project Ga0105106, IMG submission 79109) | Freshwater sediment microbial communities from Prairie Pothole Lake near Jamestown, North Dakota, USA - PPLs Lake P8 Core (1) Depth... | ecosystem: Environmental > Aquatic > Freshwater >...
CTTCCTCCACCTGCCGCAGGAGCGCGGCAGTCACAATGGGAGCCGGCGCGTATGCCCCCATGCCGCCTGTGTTCTTCCCCTCGTCGTTGTCGAGTGCACGCTTGTGATCCTGTGCCGGAGCGAGTATTACATAGTCCGTGCCGTCGGTGATCGCAAACACCGATGCCTCCTCACCCCGGAGAAACTCTTCCACGACAACACGCGAACCAGCCCGGCCGAATCTGGCTCCACTGAGCATGCCGAGTACCTCCCGCGTGGCCTCCTCCCGGTCGTGACAGATGAGCACACCCTTTCCTGCTGCCAAGCCATCGGCCTTGATGACAACAGGCAACGGGACTCCCTGCAAATACTCCGAAGCTCCGGATTCCTCCCCCTGCGCAAATGTTCTGCTCGCGGCAGTGGGGATGCGATGACGAAACATGAATTCCTTGGCGAACACCTTGCTCCACTCGAGTTCGGCGGCCAGGCGCGTCGGCCCGAAAACGGCTATGCCATGTTCACGGAAGAGATCGACAATTCCCTCAGCAAGAGGTTGTTCCGGACCGACCACGGTCAGGTCAATCCGTTCTTTTCGGGCAAACGCCAGGAGTGCATGAAAGTCGGTGGTGGCGATGGGCACGAGTTCCGCCGCTCGCGCCATCCCGGGATTCCCCGGGGCGCAAAAGAGTTTGGTGACGCCGTCGCATCGGGCAAGAGCCCATACCAGCGCGTGTTCCCTGCCACCGGATCCGATGACCAGCACGTTCATGTTATGATTCCACAAGGAGAGATTCGAAGATTCTCACAACTGATCTCGTCAGGAGGACGCGATTGTAGCGGTCTATCACCTCCTGGTCAGGCCCGCGCAATTCATGCCGTTCCCAGCGGTTGAAGAAATTCATGATTGCCGCTTTGATCGCCGGCACATCGTCCGGCGCGGTGACCGTGCCCCCCGCCTCAAGCACCGCAGTCTTGATGAATCCATCCGGAGTACATGCCAGGATAGGTTTCCCCGCACCGATGTACTCATAGGTCTTCCCCGGAGAACCGAGATCATCACCGACAATCATCCAGAGGACATCAGAGGCCAGAAGCTCACGGATGCACTGTACGTGCGGGAGATAGCCTGTCTCGGTAACGGCCGCGTGCAGGCCCAGACGAGACACCAGCTTCCGGTTTTCTTCACGGAAGTTGCCGACAAAGTGTGCGTTGATGCGCCCGCGCAAGCGCGGCTGTTCATTCTGCAGTTCGGCCAGCGCAGAGAGAAAGTAGTCCGGCTTCCGGTCTTCCCAGAACACCCCGGCATAGGTGATGCGCATGGCAGTCCGCTTCGGTATGGTGAGCGGTACGCACCGTGCCTTCTCAAAGTCCGCAGGGTCAAATCCCTGTGGAATGATATCAACATCGTGGTACCCTAGAAACCGGTGCCTCTTAAGAATGAGCTCCTTGACTTTTCTGTTCGTCGTCACTATGTGGCTGCTGGCTTTCAGTGCCCGGCGCTCGAGTCGTATGTTCGCCAGCTTGTGCAGCGGAGTGGGATAAAATTTGAATGGATAGTCGACCCAGGGATCGCGATAGTCGAACACGAGGGGGATGTTCAGCTTTTTCTTCAGGGCACGGCCGATGAGAAAATCCGTGAAAGGAGGCGCAGTGGCGAAGATCATGTCAAATGGGGTCTCCCGCGCGATCTCCAGTGCCCGTTTCACAGCCTTGGACTTCCATCCGATCTTGTTGTCGGGGATAAACACCGTATCACTGAGGCGGCTGAGCATCTTCCGGCTCCGTTCGGAAGGAAACTTGACAACTGGTTTTTCGGTGACCAGTTTTCCCGGTCCCGCCGCGGCCGTACGCACGATGCGTGCATGACGCCCCTCCAGATCTTCCAGCAGCGTATCGTCCTGGGCGAGATATCCGCGCGGTTCCACGGTCAACACCGTCGGGTGCCAACCGTACTCCGAGAAATACTTGACAAATTTCAGTGTGCGCTGGACTCCGCTCAGGCCCATGGGCGGAAAGTAGTACGCGATGACCAGCACCCGCCGTGGAGTTTCTGTTCGAGGAGGCATAGTCACATTATGAGAAGCTCTTTGGGGGCTCCTGTGAGCACCGTACATCCCGACGACGTCAGTACGACATCATCTTCAATGCGCACGCCGAAGCGTCCGGGGAGATAAATCCCGGGTTCGATCGTAATCACACTTCCCACCCGCAGCCGCTCGTTGCTGAGGTGTGACACACGGGGCCGTTCATGGATCCTCAGCCCAAGGCCGTGTCCGAGCGAATGGGTGAAGAAACGTCCGCAGCCGTCCGCCGCAATGCGCGTGCGCGCCGCGGCATCAAGATCCGACGCGATCATGCCCGCGCGCGCGACATCGATGGCGTCTCGCTGGGCTGCAAGCACACTTGCGTAGACATCACGCTGGGCGCGTCCGATCCGGCCCACTCCCACCGTCCGCGTCAGGTCGGAACAATACCCGTCCACAGTGCACCCGAAATCCAGGGTGATGAATTCTCCCGACCTGACGGTTTTCTCCGACGCCCGGCCATGCGGAAGAGCGCCGCGGCTTCCGCTGGCAACGATGGGTTCGAACGCATCCCCGCCTGCCCCATGACACCGCTGGCGATAGGTGATCTCCGCGGCAATCTCAATCTCCCTCACGCCCGGCCGGACACACGGCAGGACCTCCTGGAACACAGTGTCCGTGATCGCCACCGCACGCCGGATGCTGGAAAGTTCATCCGCATCCTTGACTATGGCGATTTCTTCGACAAAGCTGCGAACAGGCACCAGCGCCACAGGACCGATGCTGTCCCGGAAATTCTTATACTGGGCGTATGTTACGGCTTCCGATTCAAAAGCGACACGTCGGCATCCTTTGAGGAGTTTCCGTTCAACGATGGTTTTCCAGAGATCGTGGGACGAAATGACCCGTCGGAAACCCCGGACTTCTTGTGCGCTTTGCGCGCGGTACCGGGAATCGGTGAGTAGCCATGCCTCCGATGCAGTGACTACCGCAACCCCGTGTGAGCCGGTGAATCTGGTCAGGTAGCGGACATTGGGAAGGTGCGAAACCACCAGTGCCGCGATGTGGTGTTCACGCATGCGCGCCCGCAATCGGACGAGACGGTCAGCACCGAGTGACCGGGACCGGCCGTCAGCGAAGGTGGTAATTCGGGGCCTCTTTGGTAATGGTGATATCGTGAGGATGGCTTTCACGGAGACCTGCTTCGGTCATGCGGACAAACCTCCCCTTGGTCTGGAGTTCCCGGACGGTGCGAGCGCCGCTATACCCCATCGCCGAGCGCAACCCGCCGATCATCTGATAGATTGTTTCGCCCAGCGACCCTTTGAACGGAACGCGTCCCTCAATCCCCTCCGGCACAAGCTTCTGGATGTCGTCTTCCGCGTCCTGAAAATACCTGTCCTTGCTCCCCGCTCTCATCGCCTCGATGGATCCCATCCCGCGATAGACCTTGTAGCTTCTCCCTTCGTAGAGCATTTTTTCACCCGGGCTTTCCTCCACGCCGGCGAAGAGACCGCCGATCATCACTGAATCCGCACCCGCGGCAATCGCCTTCGCAATATCCCCTGTTTGCTTGATACCTCCGTCGGCAATCACCGGGATCCCGGTTTTGTGAGCGACACCGGCGCACTCCATGATCGCGGTCACCTGCGGTACGCCGACACCAGCGACGACACGGGTCGTACAGATGGACCCCGGGCCGATCCCCACTTTGACGGCATCCACCCCGGCCCGGATCAGCGCCCGCGTGCCTTCTTTTGTCCCAACGTTTCCAGCGACAAGATTGAGCGATGGGAATTTCTTGCGCAGCATTCGTGCCGTGTCGACCACACCCTGCGAATGGCCATGCGCGGTGTCCACGATGACCAAATCCACCCCCGCTTTCACCAGCGCCGCCACACGTTCACCGGTATCACCGGTGACACCAACCGCGGCTCCAACGCGCAACCGTCCATGTTTGTCTTTGCAGGCGTTCGGATGACGGATCTTCTTCATGATATCTTTGTAAGTGATGAGCCCCCGCAGCACGCCCTGCTTGTCCACCACGGGGAGCTTCTCAATCTTGTATTTCATCAACAGCTGCTTGGCCTCTTCCAGGCCCGTGCCTACCGGGGCGGTAATAAGATGATCCCGGGTCATGATCTCGGAGACCTGTTGGTCTTCATCAGGCTCGAATCGCAGGTCCCGGTTAGTAATAATGCCGATCAGCCGTTGCTGGTCATCGACCACAGGAATTCCGGAAATCCTGTATTTGGTCATAAGCTGAATGACATCGCCCACTATCTGTGTCGCATTGACGGTGACCGGGTGGAGGATCATGCCGCTTTCCGACCGTTTTACCAGGTCGACCTCTTCGGCCTGTGCGGCAATCGTCATGTTCTTGTGCAGTATACCGATCCCCCCCTCCCTCGCCATGGCGATCGCCATCGCGGATTCCGTCACGGTGTCCATCGCTGCGCTCAGCAGGGGGATATGCATCGTGATATGACGAGTCAGACGGGTACGCACGTCGACATCGCGCGGCAAGACTGAGGAATGGTTGGGGACGAGAAGGACGTCGTCGTAGGTGAGTGCTTCGCCTATGATCTTTGATGGTCTCACGACAGGGGGCCCCGATAGCCGGTGGTTGTCTCAGTGAGTGGCAATCATGTGTACGCCGGAAAGCCGGTTATGTCTTCGCCTACAATCAGCGTGTGCATCTCATGCGTCCCCTCGTACGTCAGCACCGATTCGAGGTTCGACGCGTGACGCATCACGGGATACTCATCCAGAATCCCGTTTGCCCCCAGGATGCTGCGTGCACTCCGGGCTATCACCAGCGCTTGGTGCACGTTGTTGCGTTTGGCAAGAGAGACCTGTTGGTAGCGCACCCTCCCGTCATCCTTCAGACGACCGAGCTGCACGCAGAGCAACTGCGATTTTGTGATCTCGGTAACCATCTCCACGAGTTTCTCCTGTGTGAGCTGGAAAGATGCAATCGGTCTGTCGAACTGAATGCGCGACCGCGCATAGGCGACGGCTGTGTCATAACAGGCCATGGCCGCACCGAGCACGCCCCAGGCGATGCCGTAGCGCGCCTGATTCAGGCACGACAGGGGAGCGCGCAGGCCATCTGCGAGCGGGAGAATACTCGTGGGAGGCAGCAAGACGTCCTGAAACACCAATTCCGATGTCACGGACGCCCGCAAGGAGTGTTTTCCCTTCATCTCGGGAGCGATGAATCCGGGTGTCCCTTTCTCTACGAGGAAGCCCCTGATCATTCCGTCGAGTTTCGCCCAGACCACGGCAACATCGGCAATCGTGCCGTTGGTGATCCACATCTTGGTGCCATTGAGCAGATAACCGCTCCCCTGTCGCTCGGCCCTTGCAAGGAGCCCCGCAGGATTCGATCCGAAGTCGGGTTCCGTGAGCCCGAAACATCCCACGGCTTCACCCGTGGCCAGTCGCGGCAACCAGTATTTCTTCTGGTCGTCGGACCCGTAGGTAAATATCGGGTACATCACCAGGGCGCTCTGGACTGAAACAAAACTTCTGAGAGCACTGTCCCCCCGTTCCAGTTCCTGCATTGCCAGGCCGTACGCCACGTTATTCATCCCGGCACAACCGTATTCCGCGGGCAGTGTCGCGCCGAAGAGGCCCAGCTCCGCCATGCGCGGAATCAACGCAGAGGGGAATTCGCCCCTGCGGTACTGTCCTTCGATGATCGGTATAACCTGTTCGTCCACGAATGCACGCACACTGGAACGCACAAGAATTTCTTCTTCGCGGAAGAGTTCGTCAACGCCGAAGTAGTCAAGCCCGAGGAATTTCGACATGCGCGGCACCGTGCAGGTGAAGATAAATAAGATAGCGAAATGGAGAGCTTAAAAGCAAGAATGACACCTGCGGTGCAGCTCATGCAGCAAGAGGGACGATGGCAGGCCGGCTAGTCTGGCACCGGCAGACCGTATCGCTTGATCTTCAGGTAGAGTGTCTTTTTGCTGATGCCGAGCACATCCGCGGTGCGGGCCCGGTTGAAGTTGTTTTCCCGCAGCACACGTGCAATGTGCACCCGTTCCAGATCCTCAAGGGTCGTGCCGCCTTCGGGGGTCGGCGGCAACTCAGCCAGGGGTGTCGGGGCCGCAGCTCGGTGCACGGAAAGCTGAAGATCTCCTTCACCGATCACGTCGCCCGCTGAGAGCAGGATGGCCCCTTCAATTACGTGCTCCAACTCCCGCACGTTGCCGGGCCAGTTGTAGCTTTGCAGCAAACGGACTGCATCAGCGGAGAGAGTCTTCACGTTCTTCGATTTCGCCTTCTGCCGCAGGAAGTACTCCGAGAGAAGCGGGATGTCATCTGCCCGTTCCAGCAGAGTCGGCACGACCAGGGTGATGACATTGAGGCGGTACAGCAGGTCCTCCCGGAATCGCCCAGCGCTCACCTCGTCTCGGAGATTCTTGTTCGTCGCACTGACAACACGGACGTCCACCTGAAGCAGATTCGTTCCCCCCACGCGACGAAATTCTCCCGTCTCCAGAAACCGCAGCAGCTTCGGCTGGATTGCTGGACTGATATCCCCCACTTCATCCAGGAAGAGCGTCCCGCCGTTGGCAACTTCCACAAGCCCCTGTTTTGCCGCGATAGCATTGGTGAAGGCCCCTTTTTCGTGGCCAAAGAGTTCGCTCTCGAGGAGGGTGTCAGGGATAGAAGCACAGTTCACTGCGACAAACGGGCGATTGTTGCGAGGGCTGCGTCGGTGAATCAAGTTTGCGATCAGTTCTTTGCCTGTTCCGCTCGCGCCCTGAATAAGAATGAACGACTCGCTCTCCGCAAACCGCGAGGCATTATCGACGAGGCGGACAAAAGCCGGGCTCTGTCCGATGAGTTCATTGCTCCCCGCCTTCCGGGTGAGTTCGCTTTTCATCAACTTGTTGTCGATAAAGAGCTGCCGCCGCTCTATTGCCCGGTGGACGGTATTGAAGATCTCTTCGATGTCGTACGGTTTCGCCAGAAAATCATACGCACCGAGCTTGATTGTCTCAATGGCCGTCTTGATGTCTGCGTAATTAGTAAGAATGATGACCTGCGTGGTGGGGGAGTATTCCTGGACAAACTTGAGGACATCGATGCCGGTGACGCGCGGCATGCGGATATCGAGGAGTATCACGTCGTACACTTTGGCCTGGATGCGGTTGATGGCCTCGCCGCCGTCAGCGGCTACATCCACCGCGAACTCATCGGCCTCACCGAGTTCCGCTTCCAGCAACTGACGGAGCGGCTCTTCGTCGTCAACAACAAGCAGGTTGTACTTCTTCGCCATGACAGGACCGTGCGTCCGGCCCGCACCGCGGCCGGTGCCGGCGCCTATTCGCTGAGCACACGCTCAATCGTAGTGAGCAGATCCACCAAGTCGTATGGCTTGCTGACAAAATCATCGGCGCCCAGCTTTTTGGACTCGATGGCGTTTTTCAGATCCGCGAATCCCGTAAGCATCACCACCTTGGTCTTCTCGTGTTGCTCCTTGATATGTTTCAGGACTTCAAAACCGTTCATCCGGGGCATTTTGATGTCCAGCAACACGAGATCATAGGAGGCCTTGCCCATCTCCTGGATAGCATCGTCTCCATCTGGGGCCGTGCGCACTTCGTATCCCTCGTTGATCAGCTCATTGCTGAGCACGGTGCGCAGAGAATCTTCGTCGTCAACGACAAGGACCGATCGTTTCTTGGCCATCAGAAAGCTCTCCGGCGTGTTTGTGAGGTTCCGGCCCACACTTCCCCACGACGCCACCGTACAGGGACCGGTATTGCGGCAAAGTATACCCAAAGTTGTGAACAAAATCAACAATTTGCAACTCTCCCCGTATTGTGCTATTATTACCCCACAATGGACCCCTCCGTACCAATCAACTTGCTCTTTGTGGATGACGATGTGGCGTATATGGCCATTGCCCGCCACCTCCTCACCAAATACCAGGGATCCCGCTTTCAGGTGACCTGGAAACAGGATGCCAATTCCACACTGTTGTATCTGGCCGAAACCCCCGAAATCGACCTCATTGTGATTGACTATTTTCTTCCGGATATGAACGGACTGCAATTGGTGCAGCAAATCCGTGAACGCAACTGCGACGTACCCATTGTTTTCCTTACCTCCAACCGGGATTTCCGCCTGGCAATCGAGGTCATGAAGTACGGCGTGGAGGACTATCTGATCAAGGATGAGGCTGTAGATTCGGTCCTTCCCAGAACCATTCTAAACATCATAGAGCGCGTTCGCCTCAAGAGGCAAATTGCCCTGGAACGGAAGGCCGATTTGATTGCCCGCAAACGGACGGACGCCATTAAGGAGCTCGTCGTCACGGTATGCCACGAGTTCAATAACCCCCTCGCTGCAATAAAGATCAGCACCGATATTCTCCTCCGCCAGACACTTGACGAGGAGGAAACCCGGCTTGTTCACGCCATCGACGAGAATATCAGCCTGGTGGAAGAAGAAATCTCCAGGCTCCGCGATATGAATTTCGAGCGACCCGAATTTCTGAAAAGCCCGGGGCGGCCTTGATTCTCAACCGCCTCTTCGCTATATTAATAGTTCCTGAAGTGAGTATGGCCGGCATGTGCCGGATTTGCCATAGACTGATGTGTCACTGAAGCCAGTGAAACGGACACCTTATACCGACCGAAAGCTTTTTGCAGAAGACACACGACCTCACAATCCCGCCACACGGCGGGATTCTTTTTTTCTGTGAGAGGGTCGTGAGCATGCAAGTTCGGGACATACAGCGTGTGCTGGAAGAATGGGCACCGCGGACGGCGGCGTGGGAGCACGATAATGTGGGCATCCAGTGCGGTGACCCGCACATGTCCGTTCGGGGGGTACTGATCTGCCTTGACATCACGGAGGACGTTGTTCGCGACGCCCTCCGCCGCCGGGCAAACCTGATTGTCAGCCACCATCCCCTCCTCTATCATCCCCTGTCCTCGATCACCTCAACAACACGCGTAGGCCGCACCGCCACCACGCTTGTACGAAAAGGGATCTCGGCCCTCGCAGCACACACCAACCTGGATGCCGCACCGGAAGGCACGAGTAGCGCCCTTGCCGGCATCCTGGGTGTGCGGGATCCGGAGCCACTCGACCATTCGTTTGGACTGCAGGTGAAATTGGTGACGTTTGTCCCGGCGGCCGATGTGGATCGCGTCGCCCGGGCCATGGCAGAGGCGGGCGCGGGCATCATCGGAAATTACACGCAGTGTTCGTTCCGTACGGAGGGCATCGGCACATTCCAGGGAAATGCGGAATCAACCCCGGCTGCGGGCCGGCGGGGCAAGTATGAACGTGTGCCGGAAGTGCGGCTGGAGATGATCGTAGACCGCGACCGCCTCCCCGCCGTCCTCGCAGCCATGCGGCACGCGCACCCCTATGAAGAGGTAGCCCACGATATGTATCCGATCGGGAATGCGCACCCCCGATTCGGGATGGGGGCAATTGGCAATCTGCGCCGCCCCACTACGCTCGGAGCGTTTCTCCGACGCGTCCGGCGGATGCTGGGCACGGGCGCGCTCCGGTATACGGGGGATGTGCGTCGGCGGGTTGTCCGTGTCGCTGTGTGCGGCGGGGCCGGAAGCCGTTTCATCGAACATGCAATCGCGCAGCATGGAGATGTGTTCGTTACAAGCGATGTGTCGTTTCACCGTTTTCAGGATGCCGCAGGGCGCATAGCGTTGATTGATGCGGGGCATCACGAAACCGAATACCCGGTGCTCGCAACGATCGCCGGGAAGATCCGGGAGGCGTGCCGGGCACGGGCCGAGCGTATCCCCGTCGCCGTTAGTGCAGTTCGCACCAATCCCGTTGCTTATGCGTAGAAATGTCAGAGGAGCCTTCGTTGAAAACAAAGTTACAGCAGCTGTACGCCCTTCAACTCGTAGATTCACATCTTGACGAGCTGCAGGAACTTAAGGGAGACCTGCCGAGCGAAGTGCAATCGCTTGAAGAACAACTCGCAGGCCTCGGCGACGAGCGGAAAAGTCATGAATCAAGAATGAAGCAGTCGTTCTCGCAGCGCGACGACGCCGATGCACATATTCTCTCACTGAAGGAACGGCTGGAAAAATATAAGAAACAGCAGTTCGCCGTACGAACGAACCGGGAGTATGACGCTCTGACGCGAGAGATGGATACGGCGACAGAGACGATCACGAAGCTCGAAAAGGATATGGAGCAATTGGAAGCGACAGCCACGGTTGCACGGACACAAACGGAGGAGGCCGACGCAAAGATTGCCGAGCTCGAAAAGATCCTGACCGAGAAACGGGCCGCCCTCGCGGAGGTGTCCAAGGCCACGGAAGATGAGGAACTGCGCTTCACACATGAGCGTGAGAAGCTTGTCGCGCGTATCGCCAAACCCGATCTCGCAGCTTATGAGAGGATCCGGAAGGCGAAGCGAGGCACGGCCGTTGTTCCCGTCAAACGCCAGGCATGCGGCGGATGCCACAACCGCGTGCCGCCGCAGAAACTTCTCGAGCTCCGGAAGAACGACCGGCTGTATACATGTGAGCGGTGCGGACGTATCATCGTGTCCGACGAAATTGTGCTGTCCAGCGTCCGCGTCGCATGACGCTCTATGCGGCAACAGACGGGGCATCCCGCGGCAATCCGGGTGAAAGCGGAGTGGGGGTAGTTGTGCGCGATGAGGCGGGACGGGAAGTGCTCGCGATCTCCGGATATCTCGGGACCGCGACAAACAACATTGCCGAGTACACGGCTCTGATCCTACTGCTGCAGGAGATTCAGAAAATACCCTGCACCCGGCTCGTGGTACAATCCGACAGCGAGCTTCTGGTGCGCCAGGTAACCGGGAAATACAAGGTCAAGGATCCCGGCCTGAAACGGAAATTCGCCGAGGTGCAACGGCTTCGCGCCGCATTGCCGTGCACACTCGAGGTACGCTATGTCCCCCGCGAAGAAAATGCCGAGGCCGACCGTTTGGCCAACCGGGGGATCGACGAACGCAAAAATTTTGTATAATTCACATAAACCAATCACGCAGCAGGTCGGGCAGCCGCGTCCCGCCACGCGCGGGGTGAGGAAAGTCCGAACTCCATAGAGCAGGGTGCCCCGTGAACAACAGGGGTCCCGCCCGCGAAAGCGGTCGGGAACGGAAAGTGTCACAGAAAATATACCACCCCGAGGTCCGACGACGCTCCGCGTCGTCGGAATCGAAGGGAAAGGGTGAAAAGGCGAGGTAAGAGCTCACCGCCCCGGGAGTAATCCTGGGGGCACGACAAACCCCACCTGGAGCAAGGCCAAATATGAGAGGAGAGGCTGCTCGTCTCGCTTCCCGCCTCGGCGGGATCCACTCTCGGGTAGGCCGCTAGAGCCAAGGAGCAATCCGCGGCCCAGAGAAATGGCTGCCTCCTCCGCGGTCAAACGCGGGGAAGACAGAATTCGGCTTACAGACCTGCTCTGCTGTTGGGCATCGCATCCGTTGGCCCGCAGCAGTCTACCGTACGGAGTCCCATGTGCACCAACAAGTGAAGGAGCACCGGTGGATCGTGGCCGATCCGCCGGACCCGGGTGTCGTTGCCACCCTGGCCAAGGAGATCAATGTTCCGGAGAGCATCGCGAAAATCCTTGTCTACCGCGGCATCGCGGACTACGACAGAGCGAAGGAGTACTTCCGGCCGTCGCTGACACAACTTCACGATCCTTTCCTGCTGGATGGAATGGAAGTCGCGGTGGCACGTATCCGTGCAGCCCTGGCGGCGAATGAGCACATGTTCGTGTTCGGCGACTATGACGTCGACGGCACGAACGGCGCAGCGATGCTTTATCTGTTTCTCCGTGACCGCGGCGGCAATGTCGATTACTATATCCCGGACCGTTTGAAGGAAGGGTACGGCATTTCGCACCAGGGAATCGACCGTGCGATTGAACTGGGCGTCACACTCTTCCTTGCGATCGATTGCGGCATCACGGCGGTCGACCAGATTGCGTATGCGAGTGAAAAAGGCCTGGACGTCATCATCTGTGATCATCATGAGGCAGGTCAGACGCTTCCCAAGGCACTCGCCGTGCTGGATCCGATCAAGCCGGGTGACACCTATCCGTTCAAGTTCCTGTGCGGCTGCGGGGTCGGCTTCAAGCTCATCCAGGGCCTGGCGCGCAGCATGGGCGACGAATCGCTGGTCACCCCGTTCCTCGACTTTGTCACTCTGGCCAGCACAGCGGATATTGTCCCGCTGACCGGAGAGAACCGTGTGCTAGTCAAGATCGGGCTCCAGTCAATCAACACCGCGCCGCGGCCCGGGATCAAGGCCCTTATCGAAATAGCGGGCCTGCGTCCGGGGAACATCACCACCGGACAGATAGTGTTTGCCCTTGCGCCGCGGATCAATGCCGTCGGACGCTTGGGTGATGCGACTCGCGCGGTACGCCTGCTGACATCCGAAGACGCCGACGAAGCCCGCTCTCTGGCCCAGGTCCTTGAAGAGGAAAACAGGAATCGGCGCCGCATCGACGAAGACACCTTTGCCGATGCCCAACAGCTCGCCGAGGAATGCCTGGATCTTGATACCGACCCCGCCATTGTGCTGCACCAGGAACACTGGCACCCGGGCGTTGTCGGGATCGTCGCATCACGCATGGTGGAGCGATACTACAAGCCATCCATCATGATGGCGACTGTTGATGGTGTCGCCAAAGGATCGGCGCGCAGCGTGTCCGGTTTTGACATTTACGAAGCCCTCAAACGCTGCGAAGACAAGCTTCTGCAATTTGGCGGACACAAGTATGCCGCCGGCGTCACTGTGGATTTGAGCCGGTTGGACGAATTCCGCGACGCGTTCAATGCCGCCGTGAAGCTTTTGATGAAAGAGGAGTTGAAGACACCGGAAATCCGTATCGATCTGGAGCTGACTCTGTCCGATATCACGCCATGGTTTGTCAAGCTCCTCCGCGAGTTTGCCCCGTTCGGACCCAACAACACGAGGCCGACATTTCTGACGCGCAATCTCGAAGTGGCAGGGAGCCCGCGCATCGTCGGCCGCAATCATCTGCGCTTTCGGGTCCGGCAGAATGGAATGGTCTTCGACGCGATCGGATTCGGTCTTGGCGAACACCTTCCACGCATTCCCGTGGGTCGCCGCGACCTGGATTGCGTCTATACAGTCGAAGAGAACGAATGGAATGCCCCGACGGGGTCCCGCTCGGGAGACCCCATCCCGCAGTTAAAGATCAAAGACCTACGGTAAGATCAAGGAGAACGATACGATGTCAGGCCATTCGAAGTGGGCAACAATCAAGCGGAAAAAAGCTGCGACGGATTCGGCCAGAGGCCGCTTGTTTACCCGCCTGATTAAGGAAATCAGCATCGCCGCGCGCCAGGGCGGCGGTAACGCCGAAGGAAACCCGCGCCTTCGCCTCGCCATCCAGACCGCAAAAGCCGCAAATATGCCGGCCGACAACATCAAGCGCGCTGTGCAGAAGGGCACCGGCGAGCTCCCCGGTGTCGCGTACGAGGAGGTTACGTACGAAGGGTATGGCCCCGGCGGTGTCGCTATCCTCGTGGAAACCGTCACCGACAATGCGAACCGCACGGTGTCCGAGATGCGTCATACGTTCAGTCGGAGCAACGGTAACCTCGGACAGAGCGGGAGCGTGGGCTGGATGTTTCACCGCAAAGGATCGATCATCATCCCCAAGGCCGGGCAGAAAGTGCCCTTCACGGAAGATGACCTGATGGGAATCATACTCGACGCGGGCGCTGATGACATGCAGACCGAAGTCGATCTCTATGCGATTACGACCTCTCCGCAGGGATTTGATGCGGTCAAGAAGGCAATCGAGGACAAAGGTATTGTCGTGGAAAGTGCAGCCCTCCAGATGGTGCCGCAGACGACCGTGAAGATCACGGGCAAGGATGCGGAGAACATGATGAAGCTGATGGAAGCACTTGATCAGCACGATGACGTCCAAAACGTCTACGCCAACTTCGACATCGAAGACAAGGAACTTGCGACGCTCAGCGCCTGACACGCCGCAGGCGGCTTCCAGAATCATGGTGGTGCTCGGCGTCGACCCGGGTACCCTGGTGACAGGGTTTGGAGTCGTTTCGCGGAAGGGCGCGACACTACGGCTCCTTGCTTCGGGTACCATTACCATGTCTCCGGGCAGTAGCATTCCCGAACGGCTCAGTACGATCTATTCCCGGCTCCAGCACGTGCTTACCGCACACCACCCTGATGAGTTCGCGATCGAGAGCGCATTCTACGGAAAGAACGCGCAATCCGCGCTGAAACTCGGGCATGCCCGCGGTGTCTGCCTTCTGGCTGCGGTGCAACACGGTCTGTCGCCCGCGGAATATTCACCCCGCGAAGTGAAGAAGGCCGTCGTGGGCAACGGGAATGCTTCAAAAGGACAGGTGCAGTTCATGGTCAAAGCGCTGCTGGGGATCAAAGGCGACGTCATGGCCGTCGATGCCTCCGATGCCATCGCTACGGCACTCTGCCACCTGAACAGAACTCCTATCCCATCCGCCTGTCACCGCACCTGGCGGTCGTACGTGGAGGCTCACCCCGAGAAGGTGGTGTCATGATCACCCGGCTTCGCGGTGAACTCATCGCCAAATCCCCGACAGAAGTGGTCGTCGATGTCAACGGCGTCGGTTACGGAGTGCACATTCCCGTATCGACATTCGAGAAGATCGGAGATCTGCATTCCACCGTGCAACTGTATACGCACCTCCATGTACGGGAAGATCTCCTCCAACTGTACGGGTTTGCGACCGACGAAGAACGCGCGGTGTTCCGCCTGTTGATCTCAGTCACCGGCATCGGTCCGAAAATGGCCCAGGGAATTCTCTCGGGAATCTCTGTTTCCGATCTCCGGTCGTACCTCGCCTCGGGCAACACAGCTGCCCTGATCTCAATACCCGGCGTCGGACGCAAACTCGCGGACCGCCTCGTCGTCGAGTTGAAGGAAAAAATGGGGCGGTTGGACACCGGCGGAACCGGCACGGCATTTCCAGCTGATGCACAGGGGTCTATGCGGTCCGAGGCTATGCTTGCGCTCACGTCCCTCGGGTACAACCGGGGTGTGGCCGAGCGGGCCCTGCGCGCAGCGCTGGAGGAGCTCTCCGGCAATTCTCCCACCGTCGAAGGGCTCATCAAAGCGGCACTGCGGCATGCCGCTGGATAGGCCCGCCAGGCGCTCTTCTCCCGTGCGCTCTTCTCCCGACCCGTGTCGTTGCTTTTCTTAACCACATCAGTTACCTTTATAGCTACGCTGCACCTTTGTATCCCATTCGTGAAACGCAAAACAGACCATACCAACCCGGAGCGGATGGAGAACGAAGCCGAGATGGACCAGGCACTCCGCCCTCTGACATTTGCGGATTTTAACGGTCAGAAGAAGATCGTTGACAACCTGCGCGTTTTCATTACTGCGGCCCGGCAGCGCAAGGAATCCCTGGACCATGTGTTGCTGACCGGCCCGCCGGGACTTGGCAAGACTACACTCGCCCATATTATCGCCAACGAAATGGGCGCGACGCTGAAATCCACATCCGGACCAGTCCTCGACAAGCCCGGCGACCTTGCAGGCTTGCTCACCAACCTGCAGGAGGGCGACGTTCTGTTCATCGACGAAATCCACCGCCTGAATCCTGTGGTCGAAGAGTATCTCTACTCCGCAATGGAGGATTTCCGGCTGGATATCATGATCGACGCAGGGCCCAATGCGCGAAGCATACAGCTCTCGCTTCCGCGCTACACGTTGATCGGCGCGACTACCAGATCCGGGCTGCTGACCGCTCCCCTGCGGGCAAGATTCGGCGTCACAAACCGGCTGGACTACTATACCAGCGAGACGCTTGCATCAATCATCCGCCGATCCGCCCGCATACTCAGCGTCAGGATCGATGACGATGGGATCCATGAAATCGCCCGCCGTTCCCGTGGCACTCCGCGAATCGCAAACCGGCTCTTGAGAAGGTGCAGGGATTTCGCACAGGCGGACCCTGTGCTGGCACATCACAGGGGCGTGATCGCCCGTGAGGTCGCAAATCATGCCCTCCTCGCGCTGGAGGTGGATGAACATGGCCTGGACGAGATGGACAAACGTATCCTTCTCTGCCTGCTGGAGAAGTACAACGGCGGACCCGTTGGCATCAATACTCTTGCCGTTGCGGTCGGCGAGGAAGCCGGCACCATCGAGGAGGTTTACGAACCCTATCTGATCCAGGAAGGGTTCATCAAACGAACACCGCGCGGGCGGGAAGCAACCGTCCTTGCGTACAAGCACTTTGATATTCGCACACCTGTTCCGTCCCAGCATTCACTCTTCAGCTGACACCATGAGTCTCGACGCCGATCTTCAATCGGTACAGGAAGTCCGGGATACCCTGCAGAAGGTGAAAGAGGCCCAGCTGGAATTCCGCAACTACTCGCAGGAGCAGGTTGACCGGATCGTGCAGGCGATGGCCGAGGCGGGCTTCGCTGCCGCCGCCCGGCTGGGGAGACTCGCGAGCGATGAAACAGGGTTCGGCAAAGCCGAAGACAAGCAGAAGAAGAACGAGTTTGCCACGCGGCGGGTATGGGAATCGATTGCTGCACTGAAAACGGTCGGCATCATCGACGAAGACCCCGCCCGAAAGGTCATCCGGATCGCTGAGCCCATGGGGATCGTCGCGGCACTCATTCCGTCGACCAATCCGACATCGACGGTGTTGTTCAAAGGCATTATTTCCGTGAAGGCCCGGAACGGCATTGTGGCGAGCCCGCACCCCAAGGCTGTCCGATGCACGCTCGAAGCGATGAACGTTATGCGTGATGCCGCGGAAAAAGCCGGTGCTCCTCGCAATCTCATGGTGTGCCTCTCCACATCGACCGCAGAGGGGACCAATGAATTGATGCGGCACAAGCTCACTTCCGTCATCCTTGCCACCGGCAGCCACGCGATGGTGCGCGCCGCGTACAGTTCGGGCAAACCGGCCTACGGAGTCGGCGCGGGCAATGTCCCGGCCTTCGTTGAGCGTACCGCAAATATACGCAAAGCGGTTGCCGATGTTATTTCGGCAAAGTTGTTTGACTACGGCGTTCTCTGCTCCACGGAATCCGCCCTCGTGTGTGACGCTCCTGTAAAGCGCGCAGTGGTCGAGGAGTGCATGCGACGGGGTGGGCACTTTGTGGCCGGCGACGACAAAGAACGCCTCTCCCGGCTGATGTTTGATGCCCGCGGCGCGATCAATCCCGCCATTGTGGGTAAATCGGCGGCGTTCATCGCCCAGCACGCAGGTATCTCAATTCCGGCGAACACCGGGGTCCTGATTGCCGAAATGGACGGGGTTGGACGGGACTATCCGCTTTCACGTGAAAAACTGTCGCCGGTGCTCTCGTTCTACACCGTCGATGGATGGCGCGAAGGCTGTCACCGGTGCATCGAACTCTTGGAATTCGGGGGTATCGGCCATTCGATGGTGATACATTCGGTCGACCGGGACATCATCATGAAGTTTGCCATGGAAAAGCCGGCCTTCCGCATTATGGTGAACACCCAGGGGGCTCTGGGCGCCGCGGGATACACTACCGGCCTGGATCCCTCGCTTACTCTCGGCCCAGGCACATTGGGCGGCTCGATCGTCTCCGACAACGTCACAGCCCGGCATCTGATGAATATCAAGCGCCTCGCCTTTGAGACCAATCCCATTAATGCCGCGGAGCCTGCCGAACCGGGGCGACACGCCGGGTGGATTGACGATGTCGAACGCAGCCTGGCCTCGGCACACGGCAGCCCACCACCGGGTAACGCCGGCTATCCGGCGGCGGCGAACCGGTCCTATGGGGCAGGCCTGAGCGAGATGGACCTCGATGCACTTATCGCCCGTTTCCGCAAGGAGCTCGGCTGACCCGGACAGAGGAAGATTCTTGGTTGATGCTCGGTCGCACCGTAACAGTTCTCAGTCAACACAGAGTCATTGTTACATCCATCCACAATCGGGAGTCATCAATGCAAACAAGAACCATGTTCATCGTCCTTCTTATGTTGGGGATAGTGGCGTCATGCACGGCTGTCGCGCAATTGCGCGATCAGGGCATGAGTATGGGGATTGGAGGAGGAATAACACAGGGGATCACCGATATCACCAAAAATACCACGCAGTATCATGCCCGTGGGTTCTTCCGCTTCCCGTTTGCCAAGGCGCTATCAGGCGAACTCGGGGTCGGCGTGGGAAATATGGGTGGAAGTGAATACATGACTCACATCATCCCGGTGGACTACCGGTTTGTGTTGAGCCCCTTCGGGTTCGACGGTGTCAACCCGTACCTGTACGCAGGAGCCGGCGGCCTACACTATACCGTGAAGGAGAAGCCGGAACAGCCGACATCCACGAAGTTCGACGGCTGGTCCGCGTTGGTCCCGGTAGGAATCGGGCTGCAATTCAAGATCGTTGACGGAATCGCCTTTGAAGTGAGCGGAGGGTACAACCTCACCTTCAACAAAAATCTGAATGCGATTCTCGAAACCAAGGCCGACAGCTACATCACCGGTTTGGCCGGCCTCACTCTCTACGGCGAGAGCCCGAATGCCGATCCCGACGCCGACGGACTGACAAATGCCGAGGAGAAGCAGCTCGGCACGAACTCCAAGGTGGCGGACAGCGACGGTGACGGACTCAAGGACGGTGAAGAAGTCCTCAAGTTCAAAACCGCCCCGTTGAAGGCCGACAGCGATGGAGACGGCCTGAAGGACGGCCAGGAAGTGCTGACCGACAAGACTGACCCGAACAAAGCCGACACAGATGGCGACGGCCTGAACGATGGTGAAGAACTCTCGAAATACCGGACCGAACCTCTGAAAGCCGACACAGACGGCGACGGCCTGAATGACGGCGAAGAGGCTATGAAGTACAAGACCGACCCTCTGAAAGGCGATACAGACGGTGACGGTCTGAAGGATGGCGAAGAGGCTATGAAGCACAAGACAGATCCTCTGAAGGCCGACACGGATGGCGGCACGGTGCTCGATGGGGCAGAAATCGTGCGGGGTTCGAATGCGTTGGATCCCACGGATGATGTGCCCAAGAAAGAGGAGCTGAAGGTCGAGGCCGGCAAGGCGATAATCCTGGAGGGTGTGCAGTTTGAGAGCGGAAAAGCAGCAATCACTCCTGCATCGGAGAACGTTCTTCAAATCGCACTGAATACACTTGTCCAGAACCCCGACATCGCCGTTGAGATCCGCGGCTATACCGACAATGTCGGCAAGAAAGCAAGCAATCTGAAGTTGTCACAGGCGCGGGCCGACGCCGTACGCGCGTGGCTCATCGCCCAGGGCATCGCTCCAGAACGCATCACGGCCAAAGGCCTCGGCCAGGACAACCCGATTTCGCCGAACAATACGAAAGAAGGCAAAGCGAAGAACCGGCGCATAGAGTTCTTCCGCACGAAGTAACCACCTGTTCGCCGGCGTGCGCTCACTACTTACCGGGTGCACGCCGGCTTGATTTTTCTCCCAGAAGGAGTGCGCTTATGTCTATGTTGCAGGAATTCAAATCCTTTGCCATGAAGGGCAATGTTGTCGATATGGCGGTCGGAATCATCATCGGCACGGCATTCGGGAAGATCATCACTTCGCTGGTCAATGATGTCATCATGCCTCCTATCGGATTGCTGCTAGGCGGCGCTGATTTCAGCAACCTCAGCATCCCTCTCCGCGACGCTGCCGAGGGAGCCTCTGAGGTGGTGTTGAAATACGGGGTCTTCATCAACACGATCATCGACTTTTTTATCGTCGCCCTGGCGATTTTCCTGCTCGTGCGCGCCATGAACTCCCTCCGCAAGAAAAAAGAGGAAGTCCCTGCCGCTCCCCCGGCACCAAACAAACAGGAAGTCCTGCTTGGTGAGATCCGGGATCTTTTGAAGGCGGGAAGATAGCAGCAGGAGTGCTGTGCGGCGATACAGGGGAGTCAATCACGGTCATGGAGGAGAGGAAGATGCGTTCGATCACCGGTTTGTGTGTTGCAGTGTGCGTACTTTCGCTGGGCCTTCGTGGTACTCTGACGGCCCAGCAGGATACTGCAAAGGCACCCGAATACGGCTGGAAACACACCAGCGTCGGCACAGTCACCCTGTCACAGGTCGCGTTCACCGATTGGACCCAGGGGGGAGAGAATGCCCTAGCATGGGCCCTCGGTCTGGACGGGAAATCAGTCCAGGAGCAGGAGGTGACGAACTGGTCGA
>Ga0105106_10000986_pt1 | contig 20223 bp, 16 predicted proteins | sample PPLLaktember2015_5_FD_79109 | JGI IMG/M metagenome (GOLD analysis project Ga0105106, IMG submission 79109) | Freshwater sediment microbial communities from Prairie Pothole Lake near Jamestown, North Dakota, USA - PPLs Lake P8 Core (1) Depth... | ecosystem: Environmental > Aquatic > Freshwater >...
TATCCATTCTTAACCTTTCTCAGCATCATGGATGGATTGCTGGGTATGCGTTTTCCCGCGCTGGCGCATCCAATCCAGCACGCGCGGGAGAGTTTGGGTGTAAAGGCGGTAATAAAGCGGGCGCACAGGGCAATCCCAGGCGCCCAGGTGGCGCACAACCTCACCGCCCAAACCCTCTTTGAAGCGGTAGACTCCCCACATGGGATCATCTTCATTAAGATCATCCGGGGCTCCCCACAGATCATACACAACACAGCCCGCTGCCTTCGCCCGGCGCATGGCTTCCCACTGCAGAAGGTAATTCGGCATTTTTTCGCGTTGCTGCAGGCGTGACATGCCAAACATATACCAGGCCCGCCGGGCAAAACGAAACACCACTAGACCCGCAATTGGCTCGCCACCCGCTTCCGCAACCAGCGCTTCTGCGTATGGGCGAAGGTTGGCTTCGGTTTGGCTAAACGAGGATTGCGCCCGGATAAAAATCCCCCATAAATCCTGGTAATAGCCCTCCTCCCGGATCACAAATCCATCTCTGAGCGAGGTCTCGGCGTACATGCGAAACAACAATCCTAAGTCTGCGGTGGTCGCCACGCGCACGTTTACCCCTTTACGCTGAGCCAGGCGGATGTTGTAGCGAGTTTTCTGTTTCATGCGCGCCAGCAGCTCTTCCTCTGTGGGCGTCAGATCGATCACCATCGTGTTGCGAAATTGTACCTGCTCCGCTGAGTAAATCCACCCGCGTTGACTCAGTTCGGCGCTTACCACTTGACCCGCTCCACCGGCATTCGCCTGGGGCGCCTGTCCCGATACTGCTTGCGCGGACGGCGCCTGAAATTCCCCTCCGATGCGCACATCCGGGTCGATCTTGATAAAAATCCCACCACGCCGCTGGGCTAGAGAGCGCAAATCGTCCAGGACGACCGCCCGCAGGTTTACGTCTTCCCAATTGCGCAGTAAAGGCCCCTTGGGAGCATACATCACTCGCAGCCGGGCAGCAAATCCTCCCAATGGCAGCTGTCGCATCAAAACCAGTGCAACTGCCCGAATGGGCTCCGCTCCCCAGGTACAAAACACGGGCGACCACCCATTTCGCAGCTTGGACTGACCCCACTCCCAGGTTTGCAGCACATGCGGCTCAGGGAATGAAGCCACCAGATCATCCCATGCAGCCGGATCATACTGAGTGAGAAATTTAAATTCTGGTGGCATCTGGAGCGCTTAACCCTCTCTGCCGCGCATTCGCCAGGTATACAAGGCATACAAGGGCCTATTGTAAACTCGATCCCATGGGCCAACGGAACGGCGTAACACACCCCCAAAACCGCGCTTGAAGCGATACACTCCCCACAACCCATCCGAGCGCCGGTTGAATTCCGTCTCCAGTTGCTGCTCATCCGTATCAGGCACACCCCAAAGGTCGTATTCCAGACAACCTCGCTGGCGCGCCCAGCGCATCGCCTGCCATTGCACTGCATAAGTAGGCATAAATTCACGGAACCGGTCGGATGAAGCCCCGTAAAAATACCAGGCTCTGCGCCCGTGTGCGAAAACCATCAATCCAGCCAGAGGCTGACCCTGCGCTTCTGCGAGGAAAAGCTCGCACATATCCAGCGGGTAAAATAGCTCATACGCCCGCTGGTAATATTCCAGGCTGTGCACACCAAAGCGATCGCGATCACTGGTGGTCTGCATCAAGCGGTGGAATGTTTCCAGGTCTGCGGATGAGGCCACTACCACCCCGCGCTTGAGCGCCAGGCGCACGTTGTAACGCGTTTTTTGTTTCATCCGTTCCAATATTTCGGTCTCATCCCCCCGCAGATCGACAACCAGGGTGCGCGCCGGCTGGATCGCATGGACGCTCGTGCGAAAGCCTGGCGGCGGAGCGCCTTGGTCGCCTTGTGTGGGCTCCCAGATGTCCGGTTCGAGCTTGAGCAGGACAGCCCCGTTTTCCTTGCAAAGTGCGTCCACCTCCGGCCAAAGCGCCTGCCAGTCCTCTCCCACCGGGCCGCGCGGGATGTAAGCGATGCTGCGCCCCATCGGCATAGGGCGGAAAAGCACCTGCGCGCCCACCTGTGATTTCACCACGACGCGCGCCACGCGCCAGCCGAACTCCGCTTTTAGCTCCCCCCAGGCGGCGGTTTGCAGCAAGTGGGCTTTAGGATAGCCAGCCAGAAATTGGTCCCATTCAATGGCAGTTAATTGTGGCATAAAGATCGATTGGTTGTGTGACTGCCATCCTGACAGAATCAGTGGATGGATTTCATCGCCCTTCGGCTTCCTGCGTTCGCCAGCAGACGGTCAGGCGCTCAAGTGATCGAAGTCAGGTCAGGAGGCGGCGTGCTGCGAACAGCCGCGCCCGGGATAAATTCATCCAGGATGCGCACGATGGCCTCGGTATCGCCCTCACGCGCCAGGTGGATCAGTTCATTCACCGCCCGTCGCAAGGAAGGCCCGCTGAGGATATTCTCCTCCTGCAGCAGCACGATATCTGGGTGGGTGGTGCTCTCATAATGCGCCCATTGATCCCACAGCTCTTCGCTCATTTTTTCTCCCGGGCGGATGCCTGTGAAGACAATCTCGATATCTTTATTGGGCTCCAGCCCGGATAGTCGGATCAAATCTTCTGCCAGGTCAAGAATGCGCACGGGCTCCCCCATATTCAAAACAAAAACTTCGCCTCCCTGGCCCATTGCTGAGGCTTGAAGCACCAGGTGCACAGCCTCAGGGATGGTCATAAAGAAGCGTTCCATATCCGGGTGAGTGATCGTTACGGGTCCGCCGCGCACGATCTGACGCTTGAACCTGGGGATGACGCTGCCGCGGCTGCCGAGAACATTGCCGAAACGCACCACAGAGAATGCCAATCCCGTCCGTTGGGCAGCATCCAACACCTGCATCTCGGCCAGGCGTTTGGTAGCTCCCATCACGCTGGTCGGGCGAATCGCTTTATCACTGGAGATCATGACCAGCCGATCGACACCGTAATTGACTGCGGCTTCCACAACGTTGCGGGTACCCATCACATTATTCGTGACCGCTTCTTCGATATTGACTTCCATCAAAGGCACATGCTTGTGCGCGGCCGCATGAAAGATGACCTCCGGGCGATGATCCTCAAAGATCACGTTCAAGCGGTCGATATCACGGATATCAGCAATAACAGGGTGCAACGGCAGGGCCGGGTAATTTTCCTGCAAATCCACCAGGGTCTCAAAAATGCTGTTCTCACCATGGCCCAACAGGATTAAGGCGGATGGTCCCCAACGCGCCACCTGGCGGCAGAGCTCGCGCCCGATTGACCCACCTGCGCCGGTTACCAGCACGCGCTTGCCTCCCAGGCTGGAGCCGATCACTCCTTCATCGATACGCGCCGGCTCACGCCGCAGCAAGTCAGTAATTTCCACCTCACGCAGGCGGCTGACACTCACCGTGCCGCCAAGTAATTCGTAGATGCCTGGCATCGTGCGGAACGGTACGCCTTTCAGCCGGCACACATCCGCCACCTGGCGCACCACCCTACCCGGGGCAGATGGAATGGCAATGATCACTTCATCGATCCGGCGTCCTGTCATCACGCGCGCCATATCATCCAGAGTACCCACCACAGGTACGCCGTGGATTTGTTGCCTCTGTTTGTTTTGGTCATCATCCAGGTAGCAAGCTGGGATCAGGTTGAGCTGGGGATTTTTCTGCAGTTCCCGCACCACCAATGCGCCTGCGTCCCCTGCGCCCACCACCAGGACGCGCCGTTGGCGTCCCACGGGTTCGACTGCGCCTGAGCGAACTTCGGCCAACACCCGCAGAGTAAAGCGAAGCCCGCCTACAAGCAGGATGGAGAGCAGCCAATCGATGACCAAGGTTGCCCGTGGGAAGCCCAGGAACCCCGGATTGCGGATTTCGATGGCGATCATCGACAGGACAGCAATCGAAAGCAGCACAGAGGCAGAAGTCACTGCTAGAATCACCAGGCGCAGCTCGCGCACGCTGGCGTACACCCACAGGCGCCGATACATCCCAAATGCGTAGTACACGATAGGCTTGATGAGTATAGCCAGCAGCACCATGCGCCAGGCCTCTGGCAGAAGCTCAACAAACCGGTTGCCCCATTCGAGCCTGAGCGCAAAACTCCCGATTACAGAGACGACGATCAGCAACAGATCCCCGGCAAGTAAGACCCATTTGGAGGCAATTTTAGATCTCAAACGGCTGACCAGCGGGTGCTGGAGCAAACGCTGTAGCCTGGAAGAAGCTTGCGTTTGTTCTGCCATCTTATCTACCTCGGAAACCTAACATCGTCGCGGGAGTACGCAGCATGATGAGTAAATCCATAGTCAGGTTGCGGTGCTTGATGTAATACAGATCGTATTCCAGCTTGACGATCGTTTCGTCGATCGTTGAAGCGTAACCCGAATTGATCTGCGCCCAACCGGTAATACCCGGTTTCACCAGCAATCGTGCCCGGTAAAATGGCACGTGTTTCTGAAACAATTCCATCAATTCTGGGCGCTCGGCGCGCGGCCCCACCAGGCTCATTTCTCCACGCAGAACATTGATGAATTGGGGCAGCTCATCCATGTGAGTCCGTCGTAATAAGCGACCCACGCGTGTGGCGCGCTTATCATCCTCTTTAGCCCATTTGGGCGTGCCATCTGCTTCCGCATCCCGGTGCATGGTGCGCAGCTTGATGATGCTATAAGGCTGGGCGCCGCGTCCGGCTCGCGTTTGAGAATAAAATATAGGCATGCCATCATCCAATAAGATGGCAATACTGATGAAGGGCATCAAAACCAAGAGAAATATTACCCCTGCCAACCCGCCTAATATATCAAGCAGGCGTTTCCCTACCTCAAAGAAGCCGCTGGTACGGGCTTCGTCGACGAACGATCGCAAGATCCAATCCGCCTCCAATAATCGTATGGGCACTCGATCTAATAATTCCTCATAGGCTCTGGGGAAACGGACGATTTCCACGCCCCGCTCCTGAGCGTCCAGCAGAGCCTGGAACATCTGCCCGCGCATCTCTCCAGAGATTGCCACAATGATATCGGAGATGTTGTGATTCGCGATCAAATCCAGCAACTCTTCACTCGGGCCTAAAACGGGGTATCCCCCGATCTCCTGTCCAAGTTTCTCGGGATCATCATCAATGATTCCTGCCAGGAAAAAGGGGGGAGGCCACATATTGCGTATGACTCCTAGCAAGGTCTGACCTGCCAAGCCGCCTCCGACCAAGAGGAAGCGCCGCATGAATTGTTGCGCGGTGAAAATCCGGATATACAGATAACGCCAGGCCAGAGTCAGCAAGGGAGCCGCGATGAAAAAACCAGCCACCCCGCGGCGTGGCAGCAGGTTGCGCGGCGGGTCGACGTAATAAAAATAAAGCACCAGGTATAACCCCAACCCGATCAACACCGCGCTGGCTACACCTCTTACCGTCGCTCCCCAATTCCCTGCCCGGTGTACATTGTAAAGCTCCACCAGCAGGATGATCCAAAAGACGGGTAGAAAGAAAAACCACACCGGCGGACGGCGTTGAATAAACTCCCAGGAAAAACCGGGGAAACGATCGGCGCTTCCCCAGAAATAAAGAGCCACCAGCAGCGCCAGGCTGGCAACCAGGAAATCCACCAACAACAGGAGGATGCGCCGTTCACCCACTCGCAATTGCAGCGGGCTGGATTTGGTTAAAATGCGAGACAAGCTCATCGCTTCAACAGGCTCCATAGAAAGGCGCTTCCCCAACAAATGTGCATGGTAGCCAACGCAAGGGGCACCCCGGGCAGCAACCCCAGGTCCCGGCGCGTGACTGCCGCCTGCACGCCGGCGGCTACCAAAGCCAGCAAATACAACCCTACTAGAGTCAGCCAAATGGCGCGCAGAGACGGGAAAAGAATTGCCGCAATGCCAGTTACCACCACGCCAAGCACAAAAGCCGGCGGCAGCATTTGCCGCCAACGCAACGATTGCGGGTAACGCTTCAGCATACGCGCCTTCCAATACCCATAGCGCAGGTACTGGCGCGCCAGCGCCCCCAGGCTCGGGCGGGCAAAATAGCGCGTACGAATGGATGGATCCATCCACACCGTGCCGCCAGCCTGTCGAACGCGCACATTGAACTCATAATCTTCGTTCGAGTGCAAGGTCTCATCAAAGAAACCAGCGCGTTCTACCAGGGATCGATGAAACGCTCCAAATGGCACCGTATCTACTGCCTGTGCGCGACCCCCGACACGGTAGCGGGCATCTCCTGCACCGAACGGGTGCCCGGCAGAGAAAGCGATGGCACGCGCCAACCAGCCATTCCCGCCTGGCTCGATTTGCCAGACGCCGCCGACATTGTCCCCCAACTTATTCTGCAAAGCGGTGACACAGCGCTGAACGTAATCCGGCGCAGGGATCGAATGCGCATCCAAACGGATAATATAATCTCCGGCAGCCTGGCGGATTGCCCGGTTGAGTCCGGATGGGATGGTGCGGTATTGATTATCCAGCACACGTACTGCCAGGCCCGGGTGCTCCAACTGAAAAGCCTCGATTTTCTGGCGAGTTCCGTCTATCGAGAGCCCATCGGCAATCACAACTTCCATGTCTGCCTGGGGATAAGTCTGCCTGGCCAGGGCCAGTAGTAACAGCCCAATGGTATCTTGTTCATTGTAACATGGGACAATAATAGAAACAGTCGGCATATGGCCTGAGAAAATTGCTCGAAATGGGATGCTGGCGGATGGATCTACCAGATGCCCATTTCGAGGATTTACTTCTCGAGTAGAGGTAGTTTTACCACAAAAATGCTGCCCTGTGGGGAGTTGCTGCCTGCGGTTAGGCTGCCAGCATGTGTGGTCACAATTTCTCGAGCGATTGCCAGGCCCAGGCCTACTCCGCGCCCATGCCCGCCCCGGCGCGATTTATCGGTTTGATAGAAACGTTCAAAGATGCGCGGCAGCTCGTCAGGCGGAATGCCGGCTCCGCTGTCGCGCACAGAGATCAAGGCCTCTGTCCCCTCTCGACGAGCCTCCAGCCAAACCTTACCCCCAACGGGCGTGAATTTCAGCGCATTGTCCAGTAAATTGTCAAAAACCTGCGCAAGGCGTTCCGGGTCGCCGAGAACCTGCAGCTCCGAGCCAATCTGCACTTCCAATTCAATCTTTGATGGCTCGGATAAAGCTGAAAAGCGCTCTGCCACATCGCGTAATAACCCTGCAAGGTCCACAGCTTCATGTTCTATCTTGACGGTGCCTGCATCAAACCGCGCCAGATCAAGCAAATCCAACACCAGGCGGAGCATTCGCTCCGCTTCGGAATGGATAACATCTGCGGCTTCTTTTAATCTCAATGGCGAATCCACCGTGCCATCCAGGATAGCCTGGGCGAATCCTTTAATAGAAGTCAAGGGGGTTTTCAGCTCGTGAGAAACATTGGCAACGAGATCTCTCTGGGATTGTTGGCTGGCTTGCACCCTTCCAACCATCTCGTTGAAAGCCTGCGCCAATTCCTGCACCTCCTTGGGCCCTTCGAGGGGCAGTTCCTGGTAGCGACCATCTGCCACATTCTGAGTCGCAGCGGCAATGCGCTGCAGCGGGGCAGCCACCCAGCGCGCCATCAAATAAGCTAATCCCAGAGCTACCAGCAGGGCGATTCCACCCGCCCGCGCCAGATATGGCAGCAAGTCATCTCTGAAAATTTCACCCAGGCGCTGGTTGGTGAGCAGGTTGCTGCTCCCCACGCGCGGCACAGCTAACAATAAGTAGTTCCCGTTGGGCAAGTCGCGGGTAACGTGCAGCCAGGCGGTCCCCTGGCGATCGCGCACCACCCCACGCGCCCGTTCCAAGGAGCGGCGTACCAGGGATCCGAAAACTGTTGCAGTCTGCATCCGGGAATCGGCGACCAGGCTGCCATCCGCACTGAAGATCATGACTCGCACGGACGAATTGTCATCGATCCGCCCAACGGTCTCCACAGGATGCTGTTGTAAGGCCTCTAGCAATTCCGGGCGGATCCATATCGTCTCTACCACGCGCTCCAGGTTCAGGTAAGCCTGGCGGTCGATCAACGGGTTTTGCAGCAGATAAACGATCAACCCCAGGGAGACTACGCACAATACCACCCCCACGATCAGCGCGTAGGTGAACCACAAGCGCGTTTGCAGAGAAGACATGCCTCACCCTACCAGCTTATACCCAACGCCCGTGATGGTTTCGATGCTGACAAGGCTGCCGGCAAGTTTCTTCCGTAAATGTCCTACGTGCACATCCACGGTGCGCGTCTCACCCGCGTAGTCATAGCCCCAGGCCATTTCCAACAGTTTTTCGCGCCGGAGCACCAGGCCTTGGTGTTCGACAAGCACGCGCAGCAGATCGAACTCTTGCGGGCGCAACAATAATGGCTCACCGTTGACGCTGACCTCGTAACGCGCCGGGTCCAGGAGTAAATCGCCCACGCGTAATGAGCGTTCATCGGTGCGGGGCGCGCGCTCAGCGCGGCGCAAGATCGCCTTGACGCGTGCGACGAGCTCGCGCGGATTGAAAGGCTTGGTCATATAATCGTCGGCGCCCAATTCCAGCCCGACGATTTTATCGACATCGTCGTCCCTTGCCGTGAGGATCAGGATGGCTACCGGGTTTCCTTCTTGCCGCAAACGGCGGCATACTTCCCAGCCATCCATCTCGGGGAGCATCAAATCCAAAACCACCAGGTCGGGCTGCAAGCGTGCTACCGCATGCAATGCAGCCTTCCCGTCACCGGCAGCCTCTACGCGGAAACCGTCGCGCTCTAAATATATGCGCGCCAGCTGCACAATGCTGGGTTCATCATCTACCAGCAGGATGAGATCCTTGGGCATCGAGGATCAGGTCCTCACTTGACTACCCCAACCACCTCGATCTCCACCGCGCCTCCGCGCGGTAGCGCCGCCACCTGAACGGTGGAACGAGCCGGAGGGTTAGCCGGGAAAAACTCGGCGTAGACCGTGTTCATGCGCGCGAATTCTCCCATATCGCGCAGATATACAGTGGTTTTGACCACCAGGTCCAGTGAAGAGCCCGCCGATTCCAGCACGTACTGGATGTTGGTTAATGCCTGGCGTGTTTCAGCCTCAATTCCACCCGGGGCAAACTCATTGGTTACGGGATCCAATCCAAGCTGCCCGGCAGTGAAGACCAGATTGCCAGTACGATTGGCTACGCTGTAAGGGCCAAGGGCCCTCGGGGCCTTATCGGAAACGATTACCTGTTTTTCAGCCATGCTTTTCACCTTTGAGTAGAATTTATTTCAGAATTTTTGGTAAGCGGGCTTCCAAATTCGAGCAACTGCATTACATCTTCCAGGCAAGCAGCGAACACTTCCTCCATTACACTCTTTTCCGCCTGGTAGGGACCGCCAAAGGAACCACCTCCATAAACCCGGCGCGCCTCTTCTGCTCCCATCAATCCAGGAACGTTTGGAGGAATTTTTTCACCTTGAGGCAGCTCAGCCACGCGAGTGAACGGAAATGCCTCCAGCCAATTCGCATGGGCCGGCTTGAGCCCATGACGCAGGGCGACTTCCTGCACACTATGCGCCGTCCACCAGGCATACCATCTCAACTGTACATCCTGCAAGGCATTGGCAACTTCATATAATCGAGCGCGGGCCCCATCATTCCCGCCATGCCCATTCAGCACCAGAAGGCGGTGAAAGCCGTGGGCGTAGGCAGAGCGGACAAGGTCCTCGACTGCATCCAGCAGGGTGCTGGCGCGCAGGCTGAGAGTCCCGGGATAATCCAAAAAATAGGGAGAGCAGCCAAAATTCAGCGGAGGCGCTACAATCACACCCGTTTGGCGGCTGGCGGCATCTGCCAGAGCCATTGGGATTTTCACATCCGTCAACAAACTCAGATAGGCGTGCTGCTCGCATGCCCCCAATACCAGCATCAGCCGGTCTTCACCTTGCAGGTAGCTCTCCACATCCATCCAATTCAGCTCATCCAGGCGCATGTCCCATCCTTACGGGGTGTTTCTTTCATATCCATCAACTCCCCAGGTTGATCCATTTAGAACTCACGCAGTTGGTTGGGGAAAGGGGATGTGTGGGCGGGCTACGCCCGCCCACACATCCCCTTCTATTCCCTGAACTGCGTAACTTCTACCATTTTTACCACGGGGTGAAGATCTCAGCGTAACCGGCTTGTAAACTGGCTGTAAATCCTGCCTACCGCTATTGAAAGTAAGATAAGCAGCGCGCATACAGCGCTTCGTTGGGGTCGATTTGAGCTGCCATTTCCAATTCAAAGGTTATCCGGTTGACGTCTGCGTTTTGAAGGTACAAACCCCAGGCGCGGATGAAATGGGCTGCTGCCAGGTTGTAGTTTGCCTGTGTGGCCCGGTTAGTGAAGGTGTCCAGGTGGTCCACCAAGGAATCCAGCCAGCCCTCCGCCGCGCTGCCCGCGATGAGGGGACCTTGCGCATTGAAGATCTCAGCCGGCGAATACGGGCGCATTAAATCCACCGCAGCCGCATAATCTCCATAAATTACTTGCGATAGCAAGGGGTGTCCGCTGTAGTTCAACACCTCCTGGCGCGCGGCTGCAACCGTCTCGATAATGGCTGCATTCCAGACTGTAATAGGATTGGCTGGATCGAGCTGGCGCGCCTGCTGGATTGTCAGGCGGGCATCTTTCCAAAGCTCGCCTCTCGCCAGGTTCACTGCGCGGTCATTGAGCTCGATGAGAGCTGCATCTGCCGGTCGAGGCAAATCCGCCAGCTGCACCTGCTCGAGACGCCCATCCTGAAAGCGCCAGATCTCATAATTAACCACCGTGACCCCACAGGCATAGCAGAAAACGTAGTACTCGGTGAGATCCAGGATGACCTCGGGAGTTCCATCTCCGTTCAGGTCCTGTGTCCATCCAGCTCCAGGGCTGCTATTGCAGTTTTCCAAAACCACGCGTAAGGCCTGCCCATCGAAATGCAGCAGGTTATAACAACCGCCATGCACGCCTGCTACGCCGCCAGCTTCCAGCCAGGCGCTGCCCGGCGGCCCAGCAAACGGCACCTCCGCCACACCTACAGCGGTATCCGGATCGACCAGGTTTGCCCGGCTGAGCTCACGCCAACCATCCGGCCCATACGTGTAAATTGCCACAAAATGGGATTGGAGCGGCTCGAAATTGCGATACCCCAACGAGCTCACCGCCCACAGAGGCTGGGCAGAGTCGTTGGCTCGTAATCGCTGCACGCTGACATCCGAAATCCCTTCGAAGAACACGTCCCCATTGGCATCGGGTGTAGCCGTGGGCGGCAGGCTTGAAATCACCAGATTCCTCAGCTCCGCAGCCAGAGCATCCTGCCATGCATCGTCACCGCTTTCCTGATCCGAGCGGGGTGACAGACCAAAAACCAAGGGCAGGCTGAGTCTGTTCCCTGGCTCTTCCCCTGCGACCGGCTCATCCGGTTGGGGGACGCTTGGGGTCTCAGCAGCGCTTTGAGGCGCCATTTCGCCTGGCACGGCTGAGGGCTCAGTTAGCTCACCCTGCGGCACGAATTCAAGCGGGCCGGTTGGGGTTGGCCCTCGGCTGGGGGGAGTAGGAACCCCGGGCACCGAGCGCACGCATGCGATAGTCATGACAATCAAAACAATGCCGATCAGCCGGATGTGTTTCATGGCGGTCATCCTCCCATGATTTTATATCATAAAACTCACCCCACGATGTTCACCAGCTTACCCGGCACCACGATCACCTTGCGAGGAGCGTTTCCGCTCAGGAATTTTTGCACAGCCGGGCTTGCCAGAGCCGCATTGCGGGCGCCCTCTTCATCGATATCCACTGGGACACGGATGCGATCGCGCACTTTACCATTCACCTGCACCACCAGGGTCACCTGTTCCTCAGCGGCAGCCGCCTCATCCACTTCAGGCCAGGCTTGGGTATGGATCGAATAGGGCTTTCCCAGGATCTCCCACAGCTCCTCAGCCACGTGTGGGGTTACTGGAGCCATCATGCGCAAGTAGATATCCAGCGCCTCTTCCCATTCCTGCGTCCCTGCTGCTCCCCTCTCGCGAGCGCGCTGCATCTCATTGAGCAGTTCCATCAAGCTGGAGATGATCGTATTGAACTCGAAATTCTCAAAATCATGGCTCACGCGTCTCAAGGTCTGGTGGACTTTTCGCCGCAGCGTCGTCCGGACTTGCTCATCCGCATTCCCGGAGTTGCCCTCGGTTTCGGTCAACATCATCCATACTCTGCGCACCCAGCGTGCTGTTCCTTCGATGCCGCTGTAGCTCCAGGGAGCGCCCATATCCCAACGGGCAAAGAACATCAGGTAAGCGCGCACCGTATCAGCGCCATAACGATCTACCAAAACATCCGGAGCGACCACGTTCCCGCGGCTCTTGGACATCTTTTCCGAATCTTCTCCCAGGATGATGCCTTGATTGCGAAGCTGAAGCATGGGCTCCGGTCCCTGGACAATACCCATGTCACGGCAGGCCTTGTGGAAAAAGCGAGTATAGATCAGGTGCATCGTGGCGTGCTCAATGCCACCCGTGTAGGTATCCACGGGCATCCAATATTGGTACTCCTGTGGATCGAATGGTCCCTGGTCATAATCCGGGCTTAAATAACGCAAGTGATACCAGGAGGAACACATGAAGGTATCCATGGTATCCGTCTCACGCTCGGCAGGCTGTTTGCAGATGGGGCAGGTGGTCTTTTTCCAGGTGGGGTGCAGTTTAAGCGGGCTTTCACCGGTGGGCAGCCACTCCACGTCGTCGGGCAGCAGCACCGGCAATTCACTTTCGGGAATATCCACCGCGCCGTGCTCCGGGCAGTAGACGATTGGGATGGGTGCGCCCCAATAACGCTGGCGGCTGATCAGCCAATCGCGCAGGCGGTAGTTCACCGCTCGCTTCCCTTTTCCATTCGCTTGCAGGAAAGCCACAGCGGCGTCAAAGGCCTGCTCGCCAGGGGTGCCGCTCAACGATCCAGAATTGACCATCCTTCCGTAAGCAGGCACCGAAACAGCCATCGTGGCGCCATCCAACTCGGGTACTTCCTCCGGCTGGATCACTACACGCACTTCCAGACCGTACTTGCGGGCGAATTCAAAATCGCGCTGGTCGTGGGCAGGCACCGCCATGATCGCGCCGGTGCCATAAGTCATCAACACGTAATCCGCTATCCAAATCGGGATGCGCTCAGCATTCACCGGATTGAACGCATAGGCCCCGCTGAACACCCCTGTTTTTTCTTTGTCGGCAGCCTCACGCTGGATGTCTGTTTGGCGGCTGGCTTGCAGAACGTATGCCTCTACCACCGCTTTGTGCTCGCGGGTGGTGATCCGTTCCACCAATGGATGTTCAGGAGCCAGCACCATGAAAGTAGCGCCCCACAGGGTATCTGGGCGGGTAGTGAAAACAGTCAGGCGCGCTTCCTCTGGGGAAAGGCGCGTAACATCCACGGTAAAATCCACCTCTGCGCCTACAGAACGCCCAATCCAATTGGTCTGCAGCAATTTGACGCGCTCAGGCCAATCGGCTCCGGAAAAATCCAGCAGTTCTTCGGCATACTGGGTTGTCCGGAAGAACCACTGTTCCAGGTCCTTCTTGATCACCGGTGTGCCGCAGCGCTCGCAGTGGCGGTCATCACCCCACACCTGCTCGCGCGCCAGAGTCGTATTGCAGTTCGGGCACCAGTCCACCGGTGACATCTTCCGGTAGGCCAGGTTGTTTCGATGCAGTTGCGAGAAAAACCATTCCGTCCAGCGGTAATATTCGGGATCAGCGGAAACAGCTTCTCGCCGCCAATCGTACATGGCTCCCATGCTGCGCAGCTGTGCGCGCATACGCTCGATGTTGGCGTAGGTCCACTCTTTTGGGTGGATATTGTGTTTGATAGCAGCGTTTTCTGCAGGCAGCCCAAACGCATCGAAACCCATCGGGAAAAGCACATTGTAGCCGCGCATGCGTATATAACGGGCGCGCGCATCCGAGGGCGTCATGGCATACCAATGCCCGATGTGCAAATCGCCTGAAGGGTAAGGCAGCATGGTCAGGGCGTAATGTTTTGGACGTGTGGGATCGATATCGCTGTGGTACAAACCATCCGATTCCCAGCGCGTCTGCCATTTGGGTTCGATCTCAGCGTGCTTATAAACAGGTGGATTGGTCATTCATCTTCTCCGGGTTATCCAACAATTTTTTTGGCAATGATTACCATGCGGCGCGTATCGATCGAAAGCGGTTGGCGGTCCCAGCCGCCATAAATGCCCTGCACCTGCAAACCGGCGCGCTGGAGCAGATCGCGCATTTCATTCGCGTTGTACAGGCGTACAAAGAAGGGCTTATCACGCCGCTCTCCATCGCGAATGACGATGCGCCGGTTATATAACCGACCTGATAGCAAGTCAAGACTATTGCGGTCGATCATCAGATTTCCATCTTTCTCGGTGACGATATCCGGGCGAAATCCTTTCAAGAACACATCGCGGTTATTGATGTCCATCGCCAGCATCCCGTCCCGTTTCAACGCCCGGGCGATATTTTCCAACACCTGCAGGTTCTGGTCATCCTCAAAGTATCCAAAAGCTGTGAAGAGCAGTAAAACCCGGTCGAACTCATTTTCAAAGACAATCCGGCGCATGTCGTCCTGAATATAGTGTACGGACACCCCGCGCGCAGAAGCATCGGCGCGCGCCATTTCCAGGAATCCCGCCGAATAATCTACACCGGTGACATCATGCCCCAATGCCGCCAGCCGGTTCGCATGCCGTCCGAATCCGCATGCCAGGTCCAGAATTCGCATGGGTGTCCTCAGCTCCAGGAGCTCTACCAGGGCCGTCACCTGATTCTCGCTGAGCTCATCTGTGAGCATATCGCCATAGAAATACATATAGTCATCTACTTCGAAGACTGCGTCGAAGTTGAATTCTGCATGGTTTGCCTTCTCTTGAGGTTCAATTTCAGTTGGCATCTATTCACTTTTCCCGGGGTATCTCGCCTGATTTGCGATCTAAATGGCCCTCTGGCTGGCATCCAGCGCTGATTGAACGATTTCCAAAGCTATGGCTGCACGTCGCGCCCAATGTCGTGGATCGGTGTCATAGCGGTCCGCTAACTGGCGTTGGCGCTCAGGGCTGGCGGCAGTCTCCTGCTCATGGTCGGCGATCTCCCAGTCCAGCCCTTCCACTTCAAGATAATCCACTGCGTAGCCTGCTCGTTTCAGCATAATCGGCCACTCGGCATCTGTGCCCATCGCCCGCTGATGTGTCCCGTGTTGGGCGATGAACTCCGCTGCGCGGCGGCTGAAACCTTTGGAGCCCGCGCTGAAATCCATTGCTCGGCCCAGCAAATGGGAGGCGACAAGATTGCTGATCGCTTCCGTGTCTACCAAGGCGCGCGGGTGTGTGTGATATGCCTGAGATGTGCGCCCAATCACCAGGCATTCGCAGCTCTCGATGATGGACACCACCTGCCGCCATTCCTGGGAACGTGTCTCCACCCATCGCAACAGGCGATCCAGGTCAGCGTACTGTACATGGGTGGCATCACTCTTCAGGGCTTCCCGGATAGCGAGATATCTCCCGGTGCGCCAATCCTCCGTCAACACCGGCGCTCGCAAGATGGAACCTAGGCGACCGGCGATTGCCTGCAGGCTTTGCACAACCCCAGATTCCGCAAAAGGAGGCAAAGTGATCGTTATGGAGGCATAAACCTCTCCCAGTTTGGGAAGCAGGCGTTCCAGGCGAGGCAGCTCCCCGCGCGGGTGCCAGGTTGATCCTAAAGCAATCGTCATCGGATATCAATTCCCTCCAAAATCTGGATATCTTCCAAACCATTCCAGGCACCTAGGGCGTCCTGGCGGCCCAGTTGCTGGTGGGCCGAGCAGGTACAGGCAGGATTATTGGGTTCTGGGCAGCTCTTGATCGCATCGAGTAACCTCTGCAAATCCTGGGCGTGCACCCGGTAACATGTATGTTCCCAGGCCTCGCTATCCAAAGCCCCACGGCGCGATTCCTGGTAAACCGCTAGCGCCGAAAAGCCACAACCGAGACATTCTACCACTTGCAGGCTGATATCATCGGAGCGGCTGTCAGCTGGCAGCTCCATCCCAGCGATGATCTCCAACCCGAGTCCAGCACAGTAAGGACAGCGCAAGGGCATCTCATGCGTCTCCGGTCACCAGGTTCAGCACTTTCCCGGGTATATATACCGCGCGGATGATTTTCCGTTCCGCCAGGTGTTGAGCCACGCGCGGGTGTTCCAGGGCCGTCTGACGGATATTCTCCTCGCTGGCATCCAAAGCCAGCTCCAATACCGCGCGTAACTTGCCATCCACCTGCACTGCCACCCGCATTTGGGCCTCACGCGCCAGTTCACGATCCCACGCTGGCCACACCTGGGTATGCACACTGCCTTCATGCCCCGTGAGCTGCCATAACTCCTCAGCCAGGTGGGGCGCAGCCGGCGCCAACAGGCATAACAGGGTTTCCAAAGCCTGGTGGAAGGTTTGGGTCCGCCACGCGCCTGCCCGGTGCCGCTCTCCCAGCGCGTTGGAAAATTCCATCAGTGCAGAAATCAACGTATTCAATCGAAAGCTCTCGATGCGTTCGGTGACCTGGCGAATCGTGCGATGCAGCCATCGCTCCAGCTCGGCATCGCGACCCTGGCTCTCGATCCCCTGGAAATAAGTATCTCGGTACAAGGCCCAGGTGCGATTTAAGAATCTGCGCGCCCCATTGATCCCTTCTGCGGTCCAATCCGCATCCTGCTCGAAAGGCGCCATAAACATGACATACACGCGCAGCGCGTCTGCGCCATAAGCCTCCACGATGCGATCCGGGGTGATCACATTGCCGCGGCTCTTCGACATGCGCTGCCCATCGGGCGCCAGCATCTGTCCCTGGTTCAGCAGGCGGGGAAATGGCTCGCGGAAAGGAAGCAGATCTAGATCGGCCAACACCTGTGTCCAAAAACGGGCGTACAAGAGGTGAAGCACTGCGTGCTCGGCCCCGCCCACGTACAGGTCTACCGGCATCCAGTATCGCATGGCCTGTTCTTCGTAAGGCCCTTCGTGGTAGTAGGGGCTGGTAAAACGCAAGAAGTACCACGAAGAACAGGCAAAGCCTCCCATCGTATCGGTTTCTCGCTGCGCTGGACCGTTGCAGCGTGGGCAGGTAGTATTCACAAAGGATTCCAGACGCGCCAACGGTGAGCGACCGCTGCCATCTGGCCTGAAATCATCGATTTCCGGCAACAACACGGGGAGCTGCTCTTCAGGCACTGGCACCTCGCCGCACTGTGAGCAGTATACGATCGGAATCGGCGTCCCCCAGTAGCGCTGCCGGCTGATCAACCAATCGCGCATGTGATACTGCACCGCAGGTTCACCCAGCCCTGAATTCACCAGGCGTTCCGTAATGCGTAATGCGGCCTCCTGGTTGGACAAGCCGTTGAACTCTCCGGAGTTGACCAGGTATCCATCACCCGTGTCGGCTTGCTGTGGTTGCTCGTCCGCGGTCCCAATGCCAGGGGCAACGATCACCACGCGTACGGGCAGGTGGTAACGTTTTGCAAACTCGAAATCCCGCATATCATGCGCCGGTACGCCCATCACTGCCCCGGTACCATAGCCTGGTAAGACGTAATCCGCAACCCAGATAGGCAAGCGCTCACCGCTCAATGGATGGATGGCATAGCCCCCGGTGAAAACGCCGGTCTTTTCCCGGCTTTCCACCATGCGAGCCACCTCACCCATGCGGGCTGCCTGATCCCTGTAGCTTTGCACTTCAGCTATGTGGGCCTCCTGAGTCAGTTGTTCCACCCATTCATGTTCGGGCGCCAGGACTAAAAAAGTGGCGCCATATAGCGTATCGGTGCGCGTCGTAAACACCGTGATCTGCCGGCTGGCGATCCCCTGTTTATCTGGCACACCGAAGTGAATATTCACGCCCTCTGAACGCCCGATCCAATTGCGCTGCATCGACTTGATGTGTTCGGGCCAACTGATTTCTTCCAGACTGTTCAAGAGCTCATCCGCATAAGCAGTGATTTTCAAATACCAGGCGGGGATCTCGCGCCGGGTGATCCCGGTGTGCCCCCGCCAGCACACCCCTCCAACGGCCTCGTGGCTGGAGAGCGTGGTCTGGCATGTGGGACACCACCACTGTAAGTTTGTATCCCGATACGCCAATCCACGCTGGTACATACGCACGAAAAACCATTGGGTCCATCGGTAAAACTCAGGTTGGGACGAATCGATCTCGCGTGACCAATCATAGCTTGCCCCGATGATTCTGAATTGCCGGCGGAAGTTGGCAGTGTTCTGATCCGTGGACTGGCGTGGGTGGATATTGTGCCGTTGGGCGTACTGCTCTGTAGGCTCGCCGAAGGCATCCCAGCCCATCGGATGCAGCACGTCATATCCCTGCATGCGTTTAAACCGGCTGACGACATCCGTGGGCACATAGTTGCGGCAGTGACCAACGTGCAAGCCGTCGCCCGAGGGATAGGGGAAGAAATCCAGGCAGTAATATTTCGGTCTATCGCCCGCTCGACCCGCAAGGTACAGCCCATCCGCCTCCCACTGTGCCTGCCATTTCGGCTCGATTGCCTGGGGGTTATAAGCGGGCAAGGACTTTTGGCTGTACATTGCACACCTCCGTTTTTCCTGCTAGAAGCTATCTCAAAAATAGGAGGGGATTGCGGTGTGTGCGGCGGCGTTTCCGCCGCACACACCGCAATTTACCATCTTTGAGAGGAGTTCTAGATAATTGTCAACCAGCCATAACGGTCGGGTTTTTTGCCGGTTGCCAAAGAGAAGAATTCTTCCTGTAAGCGCCGAGTGATGGAACCCCGGCTGCCGGTTCCAATCGGCAATCGATCCACCGATCGAACCGGGGTAATTTCAGCAGCAGTACCGGTAAAAAAGATCTCCTCCGCAAGATAGAGCATTTCGCGTGGGATCATTTGTTCGCGCACCTCGTATCCGAATTCGCGCGCCAGCGTGATGGCAAAACCACGGTTGACACCCTGCAAGATCGAAGCACCGATCGGAGGGGTATAGATTTCTCCGCGATAAACGATAAAGACGTTCTCACCGCTGCCTTCGCTCACAAATCCCTGGACATCCAGCGCGATGCCTTCAATGTAGCCATTATCGCTGGCTTCCATGGCGATTAATTGTGAGTTGACATAATTGCCGCCTACCTTTGCCATAGCCGGGAAAGTCCCAGGCGCCATGCGCCGCCACGAGCTGACCATCACATCCACACCTTGCTCAACTGCTTCGTCGCCCAGGTAGCGTCCCCACTCGAAGGTGATGATCACCATCTGGGTGGGGCAAGAGCGCGCATCCAGGCTGAAGGTATCCGAACCGCGAAAGATCAACGGGCGGATATAGCAGGATATATGCTGGTTGCGCGCCACGGTGGCGCAAATATTTTCCTTAATTTGTTCAGCAACGTAGGGCACTTCCAAGCGGATGACCCGGCAAGATTCAAGCATCCTTTGAATATGGGCATCCAGCCCCAGCACCGCTGGACCGGCGGGTGTGGGGTAAGCCCGGATGCCTTCAAACACGCTCGAGCCATAGTGCAGAGCGTGGGTCGTCACATGCACTCGAGCCTCATTCCAGGGCACAAATTGACCATCAAACCAGATCCAATCAGATTTTGGCAGCGGCATCGTATTACCTCCACAATTCAATAAAATATAAAAAAGCCCCTCGTCCAGATTCAGGGACGAAGGGTTGCTCCGCGGTACCACCCTGCTTGCGTCGCGGCAATGCAAACCAGGTCACATCGCAACAACGCCGCTTAAGGCTCGCGCTAACGGGCGAATCCCGCAGCCAGCTAATAGGACGGATGTCTCCGGTTCATCACTGGCAGAGTCTGCCCTTTTCGGGGCGGCAGGCGAGTTCGGCCTCAAAAGGACATCCATCCTCGGTGCTCTTGCGGGCACTCAGCCGGGCTCACACCTCACTCTCCCGGCTCGCTGGCAGATGACCTACTACTCCTGCTAAACTTTGGTCTATTTAATTAGCCCGATCCAACCGATCGTCGGGTTTCGATCATTTGTCGAAAATACCCCTATTGAGATTCGAGATTAGTTTTGGAGGCGCCGCCTCGCCAACTAATCTCGATTCAGGCTGGGTTATTTTCGAACTTGTGGACCCAGTGGGATTCGAACCCACGGCCTTCTCAATGCCATTGAGACGCGCTCCCAACTGCGCTATGGGCCCAAAAATTATCA
>Ga0105106_10000987_pt1 | contig 20220 bp, 18 predicted proteins | sample PPLLaktember2015_5_FD_79109 | JGI IMG/M metagenome (GOLD analysis project Ga0105106, IMG submission 79109) | Freshwater sediment microbial communities from Prairie Pothole Lake near Jamestown, North Dakota, USA - PPLs Lake P8 Core (1) Depth... | ecosystem: Environmental > Aquatic > Freshwater >...
AACAAAGCGTTGCAGTCTGGAGCAACCTTAAGTGCATCTGGAAGTCCAATCGTCGGAACAGCAGGCTTAATTCTTGGTTTATCGAAATTCAAAAAAATCGAAGCACTATGCTTGTTGGGTGAAACACGCGGGTACCTCCCTGATCCACTTGCCGCTAAGAGTGTGCTTGAAGTCTTGAGCTCTACTTTCAATTTTGATTTGGATTTATCTGGCTTAAACGAGGAAATTGCCAAAGCAGAGACAATGGTTACAAAACTTCAGCAAATCGAAGAAAAACGCGCTATTCAAGCTGAGGAAACTAAGAAACAAGAAGACAAGAAAACCACTTATATCTCTTAAAGAACGCTATTCTTTATTATTTCCACGATTTTTTGTGATGCTACGCCTTCTCCAAAAGGTGAAACTGAAGGTAATACTTCCCCATCTTGCTCTTCCTCTCTTAGGGCTGATAAGATTTTGGCTTTATCGGTCCCCACGATTTTCGCAAAACCTGCTTCAACTGCTTCTTGGCGTTCGGTCGATAACCGAATAACAAGTACTCTTTTTCTTATGGCTGGCGCAGTTGCTTCCTCTTGAATCCCGCCCGAGTCCGTAAGAATTAAACGACAATTCCTCATTAACATTAAAAAATCCAAATAACCTATCGGCGGTAAAATTAAGACGTTCTTTAGGGTTTCCATCTTTGCTAACATACCCTTTTCTTGCAGGCGTTTTTTCGTTCTCGGATGCATCGGATAAACGGTGGGATATGGGGATTTTGAGAACACTTCTATAAATGACTCTAATACGTCTGAGTTATCAACGTTTTCTGCACGATGCGCCGTAGCTAAAACAAAATGTTTGAATGGAATTTTTTTCATAATGGTCGATTTCTTCTCTGCAATGGGTAAATGCTCAACCACAGCGTCGATGGCAGTGTTGCCTGTGAGGTAGATTTTTCCCCATACATTTTCTTTGTTGAGATTAGTTCTTGCCCGTTCAGTTGGCGCAAACAAAAAGTCCGAAATGTGGTCGGTTAAACGTCGGTTGTGTTCTTCCGGCATACGTAAATCGAAACTTCTTAGTCCCGCCTCGACGTGTCCAATCGAGACGACTCGTTTGTTTGCTGCTAAGGCTGCTGATAGAACAGTGTTGGTATCGCCTTCAACCAAGACAATGGCTGGTTCTACTTTTCCAATAAGCTGATCCATCTTCATCATGATTTCTGCGGTCTGTGCCCCAGGTGAAGAACTCTCAATTTTTAAAGAATAATCTGGTGTTGACAATTCAAGCTCTTCGATAAATTGCTGAGCCATATTATAGTCAAAATGCTGTCCACAATGGACAAACAGTGAGGGCAAATTGGCTTTTTTTAGCGCTCGAATTATAGGCGCCATCTTTATGATTTCAGGACGGGTTCCCGCAACCACAACAACAGGTTTCAAGGCGTTACCTCACGTTTTCTTTAAGCATCCTTCTCGAGGCTCATAAATGGTGCCCTCTCTCAACAACTGGGTTATCATTCGTTCTGCTTCGCCTCTAGGAATCTTATGTTTAGTTTCTAACTCGTTAACGAGCATATCTTTCTCGACGATTCCTGTAGCTTTTTCCATTTCCATAATCGTTGAAATAAGCGTTCCAAGTCTGTCTCGGATGCTCTTGGGTCTGCCGGTCATGATTAAATCTATGTCCACTTTATATGAAGACAAGTCAATACCGACTTCCTCAAGTGACCTCTTCATGATTGCAATCGCTGCCTCTGCATCTTCAGCGGTGACTTCTTTGCGCAACGCGACACGCGCTCTGGCTTCTGCAATTCGAACAAGAGATTCCAACTGACGAGCTGTAATAGCAACGGGGGACCCCTCAGATTCGCTCGCGTTTCGCATAGCCAAGTAGAAGTCGCTTAACCGCTTGAGAGAATCATTGCCCAGTTCCGGTTTGATTCCTTTTGCGTAACTGACGTATTTGCGTAAGAGTTCAGCGTCGACTTGCGCTTCAACAGGGCTGACACCTCTTCGATGAATTTCTAGGATGTGTCGTGACATTTTGCTGTCAGATTCCTTGTTAGGCACGTCTCGGAGCACGAAGATTAAGTCAAAACGGGAGAGTATTGTGACCGGTAGTGAAATGTTTTCAGCTACGGTTCGATTGGGTTCATACCTGCCAAGTGAAGGGTTAGCAGCCGCGAGAACGGCGGTTCGGGCGTTTAGGGTTGCAACGATACCTCCTTTGGCGACTGAAACGGTATGTTGCTCCATGGCTTCGTGTATAGCAACCCGGTCTTCGGGACGCATCTTATCCATTTCGTCGATGCATGCAATACCTTTATCGGCGAGAACCAGTGCGCCTGCTTCAAGACTCATGCTCCCGCCTTTTTCCCGAACTACTGCGGCTGTCAAGCCAGCTGCAGTAGTTCCTCTGCCAGAAGTATACAGACCCCTTGGCGCAATTCTTGAAACATATTGTAGCAACTGTGACTTGGCAGTACCTGGATCACCGATTATAAGTGCGTTCATTTCGCCCCTCACGTTCACATCGGGTAGGCTTTTAGAGACTCCGCCAAATAGCAGATACATTATTGCTTCCTTTAGGTGTTCCAAACCAAAGATAGATGGAGCAATGGAACTTATAATTTTCTTATGCACTTCAGGGTCATGGGATAATTCTAGAATTTTAGCTTCTTCTTCAGGTGTGGGCGGCGAAGTCTCGGGCTCTTTGCCTAAAACCTCAATAGAGTTGCCATCTAACTGCAAGATAAAAGTGCGCAGTTTTCCCATCCCCATTAACGAAGGCGCAAAAGCGCGCACAATTCCTACAATGGAAACATGATCGCCGGGTCTTGCTATATCAACAATTTCATCGCCCACCAGCTTCACAGCTAACGTTCGCGGAAGTTGTCCAGGTGGTAGGTCTTCAGGTTTTTCTTGTAAACGTAGATCCTGTGAGTCTATGAATGTGGATTCTTCTTGGGAAAAATCAAAAGGTCCATCTCTCCCACAATCTGGGGCAATACAAACCGCTGGAGCTTTGAGGAACTGCCCAGTTTGTTCGACAAGGTTTGTGGTTCCGCAGCGTTTGCATTTGAAGGCTCCCTGTTGAACCATAGGTCGGACTGGAGTTGCGCGAACGACGATGCCTTCAACCATGACTAGCTTTGTCATTTGTTTGCTGCCGAGTTTACGAAGCTGCTCTTTTCCCAAGAGCTTAATGATTCTGATGATTACTTTCTCTATTTTCTCCGCATATTCAGCGTCTTCGATTCGAAGTTGCTCATAAGCTCCTTTACCTGCGTGTTGCAGGAACTCTTCAGGTTTGTTTAGAAGATGCTCAGCCATCGATTGGTCAAAGCCATAGAGCTCCTCAAAATCGATAATTAAGCTGCCTTTCCCGCTTATGGCTAATTGCGCTATGCGCTGGCGGTACTTATCTTTTTTAAAGAATTCTTGAAACCGTTGCTGGGGATCTATTGTTTCCAACTTAGCCATTGCTACTTCTCTCCGTTTTCTAAAATATTGTTTTTCCATCCGGAGATGAGTTTGACTAATTGGTCAGAGATGAGTCTTTCTTCATTTGTGAATTTTTTCAAAACCATCTCGCTCTGAGTTGGGGCAGAGGATATTGCAACGATTTTTTTTAATCGGGAATTCACAATATCTCGTGCTAACTGTCTGGCGCGGTCGTATTCTTGATATTTTTCGGACTGTTTCTGAGATTGCTCTTTTAACTCCATAAGATATCGACGCAATTTTGGATAGAAATCGTCGGGTAACTCGCCGATTTGGCCCGGGATCTGTACGCCTTCTTTCCACTGTGCCTTGAAAAGTTTGGTAGCATCCCACAGTTCGTCCTCTCGAAAATGAACCATACCCGCAGACGCTAATTCTTTCGCGACCCAGAAATATACTTCGTATTCATTACCTTCATCGAAGGGACCAACAGTTAACCCAACAAGCTTAACCTCTGGGCAGTTGCGGTTAGCCACGATTTTGACCATTGAGTTCTCATAGCAAAAGTCCAATGTGCAAATCTTCGATGCCAACCTTATCCCTCTCAACACAGTTTACCCAATTCGGGATTCAAAACATATAGCAAGACAATTCTTAAGGGTTTGCACTAGATAGTTGAGCTTTTAAAAAAAGGAATTTTAGGTGTATTCCAGTTAAGATGGTGTTTCTACCCGTTTTCTATTTGGCGTTATGGCCAGAGTCCTAGTGTTTTAATGGCTTTTGCTACTCTGCCAACTCCGAGCATGAGAGCACCTGTACGCATATCACTCTCTTCCTTAGCCACGATAGCTTCTACATCGTTGAAAGCTTTAGTCATCTTTGTTTCAAGTTTTTGGTTGACGAGTTCAAGCGGCCACTGTTCCCGAGTCAGGTTCTGCACCCACTCAAAGTAGCTCACTGTCACACCACCGCTGTTAGCAAGGATGTCAGGAATTAGGCAGATTTCTTTCTCGAAGAGGATTTTGTCAGCCTCTGGTGTTGTTGGTCCGTTTGCGGCTTCTGCGATCATATGGGTGTTAATTTTATCCGCGTTCTTTCCTGTAATTTGATTTTCTAACGCGGCTGGTATGAGTATATCGCATTTGATTTCCAGCAGCTCTTCATTGGTTAGGTTCTTGCACCCCTTGTAATTCTGCACGGTCATTGTTTCTTCTTTATGTGCCAGTACATTCATGGGATTTAACCCGTCTGGACAATATATCCCGCCTGTAGAATCACTGACTGCAACGATTTTACACCCGATTTCGTTAGCTGCTATTGCAGCATGGTAACCAACGTTGCCAAAGCCCTGAATTACAACCGAGGCGTTTTTGAGTCTCAAACCGTTGTTTTCTGCTGCTTGTTTAATGCAGTGAATTACACCTCGTCCAGTTGCTTCGGTTCTGCCCCATGAACCGCCGATTTCAACGGGCTTGCCTGTGGCACTTTCGGGTATCCTGTACCCTTTAAGCTGGCTGTATGTATCCATGACCCATGCCATGGTCTGTGCGTCGGTGTACAAATCAGGTGCTGGTATGTCACGTTGCGGACCCAAATATTCAAAAATCAAGCTTACATATCTGCGTGTTATGCGTTCTAGTTCATGTTTACTTAGCTTTTTTGCATTGACGCATACGCCACCTTTTGCCCCACCAAAGGGAATGTCGGCAATAGCACATTTCCAAGTCATAAGCATTGCAAGCGCCGTAACTTCATCTACAGTTATATCCTGGTAGAAGCGGATTCCGCCCTTGAAGGGTCCGCGTGCATCCCAATGCTGCACCCTAATTCCATTGAAGACCCCTACTGAACCGTTGTCGAGACGAATGTCGATGCTCACTGAGATCGAGCGTTTAGGCTGGCTAAGCATTTTTTGTATTCCATAATCGAGCCCAAGCTTTTTTGCAGCCAGTTTGAGTTGTGATAAAGAGACAGATAGTCCGGAGTGTTCTTCAGACATGAAATTAACCCTTCAATTACCTTTTGTAAGGTTGAAAGGTTAGATAAGACTTACCGTGTATCTTTTTGAGTGTTTGGTTGATGCTTTTGTTATACAGAACCTTCGAGCGCTCTATTTATGTGTCATTTTAGTTAATGAAGCAAGAATTTAGCTGAAAAACACGTTCATTATCAAATGGTAATATAACTTCAGTTAAAATTGTAAACTTAATTTTATTTAATAAAAAATTAAAAAAAGAAAATTGAGTGGTGTTTAGTAGTCAAGGATTTTTTGAACAGCGTCGTTTTCCACTTCGTGCGCTAATGGAATGCCTGTAACTTGCGTGGCTATCGTGCTCAGGCTCATCAGGTCGTCTCTTCCCAGCAGATTTAACTTCCATTTGCGGTTGCCTGCCATAAGCTGCTTTAAACCAACACCCACTCTGTCAGTTAAGTATGTGTAGACGCCGATGCTTTCCAACGGGATTTCGTCGAAGCGTTTGCCATATTTTGCCTTAAGTTCCGGAGTGGCTATGAAGAATTTTTCTGGTGTTGCACCGAATTTGTCGACGAAGCTCTTGGGTAGTTTGCCTTGTTCGGATAGCTGTTTGAAGTAGCTAGCTTTCATGGCCGCGGTGATTGGCGAGCGCCCCATCAATACCGCTTTTACCAGGGGTTCCTTGCCAAAGTTGCTAAGGGCTATGGTTTTGAATATGGATGTCTCCTCGATGAATCCGCCTGCCATCACAAGGTCTGGTACATATTTGCCTTTCTTCTTGAGGATTTGTGCGCATTGGAGGACAAGGGCTTGTAGGTATACGGTTGGGATGCTCATCTCATCCATCATCGGAACGGGGCTCATTCCTGTTCCGCCTCCTGCGCCGTCAAAGCTTAAAGCGTCGATTTTGGCTTCGGAAGCAAACTTCATCGTGTACGCGACTGCTGTTGGTCGGTATGCGCCTGTTTTGAGGAAAACTTTTTTCGCGCCTTGTTTACGTAACCACTCGATGTCTTCTATGAATGGTTTCTCTTTGGGGATCCCTACTCTGCTGTGACGTTCAAAAGTGTGGAAGACACCATCTTTGAAGGCTTGTTGCACTACTGGGTCTTCGGGGTCGGGAATGACTATGTAGCCACGGCTTTTTAGCAAGATTGCTTTTTCAAGGTCTTTTAGGCGTACTTCGCCGCCGATAGCTTTAGCACCCTGTCCCCATTTCCTTTCAATTATGTTGACTTCTAGTTTTGATAAGGCGTATGCGTCTATGCCTAGCCGTTGATCTTCTACGTTTGTCTGGACGATGACGTCACCATATTTTTGGTCCCAGAACTTTCGGAATGCTTCAACTCGTCGTTTGAGTTCAGGTGAGTGGGTAATTTTTCCGTTAGTTAACGTAGATTCGGTATCCATTCCAGCGATGTTTTCACCGATAGTTACTGATACTCCTGAAAGCGCCGCGCCAATTGCCAAACCATCCCAATTTACTCGTGCGACTTCTGTTGATCCGAAGGCGCCTGTTAGGATGGGTAGTTTTAGAGGCATGCCGCCGACGACCGTTTCGACGTTGGCGTTTGGAAATACGGCTGCTTCCGATGTTTCAGGTATGCCTTGAGCATCTAGGAGTCCTGCCTGTATGCTGAAGTGGGACCAGTCTAAGCCAAAGTTTTTCAGCGCTCCTGCGGTGCTGGTGCCAAACTGAGCTGGTTCAGGGTAGAGAGCTTCTCTTCCCCTAAATGCAGAGAGGCTGATTTCGCATAAGACTGGGCAGTCTCGAATGCAGATAGGACACATGCCGCTGATTGTGCTCGTGTCTTTTACTCGGGTGTTTGTTCCGACGGTTGATTTTCCGTTCAAATAAGAACTATTTTTGTGTACTTTCTCGCTCATTTGTCCAATTCTCCACGTTCCACTAACAATGAATTGGTAGCCTAATCGTTTGTTCAGTATTTAACGGTTGACATAGTGTTATATGTGAAAAAAACGCTGTTTATATGAAATATATGTAACAAACGTTCAAAAGAATATTGTGAAAAACGTTTGCCTGTTTGGGCTAAATTGCTGGACAAACGTCTAAACCTACAAGATATTCTTCAAAATGCTTCCATCTCTTAAACACTCAGCACAAACACAGCTAAATGGTAAATCTTTAGTCACACATAACTCGTTATACTTGCAGTGTGCACAAGAAAAGTCTTTTCCGCAATGAATACACTTCTGCATGAAAACAACATCATCGCCCAAGATTGCGCTGACCGCCTCCATAACCTTCTCGATGTTGTTGCAACTCTTTATTGAGAATAGATTTAGATCCCGATTATAATCCAACCCTATACGCATTAGAGCAATGAATTTGTCTCGGTCGACCCTTGGCAATTTGAAACCGTTCTTGTTCAAAACAATGACCATTGCGATCAGAACCTGCTCATTTTTATTAAGAAATCAGCCTCTTCAGGTGTAAACTTGAACCATTCAATCAAGTTGATTGATTTTTTCCTTTTCAAGATTTCTTTAACGAAAGGTACGAAATCGAGTTTGGCGGTTTGCTTGGAAACGTGGCATCGAGAGCCAATTTTTAGGCAGATTCCATCAAGCATGCTTCTTTTTCCCTTAGTCCAGAAAAGGGTGATGATACGGATAGGCGGCGAGATGAATTCAAAAGGCTTATACGATTCTGGGTTTACAGCAGCTGCTTTGGTTAACTCGTTGAAGAAGTACTTTAGTAGATGCCAATTTTCTGTTCCAATCCTGCCACGAAACATGTCAGCTTGAGAGACAGAATCATATGCTTGTGCGAGCTCAACTGGATCGGTGTATCTTCTAGGTAGATTGTCGCTAACGGATAGAAGAAAATTGTCGTAGTCAATGCTTGAGTACCTGAGCAGTCGTGAGGCTTCACCGACAGATTTTGCCGAAAAAAATTCTCTGAGTGTTTCATCCATGCCTATGTCTTTGTTTCGGGAACTCAACATCAGAGTATCTTGCAGAGTCAAAGCATGGTCGTGTTCGCTTAAACTTTGCAAATCGTTTATGGCAGATCGTACGTCACCTCGGCTGTTTTGGGCAATGCGTTCTAGTGCTTCAAATTCTGCATTCACACCCTCAAGCGAACTAATCTTTTGCAAGAGCGCTATGATTAGGGGTATGCGAACTTGCTGGAAACGTATTAACAAGCAGACTTTCTTGAGGGGTCGTAGTTTGCTTACATCTGGATCGTTGGCAGCCATTATAACTGGGACAAGGGATTCTTCAATAATCTTTATAATTGCGCTAACACCACCGCGGTCTTCATTGCCTGCGATGCCATCAACTTCGTCGAGGAAAAGCATGTTTCCTTTGGTTTTGATGGTGTCTGAAAAATTGTCTAATGCCATGTATGAAGTGGCTGGTTTGGCAACAGCGTTAACAGCTTTTTCAGAGCGTGTGTCGCTAGCGTTCATTTCTATGATTGTAAAGTTATATTCTTTTGCTGCAGCGTTTACAAGAGCGGTTTTTCCAACACCTGGTGGACCATAGAGTAGTACTGCTTTCTTGTTGTGACGCTTGTTTTGAAGCCATTCAATAAAGGATGCTTTAGCATCTTCGTTGCCCATGATGTCTATTATCTTCTTGGGGCGGTATTTTTCAACCCATAGAAGATCATTTCGCAGCATAGGTTTCCTCTATGTTTTTTCCAAACTTCGCAAACTGAGACAAAAGGGCGCTAAGTTGGATATCGCTATTGGCGCCCTGAGTTAAGCGGTAATCGTACTCGCCAATTAACCCCGATAGATCGGCTCTCTGTTCGGGTGTTAAGTCTGACATCTTGAAAATTTCCCTTTGCACTTGACGTATGATTTCGGATCCTGAAAACCCAAAGTTGCCCATAATGTCATACATTGTTTTCCTCGCTTCCATAAAATCACCATACAATGCTTTCCGAATCATTTTTTGAACCTGCATTGGACTTGCTTCTCCGATGACCATCGAAACCGTCTTTTCATCAACTACACCTTCTCTATACGCTGATGCGGTTTGCAGGGCGTTAATGGCGTGTCTTAAATCGCCCTCTGAGTAGTCCACTATTTGTTCTGCAGCTTCTGGTTGCAGAGTCACGTTTTCGTTTTTCGCTATGTATTGTAGGTGGTCTTTCATTGCTTGGCGATCAACGCGAGAGAATCGAAAGATCGCGCATCGACTCTGAATAGGCTCGATGATTTTGCTAGACTGGTTACAGATCAGTATGAACCTTGAAGTACGCGAACCGATTTCCATAATGCGACGTAATGCGGTTTGAGCTGGACCTGTCATCTGATCGCATTCATCGAGAATAATCAGGGCGAAAGGTATGTCGCCAAACCCTGAACGACTATAACGCGAGAAATCCTTAATTCGGTCCCGGACCGTGTCGATACCTCTTTCGTCGGAAGCATTCAGCTCAAGTGTGAAGTTTTTCCAATTTGATCCGTATAATTCATGGGCTATAGCAAGAGCGATTGTGGTTTTTCCTGTACCTGGAACACCTGCTAATAGTAAATGTGGCATGGTTTTGGATTTTTTCATAAACGCTTTGAGGCTTTCCACGATATCTTTTAGGCCTATGACTTCATCTAGACATTTTGGTCTGTATTTTTCTACCCACATAAGAGCATCTTCGTTGGCTGCCATTAATGTAACCTTCAGCAATGAGTATTACAATACGTAAATTTAACGATTAATTTATCTTTCCCCAACAAGAAAATTGGAATAAGAAAAAAAATTAACCGATTTTGCTGCCTTCGGCTAAATCTTTTTCAGGCTGTAGGACTGAAACGTTCCCCGTAACGTCTTCAGCGGCCAAAACCATGCATTGGGATTCAAAACCTGCTATCATTCGGCGCTGCAAATTGAGTAGGAACACGCATTTTTTTCCAACCAAGTCTTCAGGTTTATAGTACTTTAGCAAACCGGCTATTGCTTGACGTTTCTCACTGCCGAAATCCACGAGGAGTTTAATTAGTTTTTTTGAGTCAGGAATTTGGAGTGCTTCGATTATTTTTCCAATACGGAAGTCGAATTTTTCAAACTCTGCAAATGATACTTCTTCTGTCAAATATGGTCACTTCCCAATAGCTTAATTGATTTTTGGATATTTACTTTACTTTATCTGCAAGCAGAATTCTGTGATCAGTTGCTAATTCATGGGCTTGCAAGGGAATTCTTCTAATCGAGCAGTGCTTAACAATTTTGACGGCGCTTTCAAGGGAAACCATGTGTCCTTTGCTGACGTACACGGGCTTGGTATCTTGTTTTGTGTCGACTATCTCATCGATAATCTCACCCGCCTCAACTAAAAAAATTCTACCTCCCATTTTGGCTTCTCTCAAGCAGCCTGTTTTTAGCTACTCCAATAGATGGTTTTCTAAGGGCAAGTCCAAGATGGCTCGCAAATCCGAATCTCAAGGGATGAGCTATTCCCTGAGCATAAGCCAAGAAAACATAGGCTGAGCGTTTAACTGCTTTATGGCTGCAAGCGCAGGTGGGAGTTCTCTAAAAGAGAGTAGCGACGGTACGTAAGGTATTCTGACCTTGCAAGTTGCTAATTTTGTTTCTAATAGCTCTAGAGATTCATATTCCAGAACGGTCACTTGCCCTTATACCTAAGTTGCCATCGTATAAGACATCGACACCTCCCACAGTCTCTATTTTTATTGGCAATTTATTTTCTCGAATTACCTTTTTGGAAAGGATGATTTAAGTGGTATGTGCTTTTTGAACGGAGTTCTCCAAAACGACCAGGCATTCAAGCCTTACCCTTTCTTTGCTTCCGTATCGGTTTCGGCTTGATAGGTTCAAAACTTTTCAGATAGTCCTCTAACGATTTTCGGCGTACTTCAAGAGTGATGTCGCCACGGGTAGTTTCGATGATTCTTCGTGCGATGTCTTGTTTATGCCTTAATCCCGGAACTAGCATGTAGGCTTCGTCCAATGCCAATAATTCAATGAAGATTTGGTCCATTATTTTTAGGCAGTCTTCGCCTCCCTTGACGTCGCCTTCGCGTAACTTATCCAAAGCTAAACGCCTATATTCCCCGACAATGTCTGCCAAGCCTAACACATAATCAACCGAGGGCACTCTTATCTCCTCGGGAGTAACAAAACGTCCTTCTGATATTAAAGTCCAAAAAATGTTAGCCTCCGAATATTCTTGGAGAGCCGCGCTAAACATTCCGCCGTAGATTATCTCGGGATAGTTTTTTGCCTGGGTTTGGAGGGCTAAAATTATATCTTTTGCGGTCGAAACCGTTTTTTCAGCTTCTGGAAATTTCTTTTGATGAATTAACAGTATAGTCTGTTTTGAGAGGCTTGTTGCTTTTCGCATGTTTTCATGGGTTTCCTCTCGAAGCTGATTTTTTTCCATTAGTTCGTCTTTTATTTTTTGAATAACTCTTTCTAAAGAGGACAAAATAACACCACAAATAGAATGGCATTTTAACTATTTATTTCAATTTCCTACTTTGTAAGTAGTGTATCCTCTGGTGCCTTTCAAATCCCGCTTCGTTTAGGCGTATTAGAAAGTTGCTTTGAAAAAGTTCGTGTATCGATTTTAGGGGAAAGATAATATTGTTGTGGCAGCGGGGAAAAATTAAGGAATTAAATTTTTCCAACTGCTCATTTAGCGGAAACTTGGATAGCTTTGTCTAGCCTGCTAAGGAGTACCACTCTGCTCTCTAGAGCTTGGTCTAAAATTTTATAACCCGTTTTTTTAGAAAGCTCTTCGGCGAACTCTAGGACTTGTAAATGCGAAGGCATGGCATCAAAACCTAATCGTAGATTGCTAAAACCGATATGCATGTATGCCTTGGCTTCGACGTAGGTGGGGTTTGCTTTCTCAATGAGTTTCGCGTAGTCATCTATGTTATTCATATTCTGCTCTTTTACTAACGTCATGCGAAGCACAGTTGGACTCTTGAAACTCTGCAGCAATTCGAGTGTCTGATTAAATTTTGTCCATGCTCCTTGAAACTGAGGGCGGCAGACCCGTTTAAAAATCTGCTCGTTGGGTGCGCAAAGAGAAACGTATAGTTGAGTTGGTTCTTGACCTAGGTTGGAAAGTTTATCGGGTAAATTGCCGTTTGAAACAAGAAAAGTTGTTAACCCCTTGCGGTGGAAAATATCCATTAGCTCGCCTAAATGCTCGTAAAGGGTAGGTTCACCTGTTAAGCTGATGGCAACGTGTTTGGGTCTTTGGGCTTCTTGAAATTTGTGCCAATCCGTTTTCTCGTTGCCTTTGTAGCCGCTTATTATTTTTTCTTGCGATTTAAAGCAGCCTTCAACAATCTGTTCAGGTGTGTCGTTGTTTGGGTTTGTCATCTCGTCCCATGTAGTCTGCATGTCCCCACTCTGAGCTCTCCAACAAAACAGGCATTGCTGCGTGCAATAGTAAAGAGAGGGTGTCATTTGGATGCATCGGTGCGACTGAATGCCATAGAATTTTTGCTTATAGCATACTCTACCGTTAACTATGGATTCATAGAGCCATTTGCACCTTTTAACAGCGGAGTGGTTGCCAATTAAATGGTATTTTTGCTTTTTCAAGGCACCTAAAAGCGAAGCCTCAGGAGTTGCCAAATCAGACACCGAATTTCGTTTAACACTAAATGCATTCTCTCTAAAAAGCGATATCCCGTGCTGCAGTTTTTAATATGCAACAACTGTTTTGCTGTTATTAACCAGCTTCTAACATTTAGTAAATTAAAAGGTAAAGTTTAAAATCCTTCCTTTAGTTAAATCATGAGGCATAGTAAATGGAAGGCTATCTGTTTAGGAGCGTATAGTGCATTGAAGAGAGCTATTATAATTTCAATTTTAGTGTTTATTGTAGCTGCCGCGGTCTTTACGCCTTTTGGAGTTCTAGCGCAAAACACGAACCTCGGCATCACAATTCTGCAGGTGACACCTTCAGGTACGGCGCCCGTTGGAACAAGTGTGAATCTTCAAGGTACAATCTACACGTCTAATGGTTCCTACCAAATTATACTTGGATCATCAGTCGTTAACAGTGGCGTTGCCGACGGATATTATGTAAATGTGAATTTTACTGTGCCAGCTTTGCCAAGCGGTACGTATGCGTTAACCCTTAAGGACGTGGATGTGGCTTCAAGCTCAAACCCTCAACAGTTCACTGTTACAACAAGTTACTCAATAAACGCTGTTCCCATATCTGTGCAGGAGGGCAATAGTGTAACTCTGAATGTGGCTGTTAATGGAGGTCAACAAGGAACCTCCTACTCTGCAAACATCGCTGTAAGTCTCCCAAACTCAGGTACAGCATATTCTAAGACTGTTTCCCTAGGGGCTGCTAGCGATAAAGGAACTGCAAGTGCGCAGGTAACGTTTCCCGATAGCAGCTTTCAACCTGCTGGAGCTCTTACCATTTATGCTGGAACCTACAGCGTCTCGTTTAACCAGTCTTTGGCATCAACCGAGTTTAAAGTTAACATACTAGATTCAGCTACCTATCACCGAGGTCAAACAGTAAACATACGCGCCGTAGGATACCAACCAGGTCAAACAGCGACGATAACAGTTGTTAGTGCAACAGGTCAAACTCTTCAATCTACAGAAGTTACTGCTTCATCTGAAGGCTTAATCAATTCTGTTTGGGTTGTTTCTTCAGCTGCTTCAATTGGCGAATACACTGTTAGAATAAATCCATCTGGTTCTCAAAAGGCGATATCTGACCAGCAGACTTTTACAATTACAGGCTACTCAATCCAGGTTATAACCAAAAACTTGGCAGGAGCGATAGTTCCTGAGGTCACTATTCAAGCTCAAGATGCACAAACTAGTGTAGTCTACAGTGCAACAAGCGGATCAAATGGTGTAGCTAACCTTAAACTTGAAACAGGCAACAATGGTTTAACTGCAATTTGGAACTCCGTCAATGTCGGTCAAACGAACATAACCGTAAGCGGTGATGCAACTTTCACCATGACTTGCCAATTAACTAACTTAAAAATAACTGTTAAAAACACACAAGGTACGGTCATGCCCTTTGTAAGCCTTAATGTGAATTACCAATATCAGAGTACCAGTGGGTCAAAGACGGGAAGCGCTGATGGTCAAACAGGTCCCTCGGGAAGCTTTACCTTGAACTCAACTTTGCCAGGAGCAACCTACAAAATTGATGCTTCAGTATATAATCAAATATTTAATGCGGGCAATAACACAGTAAGCAATCTCTCAGGTCAAGCGACCTCGGAAGTATCAATTATTTGCCCCGCTGAAACTGTCACCTTTAGCGTTCTAGGGTACGACCAACATGGTATCCCAAATGCGCGTATTGAATTAGTCGAGTTATCAAACGGCTTATTCTACAGTGCGACAACTGATAGTAACGGCGCTGCAGTAGCAGAGGTTACTTTTGGGATGTACCGGGCAAGAATATTCAAAGACAACTTTTTAGTTAACGAAACAAGTGTTGAGGTGTTTGGAACAAGTCAAAAACAAATTCGCGCAACCCTGTACGGTATCGATCTTTCCGTGTCGGTGGTTGACTTCTTTGGGTCTCCAATCTCAAATGCTCAAGTCACGATAAATGGTCCCCAGCAATTGTCAGCTACAACACAAAACGATGGAAAAGCTACTTTTAACGGCATAATCGGTGGAAACATGCAGATAATTGCTCAAGCATCAGGGGCTCCAAATGCTTACCAAGCTGTAACCCTAGACGTTGACCAATCGAGTAATGTACAGGTCAAAATGGAGAAATATGTTGCTTTGGGTTCAATGTTAATACAAGCGAGCTCATTGATAACTGTCCTAATAATTGTATCCGCAATAATCTTGTTTGTGTTAGTTGAAGTCATCCGCCGAAGAAAGTTTAAACCAACTGTGACAAGTTAATTTTGACCTTTTTAGGAACAAAGTTTATATTGCATTTTGGAAACATAAAGAAAAACAAGACCAGTACAAAACAACATTTTGATTTGTCAATTGAGGTACATCAAATGTCTCAATCAAAAACTTGTTCTCCAACATGTCAAGCCTTTAAGTGTGGTAAAAACTCCCTTCTGTTTCGACGAGACTCTGTTTGGTGTAGAGAGACCGAGGAGCCATGTAATGTTGCAAAATGCACCTACTCTATGTGCTTAAAACGCCGTTTGTTGCCTGGAGGCGTTTGCGGTGAAACTGTGAAACGTAAAACAGTCGAGAAGGATGTTGAAGATGACTTTTTCGACAACTCGGTTAGGCTTAAAGGAAAAGCATTGCGTAAATTCGGCGTAGACAAAGATTTCTATTAGAAATCAGAGAAGTCTAATACAAAAATTCACTCGTGCAAACACACGAGTTTTTTCAATCTATTTCGATTTAACTCGTTTTACAACTGGCGGTTTGACTTTCTTGAGAATCCTGTAGCCACAAATGATACATTTGGTTTCTCCACCACGAAGCTCTAGCTCTTCAGAGGGGACTCTTGAGCCGCATCTCATGCATTCGTAAACAATTCCTGATTTTTCCAAAGGAAACGCCTCTTCCTACAAAGAAAAGCAATTTACTTTTAAACGTTTCCAATACCTTGCAGTATATGAGGATGCAATTTGAGAAAAAGGCTAAAACAAAAACTAACAGGACTGTCGTTAGAGGAACTGAACAAGGTTTACAGTTCCTTTGACATAATCGGTGATATCGCAATAGTAAAACACAACAATGTTCAAAACCCAGAAGACATTGCAAAACAAATCCTCTCGATTCACAGGAATATTAAAGCTGTTTTTACTCCAGTAACCAAAATCGCGGGAGATTTTAGAGTTAGAGAATTAAGACTGTTAGTCAGAGAGAATAGAACATGGACGATTCATAAAGAGTCAGGCTGCACTTTTAAGGTTGATATTGAGAAATGCTATTTTTCTCCTCGGTTATCGTTTGAACATACGCGAATAGCCACCCTTGTTGGCCCGGGAGAGGTTGTGGTCAATATGTTTGCAGGCGTTGGTTGCTTTAGTGTAATTATCGCCAAAAAGCAACAACAGAACAAAGTATATTCTATTGATGTTAATCCAGTGGCGTTTGAATGCATGAAGCAGAACGTTAAACTAAACTGCGTATTTGACAAAGTAGTTCCGTTGTTGGGTGATGCAAAAGATATAATTGAAGCCAACTTGCAAGATGTGGCTGATCGTGTTCTGATGCCTTTGCCTGAAAAGGCCCTTGAATATTTGCCGGTGGCTCTTTCCGCGCTCAAAAGGTCTGGCGGTCGTATTCATTTTTACGATTTTCAGCATGCACTAGGCAAGGAAGATCCTTTGGAGAAAACTAAGAAAAAGATTTCTGAAAGGCTTTCCAGCTTAAGCATAAATTACTCATTTGTTAATTCTAGGATAATGCGCCCTACTGGTCCAAATTGGTACCAAACTGTTGTAGACATTCAAGTGTCTGCGTTTCCAAGCAAGTCTTAATAACTAACTTAAGCTATCCTAATGTAGATTCAAAATGAAACGTAAACTGATGGAAATATTAGCTTGCCCAATAGACAAGTACCACCCACTTGAACTTCATGTTTTTGAAGAGAAAGACGAAATCGTTGAAGGCTTAATTGTTTGTCCTAAATGTCAAAGGTGGTATCCAATTCGTGATGAAATCCCCGAAATGCTTCCTGATGAGCTCCGAAAAGAGGCAGATGATTTACCATTTCTAAAGAAATGGAAGGCTCAGACGCCACAGAATATCGTTTCTGAAGGTAAACCCTTCAACCTAAAATAATTTTTATTTTAATTGTATCGCCCTGTTTTTAGCGGAGGATTGCATTGCCGCGGTAGCTATTTCCAGCGCTTTTACGCCATCTTGTCCTGTTATTATGGGTTCTCTTTTATCTACAATGCAGTCAACAAAATGCTGGAGTTCAGCTTTTAAGGGCTCTTGGAATGGCAGTCGTGGTTGAACGTTTTCTGATTTCTGTTCAACCCAAAGGTCTTGCGTGATATAATCCAAACGCATTATGGCCTCGCTCCCCGTCGCTGTTAACATGCGGGTCTTGTAAGGTGTAAGCCAGTTAGATTCGATAAAAGCGCTCTCACCGTTCTTGTAAGTTAGCATTATATGCGCATAATCTTCAAATTTTTTGATCCTCATGCTTCCCATCTTTGCGTAAACTGAAACTGGATCCTGTTTAGAAATAAACCTCATTACGTCAATGTCATGAATAGCTGTGTCTTTGACGACGCCTACATCGCCGATACGTTCGGGCCACTGCGAAACACGTTTAGCCGTTGCACAGACGAGCTCTCCGATTTTTTTAGTTTCTACATATTGGCGAATAAGCTGAAGTCCAGGAATAAATCGCATCAGAAAACCCACGGTTAGGTATAGCCCGTTTTCTTGTGCAGTCTGTACCAGTTTCTTTGCTTGTTGGGGGGTTGTTGCCATCGGTTTTTCGACTAAGACATGTTTCCCAGCATTGAGAGCTTTTTTGGCTTCTTTTGCCAGAATCGTTGACCAAGTGCAAACGTTTACGGCTTCGATTTGTTTATCCTTTAGCATTTGCGTGCTGTCTGAGTAAGCTTTTACACCATACTGAGTTGCCATAGCTTTGGCTCTTTCAGCGTTAACGTCACATACTGCGATTAGTTCCGTTGAGGGCAGTTCTTTGTATACTCTTGCGTGGTTTTTTCCCCACTGCCCTGTTCCAATCACTGCTACACCAAGTTTTTTCATTTAGTCTCATTTCCTCTTCCAAGCCCACGGTATAAGAATCCTTCTGTTTCAACCTGTGAGGGTTCAAATTTTCCAATTAAATCAACGATCACCGAAGGGGTTTTCGTTAAAGCCTTAATCTTCTTTAATGCCAACTGGCTAAATGGTGCTTGACTCAGTATTACTATGCAGTCTGCTCCCTCAACTGCCTCATTCAAACTCGACTTCAATAGTCCCGGGTTCGCGGTGTCTTTTTTGGAGGTGGGGTCGTAAAGGTTAACTTTAGCGCCTTTCTGCTCTATCATGTTGGCAAAAAAACTTGAAGCTGCTTCTGGGTTTGTTGAGCCTAAAACAGTGACTCGTGCTCGTCTCAAAGTTTTACCACAGGCTCGAAGTGCATCTTGAGTTAAGTTGACCGCGTATTTTATTATATCCTCATTTATTTGTCTAGCCGCCGTTGGTAGCCGGAGTTTGGCATTCAAGTTTTCTGCAATTTCAAGCAACAAGTAGGCTTCATTTTTGCTTTCTGTTTCCCCGATGTTTGGGCAGAAATTCTGGTCTTTAGAGTTTTGTAGTTTTATGATTTCAAAGAAGTCTATTTTTGCTTTTTCGCAGAAAATCGCTAGTTCATTAGCTAACGCCCCGTAGATCTCTTGTCTTGCTAGGGTAAAGAGAGTGGCGATTTCTGCGGTTTTTAAATCATTTATAGGTGTTATATTCTTTGCTATGGTTTTTAGGATCGTTGAGGCTGCGTTTAGGCTGATGGTGTCGTTTGAGGCGACTTTTAGGTCTTGGTTAGCTAATGGTATTTTTGCTGTTAGGATAGGATTGTAAGCTAACCCAAAATCCTGTCCTGCTTTAAGTCCTGATGTGTTCTCCAAGGTTTCTTTAATTATGTTTTCATTTAGGCCAAACCCGGCAATTCCTCCGTAGACCACGAGTGTTTCTTGGTTTAATGCTGCTCCAACTTGTTTGCATGCGTTGACGGTTTGTGTGATGTCGATCTTTTTTTGTTCGGTAATTTTAGCTGTGAAGGCGATGATTACAATGTCGCTTTGGGAAACAGTTTTTTTTAGGTCGCTCGTAATGGTTATTTGGCCTTTAATGATTTGGCTTTTTAGTTTAGATTCAACTTCTGGTTCAGAAAACGCAAGTTTTCCTTTTGCGACTTTTTTAATAACGCTTGCATTGGCGTCTGTACAAAGCACTTTATAACCCGCTTCTGCAAACGCGTTTGCGTAAAGGATTCCTTTTTGTCCGCAGCCCAAAATGCCTACAGTAAACTTCGAGCGTTTCTCAGTGGAATCCACATCTTCAGGTTCTAATTTAAGAATTGAGGGCATGGGTATATCTCTTCTCGAATAGTTTGGGGGGTTGTTATATTGTTTGTAGAATTTTTTTAAGCTTAGTGGTATAGTCTTCGACTAGTTGTAGTGCTTTTTGCTGGTTTTTTGCTTCTGCGTATAACCTAAAGACCGGTTCAGTGCCGCTTGGGCGGATCAATATGGCGCTCGCGTCGCTAAACCAGATTTTAACGCCGTCAATTGTGCTGACATTCTCGCTCTTTACCTCTTCAAAGATTGCCTTTTGTAATGTCTCCTTCTTTTCATCGGGGCATTCGATTTTGCCTTTCTCGATAAAATACTGCGGTTGTTCAGCGACAAGTTGAGCAAGAGACTTTCCTGTGTCAGCCATAATGTTGAGTAGTAATGCAGTGGTCATGGCTCCGTCTCGGACTGCTTGGTGAGGTCGATAGAAAATTCCACCGTTCTCTTCCCCGCCCAAGTCTGCGTTTTCCTTTTTCATGGTTTGTGAAACAGTTACGCTGCCGACTCTGGTCCAAATTAAATTGCCCTTGTAGGTTTCTACTGTGTCTTTAATCAATGTAGATGAGCTAACTGGGGTGACTATTTTTGCGCCTGGATTTTTAATTAAGTACTGTTTTATAACTACTGCAAAAGTTTTATCACCCCAGTAAATTGTGCCGTTGCTGTCGGTAAAGATTGAGCGGTCAGCATCGCCGTCAAAAGCTACGCCCATATCAGCACCTACTGCTTTTACGGTAGCTGATAAGTCGCCAAGACTCTCAGGTCGGGGCTCCGGAAGTCTGCCTGGGAAGGTTCCGTCGATGTTAGCATTTATGGTTGTGACTTTGCATCCGAGATC
>Ga0105106_10000988_pt1 | contig 20204 bp, 16 predicted proteins | sample PPLLaktember2015_5_FD_79109 | JGI IMG/M metagenome (GOLD analysis project Ga0105106, IMG submission 79109) | Freshwater sediment microbial communities from Prairie Pothole Lake near Jamestown, North Dakota, USA - PPLs Lake P8 Core (1) Depth... | ecosystem: Environmental > Aquatic > Freshwater >...
CCCACGGGGAGCGCGTGGTAATCCGGCGCATCGCCGAGTGCCTCGACGATTTCGAAAGCCACGGTCTTCTGGCCCTGCGGCCGGAAGGGGTTGATCGAATTGACGAGCGCGACGCCCATGCTCTCCGCGGCAAGCTGCACCAGGCGCATGCCGTCGTCGAAATTGCCGCGGATCTGGATCACCACCGAGCCGTGCATCATCGCCTGCGAAAGCTTGCCCAGCGCGATCTTGCCTTCGGGGATCAGCACGAAGCACGCGATACCGGCGCGCGCAGCGTAGGCAGCCGCCGATGCCGACGTGTTACCGGTGGACGCGCAGATGATCGCTTTTGCACCGGCTTCGACGGCTTTGGTGACGGCCATCGTCATCCCGCGGTCCTTGAACGAGCCCGTGGGATTCAGTCCCTCGAACTTGGCGTAGATCCGCACGTTCGCGCCGACGAGCCGCGGCAGGTTCCTGAGCTCGATCAGCGGCGTCGCGCCTTCGCTCAGCGACACCACCGGCGTGGCAGCGTCGACCGGAAGGCGGTCGCGGTAGGTTTCTATGAGTCCGAGATACATCAGTTGAAGTGCTCGAGCCGGATCCGCGTCACCTTTCCGGCGACCACGGGCAAAGCTTCTATTTTAGCGAGCGCGGCATCGACGTTCTTCTCCACCGTCAGGTGCGTCAGCATGATGATGTCGACCTGCTCCTCGCCTTCGTGCGGCTCCTTCTGCACCATCGCCTCGATCGAGATGCTCGAGTCGGCGAGGATGCGGGTCACGTCCGCGAGCACGCCGGGCTTGTCCTGGACCCGCATGCGGAAGTAGTACGAGGTCTCCACTTCGCTGATCGGAAGGATGGCGACGCTCGAGAGCTGGTCGGGCTGGAAGGCGAAATGCGGCACGCGGTGCTCGGGGTCGGCGGTCATCATGCGCGCGACGTCGACGAGGTCCGCGACCACGGCCGAAGCCGTGGGCTCGGCGCCCGCGCCCGCGCCGTAATACATGGTCTGCCCGACCGCGTCGCCTTTGACCAGGATGGCGTTCATGACCCCTTCGACGTTGGCGATGAGCTGCCGCGTGGGAATGAGCGTCGGGTGCACGCGCAGCTCTATGCCTTTCGCCTTGCGCTTGGCGATACCGAGGAGCTTGATGCGGTAACCGAGCTCTTCGGCGTAGCGGATGTCGTCGCGCGTCAGCTTCGATATGCCTTCGATGTACACGGCGCCGAACTGCATGGGGATGCCGAAGCCGATCGCCGCCATGATCGTGAGCTTGTGCGCGGCGTCGATACCTTCGATGTCGAAAGTGGGATCGGTTTCCGCATAACCGAGCCGCTGCGCTTCGGCGAGCACGTCGGCGAAGCTCGCGCCCTTGTCGCGCATCTCGGACAGGATGAAATTGCTCGTGCCGTTGATGATACCGGCGATCCATTCGATGCGGTTCGCGGTGAGCCCTTCGCGCAGCGATTTGATGATCGGGATGCCGCCGCCGACCGCGCCTTCGAAAGCGACCATGACGTCGGCTTTGCGCGCCGCTGCGAATATCTCGTTGCCGTGCTGCGCCAGCAGCGCCTTGTTGGCGGTGACGACGTGCTTGCCGTTCGCGATCGCTTTCAGGATGAGCTCGCGCGCGACGCCGGTGCCGCCGATCAGCTCGACCACGATGTCGATGTCGGGGTTGTCGACGACCTCGAACGCATTGTCGGTCACGAGCGCGCGCTCGCCGACGATCGAGCGCACCTTGTCGAGGTCCTTGTCGGCCACCACCTTCATCGTGATCGAGCAACCGGCGCGGCGCCCGATTTCCTCCTGGTTGCGCCTGAGCACGGTATACGCGCCGCCGCCGACCGTCCCGATGCCGAGCAGCCCTACGTTGATCGGTTTCAAGCCGCACCATCCTTTTTGAGCATGTCCCTGATGCACCGCACCGCCTGCCGCGTGCGGGCCTCGTTCTCGATCATGGCGAAGCGCACGTGCCCGTCGCCGTAGTGGCCGAAGCCTGTTCCGGGCGCCACCGCGACCTTGGCCTCGATCAGGAGCTTCTTGGAGAATTCGAGCGAGCCGAGCGCCTTGTAAGCTTCCGGTATCGGCGCCCATACGTACATCGTCGCCTTGGGAATCGGCACTTTCCATCCTGCGGCGTGGAGACCGCTGCACAGCACGTCGCGCCGCCGCTGGTAGCTCATGCGCACCTCTTCCACGCACTCCTGCGGGCCTTCGAGCGCGATGATCGAAGCGACCTGGATCGGTGTGAAAGTGCCGTAGTCGTGATAGCTCTTCATGCGCGCGAGCGCGGTCACGAGCTCGCGATTGCCCACCATGTAACCCACGCGCCATCCCGCCATGTTGTAGCTCTTCGACATCGTGAAGAACTCGACCGCCACTTCGCGCGCACCGGGCACCTGCAGTATCGAGGGCGCCCGATAGCCGTCGAAGACGATGTCGGCGTAGGCAAGGTCGTGCACGACGTAGATGTGATGCTCGCGCGCGATCGCGATCAGGCGCTCGAAGAACGCGAGGTCCACGCACTGCGTCGTCGGGTTGCCGGGGAAGTTGACGATCAGGAGCTTCGGCTTGGGGTAGGTGTTGCGGATCGAAGCTTCGAGCTCGTCGAAGAAATCGACGTCGGCGTGCATCGGCACGTGCTGGATGTCCGCGCCCGCGATGACCGGCCCGTAGATGTGTATCGGATAGCTCGGGTTCGGCACCAGCACGATGTCGCCGCGGTCGAGCGTGGCGAGCGCGAGGTGCGCGATGCCTTCCTTCGATCCGATGGTGACGATCGCCTCGGTGTCGGGGTCGAGCTCGACGCCGAAACGCCTCTGATACCAGTTGCAGATCGCGCGGCGCAGCCGCGGGATGCCTTTGGATACCGAATAGCCGTGCGTGTCGGTCCTCTGCACGCTCTCGACCAGCTTGTCGACGATGTGCCGCGGCGTGGGCCCGTCGGGATTGCCCATGCTGAAGTCGATGATGTCCTCGCCGCGGCGACGCGCTGCGAGCTTCAACTCGCCGGTGACGTTGAAAACGTACGGCGGCAGGCGCGCGATGCGGGGGAATTCTTCCATGGGTAGGCCGGTGGACGCGTTACCCGCGGGACACCTGCCGCGTGGGCACGAAGCGCTGCTACGCAAAAGGGTATAATTCTAACGGAGCGACTTACTTCCAGCAAATCAGCGGCTTATGAAATTCGACCTGACGCGCTCCGAAGGCCGCAACCTGTTCACCGGCTACGGCGAAGGCTACGTCTCGATAAACGGCGAGCGCTACGAGAGGCATTTGCTCGTCGCGCCCGACCAGGCGATCGTCGAGTGGAGCGCGCAGAGCTTCGAGGCGCTCGCGCCCGAGCATGTCGCAGAGCTGCTCGAGTTGAGGCCCGAGATCGTGATCCTCGGGACGGGCCCGACGCTCCGCTTCCCGCACCCGCGCATCACGCAGCCGCTTGCGGCGGCCTCCATAGGCTTCGAAGCGATGGACACCAAGGCCGCGTGCCGCACCTACAACATCCTGATGGCCGAAGGCCGCCAGGTGGTCGCGGCGATTTTCGTCTAGCCCGACGCGAACGCGAGCGCCTGCGCTTCGCGCGTGCGCCATTCCCGGCTGAGCCAGTCCGAGAGCTCTGCGGCGGCCTGCGGTCGCGCGAAATAAAAGCCTTGCGCCTCGTCGCAGCCGTTCGCCGTGAGAAACGAGAGCTGTTCCTCGGTCTCGACGCCTTCCGCGACGACCTTCAGCCCCAGGTTGTGCGCCATGCCGATGACCGCGCGGGTGATCGTCGCATCGCCCACGTCGGTGGTGATCTCGTCGATGAACGAACGGTCGATCTTGAGCGCGTCGATCGGGAAGCGCTTGAGATAACTCAAGCTCGAATACCCCGTCCCGAAATCGTCGATCGAGAGCTTCAGCCCGAGCGCCTTCAGGTATTCCAGCGTGCGCACCGCCTCTTCGGTGTTGACCATCAGCAGGCTCTCCGTCAGCTCGAATTCGATATAGCGCGGATCGGCCTGGTACTCGTCGAGTACACGCCTGACGATCTCGCCCAGGTTGCGCGCGGCGAACTGGCGGGCGGAAATATTGATCGCGATCGATACCGGCTCGCGCCCGGCCGCGCGCCACGCCGCGATCTGGCGGCACGCTTCCGCGATCACCCACTCGCCCACCGGCACGATGAGCCCGGTGTCTTCGAGCAGCGGGACGAAATCGCCGGGCGGAACGAGCCCGTGCTCCGGACGTTCCCAGCGCAGCAGCGCCTCGACGCCCGTGATACGGCCGGTGTGCAGGCACGCCTTGGGCTGGTAGTGCAGCCGGAACTCCCCGCGCTCGAGCGCGTGGCGCAGGCTGTTCTCGAGCTGTAGCCGATACATCGCGCGCGCGTTCATCTCGCGGGTGTAGAACTGGAAATTGTTGCGCCCCGATTCCTTGGCGCGATACATCGCGGTGTCCGCGTCCTTCAGGAGCGCCTGCTCGTCGTCGCAGTCGGTGGGGAACATACTGATGCCGAGGCTGGTCGAGACGAAGACTTCGTGCCCCCCGACCCGGAACGGATCGGCGAACGCCTGGAGCACCTTCTGCGCGATCAGCCTCGCGTCCTCGGGCTGCTCGAGATCGTTAACGATCAGCACGAATTCGTCGCCGCTGAAGCGCGCGACCGTATCTCCCACCCGCACGCAGCCGGCGAGCCGCTGCGCGACGTGGCGCAGGAGCTCGTCCCCGACCGCGTGGCCCAACGTGTCGTTGACGACCTTGAAACGGTCGAGATCGAGGAACATCACCGCCGCCAGCTTTTCGCGCCTGCGCGCCTGGGCGAGCGTCTGCTTCAGCCGGTCGAAAAAGAGCACGCGGTTGGGCAATCCGGTGAGGCCGTCGTAATGGGCGAGGTAGACGAGCTTCTCTTCGGCTTCCTTGCGGTGCGTGACGTCGGCGCCGATGCCGGCGATGCGATAGACCTCGCCGTTCGCGCCGCGCACCGGAAAAGCCTGATCGTGCACCCAGCGCACGCTGCCGTCGCCGAGCACGATCCGGTACTCGATGTTGTATTCGGCGCCCGGCAGGGCTTTGCGGGCGAGGCGCACGCGCTCGCGGTCGTCCGGGTGCACGACCTGCAGCCAGCTTCGGGGACGCTTCATGACGTCGGCGAGCCGCATGCCGGTGAGGGGCTCGAATCCCGGCGACAGGTAATGGAGCACGCGCTGGCGCACGTCGGTGATCCAGAAGATTTCGGGAATGTTGTCCGCGAGCTGCCTGAACTTCTCTTCGCTTTCGCGCAGCGCGACCTCGGCCGCGCGCCTCGAGCTCACGTCCTGTACCACCGACAGGAAGTATCGCGGCCGCCCGTCCTCGCCGCGGATAACCGACGTGACGACGGCGACCCAGACGCTGGAGCCGTCCTTGTGGACGAGGCACTTCTCGGTGGTCACTTCGCGCACGGCGCCGGAGAGCAGCGCCTGCTTGCGATGCTCGCGCGCCGCGCGGTGCTCGTTCGCGGTAAAGCGGCCCGAAGCCTGGCCGTGCATCTGCGCGGGGTCGTAACCGAGCATGCGCGCGAACTTGCGGTTGACGCGGACGAACACGTCGTCGAGCGCCGTCATCGACATGCCGACGCCCGCGTGCTCGAACACGTTGTGGAACTCGTCGTCCACCCCGACCGCTGCGGCTAGCCTGTCTGACATCATTGGTTTACTCGCCTCGCCCCTGCGATTCGCATGGAGTTGCGCGCCGCGTTATCGTTCGCCGGATTGTACTGCCACGTGCCCGGGCGCCGGCGGATTTCCCATGGCGAGCCGTGATTTAAGTCACCCGGCCTCGCGCGCGTCAGGGCCTTCCGGACACCGCCACGCTGCGGCTATGGGACAATTCGGCACCATGACCAAACTGATCGACCGGGTGGCAGAGGGACAATTCGGCACCATGACCAAACTGATCGACCGGGTGGCAGAGGGACAATTCGGCACCATGGCCAAACTGATCGACCGGGTCGTGGAGCAGGTCGGACGCGTCATTCTCGGCAAGGAAGGACAGATCAGGCTCGCGCTCGCCTGCCTGCTCGCCCGCGGCCACCTTCTGATCGAAGATATTCCGGGCGTGGGCAAGACGACGCTCGCGCATGCGCTCGCAACCTCTCTCGGGCTCACCTTCCAGCGGATACAGTTCACGAGCGACCTCCTCCCGGCGGATATCCTCGGGGTGTCGGTCTACAACCGCGACAGCGGAAGCTTTCAGTTTCACCCGGGACCGATTTTCACGCAGGTCGCGCTCGCCGACGAAGTGAACCGCGCGACGCCGAAAGCGCAGAGCGCGCTCCTCGAAGCGATGGAGGAGCACCAGGTGACGATCGAAGGCGAAACGCGGCGGCTGCCCGAGCCGTTTTTCGTGATCGCCACGCAGAATCCTTCCTACCAGATCGGCACTTTCCCGCTTCCGGAGTCGCAGCTCGACCGCTTTCTCATGCGCATACAGTTGGGTTACCCGGGCGCCGATGCCGAGCGCGCGCTGCTCCAGGGGGAGGACAGGCGGGACCTGCTGCAGCAGCTCGGGCCGTGCCTGCGCAACGAAGACCTCGCCGAGCTGCAGGTCGCAGCCCAACGCGTACACGCCGCTCCGGCGCTGCTCGATTACGTGCAGGCGATCGTGAATTACACGCGGATCTCGGCCGAGTACGCGAACGGCCTCTCGCCTCGCGCAGCCCTGGCGCTGCTGCACGCGGCGCGCGCGTGGGCGCTCATGGAAAACCGCGCGCACGTGGTTCCGGAAGACGTGCAGGCGGTTTTGCCGGGCGTCGTCGGCCATCGCCTTACCGCGGCAGCCGATGTGAGCCGCGTGAACGGCGCGGACGTCGCGCAGCACCTTATCAGGCAGGTGCCGATACCCTGATCCAGGATTGGGGACCGAGCCTCGACCCATGCATTCGCTCGTAAGAAGCTTCTCCAGCTGGCTGTTTCGGCTCCGCGGACCCGAACAGGGCGAGATCGTGCTCGTGCAGCGGCGCATTTTCATCCTTCCCACGCGCTCGGGGCTCATCTTCGCGCTGGTGCTGCTGCTCATGCTCACCGGCTCGATCAATTACAGCCTGAGCCTCGGTTTCATACTGACCTTTCTCCTCGCCTCGCTCGCGATCAGCGCCATCCTGCACACGTTTCGCAATATCGCCGGGCTGCGCATCAGCGCGGCGCGCACCGCGCCGGTATTCGCCGGTGAAACGGCGCGCTTCCGGGTATGCCTGCACAATCCCGCGCGCGCCCAGCGCTACGCCGTCGCGCTCACGCGCGACAAGCGCGAGGCGAGCGTCGTCGACATTCCGGCAGCGGAGTCGGTGGTCGCGGTCGTCGGCGTTCCGGCCCCCGCGCGCGGACTGCTGCGGCCGGGCCGCTTTACCCTCTACACCCGTTTCCCGGTAGGCCTTTTCTATGCGTGGTCGTACATCGATCTCGATACGCATTGCGTGGTCTACCCGCGGCCCGCTCCGCAGGGACTCGCCCTGCCGCCGCTCAAAGCCGGAGATGCCGAAGGCACCGGACTGGCGCACGGCGCCGACGATTTCGCCGGACTGCGTCAGTATTACCCGGGCGATTCCCCCGGGCGCATCGCCTGGAAAGCGGCTGCGCGGGGCCAGGGCCTGCTCACCAAGCAGTTCGTCGGCCGCAGCAGCGCCGAGCTCTGGCTCGCGCTCGACCTGCTTCCGCCCGGTCTCGGCATCGAAGAGAGGCTTTCGCGCCTCGCGCGCTGGGTGCTCGATGCCGAGGCGAGCGGTCTCGCTTACGGCCTCGAGCTTCCGGGTACGCGCATCGCGTTCGGCATGGGCGAAGCGCACAGGGAACGCTGCCTCGAAGCGCTCGCGCTCTTCGACCCCGGCGCCGCGGGCCGCAGCGCGCCGCGCGACGGGGCGCCGTGATGTTCGCGGCCCTCTCATTGCGCCAGACACTGTGGCTCACTGCGGCGCTGGTGATGGTCGCCGCCCCGCACGCCCAGCGCTTGCCGTGGTGGCTCATGCTGCTCGTCATCACGCTGATCGGCTGGCGGCTCTATCTCGCGCGCGCGCGCCTGCAGCTTCCGCACCGTGCCTTTCTGCTGATCGTCGTCCTGGCGGGCACCTCCGCCGTCTACCTGCACTACGGCACGATCCTGGGCCGCGACGCAGGCGTCGGGCTGCTGGTGGTCATGCTCACGCTGAAGATTCTCGAGATGCGCACCGTGCGCGACGGCATGCTGCTCATCTTTCTCAGCTATTTCCTGGTGATCACGAACTTCCTCTATTCCCAGACCATACCGACGGCGATCTACATGCTCGCCTGCGTGTGGGTCATCACCGCTAGCATGATCGGGATCCAGTATTCGACGCAGCCGCGCGGGAGCACGCATCAGCTGCGCACGGCGGGGGCGCTGCTGGCGCAGTCGGTGCCGCTCATGCTGGTGCTGTTCGTCTTCTTTCCGCGCGTGCAGGGCCCGCTGTGGGGCCTTCCCTCCGACGCGAACCGCGGAACCACGGGGCTTTCGGACACGATGTCGCCGGGAAGCCTGAGCAATCCCACGCTCTCAGAAGCGGTCGCGTTCCGCGCCGTCTTCAAGTCGCCCATGCCGCCCGTCAACCGCATGTACTGGCGTGGTCCGGTGCTGTGGGATTACGACGGCCGCACCTGGCGTGCGCCGCGCCCTACGCTCGCGGCGCCGCAGTTCGACACCACCTTTTTCCCGGTGGAATACACCGTCACGGTCGAGCCGCACGGCAAGAACTGGCTGTTCGCGCTCGATCTGCCGGGGAAGCTCCCGCCTCGCGCCGTTGCGACGTCCGATCTTCAGCTCGTCTCCGCGAGACCGGTCACGTCGAGGGTGCGTTACGACATGGTCTCTTTCCTCGACTACACCTACGGTGTCGTCGAGAGCGAGGAAGTCCTCGATCGCGCGCTGCAGCTGCCGCCCGGCTTCAACCCGCGCACGCTCGCTTACGCGAAAGAGCTGCGGACGCGCCACCGCAACGACCGCGAGTTGATCCAGGCGCTGCTCGCGCGCTTCAGCCGCGAAGGCTTCGCCTACACGCTGAGCCCCCCGCTCCTCGGCGAGCACGCGGTGGACGAGTTTCTTTTCAGCGCCCGCAGCGGATTCTGCGAGCACTACTCGTCGGCTTTCGCCGTGGTCATGCGCGCGGCGGGCATCCCTGCCCGCGTCGTTACCGGCTACCTCGGCGGCGAGATCAATCCGATCGGCGACTATCTCATCGTGCACCAGGCCGATGCCCACGCCTGGACCGAGGTCTGGATGAAGGACGCAGGATGGGTGCGGGTCGACCCCACCGCGGCGGTTTCACCGGCGCGAGTCGAACAGGGCATCAGCGCCGCGGTCGGCAGCGCGAGCACGCTGCCGCTGTTCATGCGCGGAGACTATCCGCTGCTGCGCGAGATGAGGCTCACCTGGGATTCGCTCGCGAACACGTGGAACCAGTGGGTGCTCGGATACACGCCCGAACGGCAGCGCGCGCTGCTCACGCGCGTCGGGCTCGACGACGCCACGTGGCGCACACTCGCTGCGCTGCTCCTCACGCTGACCGGTGTTTTCACGCTGGTGCTCGCGATCTTCACGCTGCGCCGGCTGCGCGTGCGGGTGCGCGACCCGGTGATGCTCGCCTATCTCGCTTTCTGCACGAAGCTGCGCGAGCGCGGCATCGTGCGCGAGCCGGACGAAGGACCGCTTTCGTTCGCCGAGCGCGTGGGCCGCCTGCGGCCGGACCTGGAAAATGTCGTGCGCCCCTTCACCGTGCTCTACGTGAGACTGCGCTACGCCGGGGAGTCCGGTGCGCAGCACGTGGCGCGCCTGCAGCAGCTCGCGAGGGAGTTCAAACCTTGAAGAATGTTCAGTGTTCAATGTTGAGTGCTTAATGTTCAGTGAAAAAGCGCACACACTCAACACGCAACATTAAAAACTAAACATTAAACACTGAACCTCTGCGCGTGCGCAGCACGCTCAGCCGGCGGGCAGGAGCTTCATCGGGTCTACGGGTTTTCCGAAGCGGCGGATCTCGAAGTGCAGCTTCACGCGGTCGGCGTCGGTGCTCCCCATTTCGGCGATCTTCTGGCCTTTGGCGACGTTCTGGCCCTCCTTCACCGAAAGCTCGCTGTTGTGGGCGTAGACGCTGAGGTAAGTGTTGTTGTGCTTGATGACGATGAGCTTGCCGAATCCGCGGATGCCCGTGCCGCTGAAGATGACGCGCCCCGGCGCGCTCGCGAGCACGGGCTGGCCGGGCTTGCCGGCGATCGCGATGCCTTTGCTCGTGCTGTCGTTGAAAGTACCGATGACTGTGCCCTTCACCGGCCACGACCAGTCGAGATCGTCGGGACCTCGCGCAGCCTCGCCGGGGCCGTCCGCACGCGGGGCCTCGGCACGCGGCGCGGGCGCTGCCGCCGCATCCGGTTTGCCCACTTGCGCCAGCGCCTGGTCGGAGTAAGGAACGCGCACGCCGCGAGGCTCGGTTATGACGACGGCGGACCCAGGCGGCGCGGGCGCTGCCGGTGACGCGGATGGAGATGCGGCCGGCGCGCCGCCCAGAGGCGTCGCCTGGACCGTGCCGGAAGGGCCTTTCAGAGGGGCGGTGACGACTGCGCTCGCCGGCGGGATGACCCGCAATTGCTGTCCGACGCGCAGCGCGCTCGGGTTGTCGATGCCGTTCCAGATCGCGAGCTCGCGGTAGTCGAGGCCGTGCTCGAGCGCGATGCTGTAGAGCGTGTCGCCCGGCTTCACCGTGTACGTGTCGCCTTTGGCTTCAGCCGGTCTCACGGGAGGCGCAGGCTTGGCCGCGACGACCGGCGCGGCAGGCGCGGCCTTGCGCGGCGGAGGCGTACGTTCCGATACCGGCGCGGGCCGCGTGGAAACGCAGCCCGCTACGACCAGGGCGACGATGATCTGCAGCAGGGTTGCGAGCGGGAGGCGCACGGCGTTCAGGCGACGCCTGGAAGCAACGGGACGAACTTCACCACGTCCATTTTCTTTTCGGCGAACCCATGCGCGGAGCGCTCGATCATGTAAAGCCGCTGCTCGCCGCCTTTCGACATCGGCAAAATCATTCTACCACCCACCATGAGCTGATCGAGGAGCCCGCGGGGCACGTGAGTCGCGGCCGCGCTCATCACGATCGCGTCGAAAGGCGCCACTTCGGGCATGCCCGCGTTGCCGTCGGCGTGGCGCAGACGCACGTTGGACACCTTCAACTCGCGGAAGTGCTTGCGCGCTTTCGCGAGCAGCGGCGCCAGGCGCTCTATCGAATAGACTTCCTTCGCAATGCGCGAGAGCACCGCGGCCTGGTAGCCGCAGCCGGTCCCGATCTCGAGCACTCGGTCGATAGCCCCGCCGCTCCGCGCGAGCTCGGTCATGCGTGCGACCGTATACGGGCTCGAGATCGTCTGGCCGAATCCGAGCGGAAGCGAGATGTCTTCGTAAGCGCGACTCGCGAGCGCTTCGTCCACGAAAAGATGACGCGGCACTTCACCCAGCACGCTCAGCACCACTTCGTCCCGGATACCCTGCTCGCGCAGGCGCTCGACCATGCGCATGCGCGTGCGCTGGGACGTCATGCCGATACCGCTGTGCTGGCCGCTCACCGCAGCGCTCCGGGTCCCAGCCACTCGCTCACGGTCTGCAGCTGCGCATAACGCGTGAGATCGACCTGCAGCGGCGTGACGGATACCAGGCCCGCCGCGGCGGCATGAAAATCGGTGCCCTCCCCGGCATCCTGCGCGCCACCGGCCGCGCCGACCCAATAGACGACTTCGCCGCGCGGAGTCGTCGATTTCACCACCGGCTCGGCTTTGTGCCGCTTGCCCAGGCGCGTCACCACCATGCCGGGCAGCGCCTCGTACGCGGCATCGGGCACGTTCACGTTGAGCAGCACCGGCTGGGTGAGCGGATGCGAGCGGAAGCGCTCGACGAGGTCGCACGCGATGCGCGCGGCCGTTGCGAAATGGCCCCCGCCTTCGGCGACGAGCGAAATGGCGATCGACGGGATACCCAGGAGAAACCCTTCGGTGGCAGCGGCGACCGTGCCGGAGTACAGGGTGTCGTCGCCCATGTTCGCGCCGTAGTTGATGCCGGAGACGACGACGTCGGGCAATTCGTCGAGGAGCCCTGTCACGGCCAGGTGCACGCAATCGGTCGGCGTGCCGTTCACGTAGATGTATCCGTTGGGAGCGCGCCTGACGGTGAGCGGGCGGTCGAGGGTCAGCGAATTGCTGGAGCCGCTGCGGTCGCGCTCGGGCGCGACCACCGTCACTTCGGCACAGCTCGCGAGCGCTTCGGCAAGCACGCTGATCCCCGGCGCGAAATAGCCGTCGTCGTTGCTCACCAGGATGCGCATGGGATAGCGCTGCAGCGCGGATCGATATGTTGTGCTTGTCGATCAGGTCGCTGCATGCTCTGAAAGGCAAGAGAAAACACGGCCGATTGTAGCACGCGGGTCATGGCAAGGAGCGGCTCCAGACACGGACTCATGTCCAGCGCGCTGCCGAGATGGTCTTGCGAACGGCTGCAACGTTGAGCGCCCGACTTGCAAGTGATTTCTTTTTGCGCGCGTCAAAGTTTTTCTGTTGACCCGCGCTTCGCGCTACGACACGATGCACGAAAATCGCGACAAATCCGAACGCGGGTACTCACAGCACGCTTGAGCTTCCGAGGGGAGGTCCATTGGCCTGGGATTTTCTTCAGCGCTACGACGAGAGCTGGATCTGGCGGCGCGCCGAGCGCTTTGAGGTGACCGAGAGCGCGCGCAATTTTGCCGCTCTCGACGAGTGCATTGCGGATGCCGTGCGGTACGGCTACGTTCCACCTGATCCAGGCGCGCGCAGCCGCAGGGCGCAGGCGCGCGGACGCGCGCTGCGCGCGTCGAAGTCGCGCGGCTTCGCGCCGCCAACCTGAAACAATCGAATTCGAGCCTAACCCGGCTTTCGGCCCGGGCGCACCGCGCAAGGCGTTACGCGGCCAGCGCGTAGCCCGCCCGGCGCGACTTCACGGAGAAGTGACGCTCGACGTCCTTTACCATCGGGCCGACCTGCCGCACCGCGTCTCTGAGCGCCTCGGGCGCGACGCCGAAGCGGTCGCTCCACCAGCGGCATTCCGACTCCTGTCCGACGTAGACCACGCTCCTGTCGCGCGGGCCTTTCGCGAGCTCGCGCGCGCGGCGGTTCTCCGCCTCGACGCGCGCGGCTTCGAGCAGGATCATCGAGCGCCGCGTCTCATACACGCGCCGCACCGGCGTCGCCGCCACACGGGGCCGCGAGACCGGACGCGCGACCACGCTCCGCGCAAGCAGCACGCGGCGCACGGCGTACACCGCGATCAGCGCGAGAACTGCGCAGACGGGAACCCGCCAGTGAGCCGCCGGCACGGTATAGCCGAAGGCGGCAAGCAGTTGAAGCGCGTTGCCGCAGAGAAGAACGATCAGTCCGAAGCGCCCGTCGTGGCGCTGCGCCCGCAGCGCTGCCAGGACCTTCGGATATCCGGCGACGATTCTTGTGGCTTTGAGATAGAGCGAGCGGTGCGAGAGAAACATGATGAGCGCGCCGATGAGCGCGTACGCGAGGCCGGTAGCCAGCACGAGGTTTATGTTCATCTTACGTTCTAACCTCCCATCCCAGCGGTCGCCCGTTCTTCACTTGCCCCACCCGGCGTTGATCGATCCTCCGATCCCTGCGGGCCTTGCTCCGGCCCTGCTACGCCCCGGGGCGCCCGGTTTTTTGCACTATACGGACAGCACGCGGATTTCGCAACGATTTTTGCGGGGGTAAGGACGATGTCATGACGCATGCGCTCGTATGCGCAACACGTGGTCGGAGCGATCGAGTTGTGCGCGCGACCGGGCGACACGTCGACGGCGCGCGCCGCATGCGCCCCCTTACCAGAATTCGCCTCTCGTCGCGGACTGGCCTTCCTGAAACCAGATCCCGCCGTCCCCAGGGGAGGAAAGCTGACCACTAACGGCTCTGCGCGCCGCGGGGTGCGCTTTGCGCGCGTGCGGATTTTCGCCGTCGCCCTGGACGTGCGGCGCGGAAACCCGTGATGCTCTCGCGGCTCCAGCGCTCGGTCCGCACCAAACTGCTCGTGCTGATGCTCGCCACGACTGGCGTCGCACTCGTTGTCGCGGTCGCGGCGCTGGTGGTGTACGACTTGCGGACATACCACGAGCGTTGGATTGCGGACCTCACGACGCAGGCCGAGATCCTCGGGCGCTCGAGCATCGCGGCGGTCGCCTTCGATGACAAGCGGGCGGCCCGCGAGAACCTCGACCTCTTGCGGGTGCGGCCCGCCATACTCGCCGCCGCGATCTACGACGAGCACGGGCTGCTTTTCGCGAGCTACGGACGCGAGGGCACGGACGAGGCGGCGCCGCCGCCCGCGCCCGCGGGCAACGCGCCGCGGCTGGAGCGCAACCGGATCGTGCTCTTCCATCCGATCACCGAGAACGGCCGCCAGAGAGCCACGGTATACATCCGCGCGCGCTACGAGCTCACCGAGCGGCTCGCCGATTACCTGGGCATACTCGGCATCGTGATGGTCCTCAGCATGTTCGCCGCGCTGCTCACCTCGGCCTGGCTGCAGCGGGCGATCACCAAACCGATCAGGGACATCACCGACGTCGCGCACCAGGTGCTCGAGCGGCGCGACTTTTCCCTGCGCGTGACGAAGACCACCGACGAGATCGGCTACCTCGTCGACGCCTTCAACATGCTCGCGGAGATCGGCCGGCGCTCCGACGCGCTCCTTACCACCGACCGTATGAAGGACCAGTTCCTGGCGACGCTCGCGCACGAACGACAACCAGGATTTCGCGACCAGCTTCGCCATGATACTCAGGGATCTCGGCAACGAAGTGCGCGTGGAGCACGAGGGAATCGGCGGCCTGCGCGCGGCGGAAGCTTTTCAGCCCGCAGTCGCTTTCCTGGACATCGGGCTGCCCGGCATGAGCGGTTACGACCTGGCGCGCAAGCTTCGTGAGAACCAGCGCAGCGGCTCTCTCGTGCTGGTAGCCGTGACCGGCTGGGTCAGGAGACCGACAAGTTGCATGTCACCACCTCGTCAAGCCGATAGACCCGCGCGGTCTGCCTGCGATACTCCAGGCCGCGGCGGAAAAGCACGGGCGTGCGGGGCGGGCCGGCCCGGCGGCGCCCGCAGTACGGTGACGCCTTCTCGGCCGAGGCACAGCGTTTGCAAATCGATCGGAGATGAAGCCATGAAACCAGCAACATTCTTGCAGCTCGCGTGCCTCGTGACGGCGGCTGGATGCGCGCAGTTCCCGGGCCGCGAATCCCCCGAACATGCGGCGCGCATGACCGGCGCGGGCGACGCTTACCTCGAGTGTCTGACGCGCGAGGCCGAGAAGGACGCGAAGAGCCCGGCGAGTGCGGACGACATCGCAACGGCAGCGCACGGGCGCTGCTGGACTGCGTGGGACGCCTACCGCAGCGCCACCAATGCCAACTTCGCCTACAACGCACGCACCGCCGACGAAAAACAATACGCTCGCGACAGGGCCGACGCGCACCTGCGCGAGTTCGAGCGCGAGGCGCGCCGCGTCGTCATCGACGCCACGATAGAGCGCATGCTGAAAGCGCGCACGCCATAGATTCGTTGCTCGGGTACGCGCATTGCTCCCAGCAGCAGGCGCGGGCGCGAGCTCCAGTGCCACCGGCGCCGGCAGCTCGTCGGCGACGACCGGCGGCGCGACCGACGACACGAAGGCCGGCCGGCGCGCGCGCCGCGCTTCGAAAGGCTGAAGCACGGGACTTTTGCGGGGGATCGAGAAAAAGGGCGCCGCGGCGCCCTTTTTCTTGGCCGCCGGCAGTGCTTGCATCGCCGCTCGCCGAGTCGCGAAGGCGCCCGCTGGCACAGCTTTGCTGACCGCCCTCCCCCGGCGTGCAATCGGCGAGCGCCGACCCGAGCACGCGGCGCACGCGTTCGCGGTCCGGCGTGGGCGTATCGCGTACGACGCATGCGAAAGTTGTGACAGCGGCGAGCAATCATTGCGGTGTCGATTGCCGCGCGAGTCGTGCGCTCGCTCGCCGGCACGTCCGCGACGTGACGCGAGTGAACGCGAAGCGCGGGGCATTTAGTGCAAGGGCGCGATGCAGTCAAGCACTTCGATCACGTTACGCGGCGCGCGGCGTCTCACCGGGTGCTGGGCACTTGCTTCGCCCTCCAAGCTTGTAGAGAATGGGAAATCACTCTCGCTCTACCGCCCGGAGGGTCCATGACCGTCACCAAAGCCGATCTCGCGACGCTGCTGCACGAAAACCTCGGCGTGAACAAGCGAGAGGCCGCCGAGATCGTGATGGCGTTTTTCGAGGAGATTTCGACCGAACTTCAGAAAGGCGAGACGGTCAAGCTCTCGGGTTTCGGCGTCTTCTGTCTGCGCAACAAGAACAGCCGGCCCGGGCGCAATCCCAAAACCGGCGAGATGATTCCGGTTTCGGCGCGGCGCGTCGTCATGTTCCATCCCTCACACCTTCTGAAGGCGCAGGTCCACGAGCAGCACCCTGCCGAGCACGAGCCCGCCCCCGCCCCCCAACTCATGCGCACGCAGGAGCTGCACGCCGAAGAGGCCTCGGTCCCCAGCTAGCCGTCCTCGGGCGCGGGGCTCAGCGCTCGCGCGCCGCTTCCGCAGCGACTTTCTGTATCGGCGAGAGCAGATACTCGAGTACGGTGCGGCGCCCGATATGCACCTCGGCCGTCACGGCCATCCCCGGCACGAGCTTCAGGCGCCGCCCGTCGGCGGCGATGTGGTCCCCGGCCAGCCGCACGCGGGCCCGGTACGCGAGCTCCGAGAGCGGCCTCGTCGTGCCTTCGGGCGGAGCCGGCCGGTCCTGGGCGTCGGCGCTGATCTGCTCGATCGTGCCGACGACGAGTCCGTATTTCTGGAACGGATACGCCGCGATTTTCACCCGGGCGCTCTGACCCGGCTGGACGAAACCCGCGTCCGCGTTCGTTACCCACACCTCTGCGACGAGCGGCTCGTCCTGCGGCACCAGCGTGAGCACCACCGTTCCGGGGCCGAGAACCGTGCCCTGCGTGTGCGTTGCGAGGTCCTTCACGATTCCCGCCTGGGGCGCCTTCAGCTCGAGGAGCGAATGCCGGTGCTGCTGCTTTTCCCACTCCTGCTGCAGCTTCTGATACTGCGCGTGCGCTTCTGCGCGCTCGTTATGCAACTGCTGGCGGTAATTCGATTCGATCTGGGCGATGCGCTTTTCCGCCTGCAGCACCGTCGCTCTGAGACTCTCGATGTTACGGCGGTGTGCCCTCAGCTCCTGCTCGGCCTCGATGTGCATGCGCTTCCGGTCGAGCGCGAGGAGCCTCCCGGCGAAACCTTCGCGCGCGAGCTTGTCCCACGCGCTCGCCTGCTCGCGGTAGATCGGCGCGGTGAGCGTGAGCTTCGCCTCGATCTCGGTGGCGCTGCCGAGGTCGTGCTCCGCGCGCGCCCGCAGCGCCTGCTCCGCGCCCAGCGCGTCGCGATACGCACGCGTGTGTGCGCGATGCTGCTCTTCGACCTGTGCGTAGAGCTCCGGCGGATCGTCGCGTGCGCGCCTCAGGGGCGCGCCGGCGAGCCCGGCATCGATGCGCCGCAGCTGCAGCCGCTTGCGCGCGAGCTCGGCGTGCAGGGTGCGCACATCCGCTTCCGAGAGCCGCGTGTCCATGCGCACCAGAACCGCCCCTTCGTCCACGGCGTCACCTTCGCGCACCAGGATCTCGCGCACGATGCCGGCTTCCGCCGGCTGCACGATCTTCACGAAGCTCTGGGGTACGAGCTTGCCCGCGCTCACCGCCACGATGTCGAGCATGCCGAAGCACGCCCATGCGAATACCGCCACGACGAGCGCCATGAGGAGATACAGGACCGCGCGCGGCAGCGGCGCCGGACGCCCGTCTTCGATACGCACGATGGCCGGTGCGAACTCGAGCGCGTCGGCGGCTCTGTCGTTCATGCGTCCTGCCCGGACGCGCGGGAGGCCCGCGCTTCACCCAGCGTAATCACCTGATCCACGTGCAGGCCGCGGGGCAACTGGTGCGAGATGAAGACCAGCGTCACGCGCCGCCTGAGCTGATTGATGGTCTTTGCGAAATCCTCCGCCGTGCGCTGGTCGAGATCGCTCGTCGCCTCGTCGAAGATCAGGATCTTCGGACGCTTGAGCAGCGCGCGCGCGATCGCGACGCGCTGCCGCTGCCCACCGGAGAGGCCCACGCCGTGCTCGCCGATCCGCGTCTGGTAGCCTTCGGGAAGCCGCTCGATGGTGTCGTGGATTCCGGCCATTCTGCACGCCTGGATCACCTGATCGAAGCTCGCGTGCGGATTCGCGACGACGAGGTTGTCGTAGATCGTCCCCGAGAAGAGCACGGTCTCCTGCGGAACGACGCCGAAGCACTGCCGCAGCTCGTTCGCGGCGAGATGCCTGATGTCGCGGCCGCCGACCTTGATCTGCCCGCCGGTCGTCATGTAGAAACCCTGCAGGAGCTTGGCGAGCGTGCTCTTGCCGCAGCCCGAAGGTCCCATGATCGCGATGCAGGTGCCCGCCGCGACCTTGAGATTCAATCGCTCGTACAGGTACGGCAGGTCGTCCGAGTAGCGGAAGCTCACGTCGACCACCTCCACGCTCGCATCGCCCGACGCGGCGCGGCTGGGCAGGAGCGAGTACGGCTCGACCGGCGCGTTCATGACGTCCCCCAGCCGTTTCACGGCGATGGCGGCCTGCTGGAATTCCTGCCACAAACCGACGAGGCGCAGCATCGGCTGCGACAGCCGGCTTGCGAACATCTGATACGCGACGAGCATCCCGACCGTGAAGCCCGTGTTCTGCATCACGAGCCACGCGCCGACGCACAAGACCGACAGCGTGAGGAGCTGCTCGAGCGCGTTCGCGGCCACGCCGTACGTATTCGAAAGCTGGCGCGTCCTGAAGCCCGCGTCGAGGTAGCTCGCAAGGAGTCCGCCGAAGCGCGTCGCGAGCTGCGGCTCCATCTGCAGCGATTTCACCGTTTCGACTCCGGACACGTACTCGGTCAGGAACGCGGTGTTGCGCGCGCCCAGCAGAAACTGCTCGTCGATGCGCGCGCGGATCGCCGGCACGATCGCGATGCTGAGAACGACGATCGCCGCGAGGATGGCGAGCGTGATCAGCGACAGGAGCCAGCTGTAGAAGAACATGATCGCGAGAAAAATGAAAAGAAACGGCAGGTCGAGTATCAGCGACACCGCGGCGCCGCTCACGAATTCCCGTATCGTCTCGATGCCGTGCAGCCGCGCGACCAGGACGCCCGTCGGCCGGTGCTCGAAGTAGCGCAGCGGCAATGCGAGCAGGTGCTCGAACGTGCGCGTGCCGAGCACGGCGTCGACGCGGTTGCCCGTGTGGATCACCAGATACTGCCGGACCCAGCTCATGGCCGCGTTGAACACGAGGAAGATGGCAAGCGCAATCGCAATCACCATGAGCGTGTTCAGCGTCTGGTGCACGACGACCTTGTCTATGATGACCTGCGTGCAGAGCGGCGCGGCGAGCGCGACGAGCTGGATCGCGAGCGAAGCGAGCAGCACGTCGCGCCAGATCGACTTGTGCTTCATGAGCTCCGGCACGAACCACTCGAAGCCGAATTCGCGCGGCGCTTTGGCAGCGGCATCTGCGGAGGTCGCCGCGGCAGCCTCCGGCGTGCACAGGAGCACGATCCCGACGTAGGCCGCGCCGAACTCACCCAGCGGGACCGAGCTCGGCGCCGCCGCGCTCTGCGTCATGCAAAGCACCTGGCTCGCGTCACACTGAAGCACGACGGCGAGGCCATTGCGGCCGGGCGCGTTCGGGGCGGACGCGGGGGCGGGCGTTTCGGTCCCGGGCGTCGGTGCGAGGACAGCGAGGAAAGGCGCGGGCAGCCGCCCGAGCTGGGAGACCGGTACCGCGCGCAGGCCGCTTTTCAGCTTGAGCGCCGCGGCGGCGTCGTGCAGCGAGTGCGTGTCGTAGGGCGGCGGGAACTGCTGAAGGACGAGCTCAGGCGCAAAGGGTCGGCGATGAAGCTGGCAGATCGCCGCCAGCCCCCAGATGAACGTGCCGGTCGCGAACAGCGGCCCGTTGCTCACACGACCTCCCCTCGCTCTCGAGCTTGAGGAACGGCGAATGCGACGCGCTTAAGGCGAAATCCCGCTGGTGCTTGTTGACGGCGTGGTGTGTGGGACTCGCGCCAATATATCCGCGCCAGCGCACACTGGCAAATCTAC
>Ga0105106_10000991_pt1 | contig 20146 bp, 15 predicted proteins | sample PPLLaktember2015_5_FD_79109 | JGI IMG/M metagenome (GOLD analysis project Ga0105106, IMG submission 79109) | Freshwater sediment microbial communities from Prairie Pothole Lake near Jamestown, North Dakota, USA - PPLs Lake P8 Core (1) Depth... | ecosystem: Environmental > Aquatic > Freshwater >...
ACTCGGCCTGCGCCGGCCGCTTCGCGCGGGTCTTCGTCGGCCTCGGCGAGGGCTGGCTCGCGGAGCCCGGCAGCGAGCCGACCGCCGAAGACATCGCCGCTCACCTCGAGGAAGTGTCGGCCACGGAGCCGTTCGCCGTCCCGATGTCGATCGTCGACGAAGTCCTCGGCATCTGCGAACGGCTCGGGGTCAAGCCGTAGCCGCGGCGCCCCGTCTCGAGCCTCGTTCACCCGGGCACGCGCAGGGACGGCCCCCTACTCTATCCGCCGCGGGCACTGGACCTGCCTCCGAGTGGAATCCACATCCTTGCAGAGAGCGTTCGCGTGACACGGAAGCGGCGAGCCGTCGAGAAGAGCACCCGCAAACCTGCAACGGGCGCCGGGAACGAGCGCGCCGAAGGGACACGGCGAACCGAGATCCTCGAGTCCGCGGCTTCGCTGATCGCCTCCTCGGGCCTGCGCACCTCTCTCCAGGAGATCGCCGACGCCGCCGGGATCCTGGCGGGAAGCCTCTACCACCACTTCGAATCCAAGGAAGCGATCCTGATCGAGCTGATCCAGCGCTATCAGGCCGATCTAGACCGCATCGGGAAGGACGCTCAGCAGAGACTGGACGCAGGCGACGCGAGATCCGTTTCCGAGAGGATCGTCGCGCTCGGATCGGCGATCGCGAACTGCGCCGTACGGCATCGCGCCGCACTCCAGCTGACCTTCTACGAGCCGCCGGCCAGCGCCAACCAGGAGCTCGCCGAGCTCGCCGGACAGCCGCCTCGCACGGTGCACGGGGCGCTGCTCGCCATCCTTCAGGAAGGCAGACGCAGCGGCTACATCCGGCCCGACATCGAGCTTTCCACCCTGGCGGACCGGATCTGCCAGACGATGCTGCACGTCGGGCTCGACGTCATCCGACACGATGCCCCTCCCGATCGCGTGGCCGCGATCCTGTGCCGGATCCTGTTGCACGGTCTCGCCAGCCGACCGCCGAGCGATGCGGCGCTGGATCGCTCGAGCGCCCTCCAGGCCGCGAATCGGGTCATCCAGACGTGGAGCGACGGAAGTCCCGCCGGTCCCGACGACAAGGCGGCGCACGTCCTCTCGGTGGCCCGAGCCGAGTTCGGCCGCAGAGGCTACGAAGCCACGACCATCCGGGACATCGCGTCTGCGGCCGGCCTCGGAACCGGCACCGTCTACCGGCTGATCGAGTCCAAGGAAGAGCTCCTGGCCTCGATCATGCGCTCCTTCGGGGAGAAGGTCGGAGCGGGCTGGGTCGGTGTGCTTCGCTCCGACGCGACGCCGATCGAGAAGCTGGACGCCCTGACCTGGGTCGACATCAATGCGCTGGACCAGTTCAACGACGAGTTCAAGATCCAGCTCGCGTGGCTGCGTCAGTCGCCGCCCGACACCCCCAACCCGGGGCAGTCGTTCACCACCCGGCTGCGCCAGCTGAGGTCCCTGTTGACCGAAGGCATCCGATCCGGAGAGCTCCACGTCGACGGGCCGGCCACCACGGGAATGCTGGCGCGCTGCGTGCTCGACGTGCTCTGGATCCCGGAGAACATCCTGCGCGCGGCGGGAAGGCGTGGGGCGCTGATCCATGCTCGCGATACGGTGCTGCGTGGAGTCGCCGGCCGCGACGAAGAATCCACTTGACGGCGACCGGCGGGAGGAGCTAGGAACAGATATTTGGTCCGATTCCCGGGAGGGGGCGCGGAGACTTCCTTTGGGGAGCGACGAACGAAACCGCGACGGCCTGGGGCGGCTCGGCCTGCTGGCCTCGGCGATCGCCAGCCGCAGCCTGCAGGTGGCGCCCGCCGAGCCCGGTGGGCCGGCGTGGACGGACGGGCGGGTGGTCTTCGTCGACGCCGACGGAAGCCCGCGGCAGCAGGTCGAGGCGCTCGTCGTGCAGGCGTCGCTCCTTGCGGCCGGAAGCCTGGATCCCGACGTCGTGCGCAGACTGGCCTGGCGCCCGGAGCTGGCCCGGCGATACCTCGCCGTCGAAGGGCACCGCGCGCTGGCCGCGATCGAGGAGCTCTTGCCACGGACCCTCCGATCGATCGTCGATCGGGAGGCCGCGGCCCGCGCCGACTCGCCTGTCGCGTCCCTGGCGACCGCGCGGAGCCGGCTGGCGATCGACGATCCGCCGGATTGCTTCGGAACCATCCGCACTCGACCTCTCCTGGCGTCCGCGGGCCGCGCCCGGGGCTCGACGACCCGCCAGCGCACGCCGAGCGAGCAGCGAAGGGGGGTCCTGGCCGAGCTCGCCGAGGAGGAAGCCGACGCCGGCGTCGCTGCGGACCCCTTCTCGAGCCCGGTCGGCGGCGGAGGGGCGCTCGGCCGGCTGCTGGGGCACCTGCTGCGCGCAGTGCGCCAGCTCGGCGGAGGGGGCCCTCCGGGCGCCGACGCGCCCACGCACCGGACCCGCACCCCGACGCCGGGCGGCCTCGGCACCGTGTTCTCGACGGCCACGAGGGCGACCGCCGACGAAGCCACCGGCGAAGCCCGGGGAATGAAGTACCCCGAGTGGGACGTTCATCGACGGCGCTACCGCCAGGGATGGTGCACCGTGCAGGAGGTCGAGCCCCGCACTCGGGGCATCGACCCCTTGGTCGTGTCGGACCGCTACGGCCTGCGCCGGCCTCTCGCCCGCCTCGGCATGGGCCTCGACTCCTGCCACCGGCAGGCGCAGGGTGACGACGTCGACATCGACGCGGCCGTCGAGGCGCGGGTCGCGACGCTGGCCGGCTCCGCACCCGACGAGGCCGTCTACCTCGACAGCCTCCGCCGCCGGCGCGATCTCGCCGTGCTGCTGCTCCTCGACGTCTCGGGCTCGACGGCGGAGCCCGCGGCGACCGGCCGGACGGTCCACGAGCAGCAGCGGGACGCCGCCGCCGCGCTCACCGTGACGCTCCACGAGATCGGCGATCGCGTGGCGCTCTACGCCTTTCGCTCCCAGGGGCGGTCCGCCGTGCACCTGGTGCCGGTGAAGCGCTTCGAGGACGACCTCGACGCCCTCGTGATGCGGCGCCTTCGCGGGCTCGAGCCCGGCGCGTACTCGAGGCTCGGTGCGGCGATCCGGCACGGCGCGTCGGTGCTGAAGGACCGCGGGGGGACGCTGCGTCGTCTGCTCGTGGTGCTATCCGACGGGCTCGCCTACGACCACGGCTACGAGCCCGCGTATGGTGCAGCCGACGCGCGGCGCGCACTCGACGAGGCGCGCTCCCAGGGCGTCGGCTGTCTCTGTCTCGGCATCGGCGCCAGCACGGATGCCGAGACCCTTCGGCGCGTGTTCGGGAGCGCGGCGCATGCGACGATGTCTAGACCCGACCAACTGAGCCGCGTGATCGGACCGCTGTTCCGCTCGGCCCTCCGCTCCGCGGACGTCCGGCGCCGGGTGCCCCGGTGACCGGACGAGTCGACGCCCTGAGGACGGCCGGCGCGTCGCGACCGTACTACGTGCCGGTCGGAAACGAGGAGCCGGTCTTCAAGGCGGCCTTCCGACGGGGCTTGTCGGTGGTGCTCAAGGGTCCCACCGGGTGTGGGAAGACGCGCTTCGTCGAGGCCATGGCCCATGACCTCGGGCGCCCGCTCGTCACGGTCGCCTGCCACGACGACCTGACGACGGCCGATCTCGTCGGGCGGTTCCTGCTGCGGGGCGGGGAGACGGAGTGGGTCGACGGCCCGCTGACGCGCGCCGTGCGCGAGGGCGCGATCTGCTACCTCGACGAGATCGTCGAGGCTCGCCAGGACACGACCGTCGTGCTCCATCCCCTGGCCGATCACCGCCGCCAGCTTCCCATCGAGCGGCTCGGGGTCACCCTCGACGCCGCGCCCGGCTTCTGCCTGGTCGTGTCCTACAACCCGGGCTACCAGAGCATCCTCAAGGACCTGAAGGACTCGACCCGCCAGCGGATGGTCGCCATCGAGCTCGGCTTCCCGCCGCCGGAGGTCGAGGAGGAAGTCGTCGGTCACGAGGCCGGCATCGGCCGCGACCAGGCGGCCGATCTGGTGCGGCTCGCTCAGGCGATCCGTCGCCTCGAGACGGGGGGGCTGCGCGAGGTCGCTTCGACGAGGGTGCTGATCGCCGCCGGGCAACTCATCGCAGAGGGGCTGCGCCCACGCGAAGCCGCCCTCGCGGCCATCGCCGGGCCGCTGACCGACGACGCGACCGTGACCCGCGGCCTGGCGGAGATGATCGACGTGTACCTGGCCGGCCCGCCCGCCGGACACGGCCATCCACCGCGGAGCGCTGAGGATTGACGCCATGACCACACACGAGGGCCATCTGTCCGCCGGCGGCGCGGCCGCATCCCGGAAGCCGGCGCTGACGAGCTGGGCGTGGCTCGTGCTCGCCCTCGCACTCGTCGGGCTCGTCGCGTACCACGCGCGCATGGGCGCCGTCTCCCCTCGTATCGCGAACCCGGAGGTGACGGGGGACCCCCGCCCCGTGGAGTTCCTCTTCGGCTGGCCTCATTGGCTCGCGCTGCATCAGTACGGGACGATCGTGATGATGCTCGTCCTCATCCGGGCCTGCGTGCGGAAGTGGCTGCGGGAGCCTGCCCATCCCTACGTGCTGATGGCGATCGCATCGACGGCGATCGTGTGGCAGGACCCGATCATGAACTGGGCGCCGTTCGCGGTGTACAACCCGCAGCTCTGGCACTGGCCCGAGGACTGGCCCCTGGTGGAGCTGTCTCCCACGGTCGAGCCGTTCATCGTGATCGGGTACGCGACCTTCTACTTCGGACCCTTCTTTCCAGCCATCGCGATCCTGCGGCGCCTCCAGGCTCGTGCGGCCACCGACGCGTTCGTCTGGCGACGCCCGCTCGTCAGCCTGGCGCTGCTGCTCCTCGTCATCGGGTTCGTCTTCGACGCGATCCTGGAGATCTTCCTCGTGCGCACCGGGCTGTACATCTACTCGCAGGTGATCCCATGGGGCTCGGTCTTCGCCGGCACGACCGTCCAGTTCCCGCTCATCTGGGAGTCTGCGCTCGTCACGGTGGTGATGATCCCCGCCGGCGTGCTCTGCTATCGGGACGACACGGGCCGCACCCAGGCCGAGAAGCTCGCGCAGCGGTTCCGCTGGCTGCCGGGCCGCCCGGCCCTCGGCACCTTCCTGATGATGTTCGCCATCCTGAACGCCGCCTATTTCGTCTACGGGGGTGCGTTCGCCGCCATCCGCGCGTCGAAGCTCGCGACCGCCGTCGCGTGCCCGTGGCCGTATCCGGAGGCCAAGGTCTACGACCCGCAGGGGTTCTACGAGCGGGAGGGCCAGCCCGGCCCCTACTCCGAGGGCCACTGGAACACCTGGATGAGCGCCCAGCCGTCGGGCCGCCCTACTGTGAACCCGCCGAAGGCAGACGGAGGCTGCGCGCCCGGCGATGCCTGAGCCGAGGAGCGTCATCGTCACCGGCGCATCGCGCGGCCTCGGGCTGGCGTCCGCGACCCACCTGTATCAGCAGGGCTGGCGGGTGGTGGGCGCGATGCGCTCGCCCGACGCGGGGCTCGAGCGCCTGCGGGAAGCGACCGGTGCGGCGGCCCACGACCCACGCCTGCTGGGCGTCCGCCTGGACCTCGAGGACCCGGCGTCGATCGCCGCGGCCGCCAAGGAGGTCGAGGGGGCGATCGGCGCGCCCGACGCCCTCGTGCACAACGCCGGGATCGCCGCCTTCGGGAGCGTCGAGGACATGCCGGCCGGCGTCTTCGAGCAGCTCTTCACCACCAACCTGTTCGGGCCCGTCGCGCTCACCCGGGCGCTCCTGCCCGCCATGCGGGCGGCGGGGCGCGGCCGGATCGTCGTCGTATCGAGCCAGGGCGGGACCCGCGGCATGCCGGCGATCAGCGCCTACTCCGCCTCCAAGAGTGCCCTCGAGCGCTGGGCCGAGGCCCTGGCGCAAGAGATCGCGCCGTTCGGCCTGGGCGTCACCATCCTCGTCAGCGGCACCTTCGATACGGACATCATCACCGAGCAGACCCCCGACCACGGCGACTACGACGGGCCCTACGCGCCGCACTACGAGGCGATGCGTCGCATGGGCGACTTCATGGTTCCCCTCGCCCGCCCGCCCGAGCGCTTCGCTCGCGGCCTCGCCCGCGCCCTCGACGACCGCGCCCCCTTCTCCCGACACGCCCTGGGCCTCGACGCCCAGCTGCTGCTGCTCGGCGCACGCTTCCTGCCGGCCGGGCTGTTCCATCGCGTGATACGCCTGGCGCTGCGGCTTCCGCGGCCGGGATCCCTGAGGAGAGCGTGACCCTGGAGTTCAACCCCTACGATCCCGCGCTGCACGAGGACCCCTACCCGGTCTACCGCCGGCTCCGGAACGAGTTCCCCGTCCATCACAACCCCACGCTGCGGTTCTGGACGCTCCCGCTACGACGACGTGTTCGAGGCCCTCCAGGCGCCCGACCTGTTCATCTCGGGCAAGGGCGTCATGGTGGGGATCCCGGAAGGCGACGACGGCTTCTACGAGAAGCTGCCGCTCCTCATCACGACGGACCGTCCGCGCCACACGCAGCTCCGCGCGCTCGTGAATCGCGCGTTCACGCCCCGCCGCGTCGCGCGCCTCGAGCCCCGCATCCGCGACATCGCGCGCTCGCTGCTCGACGGCGTCGAGGGGCGCCGCGAGTTCGATCTCGTGCGCGAGTTCTCGGGGCCGCTGCCGACGATCGTGATCGCCGAGCTGCTCGGCGTGCCCGTCGAGGACCAGGGGTGGTTCAAGGAGATGTCCAACGGGGTGGCCGAGTTCGACCCGACCGCGCTCCGCGACGGCGACGCGCCGGACATCGGACCGGCCGTCGAGCTCGCAGGCTACCTCGCGGAGGTCCTGACGCGACGGCGGCGCGATTCCCGCGACGACCTGCTGAGTGCACTGCTCGCGGCCGAGATCGACGGGCAGCGCCTGAGCGAGCCGGAGCTGATCGCCTTCGCCTTCCTCCTCCTGGTGGGGGGGAACGAGACCACCACGAACCTGATCAGCAATGCCGCGATCCTGCTCGATCGCCATCGCGACCAGCGACGCCTGCTCCTGGAGGACCCGACGCGCATCCCGACGGCGGTCGAGGAGTTCCTTCGCTTCGACTCGGCGCCCACTTCTGCCTGGGCGCGAACCTGGCTCGCCTGGAGGCGCGCGTGGCCTTCGAGGAGCTGCTCGCGCGGCTGCCCGACTACCGGACGACGGGATCGCGCGTGGAGCGGATCTGCTCCGGGCCGGTCCGCGGCGCGCTCAGCCTGCCGGTCTGCGTGGCATGAGCGTTCCCGACTACGACCCCTACGACACCGAGATCGACGACGATCCCTACCCTGTCTGGACGCGGCTTCGGGACGACGCGCCGCTGTACTACAACGAGAAGTTCGAGTTCTACGCGCTGAGCCGCTGGGACGACGTCGAGGCGGCGCTCCTCGATTGGGACACCTAGCGCTCGCGCCGCGGCACGATCCTCGACGTCATCCGGGCCAACGTGAAGATTCCGCCCGGCATCATCCTCTTCGAGGATCCGCCGCTACACGATCTACACCGGGGACTCCTGACGCGTGTGTTCACCCCGAAGCGCATGCACGCGATCGAGCCGCTGGTGCGACGCTATTGCGCTCGACTGCTCGACTCCCTGCTCGACGCCGGCGACATCGACGTCATCGCCGATTTCGGCGTGTTCGTGCCGATGCGCACGATCGGATTCCTGCTCGGGATTCCGGAAGAGGCACAGGAGGAGGTCCGCCGGGGCGTCGACGAGCGGCTGCGCGCAGCGGAGGGCGGTGCTCGCGAGTTCGACCCAAGCTCCTTCGAAGGGTGCTCGGGTACACGGCCATGATCGCCGGGGCCGGGAACGAGACGGCGGCCCGGCTGATCGGCTTCACGGCCCAGCTTCTCGCCGACCATCCCGACCAGCGCCGCGAGGTCGTCGACCACCGCTCGCTGATTCCCACCACCATCGAGGAGGTGTTGCGCTTCGAGGCGCCCTCGCCGGTTCAGGGGCGCTATGCGTCGCGCGATGCCGAGCACCACGGTCGGACCGTCCCGAAGGACTCGATCATGCTGCTGCTGAATGGCTCGGCGAACCGCGACGAGCGCCGCTTCGAGGACCCCGATCGCTTCGACATCCACCGCAAGAGCGAAAGCCACCTGAGCTTCGGCTACGGCCTCCACTTCTGCCTCGGCGCGGCGCTCGCGCGGCTCGAAGGGCGCGTCGCCCTCGACGAGATGCTGAAGCGGTGGCCCGAGTGGGACGTCGACTACGAGCGCGCCTGCAAGGCGCACACGACGAGCGTCAGGGGATGGGGGAGCCTGCCGATCCGCACGAAGCGGGCGCGCTGACGCTCGGCTTGCTAGAGCGGTTGGTTCGGCACGCCTTCGAACAACGGCTCGGTCGGCCCAACGGTCTGCAGATGCAGCACTTTGGTCGCGAGGTGGGGCGCGAAGACCGAGAGGTAGACGACGTGGCCGATCACGATGACAGCCGCAATCGAGCGGAGGGACGACCCCAGACGGCTCTTCGACCTCGAATCCGCCCACGCCTCGATGGGCGTGCGCCCCGACGAATCGGTCCGTCCGAGAAGGTAGGTGAAGACCATCATCTGGACGCCCATCGCGAGGGAGTCGTAGAGCGGATACTGGTGTTTCGTGCCCGGCCACAAAGCGAGCCCCTCGATGACGCGCCCATAGTAGACGACGCCCAGCCGAGCCCCGAGGATCGCATTGAACGCGAAAGCCCACAGGCAGCCGACGCCGAGGCCGACGACCAGCAGCGTGATGGGCGCACGCCACTGGAACTTCGCGTTCAACCAGCGCCCCAGAGAGGCGCCGATTACTGCAGGAAGAACGAAGTAGGCGATGTAACCGGGGGGAACCGATGCTGGCAGGCCACCCCAGGTCATGTTCAGCGGCCACCAGGACGGCATGCGCGGAATCGCGGGCGGGAACTGCGCATACACCGCCCAGTCATAGGGGGCCTCGATCCAGGAGAACGAGATGGCGGATATGCACACCAGCAGGAGCGGGTGCAGGCGGCCTCGGCGGAAGCTCAAGAACAAGCCGGCGCCCACGAAGAAGGCCCCGCCGATGTAGGCGAAGCTGATAGCCGCTTTCAAGAGCGGGGTCAGTTCAGACATCGTCGGACCCCTCGCTCTTCGAAGGGCCACGCGCCTCCGGATCGTACCGGAGCACCAGTGCGAAGATCAGGACGATCAGTCCGAAGAGCGTACCCAGCATGATCCATGCGCCCACTGCAACACCCTCCAACGCGGGCCACGAAGGCCCTACCCCGCCAGCAGCGCCGCGAGGGTCGAGCGCGGTCGTGCGGAGCCAATGGCGGGTCCCCTCATCCGAACAGCACCGGCAGCGACGTCGGCGACCGGAAGACCTGGCCCCGGATGTGCGGGTCGTCGCCCTCGGGGTCGAGACGCAGGTTCGGCAGGCGCTCGAAGAGCAGGTTGAGGGCGACGCGCATCTCGAGCCGGGCCAGATGCATCCCGAGGCAGACGTGCGTCCCGTGGCCGAAGCCGATGTGGGGCCGGGGCTCGCGGAAGACGTCGAAGCGGTCGGGATCCGACCAGCGCTGCTCGTCCCGGTTGGCGGAGCCCAGCATGGGCATCACCGTGGAGCCGGCCGGGATCGGGACGCCCCCCAGCTCGCTGTCGCGGGTGGCGACGCGCGTGATGGTCAGCAGCGGCGGCTCCCAGCGAACCGCCTCCTCGATGGCCTGCGGGATCAGCGACCGATCGGCGCGGACCGCGGCGAGCTGGTCGGGGTTCGAGAGCAGCCCGAACAGCAGGTTCCCGAGGGAGCGGTAGGTCGTCTCCACGCCGGCCGGAAGCAGCAGGCGCAGGAACGAGAAGATCTCCTCGTCCGCGAGCTTCTCCCCGTCGATCTCCGCGCGTGCGAGGCTGCTGATCAGGTCGTCGCGGGGCTCCGCGCGCCGCGCCGAGAGGATCGGCGCGAAGTACTCCCGCAGCGCCTTGGAGGCGGCGACGGCTCGCTCCCGGTTCACGGTGATGCTGAGCAGCGAAATCGACCAGCGCTGGAACTGCGCGTAGTCCTCGCGCGGCAGGCCCAGGAGCCCGGCGATGATCTGCGTGGGATAGGGAAACGTGAACTCGCGCACGAGGTCGGCGCGCCCGCGCTCGGCGAACCGGGCGATCAGCTCGCTCGCCACCTGCTCCACCAGCTCGCTCTCGCGCCGCGCCAGCGCCCTCTGCGTGAAGGCGGACGACACCAGCCCGCGATGGCGGCGGTGCTCGGGCTCGTCCATGCCGAGCATGACGTGCTTGCCCAGGGCGTCGCCGAAGAAGGCGAGGATGAGGGAGGAGGAGAACGTCTGGTTGTCGCGCAGCACCTCCGCCACGTCGTCGTAGCGATACACGATGAAGACGGGCTTCGACTCGTCGTGCGGCATGCCCGAGAAGTCGAGCCGCTGCACGGGCTGCTCGCGCCGGAGCCGGGCCAGCTCGGTGTACGGGTCCCGCACGTCGCCGGAGACCGCGTCGTCGAAGGCCCCGAAGTCCTCGAGATCGTCGAACAGCTGCATTCCGGGCGTCTCCTTCAGCCGACGGCGTAGCCGACGGTCTTGATCTCGGTGTACTGGTCGAATCCCGCGATGCCGTTCTGACGCCCGACGCCGCTCGCCTTGTAGCCCCCGAACGGCGCGTCGGCTCCGTAGGCGACGCAGCCGCCGACGCCGACGAAGCCGGCGCGCAGCCGGCGCGCGACGGCCATGGCGCGCTCCGTCGAGCCCGACATGACGTTGCCGGCCAGGCCGTAGACGCTGTCGTTGGCGATGCGGATCGCGTCCTCCTCGCCGTCGTAGGGGATGACCACCAGGACCGGACCGAAGATCTCTTCCTGCGCGATCGTCATCGAGTTGTCGACGTCGGCGAAGAGGGTCGGCTTGACCCAGAAGCCCCGCTCCATCCCGGCGGGCGCCTCGGTGCCGCCTACGACGAGCTTCGCGCCCTCGTCTATGCCCTTCTGGATGTAGCCGAGGACGCGCCGGCGCTGCTTGTCGGAGATCACCGGACCGCAGAGCGTGCCGGGGCTCTGGGGGTCGCCGGGGACGATGTTCCGGTACATCGCCTCGAGGATCGCCACGCCCTCGTCGTAGCGCGCCCGCGGCAGCAGCAGCCGCGTCGGCATGGCGCACCCCTGACCGGCGTGCATGCAGGGCCCGATCCCGATCAGACAGGCCGGCGCCAGCTCGGCGTCGTCCAGCACGATCGTGGCCGACTTCCCGCCGAGCTCGAGGAACAGGCGCTTCAGGGTCGCCGCGCCCTTCTCCATGATCCGCTTCCCGACGGCCGTCGAGCCGGTGAACGAGATCAGGTCGACCTTCGGCGAGAGCGTGAGCTCTTCCCCGATCAGATGGTCGAACGCAGCGACGACGTTGACGACGCCGGCCGGGACGTCCGTAGACTCGGCGATCAGCCGCCCGAGGCGGGTCGCGTTGAAAGGGGTGTCCGGGGCCGGCTTCAGCACCACCGTGTTCCCGGTGGCCAGCGCCTGGGCGAGCTTGTGGATGGCGACCTCGAACGGAAAGTTCCACGGCACGATCGCGCCGACGACACCGACCGGCTCGCGCAACATCTTGCGGCCGGTCAGCTTGCCGGTGAGGGACACGAACGCATCGCCGAGGTCGGTCTCCCACGCATACTCGTCGATGAGCTTCGCGGGATACGTCAGCGCGTCGGCCAGCGGAGCATCGAGCTGCGGACCGTGCGTGATCATGCGCGGGCAGCCGGCCTCGAGGATGAGCTCCTCGCGGAGCTCCTCCTTTTCCGCCTCCAGCGCCTCGCGGAGCTGCTCGAGGCAGCGCTTGCGGAGGGCGCGGTCCGTCGACCAGCCGGTCTCGTCGAAGGCCCGCCGCGCGGCGTCGATGGCGCGATGCATGTCGGCCTTGGACGCGTCGGAGACCTCCCCCAGCACCTCCTCGGTGGCCGGGTTGACGTTCGCGAAGGTGCCGGCCTCGCCCTGGACGAGCTGGCCGTCGATCAGCATCCGCGACTCGAAGCGTACGTTGGGCCTGTCTGCCATGGTCCTGCGCTACTCCTCACCGAAGCGATCGACGAGATGGGTGGTCTTGCCGTCCGGGTCGAGCCTTCGGGCCACGAGGTAGCCGGCGCCCATCCAGGCTCGGCGGGTCCACTTCCCGAGCGAGATCCGGGTCCCCGGAGCGCCGGACGCGGCGGGCAGCATCTTCACGCGTTCGAGCGCCTCCTTTACGCCGCGGGGGGAGAGCGGGCGAGCCTCGGCCAGGGCGTAGAGGATCGCCGTGGCGATGTCGCGGTTCACGACCGTCACGCAGTACTCGGGGCGCCGGCCGTACGCCGCCTCGTACTCGTCGAGAAAGCGCTGGCCGACGAGGTTGTTCTCGTCGTACTGATCGAGGCCGGTCCATCCCAGCAGCGCGTTCCACATGACGGGGTTGATCCAGGCGTTCTGGAACGCGGTGCCCGTGAACCGCGGCGGGTCCCAGCCGAGCGCCGCGAGGGCCGGCTTGATCAGGACGATCCCGAAGCCGAAGCCGCAGTGGACGAGGGCGCTGGCCTTGGCCTCGTACAGGCTGCGCGCCGCCTCGTCGATGTTCTGGCCCGTCTGCGCGATCGACGCCTCGGCCACGATCCGGATGCCCTTGCGCCGGCAGGCGTTCCGGAAGTTCTCGAGATAGCTCTTTCCCACCAGCGATTGCTCGACCAGGACGCCGACGTCGCGGTGCCCGCCCTTCGCGAGCAGGTCCGCCCAGAAGATGGGCTCGTCCGTCATCGACCCTTGCGGAAACGCGAACGTCCACTCGCCCAGCCAGTCGTCGGTGCCGGTCACGCTGATCGCCGGAACCCGGAAGCGCTCCTCGATCGCCTCGCGCGTCGGCACGGCGTTGTCGGTGATGTGGGGTCCGAAGACGAGGAGACAGCCTTCGTCGACGAGCTGGCCGTAGGCGTCGATCACCGCCTTGACCGTGCCCTTCGGGAGACCCTCGACCTCCCGGAAGACGATCTCGACCGGACGGTCGATGACTCTCTGCTCGAGGCCCTGGCGGAAGACGAGCTGGAGCGATTGGGTCAGGTCGTCCCGCATCTCTTGCGGGTAGAACGCCGGCAGCCGGAAGTCCATCAGGTAGCCGATCCGGATCGGCTCCGCGGTGCTCTCGTACGACATCTCGCCTCCGTGGGCGCGCCCTCGGCGGCCGACCGGGACTCGGGAGACCTAATATTTGTTCAGGAGACGCGGCCGTGTCAAGCCTGGCGGGTCTGGGGTGTGAACTCGTTCATAGCCCCCGCCCGCTGCGGATGACAAGGTCGGGACGGCGCGGCGACGCCCGTGCGCCGCGGGGCGGCGCCACGGCCCCGGGGCCTCCGCGAGAGCGGCTCGAGCGCGGCATCCGAATCAGATCACAACGCGATCACGACTCCGGCGCGGTTCGCTCATAGATTCACGCGCAAATCGGGCTCACCGCGCCGCGGCAGCCCAAAGGAGCATGCAACATGCGCGTTCGACTTCGAGGCCTCCCGCTCTTCGCTCTGGCCCTGCTGCTCGCAGCGAGCGGCGCGCAGGCCCGCATCAACCTCGGCGGCTTCGGCCACCAGACCGGCGGCATCCTGACGGGCGACCTCGGCGACGTCGTCGTCGATCCGGTGCCGCCGGGAGGAGGAGGCGGCGGCGCGCCGATGTACACGGTCGCCGACCTCGAGGAGGACGGCTACCTCTGCAGCGCCGGTGGTCCCGCCGCGATCGTCTGCAGGTCCTGCGGCTTCGTCGACGCCGACGAGGCGCAGGCGTGCTCGGTCTACCTGTGCAGCAACTCGGCGGATTGCTCGAACCACCGCATCCGCTGGGACGTTCCCCCGGACGTCCGCGCCGAGGACTTCGGAATGTGGGCGAAGGAGTTCGCCTTCGGCGCGGACCCCTACTGGATCCAGGACTTCAACGGCGACGGCCGCCGCGATCTCGGGGCGGCGCTCGGCTCGCAGAAGAGGATCGCGCTCTCGCAGGGAACCTTCCTTCAGGACGGCGGCGTCTACACCGGCCCGGTGAGTGCGGAGAGCGCCGGGCCGGCACTCACGGCCGACGTGAACCACGACGGCATCCAGGATCTCCTGACGGTTTCGCCCGCCGGCCATCTGAAGGTCGACATCATGACGGGCAGCGGGGCAGCCGCCTCCGTCGAGCTCACGAGCACCTACTGCGAGGGCCTCGGGACCTGCCTGATCGGCGACGTGAACGGCGACGGAATGCCGGACCTGATCGAGGTGATGCGCGGCGCCATCGGCAGCCACCGCGCGGGCGACGTCTGGGTCTCCCTCGCCACCGACGTCCCGGGCTTCCCGAGCGTGCCGAGCGCGCCCCAGTCGCCGGACACGGACGGCGACGGCATCCGCGACGACGCGGACGACTGCATCGACGTCGCGAACCCGGCGCAGCTCGACGCCGACGGCGACCAGATCGGCAACGCCTGCGACGCCGACCTGAATGGCGACGGGATCGTGGACGACACGGACGCCAATCTCTTCATTCCCTGCTTCGGCGCGCTCGTGAGCGCGCGCCCCGAGTGCGCCGCCTCGGACTTCGACGGCGACGGCAGGGTGCATCTGGCCGACGTGGCGATCATGCAGGCCGCCCTCGGGCAGCCCCCGGGCCGCGCCGCCGCGAACCAGCCCCCCGCGATCGCGCTCTTCACGCCCGAGGACGGGACCATCCTGCCGGTGGGCTCCTCCAAGGCGTGGGTCGCCGGCTTCGTGCCGAACGTGCCGGCGGGCGGCGTCCAGGTGCGCGTCGGCGGCCAGTCGGTCGCCGTCAGCGGGCCGAGCAACTACTTCGCGGCCTTCGTCGATCTGCCGGCGACCGACGGCTCCGGCGCGCCGAAGGTGTTCCACGGCGTCGTGGTCGAGGCGACGCGCGGCACGCGCACCAGCAGCGAGCGGCGCGCGGTGATCGTGGGCGAGCGCGCCGCGCCGGGCCACCGCGCGCACCTCGCGCTCGGGGCGCGCCTCACGGGCGCCGGCCTCGAGCGGCTCGAGCAGTTCGCGCGCGAGGAGCTCGTGCCGGGGCTCGTCGCCCAGATGCCCGAGGAGATCGAGGGCTACACCCCGGACCTCGAGTGCGAGACGGCCGGCCCGATCATCCTGCCGGTCTGCACGACCGGGCACACGATCTCGAACGTCTCGATCGGCGCGCCCGACGTCTCCGTCGATCTCCAGCCGGACGGCGTGGCGGTCTTCGCCACGATCCCCTCGCTCGATCTCGATCTCACCGTGCACGGGACCGGCCCCACGCCCGCCGAGTGGTCGTGCGGCGGCCACGTGTCGGCCACGAACATCGAGATCTCCCTGCTCTACGGCCTGGAGGTGGGCTACCTCGGCCGCATCGAGGTGGTCGAGAAGCAGGAGCCGGTCGTGAACGCGAACGTCTCCTACGGCGGCTGCGGCGAGGATCGCGTCAAGGCCCAGGTGAAGGAGCAGCTCGCAAGCTTCCTGAACGATCCGGACGACGCGAACGGGATCACCCATCAGCCGTACCAGAAGAGCCCGTTCGGCGCGGCCGTCGAGGAGATCTTCGCGAGCCTCGCCCTGAGCGGGACCTACACCGAGGAGACCGATCTGCCCGTCTTCGAGCAGGCGATGGCCTTCGGTCCGGGCGGCCTCGGGACGATCTTCGACGAGGATCCGCTCTCCTTCGCCTACGACGCCCGCTTCGAGTCCGTGGTGCAGGACGCGAACGGGATTTCGATCTGGCTGCGCGCGGGCATCGAGGCCGCGGAGCCGGTGCCGGGCCTCGGCGGCCCCTCGGGCGCCTACCAGCTGCCCGGGTTCGCGGCGCCCGCGCTCCCGAACACGCTGCCGAGCGGGAGCGCGTACGACGTCGGGGCCGCCGTGACGCCGAACGGGCTGAACGAGCTGCTCGACGCGGTGACGCGCGCCGGCGTGCTCGCCGGCCAGGCGAAGGTGATCACGCAGATCGCCAATCCCCTCGGCGGTCCGGCGCCGCTGGAGCTCTCCGCGGGCCTGCTGGCCCTGGCGATCGACGCCTACTCGGCCTATCCCGAGTTCGAGAAGCTCTCGGTCCACATCACGCCTCCGACGTTCGCCCCGGTCGTCACCGGTCGTCGCGGGCCGAAGAACGAGATGGTCGATCTGCACGTCGGCCAGCTCGCGATCCGGATCCTCGACGAGAGCGGCGACGTCACCCTCGGCATCCGCGCGGACGTGCGGGTGGGCGTGGACATCGGCCTCGGCGGGAGCGGCACCGGCGAGCTCAGCGCCTTCGCGCGGGGCTTCGAGGTGCGCTCGTTCGCCATCACCGAGAACCCGATCCAGGCGGATCCGGCGCAGGTCGCGTCGCGGATTCTCTGCTTCCCGCAGGTGCCGACCGACTTCATCGGCTGCGCGCTGGAGGACGAGCTCACGAAGGGTCTCGACACGGCCCTCGGCCCGATCGAGCTGCCCTCCTTCGCCGACTCCGCGGCCGGCTTCGGCATGGACGCGCAGTGCCTGAAGCGGCTCGACGACGGCACGCTGGTCGCTCAGTACGACCTGCTGCTCCCGGGCGAGACGGCGCCGAGCTCGACGCTGCCGCAGTCGGCGCTGAACTCCGAGTGCCTGGCGGGCGCGACGACCGACGTGGGCGGCTCGGGTCCGCTGACCGGTGGGCTCGGCGGTGTCCTCGACGGTACGGTCGGGACCACGACCACGTTCGATGCGGGGGCCAGCAGCACGGGCGGTCTCGGCACCGGAACGGTCGGCACCCTCGGGACGATCGCCACCGGGGCGGCGACCGCCACCCGGACCAGCCCGACCGTGACGCCGACGCGGGAGGCCAGCGAGCCGGCTCCCACGAAGGACGCGACGACCGCGGTCCTCTCCGGCAAGGAGGCGCGGCTGGTGCCCTAGTCGGATCGCGGCGACCGGAACCGAGGCCCGGCGCGGAGCTCCGCGCCGGGCCTCGCTGTCTGTGAACGGCTTCACTGCGCCCGCGCCTGCGCCGGTCGAAACTCCCGCTCGGACCGGCGGACCAGGGAGGGCGCCCGATGCAAAGACCGCTCCGATCCGACTGCGGGATTCCGTGAGGCCGGCGCTCGCGCTCCGGGAAGAACGAGCCCAGAGCGGCCCCGCGCCGCAGGCGAGCGCCGACCGCGGCGCGGTGTACCGCTTCGGCGATTGCGAGCTCGACGCACAGCGCCTCGAGCTGCGCCGCGCGGGCGTGCGGGTCGAGGTGCAACCGAAGCCCCTCGAGTTCCTGCTCTACCTCGTGCGGAGCCGCGAGCGCGCCGTCTCGAAGCGGGAGCTGCTGAGCGCACTCTGGCCCGGCGTCGCGGTGACCGAGAACTCGCTGACGCGCGTCGCGAGCCTCGCGCGCCTCGCGATCGGCGACCGCGACGGGGGCTCGGCGCTGGTGCGGACGCTCCCCCGCGTCGGCTACCGCTTCGAGGGCACGATCGAAGAAGGCGTGGCCGCGTCGGCCGAGGCACCGCGCACGGTGCGTCGCCCCGTCCCGATCGCCGCGCCCGCGCCCGGGGCGCCGCCCGCTGGCGACGTCTTCGTGGGTCGCGAGGCGCTGCTCGGCGACCTCGCGCGCGCGTGGGCGGAGGCGGTCGCGGGGCACGGCGGAATCGCCCTGCTGCTCGGCGAGCCGGGGATCGGCAAGACCCGCGCCGCGGAGGAGCTGGCGGCGCACGCGGCCGCCGCCGGAGCGACCGTCGCGGTCGGGCGCTCTCCCGCGGCCCGCGGAGCGCCTGCCTTCTGGCCCTGGGTGCAGGTGCTGCGCGAGCTCGTGCCTGCCGAACACATCGAGGCGCTGCGCGCACGCCTCGGCCCCGGCGCCGCGGAGATCGCCTCGCTGGTCCCCGCGCTGGCTCCCCTCCAGGGCGCCGAGCGCGGCGAAGGCCAGCCCGGCGCCGAGCAGGAGCGCTTCCTGCTCTGCCAGGGCATCGCCTCGCTGGTGACGCAGCTCGCGCAGGAGCGCCCGATCCTGCTCTGGCTCGACGACCTGCACTGGGCCGATCCGCCTTCGCTCGTCCTGCTCCGGCACCTCGCGGCGTCGCTTCGGGGTGCGCGCGTGCTCGTCGTGGCGACGCTGCGCAGCGAAGACCGCGAGACGACGCCCGAGCTCGTCGCGACCCTCGCGGAGCTCGCGCGCACGGATCTGTGCACTCAGCACCGGCTGGAAGGCTTCTCGGAGGACGAGGTCGAGCGCTTCCTCGCGGCGCGCGGCAGGGAGGTGCCGCGGCGGCTCGCCTCGCGCCTCCGGGAGCGGACGCGCGGCAACCCCTTCTTCCTGCACCAGGCGGCCCTGTGGCTCGAGCAGCGCGCGCTCTGGGACGCCGCCGTCCTCGGCGCGAGCTTCGAGATCGAGATCCCGCCGGCGGTGCGCGACGTCCTCGCGGGTCGCCTCGCGCAGCTCACGCCCGGCGCGCGTGGCACGCTCGCGATCGCGGCCCTCGTCGGGCCCGAGTTCGAGCTGCCCCTGCTGGCGCGGGTGGCCGGCATCCCGCGCGCGGAACTGCTCGAGGGGCTCGACGAGGCGGTCGCCTCGGGCCTCGTCCAGCCGCCGGCCGATCCGCTCGGCCGCTTCGCCTTCGGGCACGAGCTGATCCGCGAGGTCGTCGCCCACGGGCTCTCTCCCGGGGAGCGGGCGCGCCTCCATCAGCGCATCGGGCATGCGCTCGAGGAGCTACACGGCCCGGACGTCGAGCCGCCCGTCGCGGAGCTGGCCCACCATTTCTATCAGGCGATTCCGGCCGGCGAGGAGGCGCGCGCCCTGCGCTACGCGCTCCTCGCGGCGGACCAGGCGCGCGCGCTGCTCGCCTTCGAGGACGAGGCGCTCCAGCTCGAGCGCGCGCTGCGCGCGCTCGAAGCGCTGGCCGCCCCGCGCGAGCGCCGCCTCGAGCTGCTCCTCCGGCTCACCCAGGCGCGACTCCTGACCGGCTCCGTCGCCGCGACGCGCGACGCAGCGCTGCGTGCGGCGAGCTCGGCGCGGGCGCTGGACGACGGCGCGGCGCTCGTGCAGGCCGCGCTCGGCTACGGCGGGCTCGCGCTCTGGGGCGTGCCGCCTGCCGCGGATCGCCGCGCGCTCCTCGAGGAGGCGCTCGAGGTGGTGGGACCTGCGCCGACGGCGGTGCGCGCGCAGGTGATCGCACGGCTCATTGCGGAGCGTCCCGATCGCGACGTGCTGGCTCGCGTGGAGCCGCTCGCCGAAGAGGCCATCCGGATCGCGCGGCGCCTCGGCGATCCGGAGTGCCTGGCCGAGGCGCTCCACGCCCATCACTTCGTCCTCCAGGGCCCGGATCACCTGGACACCCGCGAGGCGCTCGCCCGCGAGTTGCTGGCCCTCGACTGTGGGCCCGAGCGGCGCTGGGCCCTGCGCGAGAACCGGGCCGCCGATCTCTTGATGCGGGGCGACATCGAAGCGTGTCGGCGCGAGCTCGCCTTGGCGCACGAGGAGGCGGAGGCGCTGCGCCATCCGGCCTTCTCCTGGCTCTGCGAGGGGACCTCCGCGAGCCTGGCGCTCCTCGAAGGGCGGCTCGGCGACGCCGAGCGGCACGCCCGCGAGGCCCTCTCCGTGGGCCAGCGTACCGCGAACCCGAACGCCACCGCGCTCTTCCTGGGCCACGCCCATCTGCTCGCGCGGGAGAACGGACGCATCCAGGAGCTCGCCACCACGGTCGCGCGCCAGCTGGCCGGCGTGCAGTGGGTGGGCAGCTACGCGCGGGCCGGCTTCGCGTCGCTCTTCGCGGAGCTCGGCCGGGCGGAGGAGGCGCGAGCGGGCTTCCGCTCGCTCGCGAGCAAAGGCTTCGCGGCCCTGCCGCGGCGCGACGACTGGCTCGCCAGCGCGGTCGAGCTCGCAAGGCTCTGCTCCGATCTCGGGGAGCGCGAGCACGCGCCGGCGCTCGAGGCGCTGCTCGCGCCGTACGCGGGATGGCACGCGGTGTACCAGGGCCCGCTCTTCTACCTCGGGCCGGTGTCGCGCGCCCTCGCCCACCTCGCCGCGCTCCAGGGCCGCGCGGCGGAGGCGCGCGCCCTGCTCGAGCAGGCGCGCGCGGAGGCGGCAGCGGTGCAGTCGCCGCCCTGGATCGCGCGCATCGAGCGAGAGCTCGCCGGGCTGCGCGCGACCTCCTCGAAGCCTCGCTAAGACGCAGTCGTGTCAGATCGCCGCAACGGTGCGGCCCGAACT
>Ga0105106_10000992_pt1 | contig 20144 bp, 18 predicted proteins | sample PPLLaktember2015_5_FD_79109 | JGI IMG/M metagenome (GOLD analysis project Ga0105106, IMG submission 79109) | Freshwater sediment microbial communities from Prairie Pothole Lake near Jamestown, North Dakota, USA - PPLs Lake P8 Core (1) Depth... | ecosystem: Environmental > Aquatic > Freshwater >...
CAATCTATACATTTCTTATCAATATAATGCTCCTTAAGATTGATCTGGAATATTGCCTCTTTTTTCTTTGCTACATTTTTGGAATGGCACATTCCGCATGATTCACGGCTTACAGGATTCTCCAATAAAGTGGTGTCGCCGTTTTCCGAATGCTTCTGACCTGGTCCGTGGCATGTCTCACAGCGGACCTCACTATGTACATCCTGCTGTTTAAGATCCTCAATATCCTGATGACAGGTGAAGCATGCTTCCTGTCCGGCGTACATCACCGGTGTCTGTGCAGTTTCCTCAAGCGAAGCGCCCCGGTAAAATCCATATTGCCCAAATGTTTCTGGCACCAGGAAATGTCTGATTATTAAAAAAGCAGAGATAAATATTGCAAACGCTAAAACAAGGCGCTTAAGCTGGGGAGGAATGAAAAAATTCATCTATTTGAATTTTAAATCAAAGACCACTTTTTGATATACCCACTTTATTGATTTGAAAAACAATACCAGCAAATTTAAGAAATTATCTGTAGTATCCAATACAGATAATGTGAATTTACAATGTGAATTTTTTTTATATTGCATTTTTTAAATACTATTCTGAAAATCGTTCTGTTAATAAATTAACAGTTAAATGTAAAAGCCAGCGCCCTTGCCTTCCTCCGGTCGGAAGAATTTGACCACCCCAATCTATAGTTAAATCCTTGTATTTTTGTTATGTATGTTTCGTGTTTTCAGACCTTCTTTTGAAGTGGTTAAAGAAGGACGGATTTTACGCTTCGCATCACAATACATTAGTTTTGAATTTCATGAAATCGTATATGATGAGAAATCCTGTTGATCTGAAAAAATTTAGTTCATGGATTATTATTTGACTTGAATTCTCTCTTTCATAACTTTATCATAACCAATACAAATTTAAATGGCAATCTGGTCCGCTGAAATAAAAGAACTTGAGAGACTTAATGTATCTCTTATGGGTCATTTCCCTGAGCTGGAAAAGGAAGTAAGCCAACTTATAAAAACCAAGGATGAAAATGTAGCTATGCTATATTCCCGAAGATGTCTGGAAATAATCGTTATAGATCTTTGTGAATGTGAGCTGAAAAGGCCCCGCAAAACAGAGCCACTTAAAGGGATAATTGATAAACTGAACAAGGAAGAAAAAGTGGCTTCATACATTGTAACCTCAATGCATGGCCTTAACAGTTTATCGACCTATGGAGCACATCCCAAAGATTTTGATCCAGATCAGGTAAAACCTGCTTTAAATAATCTGGCAATGATTTTCGTTTGAGGACTCAGTTAATTATGGCAGCGAAAGAAAGCCATCTCTGGGCGGATTCATATCAGCAGGAATTACAGGATGCAAAAGAGATTTTTCAAATACAATCAAATATTGCAGAATCAATCGCTAAAGAATTAAAAGCCGTTATTACTCCGGAGGAGAAACGCCTGGTTGAAAAATTACCTACAGATAATCTGAAAGCATATGAAGCCTATTTGAAAGGACAGTTCTATCTCAATAAATTCACTCCTGAAGCTTTTGATTCAGCTATGCAATATTTTGAGCTGGCGAAAGAGATAGATCCTGGCTATGCTCTTGCTTATACCGGGATTTGTGATGTATGGACTTACCGTCAACAAATGGGACTCGTCACAGCTGCTGAAGGGAATCTCAAATCAATGGTAGCTGTCATGAAGGCATATGAGTTGGACAGTAACAATGCAGTTGTGCATTCGTCTTTAGCAGTTAAAAAACCTGGGGAATGTTCGACTGGGAAGGTGGAGAATCAGGTTTTAGAAAATCCATTTCACTCAATCCCAATAATGCTCTGGCGCATGCAATGTATTCTCATCTTTTAAATATTATGGGAAGAACTGAAGAAGCATTGGAACAGATTGGAATAGCTCTTAAGCTTGATCCAATGAATCCGTTTATAATATCATTTCATGCAGTTGACCTTTATATGGCCAGAAAATATGAGGAGTCTATCAAAGTATTTAATGACGCCTTAAGCATTGAACCAGGTTATTTTTTTGTAATGGCAAACATTTGGTATCCATTTTATATGACTGGGCGAATTGAGGAAGCGTATGAAGCGCTGCAGTCATTTTGGAGCATGCTGGATCCTGAATCAGTGAAATATCTTGAACAAGGATATTTGAAAGATGGCATCAGGGGAGCAATTTTATCCCTGTCTTTCAGTTTAGGGGAATTATGGACAGAAAATCAGGATAAAATGGTACTTCCTGTTGCACCAACTGATATGGCCATGTATTATTCAGCAGGCCGGGAAACCGATAAATCTGTTTACTGGCTTGAAAAGGCATATAAATTCAGAGATCCCAATTTACCATATCTGTTAATGCCTATTTACGATAATGTTCGAAATGATCCTCGTTTCAAGGATCTGTGTAAAAGAATGAAGCTACCTTGTTAAGGAATACTGGATCATTTGGGCTGCTTTTCGAAACACTGCTTCCCGACTGATTGTACGAGATTCTGAGCGAAGCGAAGAATCCCCTGCTAATTTCACAATTTATCCGTTTAGTGCATAAGCCGGTCGCCTTGACCAAATTCCGCCGGTAAACGGACATTTTTATATTTATCTATAGATCTTTGGATTAACTCCTGCAATATGGGGTCAATTTTTACCGGCAACAGATGGTCAGGGTCACCGGCTTTTGCATCTGACTCTGGATCAGAAAAGTCGAGGTGCGAGCCCTCGCAGAGCAACTTAAAAATGAACCACTTATCTCGATAACTAGATAAGTGGTTTTTGTTTGTTGCTAGGTTCTTGCTAGGTTTTTAGGGATTTTACTAATAACCGTTCAGAATTACTCAAGGTTGGTGGGATTTACCACCATTCTTTTCTTATTATCGAATGTAATATATCAAAAACACATATCCCTATCTATCTGAAAATAAGGAGCAGGGAGCATTGAGGGTGTTTTGTTATCCAACAGAAAGCTATTTATTAAAATCCCATGCTATACATACTCCAAAGAGGTCCTTTCATCTCTTCCCATCTCTTAATGGCAGCATATGCAAAATTGTTGGTATAGGAAGTAATATATTGTTTAGCCTCTTCATTTTTACCTGCTTTAACCAGTTCCGTAAACTTTACTTCAAGTATCGGGACCTCTTCAAATGCTTTATCTTCAAACTCCTTAACAGCTGGTTCAATTAATGTTCTGCCTTTTGCCCAGTTTATGGTTGCAAGCCTGTTTGTTTCACGGAATGACCATATTGCGGCGTCAGGTGTATATCTTTGCTGACCGCAAATGCTGAAGGATGCAGGCAAACTCATAACTCCAGAAAATATAGGGATCCTGGGGCTAAGTGCAGGATTGTCAAACGAAAACCATGCTATGGCTCCGATCTCGTCAGGGAGCCAACTTCGGCATTGGATAATATGTGAATATGAACAAAAATTCTGTGCTATAGTGTACCTGTTTTCGACAATGCCAGGTTTAAGTTTGTTCAGCTGAAGAATAAGTTCTCGATTCATCCAGCCGCTTGCAAAAGAGGGTTTAACATTCTTTTCCGTAACATTTCCATTTTCATCCCAGCGTTTGAGAGTGATCTCCAGGTTTTTTGTCAAATCCCATTGTGTCCCCTCGTAAGTTTCCCTGAAATATCTAATTACATCACGAGGTGATAATTTCTTTTCTGGCTTTACAGAGAATGGCAATTCAGTGGTATCCATTGAAAGCTTAAGTGAGGGAGCCAATGTGCTTAAAATATAGAATTCACGTATACCAAAGGGTTTTTTATAAGAACTAATTACCTTCCAGAACTTCAGGGGTTCATTACCGTCCCAGTAACCCAGATTTTTAGCTACTTTTTTTAAGTTGGTGCTATACAAAAAGAGATCAGGATCATTGAAATCAATAGTGGAGATCCTAGGCATATTTGCCGAAACACCTACCTGATCATCAGGAATCCTGGCTGCACACCAGATTGCTGAAGGCTTTCCCTTGCCTGAGCCAGCAATTTCCAACTGCCAAACCTCTTTTGGATCTGCAATAGTTATGCATTCTGCATAGTCTCCATATCCATATTCTTCAGCAAGTTTGCCGATAAGTGCTATTGCTTCTCTTGCCGTTATGCACCGTTGCAAAGCAATTTTTTCAAGCTCCTCAATATAAAACATCCCATCTTTGTTCCTAAGTTCCAACCTTCCCACAATTGTCGTTTCCCCTATTGCCAGCTGTTTCTCATTCAGGCATGGATAAGCAGTATTAAGGAAGGCGAATGTTTCTTCTACTTCTGGGATCTCTCCAGTCTTTTTGGCGTTCCTCATATCCCAAGATGTCTCACTATTATAAAGCATACCTGAATATACATCATGAATAGCCCCCTTTTCATATTTGGTACGCGCGAAAATCTCAAGCCATGTTCTGTAAGAACCATCGCAAGTGTGCGAAGTAATTACCGAACCATCCGTAGTGACAAGTCTTCCAACCATAATACTTGTACAGTTCCCAAACTGACTTTGAGTTTCTTCATCAGTATTAAGGTATTGAGATTGAGCAAAAACTGAAAAGTTCAGAAGGAAAATCCAGGGTAACCATTTTTTTTTCATTGCCTAAGATTTTAAAAATGATTTAAAAACAAATTCTCCTAATGGGTAATAAAGTTACATCAGCAAAGAGTCAAAGTCAAATAAATCCTTAAATACAAGGATGTATACTTTAAACGACAATAATCTTGCTGATATTAAGCCAAATCAAAATGACTACATCAATCCAAATTCAAATTCTTGTTTCCAAATGTATGTTAAAGTCTTTTCAGACCTTCTTTTGAAGTGGTCAAAGAAGGACGGATTTTACACTCCGTATCAGGATTTGAATAATCATAACTTTTTTGACAAAAACAAACTAATATGTAGATTGTTATACTTAAAAAATCAAAATGAAAAATAATAACAGGACACAGGTAGCCAAAGACCTCAAAGAAAATTCAATTCTCGTATCACGAGTTTTTGACGCCCCATTTGAAAAAGTCTGGCAAGCACATAGAAATGAAATGGCACCGTCTGACTTTCTGTAATATTCCAGGAGGTTCTCAAAGATTGTTACCTCCCTCTGAATGCAAAGTTTGAATGGTATGTTTATTGTTGTATTTCAGTGAAATATATCTATTTAGAATAGAATATGATGTGACTTTAACCCCTCAATTAATAATTGTTCCTTTTACTAATATTTGTATGTTTTCAATATCTCGTCAAGTGTTTTGGCTATCATTGGAACAGCCACCATATTTTTCATATTGATGCCTGAAAAGAAATATATAATTCCTGTGCCTTTGTCCATAGAAAAAAGTGCATCTGTGAAAATGCTTCCTGAGAATCCGTTCATCTCAAAGTATCGGGATCCATTTGTTTCGACCATGAGCCAGCAAAGGCACTTGTCAACAAGTTTGTATGATCGTGAGGACATATTCTTAATATGTTGCGGACTCAGCATAGTGTCAATAGTTGCTGGTTTAAGCAGCTGAATGTTCCCGTGTCTGCCATGATTAAGTATTGTTACCAGGAATCTTGAGAAGTCATCCATGGTTGTCCTGAGCATTCCTGCGGGGTAGCCCGGCTCTCCAAAATGCCTTGTCTTCCTGTATGATGGGACTGAGTCATTAGGGGAGAAGCTGTAACTGTACATCACCCTGCTGGTATCCAGATCCCTGAGGTGCCATCCTGTATTATTCATTTCAAGCGGGACAAAAACATTTTTCCGGCAGAATTCGGAAAAATCCATTCCTGAAATTCTTTGAACAAGATAACCTAACAGTGCATAGCCTATGTTTGAATAATTATATTCTGTTCCCGGTTCTGTTTTACTGAAGTATTCCTCAGAATAATACCTGCCTCCCGGAATAAGTATCTGGTTTATATAATTCTCCAGGGTCATTTCGGAATCGCCAATTGCACTTTTAGGCCGGCCTACTTTTGACGGTACAACAAGTCCGGTTGAGGTTACATCCGCTAATCCTGAGGTATGATTAAGCAACATCCTGAATGTAATTGGTTTTTCCGGAAAATATGGATTCCTGAATTTAAATGAGAGATAGCTGTCAATGCTGTCATCCAGACCTATTAATCCGTCTTCATAAAGCTTCATCAGGGCAAATGCGGTAACAGTTTTAGAAATTGAGGACAATTGAAAGATGCTTTCATTACTAATTTTTTTCCCGGTTTCAAGCTCAGCATAACCATAATTGCCTCTCCAGATAATTCTATCATTTTTTATCAGACAGGCTCCTATCCCGACAAACTTCTGACTCTCCATAATTTTAATGAAAAAACTGTCGAGGCCCGGATTACTGATTTCAGACGGTTGCTGGGAATATGCTTTTGGTGATATGGCAAAAGCAATGATCAATCCAATTAATATCACACTAAAAAAATATAGTGATTTGGGTTCCTTTTCATGGCGGAACTGTTTTTTTATCCAATGAAAAGACATTGAATTATTGCTGTTGTTGCATTTTCCTCCTGCAAGTTTTCATTTGACACACAAATAAATAAGGAAGTCTGCCATTAATAATGCATTTGCCGGTCACCTTGACCACATTCCGCCGGAAAGATTAACATTTTTATATTTATCATTAACTCATGAAATTAACTACGGCTTTAAGTGGTCAAATTATACCGGCGAGAGGTGGTTAGATTGTCCGGCGTATACATAGAATTCGATTTACCTTATCTTTCCTAATAATGTTTTTAAAAATCTTGTCATCAAAGAAGATTAACTATTACCAAAATATTATAACTTGTCAGTGATAATAAAACTGGGCATAAGATCCAGAACGATGGGCTTCCCAGATATTAATTACGGATTTTAATAAATTATTATTATGGTCAGACATGGTTTCTGGATTAAAACGGGTATTATATTACTCTTAGTTTCAAATATTTCCTGCAACAAAGCATCCATGGACGATTTAATCCCTGCAGTGAATGCATATTCATTCAACGATTTATTAAGCGCCAGGGATTCCCGGAACAAAGAGCAGGTATATACCTGGTTCAATCTGATTGACTGGTGTGCGGATAATGGTGTAAAAGCCCTCGACATGACGGCATATTTTTTCCCGGCTTACCCTGAGGTTCCGTCTGATGAATACCTGGAGCGGCTGAAGAATCATGCCTTACAAAACGGAGTTGCAATAAATGGTACCGGCATCCGGAACAATTTTGCATCTCCCGATTCCGCCATCAGGGCGGAAGGGGTGCAGCTTGCCAAAAACTGGATCATTGCAGCTTCCAAAATGGGAGCTCCTGTTATACGGGTATTTGCAGGTCCAGTACCTGAGGGCCATGAGTGGCAAGAAGTTGCAGGATGGATGATTGATTGTTATAAGGAACTCGCATTCTTTGGCGAAAAGTATAATGTTAAGATCGGTATCCAGAATCATGGTGATATGCTTCAGACAGCGGAACAATGCAAGTATGTTCTGGAGAGGGTGAATTCGGAGTGGGTAGGACTGATACTGGATACAGGAAGCTTCAAAACCGAAGATCCTTATAAAGATATTGCTGAAACTGTACCCTATGCCATTAATTGGCAGGTTAAAGAAAGCGTATTCGGACTTGGCAGTGAAATTGAAACTGATTATAAGCGTCTAGTACAAATTGTAAAAGATAGCGGCTACAAGGGTTACTTCCCGGTTGAAACTTTAAAGGTCAGCGGTAAACCTTATGACCCATTCGCCCGGGTGAATTTTATGCTGGCTGAGCTCAGAAAGGCAATTGATGAAGTCTATTAATTCTGCTATGATTGTAAAACCACAATTGATTTTGTGTCTGATGTTATTACTGCAGCTCCCTTCCTGATTGCAATAACTTTGGAATAACATATCCGAAACTTCCATAATTAACTCTGGAATTTCTGGGGTTTTCTTTTATTCATGCAAAAGAAAAACTGCAAATCCAGTTTCATCATCTGATAACGATAAACTTCCAAAAATTCCATACTGAGCTCCATAGTCATTAGAATCAATAGTATAGGCTTTAATAAATGCTTTCAAAGCTTCATCGTGTCTACTTAAAGACTCCAGTCAAATGCCATAATTAAACCAACTTGTTTGAACTCTGGGGTTAATTGTTATTATTTTTTCAATGATTGGAAGAGCTTTATCCCATTCTTTTTGCTCAGTCAGTTTTTTGTATTCTTCAAGAATATCCATTTTTCGTTAATAATTATGGTTGATACGGACAATTTACAATTAGGAGGTCAACGGAATCATCTCAACTGGTGTCAATTACACCTAACGGTTGAGGCTATGACAAGTGGCGGATTTCGTGGTACTTAGCTAACACCAGTTTGATTCTGGGTTATTCTGTTCTAATCTGGGTCATTTTTGAAGTTTGGTAAAGCAAAGGTTTGGCCCGAAATGATCTTTCGTCAAAAGTCCTTTAAACATATTCCAGGACAACCTTTGAATTCTATAACCTTCTAACCTTTGAAAAACAATTGACTTTGGCTTGAGGATAGAGTAACTTTACATACATAAATACCAGTGACCTGACTTATTGAAAATTAAATTCTATTCAAATGGCAATCTGGACCTCCGAAATAAAAGAGATTGAGAAGCTACATGAATCTCTCAAAGGCCAGCTTCCTGATCTGGAAAAGGAACTGGAACGGCTGATCAAAGCTGATGATGAGAATATGGTTCTCCTATATTCAAGAAGATGTCTGGAAGTGATAATAACTGATCTATGCGAATGTGAACTTAAAAGACCAAGAAAGACAGAACCACTGAAAGGGATAATTGACAAACTTCATAAAGAAGAAAAAGTTCCTTCCCACATAATAACTTCCATGCATGGTCTGAACGAGTTGTCGACCTATGGTGCGCATCCCAAAGACTTTGATCCTGCACAGGTAAAACCAGCTCTTAATAATCTTGACATAATCATCAAGTGGTATCTGAAATATAAGGAGTTCAATATTATTGATAAACTACTGGTAGAGGAGATAGAGTTTACAAGTAAACAGGCTCCAGAAAAATCAATCATAGTCCTGCCATTTGAGAACATGAGCTCCGATCCTGAACAGGAATACTTTAGTGATGGATTGACAGAAGAGATTATCACAGACCTTTCTCATATTCATGACCTACTGGTGATATCAAGGAGCTATGCAATGACATTCAAAGGGACAAAATCAACAATAAAAGAAATAACTGATAAAGTAAATGTCCGCTATGTACTTGAGGGAAGCGTCAGAAAGGCTGGAAACAATCTTCGGATTACTGCCCAGTTGATTGATGCCATAACTGATACCCACATTTGGGCTGAAAAATACTCAGGTACCCTGAATGATATCTTTGACATTCAGGAAAAAGTTTCAAGTTCTATTGCTGATGAACTTAAAATAAAATTAAGCTCCAATGAAGAAAAGAAAATTCATGAAAGGCCGATAGATAATGTTTTTGCTTATGACTGTTATAAAAGAGCCTATCCCGAAATGATGTCGATGTCATTGGAAAGGTTGGAGAACGGATTAAATTTACTAAAAAAGGGTCTTGATATTGCGGGTGAAAACGCAGTAATTTATGCTGGTATGGCTTTTGGTTATTTCCAGTATGTTAATCTTGGCGTTGATCATGAGAAAAATATCGAAAAAGCAGAAGAATTCGTACATAAAGCTCTTGATTTCGATCAGGATTTAGCAGCGGCACATTTCGTAATAGGATTAATAACTGTTGCAAAAGGTGACATGGTGAAAGCTATTGTTCATTTGGCACAAGCTCATGCAGGAAAATCGGAAGATCCTGAAATAATGGTCTGGTTAGCTTTAGGATACAGTTGTGTTGGCCAGTTTGAAGCAGGGAGATCGTTAATAAACAGATGTGTTAAAGTGGATCCTATTAATCCATTGAATGATGCAGTTTCAGGTTGGAATTACTTTTTTGGTGGCAAATTCGATATGGCACTTAATCCATTATTGACGGCATATAATTTAACTCCGGATAGTGTAATGCATCAATTCTGGAAATCCCTTATTCTCTTTTATAATGATCGTGCAGATGAAGCTTATGAATTCATCTGCACGTTTGTTGAAGAAACAAGCACCAATATATGGTCTCAGGCAACAAAATGCATTAAGTATGTAATAACAAGGGAAATTGATAAATTGACAACATTGATGACTCCTGATTTTATTAAAGGCATTCAAATGGATTTACAGTATTCATATCATTTCGCAACCTTCTATTCATATCTTGGCGAAAAGGAAAAATCTCTGGAATTTCTTGAAAATGCAGTAAATCGTGGCTTCATCAATTACCGATTAATTGCGGAAATTGATCCCTTTCTCGAAAACATCCGTGGTGAAGACCGGTTCAAAAAGTTAATGGAACGGGTAAAATACGAATGGGAGAATTTTGAAGTATAGACGCCCCGCTGGATTATCAACCAATCTTGATCATAGTCATCCCTCTCAAACTAACAATCTTAATCCAAAGTTATCTATTAGTTGTTTTTAATATGTATTAATGTTTTCAGACCTCCTTTTGAGGTGGTCAAAGAAGGACGGATTTTTCAAACAGGACTCATTGCTCGATTATTTTCTCCCAGACCTTCTTATGAAGTGGTCAAAGAAGGACGGATTTTGAAGGAAATCATACTCTTGCTCCCCAGCTTTGTGTATTATCTAAAATATATTTCCTGAGACGGGACAATTGCCCGGTCGTACAGATAATAGTATCGTAATATCCTGGCTGCCAAGAAAAATTTGTATCAAATTTGTGAGCACGTTTTGTCACCTCTGATTTATATGAACCCACAACGACCGGCAATGAACCTGATTTCGGAGAAATAGATGACATGGTTTTATTTACCGGGTCCGTTGCATCATGGTGTAGTAGGGGCGTTGCATGCAACGCCCCTACTACTTTGCCTTGGAAGGCAGAAACAAACACAATAAATTTTACAGTAGGAGGCTATTGGTTATATGCAATGGTAAGCCCGGAAAATCAAAAACAATAGGGGCGCATGAATTACCTGGCCATTGACAAATACGAAAGTATTGAAATTGAAGATGCATTTTGTGATGAAAATATCAAAGCAATTTTTCAATATCTGAAAAGCACAAAGCCTGTTAATAACATCGTTCCCATACCCATAAGCACTGAACAGATCCAATAAATGTTTACGGAATAGCATCAATTTATGTAAATACCAGAGTATCGCTTCTACCTGTTTCAGACTTATCCAGAAAAGGGCAGATCTATATAAAAGTACTAATTCAGGAATTAAATCGAACCAAATATTACTCATACTTTCAAAAAATGTAGAGTACATTTGTGCCAAGGCATCAATGAGGGTTCCTATGGCCATTGTTTTTACAAAAATTCCCTGATTACGAGGTTTGGAAAAAACCTTAATAGCACCTATTACCTGAAAGCCAGAATTTATGCGGCACATAGAAAGTAACTGGCTTAAAAGTGGGGTATGTCCAAATTAAAAGAAACTTGACTTTGGTCGAAACAAGGCGTAAATTTGGGGAGAGCAATGAGTGATGCATAAACAACTTCATCTATCATTCCGCTATTTGGGGACATAATAAACTAATCAATAATCTTAAACTTATGGAATTTCCTTCTGTTGTAGATATTCACACTCATCCGGACTTTAAAACTTACTGGTCTGCAGACCTCGAAATAGAAAGGCTGAACTGCTGGAAAAAATTCAGGATGCCCTTTTTGCTCAGAATAATCGACAAAATCCTTCTGGGTGATGTTCTGGCATCGCAGTGCACTCTCAGACAACTGAACAGAAACAGGGGAATGATAGCACTGGCCGGTCTGATTTCAGCTGAAAAAGCTGAGATTACAACTGGAATTCCCTCAAGTCATGGATTTCATATTGGTCTTTACCAAATTGCATGTATCCTGAAACGCCTGGGCTACAGAAAAAGTATAGATCCTGACCTGGTGAAACGAATATCTCTTCCTGAGACTTATAATTTTGATTTGTTTAAAGAGATTCAGGAGCATCTTCTCAAATCAAGAAAAAAAGGATGCAGATATCAGTTACTTAAGAAAATCAGCGATTACAATCCAAGGAAGCTGAATATTATATTAACCATTGAAGGAGGTCATAATCTGCAAACCCAAACCTCCGGCAATAATGCAGGTAATGATGTGGTGGATAACCTGAGAAAACTGAAATTAAGCGAGAGACGATATTTCTTTATGAGCATGGCTCACCTCGAACAGAATCTCCTGTGTACTCATGCCTATAACATTAAGATAGTCAGTGATGACAAGTTTTTGCCTACCGGCCAGGGACTGACCCCTCAGGGCAGTGATGTAATAACGGAAGCCCTAAAGCTTCAGCCCTACCGAATGCTTATCGATATAAAACATATGAGTCTTAAAGCAAGGCAGGAATATTATGATATGCTTAGACAAGACTACAGTTCGGAAAACATTCCAATCATAATGTCACATGGAGGTGTAACTGGAGTTTCATGGAATAACAGGCATGTTGCCAAATGCCCAGAGGTTGATCACGAGTGGATTAAAGTACAGCATAATAAATGCCCGGGCCTTCCGGGAACAAAGTTCTATCCCCGGTCGATTAATTTATACGATGAAGAAATAACGGAGATCCTTGATTCCAAAGGAGTGATAGGTCTCAATTTCGATGAAAAAATTCTCGGTGTAAAGCAGATAGGACAGGCGCAACCTGTCGAATACTTCAGCAAGGACGATTGTAGCTGCAGCGATTTTATAGTTTCCCCCTATGACGGATTACCAGAACCGGTGGAACCGCCATCCACATTCGAAACACGCTTGAACGCACTTAAGGAAATGTTAATTATTTACCTTAATGAACTCTATGATCATCCTGAACAGTACAGGCCGGGGGAAATAAGACGAAGATTAAATGAAATCCGGCAAGATTATATGCGGCTTCTGACAGAGATGGCGCAGGAAGAAAGGCCGGAATTGATATTCGATAACGCTATTAAACACCTTTGCAACAACATACTGCATATTGTTGAGGTCGGAGGTGCAAAGGCATGGAAACACATCTGCATAGGATCTGATTTTGACGGAATGATTAACCCTTTGAACGTCTGCAGCAATGCCAAAAAGTACGACAACCTTTCCAGCGCTCTTAAAGAGTGGTTGCCCCGTATGGCTGCGGACACAACAACGGATTATTATATAATTGACATTGATAAACAGGTAAATGATATCATGTCAGGCAATGCTTACAGGTTTCTTCAGGATAACTTCAGGTAACCAGAATACAATACAAACGAAAGGGATTATCCTATTAAATACCAGTCAATGAGATAATATGCGATCCTTAACGGATCTGATTTTCAATCCCATCAAATCCAGAAGGCTCATTTTCCCGCGGGCCTGCCCAAGTCTGATATATGTTTCTTTCAGGTTTACAGGGACATAGGATTGCTCATGTTCAGGTTTTCGCTGCAGTGTCAAAGATCCAGTAGAACATGTGCTAACGCATAAACCACAACCGATACAACGATCCGGATTAAGGAGAGCTTTTTCGTCATTAAGGGATAAAGCGTCCATCTGGCAACGATCTATACAAGTCCCGCAACCTGAACATTTATCTGAGTCAAGTATTACTCTGAATGGAGTCGACACTCTGCTGGCAGGCCGGATATCATTTTTAATACTGCGAAGAACACCACAGCAGCAACCACAGCATGTACAGATATATACTGCTTTCCTCGCATTCCCTGTCTGTAAAACAAGGCCAGCCTTTTCTGCACGGTGAAGGATATCATGAACTTCTGACCGGCCAATGGCCCTGCCACGATTTAGTCGCTTATTCCGTTCATCTGCCATCCCAAAACTCAAACAACTTTCCAAAGGATTATTACACCCTTTGCCCAAAATGTGTTGTTCTTTCCGGCAAATGCAATCAAGAACAGTAAATTCACTATATTCATCAATCAGTTCAAAGACCTGTTCATAGGGAAGAATGTTGTTTATAACACTGATGCTTTTATTTACTGGGATTACTCTCAGCTGGGGAACTTTCTGCCATATATCCAGGTTTACAAATGCAGGAAGGTACTCTTCAAAGTCCCTTACCAGCTCAGGTGTCAATGAATATACCTGTTGCTCCCAAAATCCAACAATAAATTGTTGCATCCTGTATCGCAGTGGTTTGTCTTTTCCCTTAATACTGAAAATAAGACCTTTGCGGTCCATTTCATGCAGCAAATGTTCTGCCTTATCCAATGATATACCTGCCCTGTAGGCTATAACCCTGGGTTCTTCAGCTATTAAACTGATGTGCATGGCCAGGCTGGCATATTCAGGGGAAAACAGCTGTCGGAGGATACGTATCTCTGCACCACCTTCCGTTCTTGGAAAACCAGCAGGTAACTGGTCAAGATAGTCAGCTAATTTCTCATAAATATCTGTTGTCATCGACTCCTAAGAAGGTTAAATAAATACCTGAATAGGAGAATAAGAGCACAACTAGCTCTTCATCTCCACTGTCAAAGATACTCCATGTAAAAGCCGAAGTTAAATTTATTTTAGATGGAATATTCCCATTGCCAATCCAATTTATTCAAAATAAAATTGCATTGATCTTAACTTTGGCTTAAATTTGATTATAAAAATAGAACAAACAGACTCCTGATGTCAAGCATAATTGAAGGTTATAATTATGACATTTATATCAGTTATCGTCGAAAAGATAATAAACATGATGGCTGGGTGACTGAGTTTGTTGATAATCTGAACGGGGAACTCGAATCGACTTTTAAAGAAGAGATAAGTGTTTACTTCGACATCAACCCGCATGACGGACTTTTAGAGACACATGATGTAGATGCCTCTCTGAAAGACAAGCTTAAATGTCTGGTTTTTATTCCAATCATTTCACGTACCTACTGTGATCCTAAGTCATTTGCCTGGGAGTTTGAGCTAAAGGCATTTGTAGAACAGGCTTCCAGGGATCAATTTGGTTTAAGGGTAAAATTGCCTAACGGGAATGTGGCAAACAGGGTTCTTCCTGTTCGTATCCATGATCTGGATAATGATGATATTAGATTATGTGAGTCTGTCCTTGCAGGGGTTCTCAGGGGAGTTGAATTTATTTATAAAGAACCCGGAGTTAATAAACCGCTTAATCCAGATGATGATGAAAAAAAGAATTTAAACAAAACAAAATACAGAATCCAGGTAAACAAAACAGCAAATGCAATAAAAGAGATTATTTTGGGAATGAAAACAGATTCAACTAAATCTGCTACTGAACGAAAAGAAGTCCTTTCAAAAATAGATATACCGCTCACGCAGAAAAAATCTATTGCAGTATTACCCTTTGTGAATATGAGTCCGGATAAAGACCAGGATTATTTCTGTGATGGTATAGCAGAGGAAATTATAAATGCCCTCGTACATGTTGAAAGCTTTAAAGTCATTGCCCGAACCTCTGCTTTTTCATTCAAAGGTCTGCAGGTTGATATACGTGAAATAGGGAGGATACTTGATGTTGAAACAGTTCTTGAAGGCAGTATCCGGAAAGATGGTAACCGGCTCCGGATAACGGCCCAGCTTATTAACATTGCTGATGGTTCCCACATCTGGTCAGAACGTTACGATTGTAATATGAAAGATGTGTTTTCTATTCAGGATGAAATATCGCTGGCAATCCTGAATAATCTGAAAGTTAAACTTTTAGGTGAAACAAAAGCAATGATTACAAAACGGCATTCTGAAAATCTCGAAGCATATAACCTCTATTTGAAAGGCACTTACTGTTGGCAAATGATGACAATAGAAGGATATAAAAAAGCTTCAGAGTATTTTGAACAGGCACTTCAGAAGGATCAGGATTATGCACTTGCTTATGTTGGATTTGCTACAGTCAAAATAGCCAGCACAGCTTACGGGGATGTTCCGTCTGACGAAGCTTTTCCCAAAGCAATTGAATATGTAAATAAGGCTCTGAAAATAGACAATACCCTTGATGGAGCCTATTCCGCACTTGGTGTTATTAATACATTTTATTATTGGAACTGGAAGGAAGCAGAACAAAATTTTAAACATGCTCTTCAAATAAATCCAAACTCATCCCTTATTCATATATATTATTCATTTTTGCTGACATGTACCGGACGTCATAAAGAAGCTATCTCTGAAGCAAAGCGAGCCCAGGAGCTTGATCCTCTCTCATACTTTATTAATACTTTTACAGGTGTTGCCTTTGCTTTTGACGGTCAGTTTGACAGGGCAATAAAAGAATATCAGATGACCCTGGCAATTAATCCGAATTATTTTTTTGCGCACAATCAGCTCGGTATAGCCTATTTTGGAAAATCAATGTTAAAAGAGGGTATTGCCGAGCTGGAGAAGGCAGTTAACCTTTCTGACGGGAATCCATTTGCAACAGCATTTCTTGTTCTGGGATATTACCTTATCAGAAAAAAAGATCGGGCAGAGAAACTGTTTAATAGCTTAAAGAAAAGATCAAAAACTGAATATATACCTGCAACATCAATTTACCTGATTCATAGGATCCGCGGAGAAGAAGAAATGGCGCTGGAGTGGTTAAAGAGAGCCTGTGAGGAGCATGACACGTCGCTTCTTTATTACAGAGCCAGATATATTCGTAAAGGCTCGAAATATATGGCGCTGTTAAAGGAAGCGGGACTTTAATCAAATAAATCTTATTTTATATAGATCTGATCGAGCAGTTTGCTGTACTTCCGTGCTATAAACTGGCGCCTGAGTTTCAAAGTCTGGGATAATTCTCCTGTTCCGGGGCTCCATTCATCAGGGACAAGCCTGAACCGGGTGATCCTTTCAGGAGGACTAAGGCGTTTATTGATGTTTTCAATCTCAGAGTGTATAATTGACTGCACTCCTGGCAGTTGTATCATTTCATTATAATCGGTAAACGAGATATTTAGTTTTGACTTTAATTCATCAAAGTATTTGAAGTTTGGTGAGATAAGGGCGCTGGCAAATTTCTCATGTTCCCCGACAATCATTGCATGGTCGACCAGGATGGATTCACTGAGCATGTTTTCAATTGGCTGAGGTGCAACGAATTCACCGTTGGAAAGCTTGAAGATCTCTTTCTTCCTGTCTGTCACCATAAGGAAATTCTCTTCATCCAGGTAACCGATATCACCGGTATGGAACCATCCATCATCATCAAATACAGATCGTGTCAGTTCGGGATCATTATAGTAACCGATCATTATATTTGGTCCTTTACACAAAATCTCACCGTCATCAGCTATTTTAACTTCGACGTTTTCAATTACTCTGCCGACCGAACCAAACCTGATTCCTCCTTTTAATGTTCTGTTGCCCGTAATAATAGGGGATGTCTCTGTAAGTCCGTACATGTTGATGATCTTGATGCCGGCAGCCCAGAATATTCTCTCGAGTCTTGGCTGGAGGCTTGCACCTCCGCATCCTGCGATCCTGACATTTCCGCCAAGAGCTGCTCTCCATTTGCTGTATATCAGCTTATCTGCAATCCTGTGTTTCAGTCCATAGAACCACCCGTTCTCTCCGAAAGGCTTATATTTCAATCCCAGATCCACGGCCCAGAAGAACAGATATTTCTTCATACCGTTAAGTTTCCTACCCTTTGATATTATACCCTCATAGAATTTTTCAAGAATCCTGGGTACGGCATCGAAACCATCCGGCTTAATCTCTGCCATATTTGCAGCAATTGTCACCATATTTTCAGCATAGTAGATATGCGAGCCGCTAAACTGGGTCTGATAGATGCCCAGCCTGCCGCCGACATGACACAAAGGCAGGATGCTGAGGAATTTATCAGAAGATTCCAGATTGAAAACCCCGGCTACTGAAATAAAATTGGAAACAAGATTCTTATGAGAGAGCATTACAGCCTTTGGTTTTCCAGTAGTACCTGAAGTATATTGGAGGGTGGTAAATTCTTCAGGATTAATCTGGGTTTTAATATTTTCGATCTCAAGCTTTGTCTTTTCTGCACATGACTTTCCTTTATCCACGATCTCCATCCAATTATAAACTCCGTCAATCTTATCGAAGGTATACACCTCTGAAGAAAATCCAGGGAAATTGAATGCCTGACTCACATTTCTATAAAGAATCTTATCGGATATAAAAATAATCCTGGCACCTGAGTCTTTTATGATATACTCATATTCATTTTTGTTAAGTGATGTATAAACCGGGACATGAACGACTCCGATCATTGCCATGCCCATATCGATGAAATTCCATTCCGGGCGGCTGGCTGAAATAGTAATGATTTTATCACCTTTTCTAAGCCCCATTTCATAAAGCCCGCAGCAAAAGGCATTTGAAAGTTCAATATATTCAGCTGAGCTGTATTTTATCCAGACACCATTTTGTTTGAAGCAAAACGCATCATCTATCGGAAATTTTTCCCTATACCTATCAAGGAGATCAAATGTTCTTTTTACTTCCATAATGGTTTCTGTAATAAATTCAATCCGACAAGTCTATACTTGCAATTTAGTTAAATTTCATAAATAACGACAGTAATTGTGCATAAACAGAATAATGTTTATTTTGATTGGACTGAATTACAGGGAACCCTACATTATCACTGTCTCACAATTTGAAAGAAACTTGACTTTGGATTAACCAAGGTGTAACTTTGACAATGGAACAAATCATTCTCAGATGTCCAGCATTATCGAAGGATACAAATGTGTCATCTTCATCAGCTAACGCCAGAAAGACAATAAACACATTGGGTGGATTACTGATTTTGTTTATAATCTGAAGAAGGGACTTCCTTTATGGATAAAATGGATATTATAGTACCAATTATTTCATTTGGCCTTTCCCTTTTAGTGGGATTATATGGAAAGACCAGAACGATTGGATTCTTTATGGCTTTTTGGGAGTCTTTGTTCTTTACGCCAATTATTGGAATAATTGTGAGCACGTTTTGTCACCTCTGATTTATATGAACGCACTACGACTGACATTGAACCTGATTTCGGTGAAATAAATGACATTGTTTTGTTTCCCGGATCCGTTGCATCATGTTGTAGTAGGGGCGTTGCATGGTTTGAAGTAATGATCCGTAACGGTATTTCTGAAGATGAAGCATTGAAAAGGACCTCAATAATTAATGAAGCTTTTCCAGATGCCTTAGTTGAAAACTACGAACCGCTGATTGAGTCTCTTACCCTTCCTGATCTTAAAAATCGGCATGTCTTAGCTACGGCAATAAAAGCTAATGCTAACTTAATAGTTACTAGTAATTTAAAACATTTCCCCAAAGAATATATATCTGGTTTTGGATTGTCTGCCAAAGATGCAGATGATTTTTTCACTGACATTATTGATCTTAATCATGAAACCAGTATAAAGGCATTTAGAGATTTGGTTATGAACAAAAAGAATCCTGCTCTTGATGACTACCAGACATTAGACATTTTCAGAAAAAATGGATTAGAAAATACCGCAGATTATATTCATGCTCTGATCTAACAAGAACGAAAGCCTACCCAAATCTGGCCGGTCGAATCTGGTCCAGGGTACCGGCTTTTCCACTCATCCTAAGGATCTTCTTTTTGGCTACAAAGTCTGAAATAGTCTATGATTCAATTATGCTCTCAGGCATTTGAATTTTTTGTACTTTTCATTGAGAAAGTACAGAAGTAACTTTTTTGTTAAGGAGCTATATATTTTTAAAATGCTTTAACTTTACATTCCGGGTTTACTCAATATGTAATCAGAAAATATATAAATGACATCCTTATCATTCTTCAATAATTCTTAAATTCAAATGATTCGGCAGAAAAACAAACAGTTCATTTCTGACAATTAATAAAATTGTTTAATTATGAAAAATCAATCTTTTTTCAACAGAATTGCGGTGATAGCATCACTATTGATCATCACAATAACACTCCACGCGCAGGTTAAATATGTTCCGTTAAAACCGATGTCACAGGTAGTCTCAACCTCGTTGAAACCTGTGCGCACATCTGGCGCAATAACCTTACCCACTATTACCTGGGGAGGCGACATCGCAACGGTCTATGCTGAGATTAACGGCATCTTCAAACAAAACGGCCTCGAATTCACACTCAGGAACGAAGATAATTTCAAAGACCAGGTGCAACGATGCATCAACGGCGAAA
>Ga0105106_10000993_pt1 | contig 20143 bp, 16 predicted proteins | sample PPLLaktember2015_5_FD_79109 | JGI IMG/M metagenome (GOLD analysis project Ga0105106, IMG submission 79109) | Freshwater sediment microbial communities from Prairie Pothole Lake near Jamestown, North Dakota, USA - PPLs Lake P8 Core (1) Depth... | ecosystem: Environmental > Aquatic > Freshwater >...
AGCGTGTTCGTGCCGGTGATCTGCACGCCGTTCTCCAGGTTGGCAGAAATGAGGTTGCCGGCAGCGGAGGGGTAAACTCCACCCACCACATTGGACTGCGCCCCACGACCGATGTATACCCCATCGCCTTCGTTACCCAAAGCGGCACGGCCGAGGGTCACACCGATTTCGTTGCCGTACACCAGGTTACCATCGGTGCCTGCCCCGGCGATATTTACGCCGCGCAGCCCGTTCCCGGAGATCAGGTTGCGCTCCACAGCCTCATTGCCGCCGATGAGATTGTCCTGCGCCCCGCCGTAGATGTGCACCCCGCTGAAGTTGTTCCCCAGGGGATCTGTTCCATTGGTGCCGAGATAGTTGCCAATGACCACGTTGTCATTGCTGCCGCTGCCGTAGATCCCCACACCGTCCCAGCCGTTGCCGCCGATGATATTGCGCTCGGCGTTAGTCTTGCCGCCAACCGTGTTGGCCGCGGCTTCGTTGCCGATAAACACACCGTCTAGCAGGTTGCCCATGGTCAGGCCCGCCGAAGGGGTCACGCCGATGTGGTTGCCGGCGATCACGTTGCCGGTCGCCCCGGCGCCGGAGATGGCGATGCCGTCGCCGTTGAAGCGGGTGATCGCCAGCCCCTGGATGGTGTTATCCGCCGAAGTGATCCCTAGCCCATGCGCAACTCCAGCGATCAAATGACCGTCGATCTCGACCACGATGGTCGCTGGCGTCTCGTCCGTGGCGGGTGAAGAACCGGGCTGGCTGAAGCCGTCGATGGTCGTCCCGCCCCCAGTCAGCAGGGGCAGCGCCGAAGCCAGTGATATCGTGCAGACCGGGGCGCAGGGCGGCAGGCTGAAGAGGATGGTATCGGGTCCTGCATTGCTGTTCGCCTGTATGATGGCCTGGCGCAGCGTGCCCGGTCCGCTATCGGCAGTGCTGGTGACAAAGATATCTGCCAGGGCTGCTGCCGGCGTTGGCGCAGCGAGAGCTATCAGCAATACAGCGAGAGTCAGCCCGGTAAAAACCCGAGCGATGCGGTTGATGTTCTGTAGCCGGTTCATCGATTATCCTCCCCAGGGGCCATCTGAACAGCTAAAACAGGACCTATATTCGGGATGGCGTATGACGCCATTTTTAACATAAGCATACAGTAATTTCTTCAGGATTGCAACAGGGTCAGGGTAAATGATCGCCCTTCACTAAAAGGGGAAATGAAGGTGTGCGGCGGCGCTTATAGCACCGCCGCACACCCCAAAACCCCTTATTTTGGAGACAGGCTTTAATAGTAAAATTGTGCCAAAAGGTCCTTTTATTGTGAAAATCATCCTGGCGCGCATCACTCGAACGTTCATCCTGGTTCTCATCGGAATAACCCTTTGGGCTTGCGGCCTGGCTGCCCCTACAGCCGGACCGTCAGCCACCCAATCCCCCATTCCCCAGCCCACGCGCACGCCGGAGCCCCCGGCGCCTCCTACCCCCACCGCGCAGCCGTCCGTAGCGGTGCTGCTGGCGCCGGAGGGCGCGGATGAGGGTCAGGTAAACGCGCTGAACCAAATCCTGACCGGTCTGATCGTCTCCGATGAAAGTGGGTGGCGCTTGCAGGTGTTGCCAACCCTGGATCCCGGCGATTTGGCCGATGTGCGCGTGGTTGTGGCTGTGCCGCCCGCTACAAATCTGGCGGATCTGGCTGCGGCCGCCCCGGACACGCAATTCCTGGCGCTGGGCATCCCCGGGGTGGGTCCCGCCGCCAACCTGAGCGTGATCGGCGGGCAGGGCGAGCGTCCTGATCAGGCGGCATTTTTGGCCGGTTTTGTGGCTGCCAGCATCACGCCGGATTGGCGCGTCGGGGTGGTCGTAGAGCCGGGATCGGTTTCTGGAAAAGCTACCAGCCTGGGTTTTGCCAATGGCGTCAAGTATTTTTGCGGCCTGTGCCGGCCGGCTTACCCGCCCTTCCCCCGGTCCGGCTACCCGCTGGTGGTGGAAGTAGCCCCAGGCGCGGCTGCCAATCAATGGCAGGAGCAAATCACCAACCTGCAGGCCTGGCAGGTGCAAACGGTGTTTGTGCAGCCGCAGGTCGCTCAGCAAGCGTTGCTGGAAGACCTGGCCAATGCGGGTATGAAATTCATCCTCACTGGAGCGCTGCCCGAGGGCTTGCGTCCGCATTGGGTTGCCTCGCTGGGAAGCGGCGACCTGCTGCTGGAAGTGTACTCCGTGTGGGAGCAACTGGTCGCCGGAAAGGGGGGACAAGACGTCAGCCTGCCGCTCGGTTTTAGCGCGGTGAATCCCGATTTTCTCAGCCCAGGTAAGCAAGGCCTGGCTGAAGAGATGCTGAAAGATCTGCTGATGGGCTTAATTCACACCGGCGTCGACCCGCTCACGGGTGAGAGTGTGCCGGCGCCGTAGGGCTATGATATGAAGAATTACACGTTGCATTTTGGCAATCTTCATGCTAGACTTGTAAGAGCAAACCTGCGAAAGGAGGAATGCTAGCTGAAAAGATACCTCGCATCTCACTCCCCAAATCCCAAATAAGACAATAAAATACATTTTTCTCTTTAAGGAGGAGAAAACGCATGTCGAAGAAACTGTATACTCTTATGGCGGTCCTGGTCGTAGCTGCAATGCTCCTGGCAGGCTGTGGGCAGAGCGCGCCGGATTGCTCCACGGCGGAGACCTTCTGCGTCGGCCTGGTTACCGATGTCGGCAAGATCGATGATAAATCCTTCAACCAGTCCACCTGGGAAGGCGTACAGCAGGCGCAGAAAGATCTCGGCGCGGTTGTCCAATACATCGAGACTACCGATGCCAAGGACTATGACAAGAACATCGCCACCTTCGCGGATGAAAAATACGATGTGATCGTCACCGTGGGCTTCAACCTGGGCGAGGCGACCCTGGCTGCTGCCGGAAAATACCCGGACGTCAAGTTCATCGGCGTGGACCAGTTCCTGACGGCCGATCCCGTGCCCGCCAACCTGGCAGGCTTGAACTTCCCTGAGGACCAGTCAGGCTTTCTGGTGGGCGCCCTGGCGGCTTTGATGACCAAGTCGGGCAAGATCGGCGCCGTGCTGGGCACGGACGCGGTTCCTCCCGTGTGGCGCTTTGGTGAAGGCTACCGGGCTGGCGCAGCGTATGTAAATCCCAGCGTTGAAGTCAACGTGATCTATCACAACGATGTGGGCTTCGATAAGACCTTCACCGATCCCGAATGGGGCAAGACCACTGCCATTTCGATGATCGATAAGGGCGTGGATATCATCTTCGGCGCGGGCGGCAAGACCGGCAACGGCGCCCTGTTGGGCGCGGCTGAAAAGGGCGTGTATGCCATCGGCGTCGATACCGACCAGTACTTCACGGTTCCTGAGGCGCAGAAAGTGCTGCTCTCCAGCGCCATGAAGCTGCTCACCCCGGGCACCTTCGACCTGATCAAATTGGCCAAGGAAGGCAACTTCCCCAGCGGCAACTACTATGGTCTGGCCGGCTATGCACCTTACCATGACGTGGAAAGCCAGGTGCCCGACGATGTGAAGGCCAAGATGCAGGAGATCGACACAGCCCTGAAGAGCGGCGCCCTGCAGACCAACGTAGCTCCGGTAAAACCGGGTTCCTAATCGTCTGAGAAGTTGATTTTTGGGAAAGGGAGGTTTTCTCCCTTTCCCTTTTTCTAATATTTAGAACTTATCTTAAAAACGGTTAATCCGGGTGTGTGCTGCGGCAAAGCCGCAGTACACACCCCATACCCCGTCATTTTTGAGATAGACTGTAGTTAGTTTTAAGATTGGGGTGCAGAGGCCTGGCTTCTGCACTCCGCATAACCAGAGGTGGAATCTTATGGAAAATCCTGAGCAGCAAGAGGGCGTCAAACCGGAACGCAAGAAGACACCTGTCTTACGATCTGCGGTCAATGCGCTGCTCGTCCCCGCCCTGGCAGTGCTGACGGCAATTGTGGTGGGCGGGGTGGTCATTGCCGCCGCAGGGGGGAATCCTTTTGCCGCTTACGCCGGCTTGATCCAGGGCTCCTTTGGCTCAGCGAATGCCATCAGCGAGACGACGGTGTGGGCTACTCCATACATCTTTGCCGGATTGGCTGTGGCCCTGGCTTTCAAAGGCGGCTTGTTCAATATTGGCGCGGAAGGACAGCTTGCCCTGGGGGCTACTACAGCGGCTTTTGTAGGTTATGCCTTACCGGAATGGTTGGGCGTTACCCTGCCGGCGGTGATCCACCTGCCGCTGACCGTGCTGGCAGGTGTACTGGCGGGCGGTTTATGGGGCGCCATTCCCGGCTGGCTGAAGGCCCGTACCGGGGCGCATGAAGTCATCAATACCATCATGATGAACTATATCGCGCTGAATATCGTCAGCTTCTTGCTGAATGGGCCGATGAAAGACCCCAATCCGATCAATGTGAGCGCCCGAACGCCTGCCATCGCAGAGGGCGCACGGTTCCCTGTGCTCTTTGCTAATTACCGCGTCCACTGGGGTTTCATCCTGGCGCTTCTGGTGGCTGTGCTGATCTGGTGGCTGCTGTGGAAAACCACGCTGGGTTTTGAGATTCGCACCGCCGGCGCCAATCCGGATGCCGCCCGATATTCAGGGATGAACGTGGCGCGCTTGACCGTGCTCAGCATGACCTTCTCCGGGATGCTGGCTGGATTGGCGGGGGTGATTGAGGTGACCGCCCTCAATTACCGCCATGAGCTGGGTTTTTCCACCGGTTACGGCTTTGATGCGATTGCCATCGCCTTGCTCGGTAAAAACCATCCCCTGGGCGTGGTGCTGGCAGCCATCCTGTTTGGAGCCATGCGCAATGGGGCCACGCGCATGCAATTCCTCACCCAGATACCGGTGGACGTCATTTCCATCATCCAGGCCCTGATTTTGTTATTCGTAGCTGCCGATGCCATCGTGCGTTACATTTACCGCATCCGCGCCCCGCAGGAGCGTGTGGTGCTCACCCGCGGCTGGGGTGGTTAGGAGGCGCCAGTGGAATATCGACGCTTAGGCTTTATTGCTCTGATCATTATCGTATTGATCGGCGTGGTGGTCTTGATTGGCGGCGGGCAGATATCGCCAGCGGTCATCATCGTTAGCATGCTGGCTACAACCATAGCGGTCGCCACCCCGCTGACGCTGGGGGCTTTGTGCGGTATTTATTGCGAGCGCGCCGGCGTGGTCAATATTGGCATCGAAGGCATGATGCTGGCAGCGGCTTTCTTCGGCTGGTTTGGCGCCATCTACATGAACACCATCCTGGAAATGTCGCCTTTGCCCAGCCTGATCGTGGGGGTGTTGATTGCCATGCTCACCGGCGGGTTGTTGGGCTTGCTGCACGCCGTGCTTTCGGTCACCTATAAGGTGGATCAGATCATCGGCGGTACGGTGATTAACATCCTGGCGATTGGCGTAAGTGGTTTCCTGAACCGCCAGTTATTCTTCGAAAGCGGCAGCGTTTTCGGCGGGCAGATACCGCATGCTCCTGGGGTGCTGCCGCGCTTGCAGGTGCCTTTTTTGGTGGATATTCCCGTATTTGGAAAGGTCTTCGAGCAGCAGCCCATCGCCATCACCGCCATTATCCTGGTGGTGGTCACCCATTTTGTGCTCTTCCGCACGCGCTGGGGCTTGCGCACGCGCGCGGTGGGCGAGCATCCGCGCGCCGCCGATACAGTGGGCATCAATGTGTTCCGCATGCGCTATGCCAATGTCATCATCGGCGGGCTGATTGCAGGTCTGGGAGGGGCATACTTCACGCTGGAGTCGGTGCCATCCTTCGAGCCGTTGATGACCAACGGGCGCGGGTTCATCGCCCTGGCGGCGATGATCTTTGGCAACTGGTCGCCGTTTGGCGCATGGGCGGCGGCTCTGGTATTTGGGGCCGCACAAGCCTTGCAGATCAACCTGCAATTCTTCAGGGAGCTGATTCCCCCTCAGTGGGCGTTCTTGCAGCAGTCTTACGTGGTCGGATTAGTGCCTTACATCCTCACCATGCTGATCCTCACCGGCATCATCGGGCGCACAACACCCCCGGCTGCGGACGGCATAGCTTACGAGAAGTAGCGCCTCCTGGCAGGATGGGCTGGCCTCAAAAGATTGGAGCGTTGAGAAGATGACACCTGTACTCGAAGTGCGCGGTATTAGCAAGCAATTCCCTGGAGTGTTGGCGAACGATCGCGTGGATTTTGATTTGAACGCGGGAGAGATTCACGCGCTGCTGGGCGAAAACGGGGCCGGCAAAACCACGCTGATGAACGTGCTCTACGGTCTCTATTCCCCGGATAGCGGGGAGATCATCCGCAAGGGGCAAGCGGCAATCATGCGCTCTCCCAAAGACGCCATTGCCCTGGGAATTGGCATGGTTCACCAGCACTTCATGCTCATCCCGGTGTTTACGGTCACAGAGAACATCATGTTGGGTTCTGAGACGCTAAAAAATGGCCAACTGGATCGTAAGGCGGTTTCGGCGCGGGTGAGCGAGCTTTCCCAACAATATGGGTTGGAAATTGACCCGGAGGCCTTTGTACGCGATCTTCCCGTGGGCGTGCAGCAGCGCGTGGAGATCGTGAAAGCGCTCTACCGCAATGCCGAGGTTTTGATCCTGGACGAGCCCACCGCGGTGTTAACCCCGCAGGAAGTGGAAGATCTTATTAAAATCATGCGCGAGCTGACTGCTAAAGGCGTCTCGATCATTTTTATCACCCATAAATTGAAGGAGGTGCTGGCGATTGCGGACCGCGTCACGGTGATGCGCGCCGGCAAGGTGGTGGGGACGGTCGCGCCCGCCGAAACCGATGAGGCCCAGCTGGCTGCCATGATGGTGGGGCGCGAGGTGATCCTCGAAGTGGAAAAAGGGCCTGCCAAACCGGGCGAGGAAGTAATGCAGGTACGTGACCTGGTGGTGACCGACCAGCGCGGGCTGAAGGCCGTGCAGGGGGTGACCTTCAGTGTGCGCTCGGGCGAGGTGTTAGGCGTTGCTGGTGTGCAGGGCAACGGTCAAACTGAGCTGGTAGAGGCTCTCACCGGGTTGCGCCAGCCGCAATCCGGGCAGATCCTGTTCAGCGGTGAGGACATGACCGATAAAACTCCCCGCCCGCTGATGGAAAACGGGCTTTCCCACATTCCCGAAGATCGCCAGCGCCACGGACTGGTGATGCCTTACCCGATTGCCGATAACCTGGTGTTGTGCACGTATTACCTGCCTCCCTTTGGGGTGAATTTTGTCATCCGTAACACCGCGGTGGATGAAAACGCCCGCAAGCTGGTACATGATTTTGATATACGCACGCCCAGCCCCTACGTGCCCACCTCAACGCTTTCGGGCGGCAACCAACAGAAAGTGATCGTGGCGCGCGAGCTGAGCCGCCCTGTGCGCCTGCTCATCGCCAACCAGCCCACGCGCGGCCTGGATGTGGGCTCTATTGAATACATCCACTCTCAAATTGTGCACATCCGCGATAAGGGCGCAGCGGTGCTCCTGGTTTCGGCCGAATTGGACGAGATCATGGCGCTTTCCGACCGGATTGCGGTCATGTATCGCGGCCAGATTGTCGCTATCGTGGATCCTGATCAGGTCACGCGGGCCCAGCTAGGCCTGTTGATGGCGGGGGTATCCAAAGACGAAGTTTTCAAAGGCAACGGGAAAGTGGTTGAGCCGGCAGCCTGAGAGCGGCCGAGTTTTACCGTTTTACTGGTATGGAAAGCTCTCAAAATCTGGAAATCCCCATTGGTGGAATGGATTGCGCAGAGTGCAGCACGCACGTGCAGCAGGCAATTGCCGCGCTGCCGGGTGTGCATACCGTGGAGGTCTTTCTGACCAGCGAAAAGGCGCGGGTGCAGCTCGACCCCAGCCTGGTAGACCTGAGCGCCATCCGCCGGGCTGTGGAGGGGGCCGGATATAGCGTGCCAGAGCCACAGCAGGCGCCCTCTGAAGAGCGCGCGGCTGCGCTGCAAAGCTTCAACCGTCCAATTCTCACCCTGTTGGGCGTGGTTTTTGGAGCGGTGCTGTTTATCGTGGTGGTAGGCGAATGGCTGGGCTTGTTCGAGGCGATCACCAGCCGGGTGCCCTGGCCGCTGGGACTGGGGTTGGTGCTTGTTGCGGGGTACCCTGTATTTCGCAATGTAGCGCGGGCCGCGCTGCGCAAGCAGGTCATCGCGCACACGCTGATGACGGTGGGAGTCATTGCTGCGCTGGCGGTGGGCGAATGGGCTACCGCGGTTGTGGTGGTCTTCTTTATGCGCGTGGGCGATTATGCCGAGCATTTCACCACTGAGCGGGCACGCAAGGCGGTGAAGGACCTGTCTGCCAGTGCTCCACAGATGGCGCGTGTATTGAGAGATGGCGTAGAAAGTGAAATCCCGGTCACCCAGGTGCAAGCAGGCGAGGTGGTGGTGGTCAGGCCAGGCGAGGCGGTCCCCGTGGACGGGGAGGTGACCCACGGGCAGGCAACTGTCAACCAGGCAGCCATCACCGGCGAAGCCATGCCAGTGGAGGCCGGGCCAGGCAGCCACGTGTATGCTGCCACCCTGGTCAGCTTAGGCAGCCTGCGGGTGCGCGCCACGCACGTGGGAGCCGAAACTACTTTCGGGAGGGTGATCAAGCTGGTGGGGGAGGCCGAAGCTCACCGCGCCGATGTGCAGCGCATTGCCGATCGATTTTCTGCGTACTATCTGCCGGTAGTGGCGACGGTGGCCGCGCTCACCTTCTTGTTGCGCCGCGACCCTTTGGCTACGGCGGCTGTACTGGTGGTGGCGTGCTCTTGCTCCTTTGCCCTGGCAACCCCGATAGCCATGCTGGCCTCGATTGGGGCGGGCGCCAAGCGCGGCTTGATGATCAAAGGCGGTAAATATCTGGAGCGGCTGGCGCAGGCCGACACGCTGTTGATCGATAAAACCGGCACGCTCACCCTGGGAAAGCCTCAGATTGTAGATTTTCGATTGTTGACTGAAGATTTAGATGCAACTACAATCAGCAATCAGCAATCTACAATCCTCAATCTTGCGGCTTCTGCCGAGCGCTATTCTGAGCACCCGCTGGCACAGGCGGTGCGCGAAATGGCGTACGACCGCGGTCTACGCCTGGAGGAGCCGCAGGCGTTTGAGGCTGTGCCAGGCCTGGGTGTGCGCGCCATGGTAGCGGGGCATGAGATCGAGGTGGGCAGTCAGCGCATGATGGGCGCTTATGACGCTCAAATTCGGGCGCTTACCGACCTCCCTGAGCTGGAAGGGCAAGGCAAAACACTGCTGTTCGTGGCTGTGGACAAGAAATTGAGTGCGATTTTCGCGGCTGCAGATACTCTCAGACCCGAAGCGCCGCGTGCTATCGTGGATGTGAAGGCGCTGGGTATTCGCCACGTCGAGCTGCTCACCGGGGATAACCCTCGCGTCGCAGCCGCCCTGGCCCAGCAGCTTGGCGTGCAATACCGGGCTGGGCTGCTCCCTGAAGATAAAATCCGCATCGTAAAGGAATACCAGGCCCAGGGGCATATTGTGATTATGGTGGGCGACGGGGTCAACGACGCTCCCGCCCTGGCTCAGTCCGATGTGGGCATCGCCATGGGCGCGGCTGGCAGCGATGTTGCCATTGAAGCCGCGCACATTGCCTTGATGCGCGAGGATTGGAGCCTGGTGCCACAGGTGTTGGCGATTGCCCGGCGCACGCTGGGAGTGGTGAAGATGAACATCGCTTTCACCACACTGTACAACCTGGTGGGCCTATCCCTGGCGGCGCTGGGCTTCCTGCCGCCCATCTTCGCCGCGGCGGCTCAATCTCTGCCCGACCTGGGCATCCTGGCGAACTCTTCCCGCTTGCTGAAGCAGAAATGAATGAAATGAAATATGAAAAAGATGATCTCCGGCGCCGCCGCCGGAGATCATCTTTTTCATATTAATCCATCGAGCTCGCTCAGGGTATCCCCTGAATGATCAGCGGAAGGATGATCGTATGCCACTTGGTGGTGCTAACCGGCGCACCCTGCACGGGATCGGGGCTCTCCTCGCTGGAGACCCAGTAGGCAATATTCTCGATCGTGTCCCTGGTTTCCGCCAATACTCGAACGGTCAGTTGCGCTCCCCAGTGCTCATCAGGCGCCAGGCTGGGGGTCTCCCAGGTGATTACGCCGCCCGCCAGGGTGTGGGTAATCTCGCTGGAAACGAAAGTCGTGCCTGCCGGCAGCGTATCGCTGAGGACGATGTGATGGAGGCTGGCTGAAGGATGCAGGTTGGTAACGGTAAGCGTATAGGTGAGCAGATCGCCTGCCCTCACCAGAGCTGTGGAAGCGCTTTTGGCAAGCGCCAGGCTTTGGATCTCGGTGATTACCGGGGTTCCCAGGAGGGCGGGGATCTCATCATTGCCCACGCCGTAGAATTCATTGACGATCTCGCCTGTGAAGGTCAGAGGGGCGCGCACCGTGAGCTGTACGTTCCATAGAGCACCGGGTCCCAGGATAGGCAGAGTCCAGGTGATGATCTCTGCCTGGGTGTAGGGAGGGGTGGCAGAAATAAAAGTGGTATTGGCGGGGATGACATCCGTAAGCACGACATTGTGCAGCGCGGCCGATGGGTGGGGGTTTGCCACCTGCAGGGTGTAGGTCAGTATCCCGCCCGGAGCCACGGCGGGCGGGGCAAGATTGGTCAGGTCCAGGCTGTAAGGGACGATAGAGATGATCACAGGGCCGCCCGTCACGGTCTCTACCTGGTCGCTGCGCACGCCGTACAGAGCGTTCACCACTTCGCCGCTGGCATCAGGGGGTGTCTGGACGACCAATTCACGAGAGAGGGTCTGCCCCGGGTCCATGCTGGCGATATCCCAGCGCACCACGTCGCCCAGCAGGGTGTAAGGCGCCGTCGCTGAAATCAGGGTGGCGCCGGTGGGGATAGTATCCGTGAGCACTACGTTGGTGGTGGTGATGGCGGGGTGGGTATGGGTGACCATTATCGTATAGGTAATGGCCTGACCTGGGGCAACGGTGCTGACGTTTGCGCTCTTCTGCAAGCTGAGGGAATGATCTAGGAATTGGGTCGCAGCCAGGGCATCGATACGCCCCCAGCCATAGGTGTTGTTGGGAATATTGCTGCCGGGTATGCCGCCGCAGGTCTGCGAGGTAGTGCGCGGCGTAGCGCTAAGCTCGATCCAGTTTTCCAGCGTGTCCACCTGCCCGCTTACTGAGGGCTCGGCGGAAATAAGCAGAGCTGCCAGTCCGGCGACGTGCGGTGCAGCCATGCTGGTGCCACTCCACCCGCTCTGGTAACTGCCGCCGGGCACGCTGGAGCGGATGTTGACACCCGGGGCTGAAACATTCGGCTTGAGGCGGTTGCTGCCATCGATGGTGACCGGGCCGCGGCTGCTGAAGCCGGCGATAACGTCATTGCTGTCGGTAGCGCCTACGGAGAAGGATGCCTCGTAAATGGTGGCGGGTTCGTCCACGGAGCTGCAGGTCGATCCACTGTTACCGGCAGAATGCACGGTGAGGATGCCGGCGGCGCGCACGTTGTTCACCACAGTGAGCAGCACGTTGGGATCGGTGCAGCCCTCGCTGGGTGGGCAGCCCCAGGAATTGTTGATGATATGCGGCGCTTTAGCAGGGTCGCCCTGGTCGGGGGTGCCGCCTAACGGATAGGGAGCGATGAACCACTCGTAGCACTCGGTATAGGTAGCCGGCGTGCCCACTCCCTGGTCCATATTGCGGCAGCCGATCCAGCGCGCCCCGGGGGCCATACCAATCTGGTTGCTGCCGCCGTCATCGCCGACGATAGTGCCCATGGTGTGGGTGCCATGAGAATCGTCATCGCACGGCTCGGGTGAATCGGGACCGCACACCCCGCCATCACTATGGATGGCATCGTGCCAGTTGTAATCGTGGTCGGCGGCGGCGCCATTCCAGCCGCGGTACTGGTTGATCAGGGCGGGGTGATCCCAATCGTAGCCGGTGTCTTGCCCGCCGACCACTGCGCCCTGCCCGATGAAACCCGCTGCCCACATGTCGTTGGCGTTGACCTTGAGGATGTTCCATTCGATGGCGGTGTCGGCCTCGGGAGCGCCAGGCGCCGGTGAGGTTGTGGGTCTTTGCAGGCGCACGTGAGGATTGGCGTACAGGTGGGCAACGTCGGCGCGCTGGGCCAGGCGCTCGATAACCTGGCTATCGCCTCGCACCCACACCATGTTGGCGATGTAATAAGACCGGTGCGCCACACCCATGCGCGCCAGTTCTGCCAGTAAAGGTCCCTGCGTGCGTTGGGCCAGATCGTACAGGGTGTGGTAGACGAAAGCGCCCTTTTCCAGGCGGGTGGGCAATAAGGGAGCCTGGCTGAGATCAGCCTGCTGCTGAAGGAATACCAGGAATTCCGTCTCACCCGCTGCAGCGGTTTGCATTACCCAAGGGTCCACCTTGGATTGCCAGGTCTCGGCAGGCGCAGCAGGAACGGGAGCGAAGCTGGAAAGCAGCAAAGCCGCCAGAATAATCCATGAATCATAGCGATGCTTGATCCTCATGATGCCTCCGTGGAAAGTTGTCAGCTCTCAGCTATTGGCTGTTAGCTTTTAGCTAAGAGCCAATAGCTGAGAGCTAAAAGCCAACAGCGAAGAGCCAACCGCTGCTTTTTATTATTCCTCAGATAACGCTTTGACCAGCTCGCGACAGAAATCAGGGATATCTTCCACCACGCGCCCCCACACCAGGTTGTCCTCGCGGAAGGCAGGCTCATCGACCCATACAGCTCCGGCGTTCACCAGGTCGTCTTTAATGCCTTTGGAACCGGTGGCGCGGCGGCCTTTGAGGATGCCGGCCGAAATGAGCACCAGACCGGCATGACAGATAGCTGCCACAATTTTGCCCTGCTGGTGCGCGTTGCGCACCAGATCCAATACCGCCGGGTAGCGGCGCAGCTTATCGGGTGCCCAGCCGCCGGGCACCACCACGGCGTCGAACTTATCCGCACCCGCCTGATGGGCAGACACATCCGGACGCGCCTCCAGGCAGGCTTTGCCGTGGTAGAGGGCTGCACTACCGCTGCCCACGATGGTGACCCGGGCGCCCTCTTCGCGCAGGCGCATGACCGGCACCCAGAATTCCAAATCTTCGAACCCATCTTCGACCAGGTAAGCGATATGTTTACCGCTAAGTTTCATTTGAGAACTCCTTCTTGATTTAGTGATCTTTGTGTTCTTTGTGTTTAAACCTTTTAAAGCCTGACCAGGGACTTGATCTCTGGCCAGATAAATGGCGCGGCCGCCAGCCCACCCAGGGCCAGGGCTGCCAGGGAGAGCGGCAAGATTGGCAGAGGCAAGAAACGCAGGGAGAGATATGCCAAAAGGCCGCTGGCTGCCGCAGCCAGCCCGGCGCGCACCAGGGTATCGTTGATCCGCAAGATGCCGTTGTACTGGCGGTTGAGCAGGTAAAGCAGAAGGAGGGCCTGCCCGGTAAACGAGAAGGTATCCGCCAGAGCCAGTCCGGTGTGTCCTACAGTGCGCGAAAGGGTGATTGCCAGGATGATGTAGGTCAGGGCCTGTAAGAAAGCCGCCAGGAGCGGGGTGCGGGCGTTCTGCTGGGCATAAAAGGAGCGCACTGCCACTTCCAGCCAGGTGTGCCCGGTCAGGCCGAGCAGGAAGGCGCGCGTGGCCCACACCAACAGCTCCGTTTCGCCGGCTTCGAAGTCGAATGCCAGGCGCACCAGCGGGCGAATGGTGACTGCCAGCAAAGCGGCGATGGGCAGGGTGAGCGCCAGCATGGCGCGCAGCGCCCGGTTGATGGTTTGGGTAAACTCACCTGGCTGGCCGCGCACAAAATGTTCGGAGAGCGAGGGCAGCAGGGCAATCGCAATGGCAGTACCAATCAGCGTCTCCGGCACCTGCTGGATGAACCAGCCATTGTTGAGGGCTGAGATGGCCCCTTCTTCGAAGAAAGAGGCCAGGCGGTCACGCGCCAGGAAGTAAGTTTGTAAGCACAGCATGGTAAGCACGCGCGGGCCCATCAGGCGCAGCACCTGCTGCACGCCAGGGTGCTTTAAGTTAATCGCTGGCGCCCAGCGGAACTTGTAGTGCAGCAGCCCGGGTATCTGGATACCCAGGTGCAGCAGCGCGCCCAGGATGACCCCGTAAGCCAGGCCGTAGATGCCCATGCGCGGCGCCAGGACAGTGATGCCGAAGATCTGCCCCAGGTTATAAAGGCCGGGCGCCATGGCGGGCAGCAAGAAATGCTGGTTGGCCTGCAAACCAGCCATCGCCAGACCGCTGAGAGAGAAAATGAGAATTGCCAGCAGATCCAGGCGCATCAGGCTGGCGGTGAGCGCCCATTTATCGACGTCGGCGAAGCCGGGGGCGATCACATAACGCACCAGGGGCTCGGCAAACAGGATAATGAGCAGGGCCATGGCGGCAGTAACGATGAATGCCAGGTTGATGATGCGGGCAAAAAGATCCCAGGCAGCGCGGCGCCCTTGTTTATCCAGGAACTCCGAGAGCACCGGGATCAGTGCGATCCCCAGCGCGCCGCCGGAGATTAATGCCGAGAGCAGATCGGGAATGTTGTTAGAAACAAAGAAGACATCCCGCTCGGCAACGCTGAACTGGCGGTTGAACAAGATCTGGCGCAGTAATCCCAGCACTTTATCCAGGCCAAAGAAGATGGCAATGATGAGCGAGGAGCGGGCAATGTGGGACATTTCGGCAAGTATAGCACAAGTGGGATGGCTGGTTGCGGCACACCTCTTGTTATGATAGAATCCGCGCACCAGGGGGGCTTTACCCAGATGGAGGGATGGCCGAGCGGTCTAAGGCGGCTGTCTTGAAAACAGCTGTGGGTTTACTCCCACCGGGGGTTCGAATCCCTCTCCCTCCGCCAGGCTTGATGAGGATGGGGTTATCCGATCGATAAGGACAACCCCATCCGGTACTCCTGACACAATCCTGACAGAAGTATATCCTTAATTGACAACCAGCCTCACTTAATGTACACTAATTGAAATTATTCTGCAACTATTTCGTTCGTCACTGGGAGGGATTTTCAGAATGAAAACATCCAAACGCTTTATCTTTTTAATGATCTTGTTGATAATTGCCCTGGCGTTTCCCTCAACTGCCCTGGCAAGCAAAAGAGTGTTCAGGGCCAGGCTCACGACTGGCGCCGAGCTGCACGAAGTTATCGATTCTAACGCCAGCGGCTCGCTCATTATGGCATCCTTCCCCGATGGCACGATGCGTGTGGGATTCAGCATCCGGAATTTGTCTGGCGCCCCGACAGGCGTGCACCTGCATGGCCCGGCGACCGAAGATGAGACCGCACCTGTTTTGCTAACCCTGTGTGGCAGCCCGGCCCCGGCAGCGGTTACGACCTGTCCCTTCGAGGATGGTTATTCGGTTTTGAGCACCTCGATCACTTCCAGCCTGCTGGCGCAGTGGAACTTGCTCCCGCGCGATTTTCAGAATTGGTTAGCAGAGGGTAAAATTTACGTCAATGTCCATACCCAACTGAATCCCATGGGCGAGACGCGCGGACAGCTCATCGAGCAGTAATCACGTGAATACGGGATTTTGTGGGTGTTTCGGGCGGCGAAGCCGCTCGAAACACCCACAGCCCTCTCTTATCGCGTACTGAGGTTATACTATTGATCCCTTTCCCGCTGGAAAGGGGAAATTTTTTAATGACACTCATTTCTTCGTTTTTAGGGACGGTTGGGGGTAGTGAAGCCTGAAGGTCTCAAAGATATAATTTCGGACGACTCGGGGTTTGTGCGGATTGACCGCCTACGCAGCAGAGAGTAACATTCCTGACATAAATCTGACAAAATTGATCTTTTATTGACAAATAACATTACCTCCTGTACACTAAATGCAACTATCCCACAATTGTAACGAAGACTCGTCTCAAAAATGGTAATTTGGGGTGTGTGCGGCGGCAAAGCCGCAGCACACACCCCAATTCCCTCCTATTTTTGAGATACCTTCTAACAACAAATCAAGGAGGTACTGCCTGTATGAAGACATCTAGACGTATCATCTTTTTGGTTATCCTGTTGGCTGTTATTCTGGCTTTACCATCCACTGCCCTGGCAAGTAAGCGAGTGTTCAAGGCCAGGCTGACGACCGGCGCTGAGCTGCACGTAGTCATCGATTCCACTGCTAGCGGCACGTTTTTTCTGGCATCCTTCCCGGATGGGACCATGCACTTCATGCTCAGCATCCGCAACCTGTCGGGGCCGGCGGCCGGCGTGCACCTGCATGGACCAGCAGATGCATCCAGCAATGCGCCTGTACTGCTGACCCTGTGTGGCGGCCCATCCCCGAGCGCATCCGGAGCGGCGTGTCCCTTCGACAACGGCTCCCTGGTCTTGGAAGGCGATATCGATTCGAACCTGCTGGCTCAGTGGGGTTTGCTTCCCCGTGATCTCCAGGATTGGCTGGCCGGCGGCATGATTTATATCAACGCCCATACCGCCACAAACCCAGCCGGCGAGACACGCGGCCAGCTCATTGAGCAGTAATCGATCCAGCCTTTACGCCTCCTGCCTGGTGCCAATCATGTAAGCCCAAATGAATAATGTGTGGGATAACGAAAATCCGGATTTGGTCAGGTCCGGGTTTTTATTTTGCCTGGATTGGCTTACAATTGTGCGGTCGAACCGCATGAGTCTTTTGATCATCTCCCTGGTGATTTTCCTGGCGACCTTCACTCAGAGCCTGACCGGCTTCGGTGTGGCGCTGGTTGCCATGCCGCTTCTAACCAGCCTGGTCGATATCCGCACGGCTACCCCAATGATCGCACTGGTTGGGCTGACTTTGGAGATCAGCTTGCTGTTCTACTACCGGCGCGCCCTGCAGCTGCGCTCGATCTGGCGCGTGGTGGTGGCTTCCTTACCGGGTATCCCCATCGGACTTTTGATCTTGAGCCGGGTGGATGAGTCGATCACCCTGACGGCGCTGGGGGTGGTTGTGGCTGCTTATACCTTGTACGCTTTGTTCCAGGCGCGCCTGCCAACCCTCACTCACCCCTGGTGGGCATACGGCGCAGGCTTCCTGGCGGGCATGTTGGGTGGGGCTTATAACGTCTCGGGCCCGCCTATCGTCATTTACGGTAACTGCCGAGGCTGGCAGCCGGCGCAGTTCAAGAGCAACCTGCAAAGCTTCTTCCTGCTCAACAGCACTCTGGTGGTCGCTGGGCACGCCGCCAGCCAGAATTTAACACCCCTGGTGTGGCAAACCTACCTGGGTGTGCTGCCTGCCTTGCTCCTGGGAGTGCTCATGGGCATTACGATGGATCGTTTCATTGCCCCCGCTGTTTTTCGTAAAATTATCCTGGTGCTGCTGCTGGTGGTGAGCGTGCGCCTGATTATTTAGTAATCCTCCCCGCTGCGATCCCGGCGCAGCCGCTTCACCTGGCTGCGATAGCGCTTGGCTTCCAGCCGGCGCATTTTGGAGGCCGCTGTGGGCCGGGTTTTCTTGCGGGCAGCAGGCGGCTGGGCGGCTTTGCGCACCAGGCTCACCAGGCGCTCAATGGCATCCTGGCGATTTTGCTCCTGCGTACGGTATCTTTTGGCCTCGATGACCAGCATTCCCTCGGCGGTCATACGCCGTCCGCCCGATCGCAGCAGCCGGGCGCGCACATCCGCTGGCAGCGAGGCTGAATGGTGCACATCGAATCGCAGCTGCACCGCGGTGCTGACTTTGTTGACGTTCTGACCCCCCGGTCCGGAGGCGCGCACGAATTCGATGTGCACCTCCTGCTCATCGATGAGGATTTCATCGGTGATTTTGATCATCCAGTCACTTCTCTTTTGCCCGCGGCTCTCTGGGCAATGGCTCCGTAGAGGCCGCCAAGGACAGCTCCGATACCTATGGCGATGAGCGTGTCTGCCAGGGAGCTGATGAGAATCTTGCCAGCCACTCCATTGACGATCGACCGGGCTAGGGCAAAGGTCGCACCCATCAGCGCCCCGTGAGGATTGGAGATATAGTATATCCCAATTCAGATGGAAAAATCTTCTCCACGCCAGGCGCCAGCTTCCGGCGCGTGGGGATGCGGCAGCGTGGCATGACCGTTGAGGCGTTCTTCCAGGGCGTCGACGCGCGCCATCAAGGAAGTGACCGTGACACCGATCAAGTCCGGCAAAGAAGTGTGATTCAGGTCTGGGGCGTCGCTGGCATGGTGGGGTTTGCTGCGCACCACTACCTGACCCGGCACCCCCACAACCACCGAGTTGGGTGGCACATCCTTCACCACCACGGCGTTGGCGCCGATGCGGCTGTCTTCACCCACGTGGATGGCGCCCAGCACTTTGGCGCCGGCGCCGATCACCACCCGATCTCCGATGGTTGGGTGGCGTTTTCCCTTCGCCAGGCTGGTGCCTCCCAGGGTAACCCCGTGATACAGGGTCACCTCGGCGCCGATTTCTGCTGTCTCGCCGATGACCACACCCATGCCGTGATCGATGAAGAATCCGGGGCCAATACTGGCACCGGGGTGGATCTCGATGCCGGTCAGACCGCGCATCAACTGTGAGACCCAGCGCGCCAGCAAACGCAAACGGCGGCTCCACAGCCAATGCGACAGGCGGTGCCCCCATACTGCGTGCAGACCTGGATAGCAGAACAATATTTCCAGCGTGTTGCGCGCCGCTGGGTCGCGCTCAAAGACCGAGTGAAGGTCCTGATGGATCGTTCGTATCATGCTTGCCTCCTTCAACAGGCAGCTTTATTCTTCTACCAGATCAGCAAACAAGGGCGTGCTCAGGTAGCGCTCGCCGAAGGAGGGGATGATCACCACGATCAGCTTGCCGGTATTCTCTGGTCGCGTGGCTACCTGCAGCGCTGCCCATACCGCGGCGCCGGAGGAGATGCCTACCAGCAGACCTTCTTCCTTTGCCATGCGGCGGGCAGTCTCGAAAGCGTCGCCCGCCTTCACCCGCACGATCTCGTCATAAATGGCGGTGTTGAGCACGCCGGGAACAAAACCCGCTCCAATGCCCTGGATGGGATGCGGCCCTTTTGGGGCTCCCGAAAGGACCGCCGACGCATCTGGCTCCACCGCCACACAACGGAAGGAGGGCTTGCGGGCTTTGATGACCTCCCCGACACCGGTGATGGTGCCCCCGGTACCAACGCCCGCCACCAGGATATCAACCTTGCCATCGGTATCCCGCCAGATCTCCTCGGCAGTCGTCTGGCGGTGCACCTGGGGATTGGCGGGGTTCTCAAACTGCTGCGGGATGAAGTAGCGCGCGTCCACAGCCGCCATTTCTTCTGCCTTCCGGATGGCGCCAGGCATGCCTTCGCTGGCAGGTGTGAGCACCAGCTCGGCCCCATAGGCGCGCAGCAGCATGCGCCGCTCCTTGCTCATCGTCTCGGGCATGGTTAGCACGCAGCGATAGCCGCGCGCTGCGCACACCATCGCCAGTGCGATCCCAGTGTTGCCGCTGGTGGGCTCCAGGATCACCGTATCGGGCCCGATCTTACCGGCCTGCTCTGCGGCAGCGATCATCGAAGCGCCAATCCGGTCTTTGACACTGTGGGCGGGGTTGAAAAATTCCAGCTTGGCTACAACCTCCGCCAGGCTGCCCTGGGTGAGGTTGCGCAGGCGCACCAAGGGGGTATTGCCGATCAATTCGGTAACATCGTTTGCAATTCTCATCTTGAACTCCAATCTATAAAAGTCAGGACTTACGCAGTTGGTGGGAGGGTGGGGGTGTTTTGGCGGGCTACGCCCGCCAAAACACCCCAACTTCACCCTTGAACTGCGTAACTTCTAAAAGTAAAGGTCTGTCCGAAACAGGTCGATTTGAAACAAAACGGTCAACTGCCGAAGCCCTGACAGGCATCCCAGGGGAAGGCGCCTATTCCAAACAATCGAAGGATTGCGGGAGGCTGCCTGCCGCCTGTGGCAGTTGACCGGGTTAATTTCCGAGGTCTCTGGTAAATCAGGCGGGCATCACAGCTCCCGCCTCAGACATAAGCAGAGGATTATGGACATTGTAGGCTATAAGCTCCGGGTACCGTGTTTCAAATTCCACATATTTTATGGCTGGAAGGCCATCCTGTCAACCATCTCATCCAGGGCAAACGCATCTTAATTCTCCATCTGAGCGAAACCGGCCAGGACCTTGAGAAGATAATCCTGGTTCCAACCAGCCAGAAGGCGCTTGCCCTTCATGCCTCGTTTGCAGGTTTTCTCCT
>Ga0105106_10000994_pt1 | contig 20141 bp, 14 predicted proteins | sample PPLLaktember2015_5_FD_79109 | JGI IMG/M metagenome (GOLD analysis project Ga0105106, IMG submission 79109) | Freshwater sediment microbial communities from Prairie Pothole Lake near Jamestown, North Dakota, USA - PPLs Lake P8 Core (1) Depth... | ecosystem: Environmental > Aquatic > Freshwater >...
AAGAACTGCTCGGGCGTGGTCACCTTCAGCGGCGCCGGGGCGGCCGCCGCGGCACGCGTGGCCGTGGCCGTCTGGGCGCTCGGCGCCCCGGAGGCGGCAATGGTCAGCGTCAGGGCAAGAAGGACAAGGGAACGGAGTCTGGCGTGCATAGGCATCCTCAACCCCGACACTTTAGCGCGGATTGGCGCCGTCGTTGCCTGTGTTTGCCGACGCGCCGACGCCCGGATGCCTGGGTTTGTCAGCGCTGTCGAAGCAGCGCGGTGACTGCGGCCCCGGCGCCCAGTACGCGCCCGTCGTCGAACGCGCGGCCGACGATCTGGAGCCCGACGGGCAACTGGTCCGCCGGGCCGCAGGGGATGGACAACGCCGGCAGGCGCGCGGCGTTGAACGGCCACGTGTTGCGCAGGATGCGCATGCCATCGACCGGCCCGTCGATGCGCGGCGCCGTCGTGGGCACCGTCGGCATTGCCAGAATGTCCACCTCGTCGAACACGCGGGCCATGTCAGCCTGGAACTGTTGCAGCGCGCGCCGGGCCGCAGCCAGCGCCACCGGGTCAGGCAGCGGCTCGCTGAAGACCGCTGCGAAGTCTTTCGAGAAGGCCCCGGGCGTCTCGCGCCACGCCTCGTCGTAGGTCGCGCGGATCTCCGACACGACGATGGGATCGAACACGCGAGCCATCATCGCACCGTCCACGGGGACGGACACGTCGCGGACCGTGGCGCCAGCCTCGCGGCACCGATCGAGCGCGCTCGTGAACGCGCGCGCGACGTCGTCGTCCAGGCGATCGAGGAAGTAGCCTCGAGGCACACCGACGCGAAGGCCGCGCAGGCGAGCGACCGGCCTGGCCGTGGGGACCGTCGGCGTGCTCGGCACTTCGCGCAGCTTGCCTTCGGCCGTGACCGTGAGCAACAGCGAGACATCGTCCACGGTGCGCGCGAGGAGCCCGGCGTGGTCGAACGTGGGGCACGCGCCGAGCAATCCCGCCGTGCCGAGCACGCCAAACGTGGGTTTGAAACCGACGCACCCGCAGAACGCCGCGGGAATACGGATGCTGCCACCCGTGTCGCTACCCGTGGCCGCGGCCGCCAGGTGCGCGGCCACGGCCACCGCAGATCCGCCACTCGACCCTCCTGCCACCCGCGCTCGATCCCGCGGGTTTCGCGTGGTCCCATAGAACGGGTTGATCGTGGTCACGCCACCACCGAGCTCGTGGGTGTTGGTCTTACCGAGCATGATGGCCCCGGCCGCGGTCAGGCGCGCCACGAGCGCGGCGTCCCGCGCGGGAACGCGGTCGGCATAGAGACGCGATCCTCCGGTGGTGCGGATGCCGGCCGTGTCGAACAGGTCCTTGTGCGCGATCGGGAGGCCAGCAAGCGGAAGCGCGATCCCGTCGCGGCCCCCGGCCGCCAGTTCCGCGGAGAGCTGTCGGGCGCGGGCCCGGGCCCGGGCTTGCTCGGACGTCACCAGGACGTACGCGTTCAGGCCGGGGTTGAGCTGATCGATGCGGCGAAGATAGGCGTCGACGACTTCAATCGGCGCGACTTCCCTTCGCCGGATGCGCTCAACCAGGTCGCGGATCGACAGCGTGGTGAGCCCCTCCTGCGCGCCCTGCCCCGCGACCGTGGCGCCCCGAGCGAACGCGACGCTGGAGGCAACGCCCGACATCACCCACGAGCCCAGCGCCAGGGCCACCGCCTCGCGACGCGTCATGGCTCGTCGTCGAAGACGTTGGCCGCGGCGGCGCGCAGTCCGGGCAGCACCGCCGACTCGATAGAGGCGCGGCCCCGGAAGCTGCGCCGCCGCACACGGCCCCTCACCGGAAACGTCAGCACCGTCACCGATCGCCCGACCGGATCGATCAGCCAGTACTCGCGGACCCCGTACTGCCGGTACCATCGGCGCTTCCAGACCCGATCCCGCCGCCACGTGCCGGGGGATTCCACCTCGACCACAAGGTCTGGCGCTCCCCACACCTGCCCGCGAATGATGCCGGCGCGGTCGTTCGAGACGAACACCACGTCCGGCTGGACGACCAGCGCCCGCGCCTCGTCGAGCACCACGTCGATGGGTGAGGCACACACCCGTCCGAGCCGCCGCTGGTGCACGTGCTGGTAGAGCAGGACGGTGATGCGGGTGACGATTTCCTGGTGGCCCCAGCGTGGCGCCGCCGGCTCGCGCGCCCAGCCCCAGACGAGCTCGCGTCGACGCAAGGTCTCCCGCCCGGCCAGGTACGTGCCCACCGTCTGACGCTCGCTCATGCGCTCGCTCCGATGACGACGATGCCATCGTCGTCGGGAGAAATCAAACACGGAAGGATGGCGGTGGTGGATAGAATCGAGGGCCCATGCGCCGCCCCCTTGCTGCCCGTGTCCTGATCACGCTTGCCCTCGCCTGGCCGGCCCCTGCCCATGCCGATCCTGCTGCCCGGCTGCTGCATCTGGCCTCCATCCCCGGCACGGCCGGGCACGAGGCGGCGGTGCGCGAGGCCATCGAGATGGCGCTGCCGGCGTCCGCGCGAGTGCGGGCGGACAACCTCGGTTCGATGACCATCGTGCGGCGCGGCAACACCGGGCCGCACCTGCTGATCGTCGCGCCACTTGACGAGCCGGGCTTCGTCGTTTCCGCCATTCGGGACGATGGCTACCTGCGCGTGCACCGGCACACGCCGGCGCCGTCGCATCCGCTGGGCGCGCAGTTCTTCGTCGGGCAACCCGTCCTCGTTCGCACGTCGGACGGCCGCTTCGTGCCAGGCGTGACATCGACCCCCTCCACGCACTTGAGCGGGTTCCGCAGCGCGGAGGATCGCGCGCGCATCCAGACAGTGGACGACCTCTGGATCGACGTGGGCGCCTCGTCACGCGAGGACGTAGCGGCGCTCGGCATCCGCATGCTGGATCCGGTGACGCTGCGCGAGCGGGCCGCGAGCATTGGCGGAGGGCGCGTGGCGGGCGTGGCCGTCTCATATCGCGCGGCCGCGACCGCGGTACTCGAAGCGGTGCGGCGACAGGCAGAGGCCAGCACGCCGCGCCCGCCTGGCGCGGTGTCCATCGCGTGGGTGGGGCAGTCGCAGTTCGGTCAGCGAGGCCTGGTGCGCCTGCTCGAGACCCTGAAGCCCGATCGGGTCGTGCTGCTGCGCGGCGGCGTGGCCCCGGGTGACGATGCGCGCGGATCGGTGGGTGAGCTGGGGCGTGGTCCGGTGGTCGCGGAGGGCGACGCGTGGCTGACCGAGCGTGCCGCGGCGGCCGGCATCGCCGTGCAGGCCCTGCCTGCAGCGCGCCTCGCGGTGAACCTCCCCGACGCCTACAAGGCCATCCCCGTTCACGTGGTCTCCGCGCCGGTGCTGTTTGCGCAGACGCCCGTCGAGATGGCGGACGGGCGCGACGTGGAATCGCTGGCGCGGCTGGTGGCATCGCTCGCCGGCTACGGTCCTCTGCAGGCGGACGACAGCGACCTGGGCGACATGCCCGATCCGCTGCCCATCGCCAAACCCGCACTGGCCGGCGGGCCCCAGTCGCCCGAAGGACAGCTTTCTTCCGCCTTCGAGGCCATTGCCCACCAGTACGGCGTGTCGGGCCATGAGGCACCGGTGCGCGACACCATCCTGAAGCAACTGCCGGCGTGGGCGAAGCCGCAGGTGGATGCAAAGGGCAACATCCGCGTGACGATGGGCCAGGGCCCGCGCCCGCTCGTCTTCGTCGCCCACATGGACGAGGTGGGCTTCGAGATCGCCGCCATCGAGGCCGATGGGGCGATGCGCCTGCGGACGCGTGGCGGGATGTTTCTGTCGGTGCACGAGGCTCACCCGATGCTCGTCCACACGCCCAACGGCCCCGTGGGCGCCGTGCTGGCCCCCCGTGCGGGTTACACGTCAGCGAAGACGGCACAGCCAGCCATCGACGATCTGCGATTGCTGACGGGCGCGACCACGGGGGCAGGCGTCGAGGCGATGGGTGTGGCGGTGGGGCAGAGCGTGACCGTCCGGAAGCGCGTGATGCGCCTGGCGGGCTCGCGCGTCACGGTGCGCGCGATGGACGACCGCGTGGGCAGCGCCGTGCTGGTCGAGGCCGTGAAGCAGATCGATCCGGCCGCCCTCACCAACCAGGTGACCTTCGTGTGGTCCGTGGAAGAGGAAACGGGACTGGCGGGCGCGACGTTCGTCGCGAACGAGCTGCGCGCCCAGAAGGTGCACACGGCGTTCGCGGTGGACACGTTCGTCTCCACCGACACGCCCGTGGACGGCCAACGCGTGGCGCTCACGCCGCTTGGCGGAGGCGCGGTGCTGCGCGCGATGGACAGCCGATCGCTGGTGACGCCCGCGACCCTCGATCGCATTGCGACGCTCGCGGTCGAGGCGAAAGTGCCACTCCAGATTGGCGTGACCGCGGGCGGTACCGATGCGTCGCCGTTCTCGGCGGTGGGGGCGATGGACGTGGGGCTCTCGTGGCCCGGGCGCTACTCGCACTCGCCGGTCGAGGTGATGGACCTGCGGGATGCCAGCGCGCTCGTCAGGCTCATCCTTGCGGTGGCCCGGCGCTATTGAGCGCGGAAAGGTGTTTCGTCGGCCGTATGACGGCCGTCATACCGACGGTCCTCGGGGCGGTGGCATCATCCTCGCCAACGGCAACTCCCTTGTAAGGCACCAAGCCTGCAGCCGCCGGCGCTTTCTGGACCTCCTGTGCTCCGGCGGCTGTCTTTTTTCCCCTCGCCTTCAACGCCGGTTTCCATTCGCCCGCGCTCGCCACGGCGGGCTGGTGTAACGTGCCGCCATCCCGTACAGTTCACAGGGTTCGGCAGGCGGGAACAGGTGCGGGCGAGTGCTGACATACACAAACGAGCGCGCTTCGGCGATGATACGCAAGGCAGCACGGGCCCCCCTGCTCGTGGCGACACTGGCGGCGGGGTGTATGCAGCAGAGTCCTGAACAGGCAAAGACAGTGGCGCCCTACGGCGCCTGGGCATCGCCGCTGACGGCGGCGCGCGTGACGGCCGGCGCCCTCCGGCTCGGTGAAATCGCGATCGATGGGGGCGACGTCTACTGGACCGAGGGCCGCGCCTCCGAGGCAGGGCGTTACGTGATCGTGCGGCGCACGCCCGACGGACGGGTGAGCGACGTGACGCCCCCAGGGTTCAACGCCCGGTCGCGCGTGCACGAATACGGTGGCGCCGCCATGATGGTGCACCGCGGCGACGTGTACTTCTCGAACTTCTCCGACCAGCGCATGTACGTGCAGCGCGGCGGCGGCACCCCGGTGCCCCTGACGCCGGAGGGGTATTTTTACGCGGACGCGCACATGGACGCGTCGCGCAGCCGGCTCGTCGCCGTGCGCGAGGACCACCGGAAGGGCGATGCCGAGCCGCCGGCGGCGATCGTGGCGATCGATGTCCACGCGGAGGGAGAGGGCAGAGTGCTCGTCTCTGGCGCCGACTTCTATTCCGACCCCATCGTCTCGCCCGACGGCGCCACGCTCGCGTGGCTGCAGTGGGACCACCCGAACATGCCCTGGGACGGCACCGAGCTCTGGACGGCGCCCATCCGCCCGGACGGCACGCTCGGCGAGCGGACGAAGGTGGCCGGTGGAACGGACGAGTCCATTTTCCAGCCCGAGTGGTCGCCCGACGGGGTGCTCTACTTCGTGTCCGATCGGACCGGGTGGTGGAACCTGTATCGCGAAAAGAACAAGGCCATCGAGCCGCTGCACCCGATGAGCGCCGACTTCGGCAAGCCGCAATGGACGTTCTCGATGGTCACCTACGCGTTCGCGGGACGGAGGCGCATCGCCGTCACCTACACGCAGGACGGCCGGTGGAAGCTCGCGTTCATCGAGACCGACCCCGTGCGCTGGGAGCCGGTGCAGTCCACCCTCGACGTCATGGAGTCCATCCGCGCCGATGAGCGTGCGATCTACTTCATCGGCGGATCGCCGACCACGGCGCCGGTCGTGGCCCGGATGACGCTGGCCGCGATGGAGCCGGAGGTGCTGCGCCGTTCGACCGGCGAGCCCATCGACCCCGCGTGGATCTCGACGGCCGAGCCCGTGACGTTCTCCGCACCCGCCTCCGCGCGGCCGGAGGACGACGCGCTTCGGCGAGGCAAGCCCGCCGGCGCCGGCACCAGTTCGCCCTCGTCCGCCCCCGACAGCACCAGCCCGGCCCTCTCCGCACCTCGTGAAGTCCATGCCTTCTACTACGCGCCCAGGAACCCGGACTTCCAGGCGCCCGACGGCACGACGCCTCCGCTGCTGGTGCTCACCCACGGCGGCCCGACCGGCGCCACCGAGACCGTGCTGGATCCCGAGGTCCAGTTCTGGACCAGTCGCGGCTTCGCCGTGCTCGACGTCAACTACAGCGGCAGCACCGGCTACGGCCGCGCCTACCGCGATCGGCTGAAGGGGCAGTGGGGTGTCGCGGACGTGGAGGATGCGGTGGCAGGCGCCACGGCGATGGTCCAGGCTGGCAAGGCGGACGCCAATCGCCTGGCCATCCGCGGCGGCAGCGCGGGCGGTTACACCACGCTCGCCGCGCTCACGTTCCACTCCACGTTCAAGGCCGGCGCCAGCTACTACGGCATCAGCGACATCGAGGTGCTGGCCCGCGACACCCACAAGTTCGAGTCGCGCTACCTCGATTCGCTCATCGGCCCCTATCCGGCGGCGAAGGACCGCTACATCGAGCGGTCGCCCATTCATTTCACCGACAGGCTGTCGAGCGCGCTCATCCTTTTCCAGGGGCTCGAGGACAAGGTGGTGCCGCCCAACCAGTCGCAGATGATGGCCGAGGCCGTGCGGAAGAACGGCCTGCCGGTCGCTTACCTCACCTATGAGGGCGAGCAGCACGGCTTCCGCAAGGCCGAAAACATCGTGCGCAGCCTCGAGGCCGAGTTGTACTTCTACGGGAGGGTCTTCGGCTTCATGCCCGCCGATACCATCGAGCCGGTGGCCATCGACAACTTGCGCTAATCTTGACCACCATGACGAACAGAGGGTCGCAAATCCGCCGTGTCCTGGTGTTGGCGGTGGCGCTTGGCGCGCTCGCCGCGGTTCCGGCCGCCGCCCAGGGGCGCGCGCGCGTGGGGCTCATCCCATTCGACGTCGCCAGCGTGGACGGTGGAACCCGGCAGGCGGCCACCGCCATGGCCAAGCTGGTCCGGGCCCAGATGATCAGCAACCGCACGCTGCAGCCGGTACTCATCGAGCTACCGGCGGGCGAGACCCTGCCGCTTCCCGAAGATCGGCTGGCTGCGCTCGTCGCCGAGCACAAGGTGGACCTCATCGTCGCCGGCACCATCCTTGACGCCAGCACCACCTATGGGAGCAACCGCATCTCGACGGGCTCGCTCGGAGGGGTGGCCGGCATCGGCAACGTCGGCGGCAGCATGCGGAAGACCCGCGCCGAGGTGCAGCTGCATGTGGAGGTCGTCAACCAGGAGGGCCACACCACGCACGCCTTCGAGGTCGAGGGCGACAACACCGACGTGGGCATCGGCGCGGACCTGTGGACGACGCTGGGCGGCTTCGATGTGGGCGACACCGGCTGGGACAAGTCGCCCATGGGCAAGGCGCTGCGAGAGGCGGCCGAGAAGCTGGTGAACGAGGTCCAGAAGAAGCGCCGCTGATTCCTGCCTCCTGAATCCTGATTCCTGCTGATCCGTTTCGGAGGGGCTTGCGCGCGGGGCTCCCGCACTGTATATTACTGAATAGTCATATAGCGATAGGGAGCCGTTTGATGATCGTCACACGCTTCTATGAACCCACCATCGCCCAGGCCAGCTACCTCATCGGCTGCGCCTCCACCGGCGAGGCCATCGTCATCGACCCGCACCGTGACGTCGAGCGCTACATCGACGCCGCCGCTCGTGAGGGGCTGGCGGTGACGCATGTCACCGAGACGCACATCCACGCCGATTTCCTTTCAGGCGCGCGCGAGCTGGCCGCCCGGACCGGCGCACAGCTCTACCTGTCGGACGAGGGCGACCGGGACTGGAAGTACCAGTTCGCGTCGGAGGGCACGCTCATCCGGCACGGCGACCGCATCAAGGTGGGCAACATCCTGGTGGACGTGGCCTCCACGCCGGGCCACACGCCTGAGCACCTCACGTTCCTCATCACCGACAGCGCCGCCGCGGACAAGCCGATTGCCGCCGCCACCGGCGACTTCATCTTCGTGGGCGACGTCGGCCGCCCCGACCTGCTCGAACGCGCCGCCAACATCAGGGGGACGATGGAGAAGGGCGCGCGGACGTTGTGGAAGAGCCTGCAGGCCTTCAACCAGAACGAGGAGTGGCTGCAGATCTGGCCCGGCCACGGGGCCGGATCGGCCTGCGGCAAGGGCATCAGCGCGGTGCCGTACAGCACGCTCGGCTACGAGCGGCGCTTCAACTGGGCGTTCCAGGTGACGACCGAGGACGACTTCGTCACCAGCGTGCTGGCCGGCCAGCCCGAGCCGCCCAAGTACTTCGCGATGATGAAGCACCTGAACAAGGTGGGCCCGCGCGTGCTTGGTGGCTTCCATGCGCCGCCGCGCCTGGACGATCATCGCCTGCCGTCGCTGCTGGCGACGGGCGCCATCGTCGTGGACACGCGGCCGGCCGGCGTCTACGCCGCCGCGCATCTGCCCGGCACCATCAACATCCCGCTGGGTGGCTCGTTCGTCACCTGGGCGGGATGGCTCCTGCCGTACTCCACGGACCTCTACTTCATCGTGGACGACCTCAGCGAAGCGAACACGGTGGAGCTTGTGCGGCAGCTGGCGCTCATCGGACTGGACCAGGTGGCCGGCATCTTCGAGGGCCACGCCGTGCAGCACCTGGCCGAGCGCGGCGCGCACCTGGCCACCGTGCCGCAGGTGACGGTGGACGAGCTGGCGAGGAGCGTGACGGCCGAGGACGCCTTCGTCCTGGACGTGCGCAGCGCGAACGAGTGGCAGGGCGGGCACATCCCCTCGGCCATGCATATTCCCCTGGGCTATCTCGCCGAGCGACTGGCAGAGGTGCCTGCGGATCGGCCGGTCGTGGTGCAGTGCCAGGCGGGGGCGCGGTCGGCCATTGCCGCGTCGGTGCTGCAGCGCGCGGGGCGCACCAACGTCCAGAATCTCGCGGGCGGCTTCGCGTCATGGCAGGGCGCCGGCCTGCCCGTCGCCGTGCCCACGGCATCATGAGGGGCCGGAACATGACGCCCGAACTGCTGGAGGACGTGGCCGCGCGCTTCAAGGTGCTCTCCGAGCCCGCGCGGCTGCAGGTGCTGAACGCCCTGGCCGACGGGCCGCTGAACGTCAGCGCGCTGATGGACGCCACGGGCCTCAACCAGGCCAACCTGTCGAAGCACCTGCAGATGCTGCATGCCCAGGGCTTCGTCTCGCGCCGCCGCGAGGGGCTGTTCGTCTATTACGCCCTTGCGGACGAGTCGGTCTTCACGCTGTGCGACCTCGCCTGCGGCGCCGTTGAAGAGCGCGCCCAGCGGGCGGCGCAACGGCACGCGCGCGCCCGGCGGTAGGACGAAAAAGGAAACCACGAGGACGCGAAGGACACGAAGGCCTGGCACGAAGCTCTCTTTGGGGTGTGCCCGCGAGTATGCCCTGTCCCTTGTGGCAAGGAGGCTTCGTGTTCCTCGTGATTCCTTCGTGGCCTCGCGGTTTCTCTTGAAACCCTGCATTCTTGAACTTTGACGTCCGTTCCTCCGTATGTTCGCGCATGCGCGAGGTCCGCATTGCCGTCCGCTCGCTACTGCGCCAGCCGGGGATGGCGGCCCTGGCCATCGTGGCGCTCGCCCTGGGCATCGGGCTCACCACCACCATGTTCAGCATCGTCAACGGCGCGGTGCTGCGTGGCCTGCCTTTCCCCGAGTCCGATCGGGTCGTCCACATGGCGCCCTTCAACATTGCCGAGCAGGACGACGAGGACGCGCGGGTTCATACCTTCGCCGAACTCCGCGATCGGCAGCAATCGTTCGAGCAGTTGGCGGCGTTCCAGTTCCAGACGGCCAACGTGGTCGGCCCGAAGGGCGAGGCGGTGCGCTACACGGCCGCCGCCATCACGGGCAACACGTTCCGGCTGCTCGAGGTGACTCCCGCCCTCGGGCGCGACTTCACCGACGACGACAGCCGGCCGGGCGCCGCGCCCGTGGTGATCATCGGCGACCAGGTGTGGGAGGAACAGTTCAGCCGGTCACCGGAGGCCATCGGACAGTCCATCCGCGTGAACGGCAGCGTGATGACCGTCGTCGGCGTGATGCCGCCCCGGTTCGCGTTCCCGGAAACCGAGGATCTGTGGCCGGCCCTGGTCATCGATCCGCTCAACACGAAGTACGGCGAAGGACCCGGGCTCGAGACCATCGGCCGATTGAAACCGGGTGTGAGCATGGACCAGGCGGGCGCCGAGCTGGCCACCATCTGGCGCCAGCTCGAGCAGGCGTACCCGGAGCACTATAAGGGCGGCTACACAGTCGAGGTGAAGACCTACATCGAGGAGTTCATCGGCAGTGAGACCGTTGGCGCGCTGATGACGATGCTGACGGCGGTGTTCGGGGTGATGATCATCGCCTGTGCGAACGTCGCGAACCTGGTGCTCGCGCGAGCCGCCGCGCGCACCCGCGAGATGGCCGTGCGCACCGCCATTGGCGCCACGCGCTGGCAGGTGGTGCGGCAGATGCTCATCGAAGTGCTGGTGCTGGCCGCAGGAGGCGCCGCCCTGGGCCTGGCGCTGGCACAGTTGGGCATCACGCTCTTCAACCGCGGCATCGTGGACACCAACCCGCCGTTCTGGATCGACATCCGCATCGACGGCATGGTGCTGCTGTTCGTCACGCTCAGCACCCTGGTGGCGGCGCTCGTGTCCGGCATCGTGCCGGCGCTGCGCGCCTCGCGCACGGACCTCGCGGCGGTGATGAGCGACGAAGGGCGCTCCACGGGCCTCCGCATGGGCCGCTTCTCACGCGCGCTGGTCGTGGGCGAGATGGCCCTGTCGTTCGGCCTGCTCGTGATGGCGGGCCTGATGATCCAGAGCCTGACGAACATCGCGAAAGCCGACTTCGGCTTCGCGATGCGCGACGTGTGGAGCGCGCGGCTGTCGCTGCCCGCCGCCGACTACCCGGACGAGGCGAGAAGGCGGCAGTTCACCGATGCGGCCATCGACAGGCTACGGGAACTGCCAGGCGTGGTGAGCGTGGCCGTGGCCACCACCGTGCCGATGGGCGGGCCGCACTACGCCATCAAGCTTCCGGATCGGCAGTACGCGAGCGAGCGCGATTATCACGACGTCCACGGCATCCTCGTGTCGCCCGACTACTTCCGGGTGCTGCGCGTGGGCATGGTCGAAGGGCGCAGCTTCGATGCCCGCGATCGCGAGACGGGCGCGCCGACGGTGATCGTGAACCAGGCGTTCTCACGCCGCTACTATCCGCAGGGCGCCATCGGCCAGCGACTGGCGCTGGCGACCGGCGCGCACCAGGAACTCCGGGAGATCGTCGGCGTGGTGCCGGATTTGGGGATGGGCGAGGGGCCCAACGACCGCGTGCGCGAAGCCATCTACCTCCCGCTGGCACAGGTGCCCGCCAGCGGGCTCACGCTCTTCGCCCACGTCTCGGGACCGCCGCTCAACCTGTCGGCCCCGGCCAGGGACGCCGTTCGCGCGGTGGACGCCAACCTGCCCATCTTCAACATTGCCACGGTGCAGCAGAGCTTCGAGCAGGGCACGTGGGCGTTCCGCGTCTTTGGCTCGCTGTTCCTGGCCTTCGGCTTCGCGGCGCTGTTCCTGGCGACCGTGGGCCTCTACGGCGTGATGGCGTTCTCGGTGAGCCGGCGCACGCAGGAGATTGGCGTGCGGATGGCGATGGGCGCCGGCGCGCGGGACGTGCTCCTGATGATCGTCCGGCAGGGGCTGTGGCAAATCATCACGGGCATCGCCCTCGGCGCAGGCCTCGGCATTGCGCTGGGCTCCGCGATGTCGCTGCTGCTGTTCCGCGTATCGCCCTACGATCCCATCATCCTCGCGGGCATCGCCCTGGTGCTCACCGGCACCGCGCTGGTCGCGTGCCTCGTCCCCGCCCGCCGCGCGGCGGCAGTGGATCCCATGGTGGCGCTCAGGTATCAGTAGACCAAGACCATCTACACTCTCCTCATGCAGAAACTCCTGGCCGGTTGCCTGGTCATCGTGGTCCTCGGCACCGTGGCCGTGGGGGTGGCGCTGTATTTCGGCTACCGAGCGGCACAGCCCCTCATCGACAACGCCACCGGCTGGGTGCAGCAGGCAAAGGAGATGGCGGCCGAGTCGGAACGCGTCGAGAACAAGGCGGCGTTCCAGCCGCCGGCCAGCGGCGAGCTGACCGAGGCGCAGCTGCAGCGCTACCTGGCGGTGCACGACCGCGTGCGGAAGGCGCTCGGGCCCCGATGGGAGGAGCTGCAGGCGAAGGGGCGGTCGTTCGAGGAGCGCGCGCGCGAGGGCGGGCGCGATCTCTCGCTCGCCGAGGTCGGCACCATGCTGGCGGAGCTGCGCGGTGTGATGACGGAGGCCCGGCGCGCGCACGTGGACGCCCTCAACGCCGAGGGCTTCTCGTCCAGCGAGTACGCGTGGGTGCGCCTGCGCGCCTACGAGGCGGCCGGCATCGAGGTGGCGAGCAGCATCGACTGGAGCGCCCTGCAGGACTTGATCAAGAAGGGCTCGGATCACGCAGGCGTCCCGGCGCCAACGGTCTCCGCGCCCGACGTCCCCGAGCGGAACCGCGAGCTGGTGAAGCCGCACATCGCCACGCTGAAAGACTGGCTGCCCCTCACGGTGCTCGGGTTCTAGGGGAGGGCCGCCCTTCGGGCCGGGAGGACCCTCGCGCGAGTTCGCCAGGTCCACGCCGCTCACCAGCAGGTTCGCCCGACGCGCCATCGGTGGGGGCGCGTCCGGCAGGGGAGTGGTCACCTGCTCCCAGACCTCCTTTGACAGGATGGTCACCTGGCGTTTCCCACCCTGGTTCGCGTTGCCTGCGAGCCCGCGACCCGCGACCAGCGTCGCGCGGTCGCGTGGGTCCATGGGGCCGCCCTTCATGCGCTTGATCCAGATCCGCTCGAGTGTGCCGCTCATCGATGCCCAAACTACCTCAGACGTTCCTTGGTGACAATCGGAGACATGTGGGGGCCCGCCGCTCATGTTCCAATTGGCGGCCGTGGGTGGTGTGGCCCTGACGATACGTTGCGCGACGGCGATGCTGCTAATCGTCGTGCTTTCCGGCACGCTGGCTTCCGCCCAGGAACAGACCGGGGGCGACGCCCTGGTGGCCGACGCGCGCGCTGGCGCGCCGGAGGAATCGGAGACCATCATCTTCGGGCCGCCACCCCCGGAGCCACCTGCCGTCATCAACCGGGACGAGAACGGCAACGCCACCATCCGGACGATGCGGCTCCCGTCTCCACTGATCCTCGACGGCGCCCTGGACGAGGCGCCCTACAGGGATGTTCCGCCCATCTCCGGGTTCATCCAGCAGGAGCCGGCCGAAGGACAACCCGCCACCGACAAGACCGAGGTCTGGGTCTTCTTCGACGACAAGAACCTCTACATCGGCGCGAAGATGTGGGAGAGCGAGCCCGGCCGCCGGGTGACGAGCGACCTTCGGCGCGACAGCTTCAACCTGTACAACAACGACCACCTGGCCATCCAGTTCGACACGTTCTACGACCGCCGCAATGGTTTCGGTGTGTCGTCGAACTCCGAGGGCGGCATGTTCGACTGGGTCGTCACCAACGAGCAGCCGAACCCGAACTGGAACCAGGTGTGGAACGTGCGCACCGCGGAGTTCGAGGGCGGCTGGTCGGCCGAGTTCGTCGTCCCGTTCCGCTCGCTGCGCTTCCGCGACGGTTCGACCGTCTGGGGCATCAACATGCGGCGCATGGTCCGGTGGAAGAACGAGCTGTCGTACCTCAACCCGGTGCCGCGGTCGTGGGGCCGGCGTGGCATCGGCAAGGTGTCGTCGGCCGCCACGCTCGTCGGCGTGCAGACGCCCTCCCGCGGATTGAATCTGGACGTCAAGCCGTACGGACTCGGATCGGTGCTCACCAACCGCACCGCGGCGCCGCCCGTCGACAACGACGGCAACTTCGAGTGGGGCGTGGACGCGAAATGGGGTGTCACGCAGACCCTGATCGCGGACTTCACCTACAACACCGACTTCGCCCAGGTCGAAGACGACGAGGCACAGGTGAACCTGACGCGCTTCAGCCTGTTCTTTCCGGAACGCCGGGACTTCTTCCTGGAGGGGCAGGACATCTTCTCGTTGGGCGGCGCGGGCGGCGGGGGCGGCGGTGGCGGCGGCGGCGGTGGTGGGGGCGGCGGCGGGGGATTCGGAGGCCCGAACAATACACCCATCCTGTTCTATTCGCGCCGCATCGGGCTCGACGCCGGCGAGATCGTGCCCATCATCGCCGGGGGACGCCTGCTCGGACGTACCGGCCCGTACAACATCGGTGCGCTGAACATGCAGACCGACGAACCGCCAGTGGTGGGCGGGCCGCGTACGAATTTCTCGGCGGTCCGCGTCACGCGCGATGTCCTGCGCCGCAGCCGGATTGGTTTCATCGGGACGGCACGGAACCCGTCCACGGCCAGCGGATCCGCCAGCTACACGGCCGGGGCCGACGCGCGGTTCCAGTTGTTCGACAACGTCAACATCGACACCTACTACGCGCGCACCGACACACCCGGGCGCACGGGCGATCAAAGCAGCTATCGCGGCCGTTACGACTGGAACGCCGATCGCTGGGGCGTGCAGGCCGAACACCTCTTCGCCGGCGCCGACTTCAACCCTGAAGTGGGGTTCATGCGGCGGACGGCGTTCCGCCGTTCGTTCGGCCAGTTCCGGTTCAGCCCGCGTCCCGCGCAGCCCTCGGTCGTCCGCAAGGTGTTCTACGAGGCGAGCTTCGACTACATCACCGGTCCCAGCGGCAAGCTCGAGACGCGGGAGGCGCAGGGCTCTTACCGCCTGGAGCTCAACAGTGGCGACTTTGCCTCGGTCGAGGTGACGCGGAGCTTCGAGGGATTGACCGAACCTTTCAACGTTGGCGGTGAAGTCGTGGTCCCGGTCGGCAACTACGCGTTCACGCAGACGCGGCTCAATTATCAGTTCGGCCCGCAGCGTTCGATCAACGGCGGCCTCACCTTCAGCTACGGCGGGTTCTACGACGGCACGCTCACGGAGGTCTCGTGGCGGGGGCGCGTCGAGATGGGCGCGCACTTCCTGCTCGAGCCCACGCTCTCGTGGAACCGCGGCAGCCTTCCGTGGGGAGACTTCACGACCGAGCTCGTCGCGGGGCGCTTCACCTGGATGATGAGCAGCCGGCGGTTCTTCTCGGTGCTCGCCCAGTACCAGTCAGCCACCAGCACGGTCTCGACCAATGCCCGCTTCCGATGGGAGTACATTCCGGGCAGCGAGCTGTTCGTTGTCTACAGCGACGCCCGCAATACGCTCGGCCCCGGCTTCCCCGGGCTCGACAACCGCTCGTTCATCGTGAAGGTGACGCGCCTGCTGCGGTGGTAGGTGTCAGTACGGGACGGGGATCAGGCGATCGCCCGTGCGCATGTCCTGCTCGATCAGATCGAGCAACGCCTTCGCCACGGGGCCGGGCTTGCCGTCGCCGATCGGCTGGCCGTCCCACTGGACGATGGGCGCCACCTTCACCGAGCTGCCGATGAGCAGCATCTCGCGCGCGGCGCGGGCATCGGCCACCGGGATGTCGCACACCTCCACGCCCTGCAGCAGTCCGCTCGCCTGCAGCGCGGGCGCCAGCTCCAGCATGCGGCGCGCGGTGCAGCCGGAGAGGATGTGATCGAACCTGGGATGCCGCAGCACGCCATCCCCCGTGACGAACGCCACGTTCATGTTCGAGCTCTCGCCCACGTGGCCGTTCGCGTCGATGAAGACCCCGTTGTCGAGCCCCGCCTCCTTGGCTTCCAGCTGCATCAGGACGTTGGGCAGGTAGTTGGTGGTCTTCGTGATGGCATAGAGCGCCGGCTTGATCGGGAACGTCGTCGTCATCACGCGCAGGCCCTCGGTGTACCACCGCTCCGGGTACACGAGACCTGGGAAGATCATGACGAAGAAGCCGGGCTCGGAGCCGGGAGCCGGGCTCAACTCGAGGCTGCCGGGGCCGGACGACAGCCAGTAGCGGATGGCGCCGTCGCGGCGCCCACTGGCCGCCGTCGTGCCGATGATGATGTCGCGCATCTCGGCGCGCGAACCCGGGAGCCGGAGCTTCGACAGCTCGGCCGACCGCGCGAAGCGATCCAGGTGCGCTTCCAGATCGTAGACCTTCCCATCGACCAGTCCCGCGGTGTCGAAGATGCCATGGCCGCGGTGCACCATGTGGTCGTCGAACGGGATGACCATCAGCGCGGGGTCGGTGACGATGCCACCGAGCTGGCTGGAGTAGAAGGCGGAGTACTTGACGGGTTGCTTCGCGCGCAGGTCGCGCAGGGCCCGGAGCGTGGCGTCGGCGTCGAGGATGGGTAGGCGGCTGGTCGTGGTGGACATGACAGCCCATCACTCTACCCTGAGGCCGAGGCAAAAGCCACGGGCCTCAGGGATGGTGAAGGGCGAACACGTGAGAAGTCAGAAGTGAGAAGCCAATCTGCGGAATCTGCGAAATCTGCGGATCCTTCGTCCGCGTCACGCGTCTACCTCTGTGTAATCTTCAACCCGCCGTTCGTCGTTCTCACGCGGACTGGGGCGCCGCCGGCTCCCAGCGTCGTCGAGATGCCGCGGCGCGGCGACAGCTCGCCGGTGATCGTGAGCGGGTAGTCGAAGTTGAACCCGCCGTTCTCGGTGCGCGTCTCGAGCTGCGCGTTGTACGACGAGGGGATCGACAGGGTGACGCCCCCGTTCGAGGTTTCGACGTTCAGCCCCTCGCCGTCCCACTGTGTGCCGCCCAGCATCACGCGCAGCCCGCCATTGCGCGTGCGCCCTGCCACCTGTCCCGCCAGGTCGCTCAACCGCACGCCGCCGTTGGTGGTGTCGAAGCGGATGGTGCCCGCCACGTCGGCGATGGTGATGCCGCCGTTGCGCGCGTTCAGCTCCAGATCGGTTCGCCGCGGCACGCTGATGCGGTAGCTCACCGACCACCACTGACGCCGCTCGGTCTCGGGCCCGGTCGCGCTCACCCGCCCGCCGCCGGCGCGAATCTCCACCTGGTCGGCCCGGCGCTTCGCTTCGGCTTCGTCCCGCCCGGTTGCCTGGACCACCGCGCGCACGAGGATGTCGCTGCCGTCCCAGCCCTCCACGCGGATGCCACCGTTGGTGCCGGCGTCCACCGCCAGCGGTCCTGCCGGCAGGCGCTCCTCGCGCACCTCGCAGTGCCGGTAGGTGTTGTCGTCCCAGCGGTCGCGGTCGTCGCACGGGTTGTCGCTGATGCTGCCCTGATCCGAGTAGCCTGACCACCCGGCCCGGCCCACGCGTCGCTCGACGCGCGACTGCACGGTCCGCACGCGCGACTCCACGCGGGCGCGGATGCGATCGGCCTGTCGCTCGGCCCTCGCGGCCGCGCGCTCGGCGGCGTACTCGGCGCGGTCGCCGACGCGGTCGGCCAGCCGCTCGACGCGGTAGCCGATCCGGTCGGCAATGCGCTCCGCGATGTATGAGACGCGCTCGAGCGCGCGCTCGATGTGTTCGCCCACGTGGGCGCCGAAGTCGTGCCCGCCGTGGCGGCCGGCTTCCCAGTGGAACGTCTGCTCGGCGGCGGGCGCCGCGGCCAGGCCCGCCAGGATCGCCAACGTGAAGAGGATGCGAAGCGTCATCGTCCAGGTCTCCCGTGAATGCCGTCGTCGGGATTGGACGAGAGGAAGGAGCCGGAAGTTGGCAGGGGACGAATGCTGGGACGGGCTATGTCTCCACGGGCCGGGTCGGGTCGGCGCTCCACTCACTCCACGAGCCGGGGAAGATCCGCGAGCCGGGGAGGCCCGCCACCTCCATCGCCAGCAGGTTGTGGCAGGCCGTGACGCCGGATCCGCAGTACATGACCACGTTCGTCGGGTCCTGTCCCTGGAGCACGGTGTCCCACTGCGCACGCAGGTCGGCGGCGGGCTTGAAGGTCTTGTCCTCGGCCAGGTTGTGCTGGAACCAGTAATTGCGTGCGCCGGGGATGTGCCCACCGACCGGGTCCAGCGTCTCGTTGATCCCCCGGAAGCGTTCGGGCGAGCGCGCGTCCACGAGGAGCCCCTGGGTGCCGGCCGCCACCTGATCCACGGTCAGGTGCCACTCGGCCCGCGGCGCGGGAGCGAAGACCGAAGGCGTCGCGGTGACGCGGCCGGGCTGGACCGCGCCGCCCTCGGCCACCCAGCGCGCAAAACCGCCGTCCAGCACGGCCACCACGTCGTGCCCCAGGAAGCGCAGCATCCACCAGAGCCGTGCCGCATACATGCCCGAGTCGGCGTCGTAGGCGACGACCTGCGTGTGCGGCCCGATGCCGAGGGCGCCGAAGGTGGCGCTCATCTGGTCGACAGTCGGCAGCGGATGGCGCCCGTTCGTGCCCGTCTTCGCGCCCGAGAGGTCGCGGTCCAGGTGCGCGTACCGCGCCCCGGGGATGTGGCCGGCCACGTACTGCTCCTCGCCCCACGCCGGGTTGGCCAGGTCGAACCGGCAGTCCACGACCACCCAGCGCGAGTCGGCGAGCTTGGGGGCCAGGTCAGCGGGTTGAATCAACGTCGTGTGCATAAGCAGAAAGAAACCACGAAGGCACGAAGTGAATCACGAAGCACACGAAGGTAGCACTGCGAAAGCCTGTCTCGACCACCCACAAAGAAAGGTCTTCGTGCCGGCCTTCGTGCATCCTTCGTGTCTTCGTGGTCTATTTTCGCAGGGCGGTCGCCAGCTGGTGCAGGAACAGTCCCACGTCAGTGACGACGCCTACGGTCTGCGTGGAGCCGCGATCCGACAGCTTGGTGACGACGGCGGGGTTGATGTCCACGCAGATCACCATCACCCACGACGGGATCATGTTGCCCACGCCGATGCTGTGCAGCATGGAAGACAGCATCACCACCACATCCACTCCGTCCAATGCCTTCGCGTACGCGTCCTGCGCGGCGGACAAATCCATCATCGTCTCGGGCAGCGGCCCGTCGTCGCGGATCGAACCGGCGAGGATGTACGGCACGCCCTGGGTATGGCAGGCATGCATGATGCCGCGCGTGAGCACCCCGGTCTCCACGGCCTTGGCGATGCCGCCCGCACGCCGCACGGCGTTGATGGCGCGCATGTGGTTGCGGTGACCGTGCTCCACGGGATTCCCCGAGCTCAGGTCGATGCCGAGCGAGGTGCCCGAGAGCGCCACCTCGATGTCGTGCACCGCGAGGGCGTTGCCCGAGAGCAGCAGGTTCACGTAGCCGAGGCGCACCAGCTCGCAGAAGTACTCGCTGCCACCGGTGTGCACCACGACCGGGCCGGCGACGAAGGCAATGCGGCCGCCACGCGCCTTCACGCGTTTCATGGCGTCGGCCACGCGTGCCACCGCCGTCTCGACGCGGCGCTCTGACGACACCTCGTTGCTCATGAACCCGAAGGTCGGCTTGTCGCGCGACTGCAGGTCGGGCTGCACGCGCACGCCCTGCAGGCCGCACACGACGAGGTCGCCTTTGCGGATGTCGCGCAGCTTGCGGCACGTCGCGGTCGTCCCGTTCACGACGATGGCGGCGTCCATCCGCTGGTGGTCCGCCACCACCCAGCGGCCGTCGATGAACACCGACGTGCGGTGGTTGGTCGTGGAGTAGAAGTCCTCCGGTGCGCAGCCATCCATGTCGGCCACGCGCAGCGCCGCGGGGGGCGTGCCCTTCACGTAGCAGCCGAACACCGAGAGCTTGGCCAGCAGGTCGAGCAGCGACTCGTCCGTCGCGGCGATCAGCTTGAGCGCCAGCCTCGACGGGGCCTCGTTGGTCCGGCCCACGTCCAGGCGCAGGATCTCGTACTCCGCACCGTGTTCGACGATGGTGGTGAGGATGGATTGCAGATTGCCCGAGTCGATCAGGTGCCCTTCGGCTTCGACGGTTTCAGTAACCACAGGAATCAGGAGTCAGGAATCAGGAGTCAGGAATCAGGAGTCAGGGATCAGGGCTCAGGAACCAGAAATCAGCAACAAGTGGCATCGAGAGCTTGGGTCCAAGACCCAAGACCCAAGACCCAAG
>Ga0105106_10000995_pt1 | contig 20139 bp, 13 predicted proteins | sample PPLLaktember2015_5_FD_79109 | JGI IMG/M metagenome (GOLD analysis project Ga0105106, IMG submission 79109) | Freshwater sediment microbial communities from Prairie Pothole Lake near Jamestown, North Dakota, USA - PPLs Lake P8 Core (1) Depth... | ecosystem: Environmental > Aquatic > Freshwater >...
GCTGCACCACCAGGCCCTCTTGCAACGAGCGCGCCAGGCGCAGGGTGGTGAAACCTACCCCGTACACCCCCAGCTCGGTCGGACTGACGCCGCGCGCCAGGATAAGGGTTGCCAGGAAGTTGGCCGCGCTGATGACCCCCTGATCAATGGCAGCCAGGTAGCCTTCGCGGGCGCTCCCACCGGAGAGCAGGCGAGTTATGGAAGTAAATGTGGGGGGCACCCGGCGATTCTAACAGATTTCCCCGCGCCCGTATCTGGGAGCAGGTGAAACCGTCGTACAATATAGAGAATGATCCTTGAAGATGCTTTGCTTAAACGCGTTCACCAATTTGAGGAGCAGGCCTTGGTTGAAGTGTACGATCGCTACAATCTGGAGATCTATCGCTATGCCTTTCGCCAACTGGGAGACCAGGAAATGGCGGAGGATTGTGTGGCTGAGACTTTCAGCCGGTTTTTAAATGCCATCAAACACGGCAGCGGGCCGCGCCAGTACCTGCGGGCATACCTCTACCGGGTTTCACATAACTGGATTGTCGATTACTTTCGCCGCCAGCCATTCTCTCCGCTGCCCCTGGAGCCAGATGCCCCCTTGGTGGCTGAGGATGACCCAGCCGGCAGTGCGGCAAAAAATATGGAAAATGCAGCCCTGCGGAAGGCTCTCGCCCGCCTCACTCCAGATCAGCGCCAGGTCATTGTGCTGAAATTTCTGGAAGAATGGCCCAACGAGGAGATTGCCCAGGCGCTGGAAAAACCGGTAGGCGCTGTGAAAGCGCTGCAGCATCGAGCTTTGAACACACTGCACAGGTTGCTTGCACCAGAAGAACAATCGATCGAATAGTGAAGCCGTCTCCACTCCATGGAGACGATATTGGGAAAAGAGGATTGTATGAGTTCACAGCATGAGGATGAATTGGAAACGCGACTGCGCCAGCGCCTGGAAGGGTTGCGAACGCCCGCGCCGCGTGATCCTCAAAAGGCCATGCTTGGCCGGGAGCGCTACCTGTCCAGCGTCAAGGCTCTGCAGGCTGAGAAAGCGCGCTTTCTGCCCGTATCTGCCACGCCCCTCGAGCGTCTTAATGAGTGGATCAAGAGAAATCTCAACCCACCCATGCGGAAGGAGCGTAAGCTAATGTTCAGTTTATTGACGACAATTATGGTAGTTGTGACCTTGATGGCTGGCGGCGCTGGTGCCGTGTACGCCGCGCAGGATAGCCTGCCTGATGATTTCCTTTACCCGGTGAAGACCCTCGCTGAGGATGTGCGGCTTGGATTGACGAGCAATCCTCAGAGCGAGGTGGAGCTGGCGCTTGCTTATGCCAACCGCCGCGTGGCTGAAATGGTGGCACTGCAAGTCGCTGGTGAAGCGATCCCGGAAGACGTAGCCGCCCGCTTGCTGGCAGAGCTCGACCTGGCACTCGACGCTGCTGCGACCATGGAAGACCCGGATATGATCCAGGCCCTGGATACCATCGGTGTTCACATTCGCAAGCTTGACCGGGATATGGTGCAAGGGCGCACCAAGGCCCCCATCGATGCCGACCCGTTGATCGAGCAGGTGCGCGCCATGCTGCGCTGGCAAGTTGGCCTGGTGGATGACGCCCTGGTGGATCCAGGTGGTTTCCGCCTGCGCCTGAACCAGCCGGTTGCCAGCACGAGCGAGCCGGTAACAACCGAGACTCCCCTGGAGACGGAAGTGCCGCTGGATGACACCGATCCGAATGGATTTGGCCCTGGCCCGCAGAATCAGGGTGTGATTACCCAGACCCTGCCGATGGATGGCTATGGCCCCGGACCCGGCCCCGGACCCGGCCCGCAGAACCAGGGTGTGATCACCCAGACCCTGCCTGTAGATCCCTTCAGCCCCGGACCGTTTGGCGACCCGGCACAGGATAACACCCCGCCCGGCGGATCAGGTCCCGGCCCTGTAGACAGCCCAGAACCCCCTGCCAATGATGGCAACGGCGGCGGCGGCTCCGGCTCCGGAAAACCCTAAACCTCTGATCCTTACAAGCTGACTGCCCTCAGACAACGCCCGGATGGTTCTACCATCCGGGCGTCGTATTTAAAAACGATCTGGTCCTGACAAAACCGTAGGTCTTTTGACCGATCGGATTTATTGCCAGGATGCCTTATAATATCCCTTCCAATGCTTTCTTTACGACCTACTCACTGGAGTTACGGTTATCCTATCCGTCTGTCAATATTCCCTGTGCCATCCGTAACAAAAAGCCGGGGCGTACGTTTTCATGGATAGATTTAATGTCTGAGTTTCATGAAACGGATGACATTGATCTGATCGACATTGCCAAACAAGGTGATGCAGACGCATACGGTGAACTCTATGAGCGTTATGCAGAGCGCGTGTTTCGCTTTTTATACGCGCATATCAGGAACCGGCTGGATGCCGAAGATTTGACGGAAGAGGTATTCTTACGGGCCTGGCGTTCTCTGCCGGGTTTTCAACATCAGGGGGTGCCGTTTTTAGCCTATCTTTTCCGCATTGCCCGGCACGCGTTGATCGACCTGTATCGACGGTCCAGTAAAAGTCAGGGGCAGGTCTCCAGCAGCGCGGTGAACCTCGTAGACGATCAGCCTAACCCGGCGGAAATGATGGATGGAGATATGGAACGGCAAAAGATCCACCAGGCGCTAGATAAGATTCATCCGGATTATCGCACCGTTTTGACGCTGCGCTTTCTCTCGGAGTTGTCACCGGAAGAGACAGCCCAGGCGATGAAACGCTCTCCCGGCGCGATCCGGGTGCTGCAGCACAGGGCTTTAACTGCTCTGCGAAAAGTATTTAAGGATCTATGAATCGGTGCATTAATCGATGGGCATGAGCGCTTTTTTTCAGATTTTGTGATGCTATGAGACGGATGTGATGGCGAACGAAGGTATGGAATTCGAGAAAGTTTTACAGGAATGCCTGGATGCCATGCGAGATGGGCAGACCACGGTGGATTCCTTGCTTTCGCGCTACCCGCAGGTTGCCGATCAACTTCGCCCGCATCTGGAAGCGGCCCTGTGGCTGTACCAGCGCAAAGACCTGTTCGATGTCCGTCCGGGTTATCTGAACGCCTCTCGCAGCAGGGTTGTTGGGCAAATCCGCCAGGAAATGGTAGCTCAAAATACGCTCCAGCCTTCAAAACCGCTGGCGATCCTGGAAAAATTCTGGCGGTCGTTTTTCGGTCAAGCCAGGGTGACGCAAGGGCTGGCGGCAGTTATATTGGTAGCCTGCCTGCTGGCGTTCAGCGGGGGCAGTCTGGCGTGGGCATCCCGCACCGCGCTGCCGGGCGATCAGCTCTATTCGATGAAAATTTCCCTGGAGGCCACCCGGTTGGCGCTGGCCAGCAGCGATTATCGTGACGCAATCCTTTATCTGGAATTTGCTGAAAATCGTGTGGAGGAAATTCACGCGCTTGCAAACAGCGGCAAGTACAGCTTAATTGCCGCTACGGTAGATGAATATATTCTCCAGATCGGCAAAGGCCTGCAATCTTTGGAGGACGTATCTGCAAAAGATGCTCCCCGTGCGAGGCTCCTGGTTGCTCGGTACGCTCAACACCTGACCTCTCAGCAAATCCTTTTGAGCGCTGCGGCGATCATTTCGGACAGCTCTGCAATGGCTGATTTGCAGCGCGCCCTGCGGACCACCGAGTGGAGCCTGCTCACTGTGCAGGAGATATTGGTGGACCTCGAAAATGGAACCACGGATCGCCCAGTTTCTTCCTCGACGGTTACTCCCACTCCTACCGCTACAGCAACTACGGCTGCCAGCCCCTTGCCAGAGATGCTTCCAAGTGCCTTATCTCCAACGCTCTCCGCAACCCCTAGGGCCACGCCTACGGGTACACCCGCATCGATTCTTGAGGACGAACTCGACGATAAGAAACCCCATCCGACCAGAAAGCCGACCAAGACGCCGAAGGTACTGCCCAACCCGACGCGCCGGCCTCCAAAACCGACCTCTAAACCGTAATTAAATATCCGGGCAGGCAACCCGGCGGCACCCAGATTGACCTCCTTACTGCTGCTTCCTCTCGGACCTGACAGGGTTCGAAGGTTTCTGCCGCGCCGGACCCACCCGGACGGGGGGAAGCATACCGCACACGGATTGGGATGTCAAGCCGAACTACAGCATGTTGCGCAGCATCATGTGCAAGATGCCGCCGTGCTGGTAATATTCCACCTCGATGGCGGTATTCAGGCGGGCAAGGACGTTAAATCGGAGGGTTGTGCCGTCTGTTTTGACTGCCTGGACGCTCAACTGGCTGTTCGGCTGGATATCGTCATTGAGGCCTAATATGGAGTAGACCTCACGCCCATCCAGACCCAGGCTATCAGCGCTCTCGCCGCGCATGAACTGCATGGGTAACACGCCCATGCCGATCAAGTTGGTGCGGTGGATGCGTTCATAGGACTCAGCGATCACGGCCTTAACCCCTAAGAGCAAGGAGCCCTTGGCGGCCCAGTCGCGGCTGGAGCCGCTGCCATATTCCTTGCCCGCCAACACAATCAGCGGCACGCCTTCTTCTTTGTAGCGCATGGCGGCATCGTATATGCTCATCTGCTCACCATCCGGTAAATGCGAGGTCACACCGCCCTCCACACCGGGGAGCATGCGGTTCTTCAGGCGGATGTTGCCGAAAGTCCCACGCGTCATCACGCGGTCATTGCCGCGCCGCGAGCCAAAGGAGTTGAAGTCGCGCACGCTCACGCCATGTTCGATCAAATATTTGCCCGCAGGCCCATTGGCAGGGATGGCGCCCGCCGGTGAAATATGATCAGTCGTGATCGAGTCGCCCAGCCAGACCAGGACCCGGGCGGCGTGGACCTCGCCGATATGCGCGGGTAGGGGGGTGAGGCCGATGAAGAAGGGCGGCTCCTGGATGTAGGTGGAGGCTGGATCCCAACCGTATAGCTCGCTCTCACCCGATTGAATCCGATTCCAGGTCTGGTTGCCGCTGAAAACATCGGCATACTTGCGGCTGAACATCTCAGGACGCACAGCCTGGGCGATGGCTTGCTGCACCTCCTGGGTGGAAGGCCAGATATCGCGCAGGAATACAGGCTTGCCCTGGTTGTCTGTCCCCAGCGGGTCATTGACCAGGTCGATATCCACGGTTCCAGCCAGCGCGTACGCCACGACCAGGGGAGGCGAGGCGAGGAAATTGGCGCGCACGTGCGGGTGCACGCGGCCTTCAAAATTGCGGTTGCCCGAAAGCACCGCGGCTGCCACCAGGTCGGCGCTGTTGATGGCTTTTACCACCTCACCGGGCAGGGGACCCGAGTTACCGATGCAGGTTGTGCAGCCGTACCCAACGATATTAAAGCCCAGCGTTTCCAATGGTTGCAGCAACCCGGCGGCTTCCAGGTATTCACGGACGACGAGCGAACCAGGCGCCAGGCTGGTCTTCACGTAAGGCTTCACTTTGAGGCCGCGTTCCAATGCATTCCTGGCGAGCAGTCCGGCGCCGATCATCACCGAGGGATTGGAGGTGTTGGTGCAGGAGGTGATGGCTGCAATCACTACCGCTCCGTGCGCCATTTCCACACTGCCGCCGTTGGTGCCCATAACGCCTTTGCGTTCCAGCGCCTCGGGCGCCAGCTCATAGCCGCGCTCCTTGACCGGGGCCGTCAGGGCGGTATGGAAGGAACGCTGGACCTGGCTGAGGGGCAGGCGGTCCTGTGGTCGCTTGGGGCCAGCCAGGCTGGGCTCCACGCGGCTCAAGTCCAGCTCGAGGGTGGTGGTGTACTGGGGATGTGCGGAGTGGGCGTTGTGGAATAACCCCTGTTCCTTACAATAACGCTCCACACGATCGATCACTTCAGCCGGACGACCGGTGAGACGCAGGTAGCGCAGGGTTTCATCGTCCACCGGGAAGAAGCCAGTCGTGGCGCCATATTCGGGAGCCATGTTGGCAATGGTCGCACGATCGGGCAGAGACAGCAGCTCCAGTCCGGGGCCAAAGAATTCGACGAATTTCTCTACCACTCCGTGTTTGCGTAACATTTCGGTCACCGTCAGCGTCAGGTCGGTGGCAGTGATGCCCTCCCGCAAATGACCAAAAAGCTTGAAGCCAATCACATCCGGAGTGACCATGTCGATGGGTTGGCCCAACATGGCAGCTTCTGCTTCGATGCCCCCCACTCCCCAACCCAGCACCCCCAGACCGTTGATCATGGTGGTGTGCGAATCCGTTCCCACTACCGTATCGAAGAACACCTGGCGCTCCCCGGCCGCGTCTTTCGCCATCACCACCTCAGCCAGGTATTCCAGGTTCACCTGGTGGACAATGCCCGTGGCAGGCGGCACCACGCGGAAGTTATCGAAGGCTTTTTGACCCCAGCGCAGGAATTCATAGCGCTCGCGATTGCGTTGGAACTCCAGGTCGGCGTTGCGCTGCAGGGCGTCCGGGCTGGCAAAGAAATCTACCTGCACGGAGTGATCGATCACCAGGTCCACCGGCACCAGGGGATTGATCTTCCTGGGATCGCCGCCCAGGTGAGCCACCGCTGAGCGCATGGCAGCCAGGTCGACCACTGCCGGCACCCCGGTGAAATCTTGCATGATAACCCGCGCCGGACGGAAGGGCAGGCTGGGCCTTTCGGAAGCGGCGGGATTCCAGGCTGCCAGGTTGATCACATCCTGGTGGCTGATTTCCTTTTCATTGCATTGTCGCAATACTGCTTCCAGCATGATGCGGATCGAAAAAGGCAACAATTCCAGGTGGGTAAGCCCCTGGTCTTCAAGCCGCTGCAGGCGGTAGAATGTGTAGGCGCCGTAGGGCGTCTTGAGCGTATCGTGTGCGCCAAAATAGTCCATAGCAGTGAGAACTCCTTTAAATGGGGTCAGGAATAAGGGGAATCCGATTATACCATTCTAGTTTTTGGGCTTCACCAGCCACAGCGAGACATGTGTGGGGTGGATGGTGCTTTCCACGGTGGTTACAATCTGGTTGCTGATCTGGTCCAAATCCACCTGGTAGCGCAGGCTTTCGTTGAAGGCTTGCAGCGTGCGATCTGCGTTGTACTTGCCCCGGTAGAAACGGCGGTCGATAAAATTTTGTACTCCCCGCCGTAAAGGGATGAACAGAGCCGCGATTGCCAGCGTGGAAAGCACCGTGACCAGCTCTGAGCCAGTCTGTGCGGTGAAAAGCCGCAGCGCTCCCTGTAAAAGCACAACGCTGACGAAGTAGGAGAATGCCAGGGCTGCGGTCAAGATGCCATATACCAGCGTGCGGCGGATGATGATGTCGATATCAAATAAACGATGGCGCAGGATGGCGATTGCCACGGATATCGGAAGTCCCAGTTGGAGCAGCCGCGTGGCAATCCAACCGATCAAAAAAGTGCCCCCGGTCAATCCCGCGCTGATCAGCAGGTTGCCGCTCAGAGTTCCGAGGCTGGTGATGATGGTACCCCAGGCCAGCCAACGGACCCGGGTGGCTTCGGCGGACCGGCGGGTTGTCACCAGGGTATAGATGACGCCGGCAATTGCCGCAAGCAGAACGGCAAAGAAATCAATAAAGCTCAACCTGGACCAGATGCGCCAAAATGTGAGCGGGCGACCGAAGCTGATCCCGGCTGCCAGCAGCGTCAGCACCGGCATATACCCATACAGAACCAGCAAAATCAGGCGCGGGTAGCGCTGTAGGGGCGCTTTGAATATTTGAAAGGAAAGCAGAAGATGGATAAAAGCCGGGGCAATCAACAAGGGCCAGATCAAAGAATTGAAGAATTGCGAAGGCCAATAGGCGCCAGGATAGAACATCTCTGCCGGACCGATGACGTTCGTCCCGCTCACAACCTGGCTGATCCCATCCGAAGAAAAAACCGCGGCGCTGAACAAAAGCAGCAGGCGCGCTGAGAGGTTGGCAGGCTGCTGGACGAAAACAAATAACGCAATCAAGAGGGTCAGCAAGGGGGCCGGGTTCATCAGGAGATTGTTAGCCAGGTTGGATAGTATGCTGGCTGCAGGCAGGCGCAGCAGCAATACCCCCACATTCATTTCCCGCCCATAACGTTCGATGGTGTAAATCACGGTCTGCCCTACCGTCCAGTTCTGGGGAGGCCGTGAATCCAGCGCGAGAGCAGCGGCGAGGATTTTCGAAAATGGGCGCCCTTCAACTGCCAGCAGCACATCGCCCGGCTGAAGCGCTGAGGGCAGTCTGCTGAGATTCGATTTGAAAATCAGTGTTCGCGCCGTGCCAGTGGTATCGCGGGCGTAACTCCACCCTTCGGTAGGCAAGCTGAGGCGGTAGACAGTCTGCGCCAGGCTGAACAGGATCAGGAGAATTGCCAGACCGGGAGCAGCGAGATAGGATAGCCGGAAAATAGTTTTGCCCGCTGAAGAATATGGATTGAAGTTTGCTGGCTTCATGCCGGATTTTTCTTGTCGGTTTGTGCGGTGCGCCTCACGATAGCATCTGCCATGCGCGCCACTCGCAGCATAAATTCCACATCATGGACGCGCACGATGTCGGCGCCGCGGGCGATGCCGATCGCGACTGCCGAGGCTGTGCCTTCCAGGCGTTGATCGGGTGGGAGGTCTAGAGTGTATCCGATAAAGGATTTGCGTGAGGGTCCCAGGAGAACCGGGAAGCCCAGGGCGCGGATCTCACCCAGGCGATCGAGCAGCTCCAGGTTTTGCTCCACCGTCTTCCCAAAACCGATGCCAGGGTCTAGAATGATATGCTCAGAGGGTATGCCTGCCTGTCGAGCAATCATGACGCTCTCCATCAGCTCCCGGCGGATATCTTCCAGCAAGTTATTGTAAGGCATGCCCACGTAACGACCGCCCAGGTGGAACTGGATTTCGGCGTTGGCCCAAGAAGAACGGTTATGCATCAGGATAACGGGAGCATTGCAGCGCGCTGCCACGCGCGCCAGCAAAGGGTCCACTTTAAAGCCCCACACATCGTTGATCATGTGGGCGCCGGCTTGCAAAGCCGCCTCACCGACGGCTGAGCGGTAGGTATCGACCGAGATGAGCACGTTCAGCTCGGCGGCAATGGCGCGGATGACGGGCAGCACACGCTGCATCTCCTCGTCCTGGCTCACTGGCTGGGCGCCCGGACGGGTGCTTTCACCGCCCACATCCAGGATGTCAACCCCGGCAACCACAAACCGGCGCGCCAGATCCAGCGCGGCTTGAAGACCCATTTCCCCTATCCCCTCCCCCCTGGTCTGTGTTTCTTCTGCCGATAAGAGGCCATCGCCGGAGAAGCTATCCGGGGTGAGGTTCAAGATGCCCATCATGTAGGTACGGGAACCCCAGGAAAATGTACGCTTGCCTATGGTGAGGTCAGTGTGCATAGAATGAAAGACCGGCAGAACGGAATGCCGGCGGTTATCTCAATCTCGAATACGCGCGTCGTGCGGTTTCAGACCATTAAAGTGAGCGGCCGGTTGAGCCAGACTTCTGCCTCTTCGATGGTGTTGAAAAGCCCCATTTCTACACCGCCAGGGGTGGTCAGCGCGGCGACCTGGCGCAACTTTTGCGTGACCGTTGGGTGGGTAGCCACCACCGCCAGGCGGATGTTGCGCACCGAGGGGTCGTTGTTGACTTCCACTGCATATTGAATGGCCTGCTCGGGCAGATCCTCGATCTGGCGCAGGTCGTACAGGTTGCGCGTCAGGCGGTCTGAATCGAGCAGATGTTCGAGTGCGAACTCGCGCCAATGCATCAAGGTGGCGGGTGAAGCATCGCTAAAAGTGAAATGCATGCCTCCATCGGGCCGGCGGACGACGGTGTAGCCGATGGTTGGGTCGGCTCGCCAGTTGAGAGGCTTCAAATCGCCTTCGGACATAACAACACCTCCTTTAACGGCTCTATTCTATCCCAAATTTGCTGGAGATGGGATATTCCCGCCAATGGATTATCATCACATGAATCATCTATTTGGGTGATATCCATACGACTGGCGAAGTGCTAGACTGATCTATACTGAGACCCTATCCGGAAATTCAGCAGAGCGGGGTGTGTGGCGGCGCTTTGAGCCGCCACACACCCCGACTCCCTTTATTTTTTAGGATGGATACTAAATAAGTCCAGGTCATCCAACATTGCATATCCAGTTTGCCTATTCAAGGCCGTTGTGCCAGGTGCAAACAACTTCTTTGGGGGGATAACTGTGGACAAGAAAATCATCGCTCCCCGACTTATCTAGACCTATTCACGGACTGGGAGTATAGAACCCCACAATCAGCGGTAAAGCCGCGGAAGGATTTTCGCTATGTCACAGATAAAAAGGCTTGACTCTGGCGCTATTTGGATTTGTAAGGATTGTAATATCTGGTGGGGGAGCCAGGTAGGCAGGCGCCCATCCACTAATTTTCTTTTTAAGTTAAATAAGGCCCACTTGCTGCCCCCCTGGGATGCATACCGCGGTTGGAGAAACCTGGACGAACAGACGTCAGTCTGCAAGGAGTGCGGCAGAAACGCCCTGCCGCCGGCCCTGCAAGCAAATTAATCTTTCTGCATAAGGCAGATACCCGGACCCTGGGGCCTGGCGCAGGTCGAATATAAATGGGTTATCTGGCGGGCCAATCGCCCGCCAGATAACCCAATGTGTGTTAAGCCGCGTGGCTCAATTGCTCAAAGACGGCATGTACAACCGGTAAACCGCATCGGCTGGTACCGAAGTCGTCAGGTGCGTCTCCACATAGGTTGCTGGCTCAGAAAGCGAAGCGATGTGCAAAGTCACCGTATCGCTATCGCCAGGCGTGGCGCTGGTGGGGACCATCACAGTGACATTCACGCTGGCGCTCCCGCCCACGATCACTGGACCGACTTGAGCGACGGAAGACACCGTCCAGTCATTGCCGCTGGCAGTGATGGTGTAGATATCGCTCACATTGCCGAGGTTGTGGATTTGCAGCAGGTACTGCACTGAGGCGCCTGGTTGGCCCTCCCCGGCAGCGTTGGTGGGATCGACCGAGACGGCGTGCATTTCCTCCACATTGATATCAATGGGGATTGTCACAGTCCCGTAGGGTGTATCCGAAGCAATCGCCAGGCTGCCCAGATTGTGCCCGGCGGGCAGGCCGATGGCGTTGATGACCACCTGCAGCGCCTGGTCTGCCCCCGCGGGTATGGTGCCGCTGAGCGGCGTGACTGTCAGCCAGGGGATTTCGGCATAGGCGCAGGCTGCCGCCTCTCCACTGGTCACCTGGTAGACGCGCCCGGAGATTTGGTTCACCACCCACAGGTTTGCGTTGCAGTCCATGGATAAACCTGCCTGCTCGAAGTCGCCCAGTCCGGCGATGTCGAACCCTCCCAGCACAGCATAACTGTTCTCGGTATCCAGCGCATACACATCGTAGCCAACGCTGGCATTCGAGAGCACGAACAGGTGGCGCGTGGAAGGATTGAATGCCAGCCCTGCAATATTGATATTCAGGTTGGCCGAATCCAGGATCATGCCGTCTTCACCGAAGTGGTAGAGGATGCCGTTGTTCCAGGAGCCGGAGTAGTAGCTGCCATTCAGCGGGTTGAAAGCCAGGCCGCGCTGCGACTGGTCGAAGGTCGGACAGATCTGCTTCCCAGTGAGCGCCAGGCTCCTGGGATTGATCTCCACGATACAGTTGCCGCCGCTGACGTTCACCTGCCAGAAGGTGCGGCTCAAAGGATTGTAGACCATGTCGGCGGAGAAGACCACCTGGTCGGCAGCCACATCGATGCTGGCGGGGCTGAAACCGCCGTTCAAGGGGAAGCGGTGCAGCCGGTCATCGTCGCCGGCGGCTGCCAGGTCGCCCACCCAGATATCCCCGCTGTGGGTGTCCACGCCGATGCCCCACGGGTGCGCCAGGTCAGACGCCCACGAGCGCAGCAAGCCGCCGCCTGGCAGGGCGCCGATCTGCGGTGGAACGTATTCATAGACTGCCCTGGCGTCCAGGTCTGCCAGGCGCTTGGGAGAAGTATGGCGTGTGGCGTCGGCGAATGGCCCGCTGGGGAGCAATTCTTCTGTAGCAGCATTGACCTCCGTAATGCTGAAATCAGCGCTGAGACCGCCCAGATTGTTCAAGTCGATGACCCGGGTGATGGTCTGTGTGGCTCCCACAGTTTCCACCAGGGAGTCGGGTGCGGCCTGCAACAGACCGGCTGGCAGGTTGAAATCTTGTTCAGCCGTGCTGCCCAGCACCACGCCGACCGGTTGAGTATCGGCGCCATAGGAGGCTTTCGAAGCGGTGAAATCCTGCTGACCGTTGAGCGAAGAGAACAGGATATACATGCCGTCGGCCTGGAGCGGGTCATCGGGCGTGGCAACTGTGGTGGTGGTATCGGTGAGCACGCTGGCGCTGGTCACGGCGGCGCCATTCAGAGCCAGGGTGGTATTGGCATCGTAGACGTGCCCCACCACCAGACCACCCGGGATCGGTGTGCAGGTTGAGCCCACCAGGGCGTACCCCGGGGCGCTGCAGGCGATGGCATCCGCAGTCAGGGCGAAGTCCTGGGTGGTTTCCACCAGAGCTGGAGTGACTTGGGCGTTGGCGCTGGTATAGCCAGGGCTCACCGCGCTGACATCGATGCTGTGCTCGATGCCCGCCGCCAGGTTAATGCTGTATTGCCCGGTTTTGGGATCGGTGAAGAGTGTGGTGGCGTAGCCAGGGGCAGAGATGTGCAGGCGGGCATACAGGGGCCAGCCTTGCCCGGAGCCATCCGTGACCGTGCCGTCCAGGATGGTGAAGGGGATCGCGGTCAGATCGAAATTCTGGTAGGTCGTTTCATTAAACACGACCTCGATATCGGTCACCGACATCGGCTGGAAGCCATAGGCGCTGACTGTAGCGGTATAGAAGCCCACCAGCAGATCGGTGAATTCGTAATAACCGGCAGCATCCGTTTGGGCGCTGTACTGGTCGGCTTCAACGGTGGCATTTGCCACCGGGCTGCCTCCGCTGGAGACGAAACCCGCCAGGCTGCCTTTGAGGCCAGAGAGACAGGAGGGGAAGACATAAGACCCGACCCGCGTCTGCCAGGAGGCCGAGCTGGTGGCTTGCAGATATTCGCTGGTGAAAAAGAAAGTGCACTCATCGAACGGGTCCACGCTCAACATGGAGTAATCGCCCCAACGCGCGGCGGAATGGGTTTGAGAGCCGCTGCCGTTGATGAGGACGGCCTCACCCTGGGGCAAGGTGTTGAGCGGATCCCCTTCCAGGCGGCCCGTGTAAGCGATGGACGGGTATACGGATCCGCTGGAAAGCGAGTAGCCGATAGACAGGTTTCCGGCAGCATCCACGGCGGCGCTGCCCATCCAGCGGTGTTCTGAGTTATCCCCATCGCCAGCATAGGTGCCTTGCTGGTAAATGCTCCATGCGCCACCCGAACGGCGCAGCTCGTACCAGCGCACGCCAGCCCGGCTGTTGCCTGCATTGACGGTGTGATTGGTCACCAGCGACTCGTGCGTGCCAAAGTTCCGGTATTGCAAGCGGTGCATCAGGCGGTCGGCCAGGTTATCCAGCCGGACGGATGTGCCGGGCTGGGGGATACCCTGGCTCATCGGCGTGAACTCAGCCACAGGCAGCACCAGGTTGGGATTGCCATTGTTGCCAAAAGTGGAGTTGTTGATGTTGTTCCAATCGACGTGGAATTCCCACAAGCGCATGGCGTCGTCGGGGCCAATCCAGGAGCTGTCGTCCACTTCGGCAAAATAGTTGGGGGCGCCGGCAGGCGGGGCTTCGCCATCCAGGTCCGAGGGCAGCATGCCGCCAAAAACATCGTTGACATTGTACAGGTCAAAATACACCTGGCGGGCGACCTGGCCCAGCAGCATCTTATCGCGCTCGTAGGCTGCCACACCGGCGCCGCTCCAGGCGGTGGTGCCTTCGGCGAACTGGTTGACGGTCAGGTAATAGCCATCCGGCCACACGCCGAAGTGAGGGTAATCATTCATCACATCATCCCCGTTGCCATTCAACCATGGAAACGCATAGCGGTACCAGACGCCGGTGGGATCCGGGGTTTGGGAAACGGCAATGCATTGGAAGAAGGGACCGTTCGGGAAGTAGGGCAGGGCAAACTGGCTGATGAACCAGCGGTCTGCCAGGTGATCGTAGAGTACGATCGGGTCGCCATCGTTAGCGGTCTCGCACTCGTCGCCAAACCCAGACCAAACCGCATTGCCATTCGTGGGCCCATACACGCTGGTCACACTGTGGGTGGCGCGGTCGATCTCCCAGATCTGCATGGAGAGGTTGACCCATTGCACGTAGTGGTTAGGGCTGACATCGCCGTTGGTATCGGGCGGAAGCACGCCATTGACGTTGTTCACGCCTTCGAAGTTGAAACCCGTGGCGGGCATATTGGCCTGGGCGGGCGCGGTCTGCAAAGCGCCATCCGGAGCCTGCAAGGTCTCGCCTTGGGTAGCTTCTGATTTGGGGGTCGTGAGGCGCGGGGAAGCCTCTCCGGCGCCCAGCGCATCCCGCTGCGCCACCTGGATGGTGCGCAAGGCAGGCGAGGTATCGTTCTTTATCGGGTAGATCACCTGCGGGACGAGCGCCTGCTCTGAAGTAGTTTGCGCAGCCGGCGCCTGCAACTCGCTGATGGCATTTACGCCTGGAGCGCCTGCCAGGCTCAAAGCCAGGCACGCCAGCATGCCGATCGAAATCAGCTTGAACCAGAATCTTTGTTGAGTCATGTCCTCTTCCTTTAGTTTGTTATAGGCAAGAACGGAGAAAAACCCCGTAATTCACGTGGAGAAAGCGCGAATATCGCGCCGGTCAGCAGAAGCCAGCAATTCGCTCACCGTGCGCCCCAGGGTGGGATGCAACAGATCGGGAGCCAGGTCTGCCAGCGGAACGAGCACAAAGGCGCGCTCGCCCAGGCGCGGGTGCGGGATGGTGAGCTCTGCCGTTTCCAGGATCCGGTCGTCGTAAAACAAGATATCGATATCGATCGGTCGCGGGCCATTGCGGATCGTTTTCACCCGACCCATGCTGGTCTCGATCGATTTGAGAAAGGTCAGCAACGCATGCGGGCTCAAACGGGTCTCGGCTTTGATCACCTGGTTGAGAAATTCAGGCTGGTCTTTGTAGCCCCAGGGAGGGGTGGCATATACCGGAGAAACTGCCAGCGGGCGCATTTTCTCAGCCAGGGCGCGCTGCGCGGCCTGTAAATTCTCCAGGCGGTCGCCCAGGTTAGCGCCCAGGGCCAGGAAGATGATATGTTTCTTCGATACAGTTGCCAAACGATGTGGTTCTTTTCGCAGGTGGATTGATTACCGATTATCAGCTTCAGATGCGCTCGATAACGGTGGCGGTCGCCATGCCGTGACCGATGCACATGGTTTGCAGACCGTAGCGCCCGCCGGTGCGTTCTAATTCGTTCAACAGCTTGGTCATTAAGACGCCACCGGTGGCTCCCAGGGGATGCCCGAGGGCGATTGCGCCGCCGTTAGGATTGACGCGTTGCATATCCGGCTGGAGTTCTGCCGCCCAGCTCAGGACGACCGATGCGAAAGCCTCGTTAATCTCGATGACATCCATATCTTGCAAGTCAAGCCCGGCGCGCTGCAATACCTGCCGGGTGGCCGGGATGGGCGCGTCCAGCATCAGCACCGGATCGGAGCCCACCGCGCTGCGCGCCACCAGGCGGGCGCGCGGCAGAAGGTTATAGCGCCCTACAGCCTTGGCAGACGCTACCACAATGGCCGCGGCCGCGTCGCTGATCTGGCTGGAATTGCCGGCGGTGACCACTCCACCTGCTTTGAAGACAGGCTTGAGGGCAGCCATCTTCTCCCTGTCAGGCGGCATGCGCACGCCCTCATCGACGCTCACCAGGCGCCCATCGGGTCGTAGAACGGGGACGATCTGGCTCGTGAAGCGCCCTTCCTGGATGGCGTGCATGGCGCGCAGGTGGCTGTGGTAGGCGAAGTCGTCCAATTGCTCGCGAGAGAGGCCCCACTTCTCAGCCATCATCTCGGCGCTGACGCCCTGGTGCACCAGCGGGTAGGGGAAATCTTCGGGCCAGCTTGTAGGCCAATCGCTGCCGATAGGCTGGTGCGACATCATCTCGGTGCCGCCGGCAACGATAATGTCCATGTCGCCTGCCAGGATAGCCTGGGCAGCAAAATGCACCGCTTGTTGGCTGGAGCCGCACATGCGATTAATGCTGACGCCGGGCACCTGCGCGGGAAAGCCGGCTTTGAGCAGCGCCAGGCGCGCCAGGTTGGCGCCCTGGTCTCCCAAGGGTGTGACGCAGCCCCAAATCACATCCTGAACCTGGGCAGGTTCGATGCCTGCACAGCGCAGGGCCTCGTTCATCACCAGCGCAGAAATATCGACGGGGGCAAGGGGGTTGAGCGCTCCACTAGGCTTCCCCACTCCGACTGGAGTGCGCATTGCAGAGATTATGAACACCTCTGTCATGCTGCAAGGATACCATGAAGTTGCCGAATCGGGGGAGGGGTTCGCATTGCCAAACGGCTGAGAGGGGGCTACAATAAATACTCATCACCTGCACTCAGGAGCAACTTATGGCACAGGCAACCTTTCATTTTCCACGCGGCTTTCTATGGGGAGCGGCAACCGCCTCGCACCAGGTGGAGGGCAATAATAAAAATAACCAATGGTGGGCCTGGGAAAACGAGCCTGGGCGCATTCTGCAAGGGCATCGCTCAGGCCTGGCATGCGATTGGTGGGGAGGCCGCTGGCGCGAGGACTTCGACCGCGCCGCCGAAGGCGGACATAACGCCCACCGCCTATCGGTAGAGTGGAGCCGCATCCAGCCAGCTCCGGACCGCTGGGATGAAAATGCGCTGGATCGCTACCGCGAGATGATCCGCGGCCTGATCGAGCGCGGTATGACGCCGATGGTGAGCCTGCACCATTACAGTGACCCTCTCTGGTTGACGGAGAGAGGCGGCTGGGAGAATGAAGCGGTGGTGAGCGCTTTTGAGAAATTTGTGCGTCATGTGGTTGAAGCGCTGCGCGAGTATGTCTCGCTGTGGGTGACGATCAATGAGCCGAACGGCTACGCGGCACAGGGCTATGTGACCGGCAGCATGCCGCCTGGGCAGAATAATATCCGCCTGGGCACACAGGTGATGATCAACCTGCTGCGCGGGCACGCGGCCGCCTACCATGCCATTCACCAAATTCAGCCCCAGGCGCGCGTCGGCCTGGCGATCAACTGTACCAGTTTATTGCCCGCCAGGCCCTGGTTTCCGCTGGATACGCTCTTGTCGAAGATCCTCACCCGCCATCTGGTGGAATTTTTCCCCAACACGGTCAGAGATGGGGTAGCGCGCACTTTATTGGGCAAAAGACGCGTTCCTGAGGCGAAGAATACCCAGGATTTTCTGGGCGTGAATTACTACACGCGCCGGCACGTGGCTTTTGACTTGCGCGAGATAAAGACCCTGTTCGCCCGGCAGTTTTTCCCTGCCGGCGCAGATTTGAGCTACACAGGATTCCTGGCAAATGACCCCCAGGGCATGTTCGATACGCTCAAATGGGGCGTACAGTTCAAAATCCCGATCATCATCACCGAGAACGGCGTGGAAGACCCGGATGACCGCCTGCGCCCGCGTTACCTGGTGCAGCACATCCACCAGGTGTGGCGGGCGGTGAACTTCAACTACCCGATCAAGGGCTTTTTCCACTGGACGCTGGTGGATAACTTCGAATGGGAGCGCGGCTGGACGCAGCGCTTTGGCCTGTGGGAGCTGGATCCGGAGACCCAGGCGCGCCGCAAGCGCCCCAGCGCGGATTTGTTCGCCGAGATCTGCAAGGAGAACGGCATATCCTCTGAGATGGTGGCGCGCTACGCCCCGGAGGTGTTCCAGAAGCTGTTTCCAAATTAGTGGTGAGTGGCGAGTGGTAAGATCGCGCATCATTCCTAACTTCCCACTGATCACTACCCACTATCCACTTACCACTGTATTGATGAAGGGAGTTTATGGTGGAAGTTTTGTGCCGTCCGGCGCGGGAAGCAGACACTGCCGACATGCTGGAGCTGACCAGCACGATCTGGGATGGCAATGATTACGTTCCGCACCTATGGGCGGAGTGGCTGGCGGACCCGAACGGTTTGCTGGTGGTGGCCGAGCTGCAAGGGCGCGTAATCGGCTTGAGCAAGCTCTCGCAGATCGGCGCGGATGAATGGTGGCTGCAAGGGCTGCGCGTGCACCCTGAATACCAGGGCCGCGGCGTGGCAGCGCGCCTGCACGATTACGTGCTCAAATACTGGCAGCTCCATGGAAATGGGGTGATGCGCCTGGCAACCTCGGCTCAGCGCGTGCAGGTGCATCACCTGTGCGGGCGCAGCGGCTTCACCAAGGTTGGCGAATACGCTTCCTACTCTGTCCCGGTTTTACCAGAGGTGGCTGACCGTTTTCATCTCGTCGAGGCGCAGCAGGCCCAGGTAGCCTTGGATTTTGTGCTCGGCAGCGAGCTGTTCACGCTCAGCCACGGATTGATGGACCTGGGCTGGGAATGGTGCCGGCCGGACGCGGCGCGCCTGGCGGCAGCCACCCAGGAGGGGCGCGCCTGGTGGTGGCAGAGTGCGGAATCTGCGGCGCGCCTGCTGCTGGTGACGGGTCTGGACGATGATGAGAATGGTATTTTTCTAGTGCTGCAGCTTGTGGCTGGCGCTCCAGGAGAGCTGCCCGCCTGCCTGGGCGATTACCGCCGGTTGACGGCGCGCCTGGGCTATCCAAAAGCCGCCTGGGTGGCGCCCTGCCAACCGGCTATCCTGGCGGCTTTGGAGCAGGCCGGTTTCCAGCGCGATTGGGATAACAACCTGTATATCTTCGAAAAGGGCCACGCGTCAAATTCAGCCGGAGGAGCTTCTCCCCAGTCGCCGCGCATGGTATAATCTCCCTTCGCTGGCGGAAGTGCCCCGGCAAACATTGGAGAGGTTGCGTAGTTTGGCCTAACGCGCACGCCTGGAGAGCGTGTAAGCCGCAAGGCTTCGCGGGTTCGAATCCCGCCCTCTCCGCCAGATAGAACCCCAGGCGGTCGCCCTGACCCTCGCTTCCAGGCGAGCAGGTAGGTGCGACCGCCGTTTCATTGCGAGGCAGGGCACTTGAGCTGGGCGGTTTGGATTTGGGAGGTAAAATGGTCTCTGAATCCGTCCCTCGGATCAATATGCGCGTGGCAGGTGAAGCCGATGTGCCTGCCCTGACAGTCATCAAAGGGGCAGGTCACGACCGAGCCGGACAGCTCTGAGCGTCCAGGTGGCAATGGTCACACAAAGCCTTGCGGTGAGGATGTGATCGAAGGCGAGTATAGCGAGATATAGAGTATTTTCAACGGGAGAAAGAAAATGGATATTTTGACTAAAGCTGAGCTAGAACAGCTAATGCGTAAAGAACAGCAATGGTGTGTTTCAATCTATATGCCGACCCATCGTACTGGGAGAGAAGCTCAGCAGGATCCGATACGGCTGAAAAACCTGCTCGGAGAGGCTGAGAAGCGCCTATCTGACCAGGGCATAGGCACGCGCGATGTACAAAAAATGCTCGAGCCGGCCAGCAATCTTTTGCAGGATTCTAATTTCTGGCAGCATCAGAGTGATGGTCTGGCGATTTTTATCACTTCCAACAGAGTGCGTCGCTATCGTCTTCCATTGAATTTTGAAGAATTTGTGGCTGTCATGGACCACTTCCACATCAAACCGTTGCTGCCGCTCTTCACTGGCGATGGCCAATTCTACATCTTGGCCTTGAGCCAGAACGAAGTCAGGTTGCTGAATGGCACGCGCTACAGCGTCAGCGAGGTTGATATCGGGCAGGTGGGCGGCAGTCTGGCTGAAGCTATCCCATCTGTCAACCATCAAATGAGTCTTCAACTCCACAGTTCTGGTTCCACCGGCGGGATGTCCGGAAGTGGTTCCGTAACATTCCATGGGCAAGGCGGTGGCAGCGACGAAAGCGCCAAGAAAGAGCTGCTGAGCTACTTTCGCCTTATCGCAGATGGCTTGAAAGAATTTCTTCAGGGAAACCGGGCGCCGCTCGTATTGGCGGGAGTCGAATACTTGCTTCCGATCTATAAAGAAGCCAACACCTATCCCAACTTGATAGACACAGTCATCAAGGGGAACCCTGATTTGCTGAGCGCGGACGAGTTGCACAAAAGCGCCTGGGAAATTATTAGACCTCTCTTTCAGGCAGCACAAGAAGAGGCTTTCGCCTA